>Ga0209415_10011150_pt1 | contig 15167 bp, 9 predicted proteins | sample PeaSoiSIISIP2007_FD_187696 | JGI IMG/M metagenome (GOLD analysis project Ga0209415, IMG submission 187696) | Peat soil microbial communities from Weissenstadt, Germany - SII-SIP-2007 (SPAdes) (version 2) | ecosystem: Environmental > Terrestrial > Soil > Wetlands > Peat | place: Germany... | reverse complement strand
ACGCCAACCGCAACCACGACCCAAACACCGACGGCCACGCCCACAGCGACGGCGAGTCCGACACCCACTTCCACCCCGACGCCAATCGTGCCGCCACCAGTACCCGACAATCTGAAGGTGCCGGCGGGGAACTCCGCGTTCCTCGAGGGCCACGCCTCAGGCACGCAGGACTACATCTGCCTGCCCTGCCCGAACTTGATTACGACAGCGGCGACGTGCCCAGCCTCCGGCTTCGCCTGGGCATTCTTCGGGCCGCAGGCCACCTTGCTCGACGACCATGACGAGCAAATCCTCACCCACTTCCTCAGCCCGAATCCGGATGAGAGCGGCACAGCACGCCCCACCTGGCAGGACTCCGACGACAGCAGCACCGTCTGGGCCAAGAAGACAGCTTCCGCTGATCACTCCTCTGACCCCACCATCATCGTCGCCGCGGATGCGATCCCCTGGTTCCTGCTGCAGGTGATTGGAGCCCAAGCCGGGCCGGCCGGCGGCACCACGCTCACGGCCGCGACCTACGTCCAGCGACTGAACACGACTGGAGGGCTCGCGCCCTCGACCGTATGTGACCAGTCGACAGTCGGCAAAATGACGTTGGTGCCTTACACCGCCGACTACCTCTTCTACAAGGCCGATACGGACTCTCTTTACATTGGCGATGAAACAGATCTCACGGTTTCAATCCCGAGTACGGTGAAACGTTTTGACGCCAAGACGGGAGCTTTTCTGGGCGCTTTCGTCGCCGAGAATAGCGGCGGCCTGCAGGGGCCCCGGGGCCTCATATTCGAAGACCCCGGCCAGCTGCTGGTCGTCAACCAGAATGCAAACCTTGCAGATGTGAACGGGGCGGTCTTGCGCTACAACGGCAAGACGGGGGCGTTCTTGGACGCCATCGTGCCTGCCACGGACCCGACTGCACTGCTGCAGCCCCGCGGCATGATCCTCTGGGATCACAAGGTCCTGTTCGTGGCCGATCTTGGATTAGTGCCGCCCGATAATGCCCCGGGCAGACTGCTGGAGTTTACGAAGGACGGCACGTTTCTCGCCGATCTCACGCCCAATCCTACCGATTTTCCCAGGGAACAGTTCTTCCCTCGCGGCTTGGTGATTGGGCCTGACCGCCTGCTGTATCTGTCGAATGCCACGAATCTCGTCAACACGCCGCTCGGAGGGGACATCCTGCGTTTCGACCCTGATACGGGGCATTTCGTAGACAGGTTCGTTACCAGTACGGGTGGCGGCACCTGCAATTGTGTCAATGAACTCAACCGGCCCGAGGGTCTGGTCTTCGGCCCCGACGGCAACCTCTACACCGCCGGCTTCCGAGCGGACTCGACCGACAACGACAAGATCCTGATCTTTCAAGGTCCGGATAGTGCTAACCCCGGCGCCTACGTCGGCAGGATCGACCTCGACATCGCCGGTCAGGACCGTGAATTCGCTGAGGCCCTGCTCTTCGGCCCAGAGGGACGGCTCTTCGTCCCGATCAGCGGTATCTTCGGACCCGATGCGGGAGCAGTACGCCGCTACAACGTGGACACCAAAGCATTCGATGTCTTCGTGCTCCCGAGTGCGCAGGGAGGTCCATTGGGAGCCCCTTGGTATCTGACCTTCGGCAAGACGGACCCGGCCACGCTCGCCTATGGCGAATGAGGAAGACACTAGCCGGGGGATGTGACCGACTACGACTAGTCGGCACGGCGGAGAATGCAGCGCGGAGATGTGGGGATTGTTCACATCTCCGCGCTGCCACCGAGTGCTTACTCGAGAGTTCGCCGCGCGGGACTTTGAGCCTAATGGGAGCCGGAGCCAGCGGACTTGGTCAGTGGTCAGACGCCTCGATCACCAGACGCTCCACCGGGTCGGGCACCTCATCCGGCTTCCACAACGCCGCGCGGAAGTACTCGAAGCGATACCATGATTCTGTCAGGTTGCGGAAAAACGCCGACCCGACGTCGCCGGTCGGACCCGACGAGTGGGCAAACAGCGCTTCGTCGGGCCGCGCCAGGTCGCAGATGAAGCGGCTGGTGGCACCGGCGAACGGTCGTAAGCCGTCGCGGGTCGACAGCGAGACGGCCGGGCTGACGGTGTAGACGTCGCCCGGAAAAGGCGCTGCCAGCGCTTCGAAGTAGCGGCCGATCACCGGGAACTCCGCGAGCAGCGTGCCGAGCCGGATGCGTTGCATCCAACCCCAACGCCACTGCTCGGGCTGTTCGCCGCACCGTGCCGCCACGCGTGCGACCGCGGCAACGAAAGCATCGGCGGCGAGATCCGCCAGCGTCCGGCCGGAGGCGCGCTCGATGTCCGCACGCAGCGGGTCGCCGGCGTCGAGCAGCACCTGCTGCAGCCGCGGCACCGCGCGGCGGCTGTTCAGATAGCGCCGCCCGATTTCCTTGCCGAGCAACGCGTCGAAGGCCCGCCGCGCCAGTTCGTGGAGGGTGAAGACATACAACGGCGCGCCCGCGGACGCGCAGCTGAAGTCGCCTGGCCACGCGGCGAGCGCCCGCAATGCTCGGCCCGGTAGATCCGATCGGTCCGCAAACTGCGCCAGCAACTCGGTGAGCGCGGCGCGCACCGGCACGCCGTAGTCGCTCCCCACGTCACGTTGCTGCGCCGCGAAGGTGTCGACGGAGTGCGCCTCGGTCGCCGCGAGGAACGACTCGATGCGATTCTGCCGGTGCCGCGACTCCACGTGCACGCGTGTCGTGGCGATCCGGAAATTCTCCGGGTCCGTGAGGGAGTTGGCCGACGCCACGTAGCCGCGCGCCGGGTTGATCATCTTCGGATGGTCGGCGAACGGATGGAAGCCGTCCCACTGCGCCGCCGGATCGTGCGCGTCGCGCACGAACAGGCCATCGGCCTTGCGCCGCGGCAACCGGCCGAAGGGCTCCCAGGCGACGTGGCCATCCTTGTGCCCATAGACGTGATTGAAATCGAAGGGCCCTTCGTTGATGCGCGCCAGGGCACGCTGATGCTCTTCGACCGTCTGCGCCTCGGCCAGCGCCAGGTACCCTTCGAAGTAACTCGCTAGATCCGAGCCCACGTAGCGCAGGGCCAGGTCCGTCCCATCATGGTGCTTCCAGCCCGGATAGATGATGCCGTGCTCGCAGTGCTCCCACTCCAGCATGACGTCGCGCCCGAGCCGCACCCAGTGCAGCTCGCGATGGCGCGTGATTGCGCCGCTGCCTGCCACGGTGCGATAGCGGCTCGGATCGCCGGGCAGACGGTGGATGCGGTAGAGATCCCACCCGTCGCGGTACGCCGTAGTAACTCCCCACGCCAGGTGGCCGTTGTGGCCGTACCCGAAGATCGGACAGCCGAGCATCATCCCGCCTTGCACGCGGTAGCGCGGGCACTCGAGGTGGGCGTGATACCAGAAGGTCGGCAGCGGGAGGAATGGGACGTGCGGATCGTTGGCGACGATGGGTGCACCGGATGCGGAGCGCGCCGCGCTCACCGCCCAGTTGTTGCTGCCCTCGGCCGCGAAGTGCAGGGGCGGTTCGGGTTCCGGGCCCTCGACCACGGCGTAGGTCGTCGGTGCGTCCTCCCACGGCGCCTCGGGATACAGGCGTTTCGCGGCTTCGTCCCCGAGGCGGCCGCGCACCGCATCAAAGATGAGCTCCACCTCCAATGGAGAAAGGGCGACGCAGAATGCGCAGGTCTGTGCCGCGAGCAACGCATCGCTGGGGCGCCAGGGACGGATACGCCCGAGCAACAGGTACTCCGGCGAGTACACGCCGCGCATGGCGCGCAACGCGGCGTTGACGCCGTCGGCAAACGCTCCCACGCAGCGCCGGGCGCGCGCATCCAGGCGCTCGACATCGCGCGCGCTCTGTGCCTCGAAGTCGAGCGGGCGGATGAAGGCGTCAATGTCCGCAATCCCTTTCCCCGGGAACATCTCGCTGCGCGCCGGCATCGAGACGTTGCCCAACAGCTCGCAGAGCCGACCGGCCCCAAGGTGACGGAGCACGTCGAGCAGCACGAAGCGGTCGGCGCCCTGAACGTAGCCGAGCGCCGCAAAGAGGTCGGGCTCGTGCGCGGCGTAGATGTGCGGGATGCCGTGAGCGTCGCGGATCAGCTCGACGCGTCCCTGCATCGGCGGCAGGTGCGCGGCCGTGAGCGCGGGCTGCGTCTGCGCCAGCGGCGCGCGCGTGATCGCCCGAATGGTCCGTGCCAGCATGGCCAGCCGGCGCTTCGGTGGCAGCCGACCGTTCTGCTCCAGCATGCGGCTGTCGCAATATGTCGTCGACGTGTATCTCGTCAATCGGCGCGCCCACGTCACCGATCATCTCGGCAGTGCGGACGCCGAGGTGCTGGACCTGTCCGCGAATTGGCGGCCGGTCCGTTTGACCAGCTCAGCGCTCCACCGGCAGGCGCGCCTCGTTCCAGTCGAGCATGCCACCCTTGAGATTCGACACATGCTCGAATCCGAGGCCCGTGAGGATGGCCACAGCCGTGCCGCTGCGCACACCCGCCCGGCAGACGACGACCACGTCCTTCTCTTTGAAGGGTGCGAACTCCTCGGCGCGCGATGGAAGGTCCTTCAACGGGACCAGTACGCTGCCGGCGATGTGGCCGAGCTCGCCGCCGTACTCGTCCGGCTCGCGCACGTCGAGCAGGAGTGGCGGTGTGGTAGCCGATAACTGCGCCCACACGTCATGGGACGTCAGTTGGCGGACTTGGTCAAGCTGGGCCAGTGATGGAAAGTGCAGCGACTCGTCTTCGATCGCCGACTGATTGGCTTGCAGGGACTCCTGAATCTTGTCCGGCAGCGGCAAACCCAAGTTGTTCATCAGCTCGATATAGGCGGCGCGCGACCGACCGGCGAGTCGGGGGTTGGCGCGTTTCTCTTCGCCGATCGTCGACTGGGTGTGCCCGCGGTAGTCGTGCGCCGGAAACACCAGCGTCGCATCGGGCAACGCGAAGAGCTTCTGGGTGATGCTGTCGTACTGCGCGCCCGGATCGCCGCCGGCGAAGTCGGCGCGGCCGGTGCCGTGGATGAGCAAGGTGTCGCCGGTGAAAACGCGGTCGGCGACGTACAGGCTGATGCTGTCCGGTGTATGACCGGGGGTCGACAGCACCTGCAACTGCAGACGACCGAGCGCCAGACGTTGGCCGTCCTCGACGTGCACGTCGACGTGCGGCGCCGGCGCGCGGCGGTGCATCACGACGCGGCAGCCGGCGAGGTCACGCAGGTCCCACACTGCGGTCCGATGGTCGGCGTGCGTATGCGTGTCGACGACCAGCTCGAGCCGGCAGCCGTAGTAAGCGAGGACGGCGAGATAGCGATCCACACGCTCCTTCACCGGATCGATGAGCGCCGCCTGGCGGGTGTCTTCGCAGGCGAGAAGGTACGTCTTGCACTTGCTCCGGTTCAACTCGTGAAACAGCATTGGTGGGTGCCTGCCGACCGGCCCGTAGGCTACCACTATCCCGCAAACGAGTCACCGTGCCACGTCGCTCGCGCATTGAGGCCCCTGGCGTCAGGCCCCGGTTGCTGGCAGAAGGAGTACAACACGCAGGGAGGTGAATCGGCATGCACTGGGCTTCCGCCGTTTCCGTTGAGCCGTTCCTGGACGCTGCCGTGGAGGACGCCGCCGCCGCGCTCCGAGCCCAGCTGGGGAGCACGCGCGCCGATCTCGCGATGGTGTTCGTCTCCGCCCACCACAGCGCGGAGATGGCGCGCGTGCCGCGCCTCGTCGCCAGCGCCCTTGCCGCCGACGTGCTCATCGGCTGTTCCGCCGGCGGCGTCATCGGAGGCGGGCGAGAGATCGAACAACGGCCGGGCCTGTCACTGACGGCGGCGGTGCTGCCGCAGGTGCGGGTGTTTCCGTTCCACGTCGACATCGCCGCCGTGCCGCCGGGTGGAGACCAACCCGGCGCCTGGGAGCGGATCGTCGGTGTTCCGGCGGCACAGCACCCCGATTTCGTGCTGCTGTCCGACCCGTTCACCTTCGACCCGGAACCGTTGCTTCGCGGGCTCGACGCGGCCTACCCCGGCGCGCAGAAGATCGGCGGTCTCGCCAGCGGCGGCCAGGAACGTGAGTCGAACGCCTTGTTTCTCGGCCAGGACGTGCACCGCTCCGGGCTCATTGGGGTGGCCTTAACCGGTGACATCCGGGTCGAGACCATCGTCGCGCAGGGGTGTCGGCCGATCGGTCATCCGATGTTCGCGACCAAGTGTCAGGAGAACGTCCTCTGGGAGCTGGACGGCCGGCAGGCGGTCCACGTGCTGCAGGAGCTCTACGAGGGGCTTGACCCTGCGGATCAGGAGCTCGCGCGGCAGTCCCTGTTCCTCGGAATCGTGATGAACGACAATCAGCACGAGTACCGTCTGGGCGATTTCTTGATTCGCAACATCGCCGGGATGGATCCGGCGCGCGGCGCGATCGCCGTCGGCGCCATGTTGCGCGAAAACTCGGTGGTGCAGTTCCACCTGCGGGACGCGAAGACCTCGGCCGACGACCTCGAGAGTCTGCTGCGATGCTATCGGGCCGATCGCGGCGCGACGCTGCCGCGCGGGGCGCTCCTGTTCTCGTGTCTCGGTCGCGGGATGTATCTGTACGGGCGCCCCGACCACGACACCGAAGCCTTCCGCCGGCAGCTGGGGAACGTGCCGCTGGGCGGCTTCTTCTGCAACGGCGAGATCGGTCCGGTGGGCGGCACGACTTTCGTGCATGGGTACACCAGCGCCTTCGGCCTCTTCAGAGACCGCACCGAGTAGCTATTGCAGGACCAGATCGGGGGCGTCGTGCGCCGGCTCCGGCGCGGGCGCCGAGACGATAGCGGGAATCGGCGCGATGGCACCGTACGTGCGCTCGATGATGCGGCGCACGCGTGCGACCAGCTCGGCGCGCTCGAAGGGCTTGGCGACGTAATCGTCGGTCCCAACGAGAAAGCCGCGTGTGCGGCTACTGGCATCGTCACGCGCCGTGACCATGAGAATGGGAATAAAGGCTGTCTTGACGTTCGAGCGCAGCTGCTCGCAGACCTCGAAGCCGTCTTTCCCCGGCATCATGATGTCGAGCAAAATGACGTCCGGCGGCGCGCTCTGCGCCAGTTCGAGCGCTTCGTTGCCGTCGGCGGCCGTCAGCACCGAGATCGGCAAGCCACTGTGCTCCAAGGTGAAGGACACGAGGCGCCGGATGTCGGCGTGATCGTCGACGACCAGCACCTTGTACTCGCGCGGGCTCGCGGGCGCACGCTCCAGCGCAATGTCCGGAGCGGGCGCGCTGGGTGTAGCCACCGGCTGCTTCACCGGCGTGCTGCAGTATGGGCAGATATGCCATTCCTTCTCGAGGTGCTTGTTGCAGTTCGTACAGTTGGACTGCAACGGGGTGGCGCAATGGGGGCAGACGGCGAAGTTGTCTTCGACGGCCCGGTCACATGACGGGCAATGCTTCCCGGTGCTCTCCACGTCGACCGCGCGCAACACCTCCTCGGCCGTCGTCATCCCGGCGCTCACGCGTGCCGCCGCGTGCATCGCGAGCAGCGCCGTTCCATCCGCACGGGCCTGCGTGCGCACCGCGCTCTCGGTTGCCTTCGTCTCGATGAGCCGCACCATCTGCGGCGTGATCGCCAGCACTTCGAAGACGCCGACGCGGCCGGAGTAGCCCGTCTTGCGGCACGCGCTGCACCCGCGGCCGCGCCGGAACTGGTTATCCGTCCCGAAAATCTGCAAAGCACGCAGCTCCTCGGGGCTGGGCTCGTCGGGTTCTGCACACTGCGTACACACGCGCCGCACCAGCCGTTGCGCGATGATCAGGTGCAAGGTGGACGCCAGCACATGCGGCTCGATGCCGAGATCGATCAACCGCGTGATCGTCGCCACCGCATCGTTGGTATGCAGCGTGCTCAGGACCAAGTGCCCAGTTTGTGCGGCCCGCATCGCAATCTGCGCGGTTTCCGCATCGCGGATCTCGCCGACGAGGATCACATCGGGATCCTGTCGCAAAATCGAGCGCAAGGTACCGGCGAACGTGAGACCCTGCTTCTCGTTGATCTCCACCTGGTTCACACCGGCGATCTGGTACTCGATGGGATTCTCGATGGTGACGATGTTGCGCGTCGGGGAAATGACTTCCGCGATCATTCCGTAGAGCGTGGTGCTCTTGCCGCTGCCGGTCGGCCCGGTCACCAGGATCATCCCCTCGGGCCGCGTGATCGCGTGCCGGATGCACTTGAGATCGCGTGCCGGCATGTCGAATCTATCCAGCCCTTTCGGCGCCCCGCTCGCGTCCAGCACGCGCATGGTCACCTTTTCCCCGAACTGGGTGGGCAAGCTGGACACGCGCAGATCGATGCTCGATTCACGGTAGCGGACGTTAATGCGGCCGTCCTGCGGCACACGCCGCTCGGTAATGTCGAGCTTCGCCAGCACCTTGAAACGGGCAACCAAAGGATCCTGGACCCACTTGGGCAGCCGGAGCGACTCTTCCAACATGCCGTCGATCCGGTAGCGCACGCGGACCGCCGACAGCTCGGCTTCGACGTGAATATCGCTGGCGCGGGTGCGCAAGCCCTCCATGAGGATCAGGTTGGAGAGCTTGACGACCGGCGCTTGCTTACTCTCGCGCAGGACGTCGCGAACGTCGGTCGCATCTTCTTCTTGCTGCTCCGCCAGGGATGCTTCGGGCTCATCGGGAACGCCCTGCAGGTAGGCGTTCAGAGAGTCGTCGAGCTGGTAAGCGTGCGCCAACGCATCGCGGACACCGGTTTGCGTTGCCACCGCCAGCTGTACGCGTTTGCCAGTGGCGAACTCGACAGCACGCATCGCGCCGCGGTCGAGGGGATTCGCGGTGGCAATGGTCAGGGTCTGGTCTTGCACCCCCAGCGGGATGACCTGATGCTGCATCGCCAGTTCCTTGCGCACCAACGCCGTGACCGCCGAGTCGAGGGCCAGGGCCGGTAAATTGACGAAGGGTACCCGCAGACCCTTCGCCAACGCCATCGCCAAGTCTTCTTCACCGACGAGCCCTTTGCGCGTGAGCCGGTCGATGACCGGCGTGCCGGTGTCGTCGCTCAGGTCCGCTTCGATCTCCTGCGCGATGGTGCTGGTGAGCAATCCAGCGCGGGCCAGGAATCGCAACAGCGCGGCGTCTCCGCTCGTGTCTTTCACCGTTCAGTTCCCCCGTTCAACCAGCCCGGCTCCCATTCCCGCAAATGGCATGCCACTTGCGTGTGCGTCATCGTAACGCTTCGGGAACGGCGGAGACCGGAAAAGTGCCACGCCACGTGACAATTCCTGTCGTTCGCTTGACGCCCGCAGTGCCGCGGTCCGCCGCCATGGTCGCGTCGCCACACAGCCGGACGGTTGAACACCAACGCCGGCAAGCAGTAGGATCCGCGCGCGGTTGATTGGGACGGATGGAGAGTCGCATGGCACACTACACGACAGAACGCCGCCTGTCGCATGCCGACGTGGATTTCCTGGGTGAGCTGAAGGTCTCGGCGCTATTGGGCCTGTTGGAGCAAGCGGCGGTGGAAGCGTCGACCGCCGCCGGTTTCGACGCGGCGCGGTACACGCGCGACGGCCGACTCTGGATCATCCGCCGCACACGCCTGCAACGGTTTGTGCCGGTCGGTGGGACCGATCTCGTCGAGGTGGCTACCCATGGCATGGACTTCCGTCGGGCCCGCTCGCTCCGCCACTACGCAATACGCCGGGGGACGACGGTCGTCGCGGACGCGACCACCGACTGGGTGTACTGCGATCTGCACAGCGGCCGGCCGGTCCGTATTCCCGAGGACTTGCGCCGCGCGCTGAGCGATGGGGCGATCGCGCCGCTGTTGCCGCGCGCGAAGGCGCTGCCGGCCGGCGACAGCGCTCCGGCGGTGACGTATGAGGTGATCACGCAGCCGTCGCACCTCGATCACGTCACCCACGTCAACAATGCGGTCTACGCCAATTTCCTTGAAGATGCGGCCTTCACCCTGTTCACGGAGCACGGGTGGCCGCTCGGCCGCATGTTGGAGGCCAGCGGCGCGCTCCGCCTCGACTCGCTCGACTACGAGTATCTCAGCGACGCGGCCGTCGGGGAGTGCTTGATCATTCGCAGCTGGCTGGCCGCCGGCGCGGGACTTCCCAGCGCTGCGACTGTGTTGCAGACGGTGGTGCGCGCCGACGGCAACACGGTGATGCGCGCGCAGAGCACATGGGCATGGCGGCGCAAGCCGCAAGTGATCGGCGGGGCTCCGCCCGCTTGAGGAAGCAGATGGGCAAGGTCATCGATCTACGGAACCGTCACAGCAAGGGGCCAGCGGCCACGCGCGGGGGCGGGGTCACCTGCGCGCAATGCGACGAGCGCCATCCGATCGTGCGCCTCGCAGATGGCAGCGAGCGCTGCGTCACTGCCTTTGCCGTTGGACAGTGGTGGTTCTGCCGCAACCGCGGTTGCCATGCGGCGTGGCGGGCCGGGCACCCGGAGATCGGTTCCTGAGCCGGCTTCGCCGCGGCGCTCTTCTCGTCGTCACCTCGGGTCCGCCGCTGGACCGCGCACTCCGTAAAGCATTTGATTTGTCATCCGCCATGCTCGCTCGCGAACACGGCTTCCAAAATCTGCTGTAGGCGGTGCGCCGGCACCGTCGACCGTTGCCAATTTACGGCAATACGACGCATGCAAGCTCGTAAACCTCCGAGCACAGCGTCTGGACAGCCACGGAATAATGATTGCTCGCGAGGATGGCCATGATTCGCGTCCTCGTAGCCGATGATCATGCGATGTTCCGGGAGATGTTGCGGATTGCTCTGCCGCGCAACGGCGATCTCGAGGTCGTCGGCGAAGCGGATAACGGGCGAGATCTCCCCGATACGGTCTACCGGTGCACGCCTGATGTCATCTTGCTCGACTACAAGATGCCCTACGTCAGCGACTTCGGCGGGCTGGTCAAGGACCTCCGGAATCGGCGGCCCGATGCCCAGATCGTCGTGTTGTCCGGCTTCGCGAGTGTCGACATCGCCAAGCGGTCCGCCGAGGCGGGCGTCCGCGGCTACGTCCTCAAGTCAACGCGTTTGCACGCGGTGGCCGACGCCATCCGGGCCGTGACCAAAGGCGGGATCTGGATCGATCCGAACCTGCCGCGGGAGGTGTTTGACGTCTTCCAGCGCCACTCTCTGCCGGCGGAGAACGAGCACAGCGGACTCAAGGAGCTGACGCGGCGCGAACGCGAGGTGCTCGCCTGCGTCGCGCAAGGCATCGGCAACCGCGAGATCGCCGCCAAGCTAGCTATCAGCGAGAAGACGGTCAAAACTCATCTCACCCGTATCTTCGCCAAGCTCGACGTCAAGAACCGCGTCGGTGCGGCCATTGCCTTCCATGGCAACGGCAACGGGAGCACCGCCGCTGCCGCGAGCGTCGACGGCGATCTCGCCGTCGCGCACTGATTCGACCAGCCGCTTCTTGTCCGCGGCGCCGGCACCCGCGCCCGGTGCGAACTGCACCGTCTGAGTCGGCTGCTCCTGCTGCGTGCGGTTGATGGGCATGCGGACGCGAAACGTCGTGCCGCGTCCGACCTCGCTCTCGAACGTCACCGTTCCGCCGAGCAGTTCGAGCAACCGTCGGACAATGTACAGTCCGAGGCCAACGCCGCCGTGACGGCGTGTGAAGGACCCATCCGCTTGACGGAACGGTTCGAAGATGATGGCGCGCGCCTCAGGCGCGATCCCGATTCCCGTGTCGCTGACCGAGAATTCCACCTCGCCATCGACATACTGCGCGCCAACCGTCACGCGCCCCTCGTCAGTGAACTTGACGGCGTTGCCGATGAGGTTCTTCAGTACCATCTTCAGTTTCACCAGATCGGTGTGGATCGGCGGCACACCCTTCGCTGCCTTCCAGGCAAACGCCAGCCCCGACTGTTTCTGGATGCCCCGCGTCTCCATATCCAGATCACTGAGGAGGTCGGTGGCCCGGACGGCTTCGATGTTCAACTCGATCTTCTTCGCTTCGAGACGGCTGAGGTCGAGGGTGGCTTGAATCATGTCGAGCAACTCTCGTGAGCTGCGCGAGATGCGTTGCAACACATCGCTCTGCTGCTCCGTGGGCGCGCCGAAGGTCCCGTCGAGCATCAATTCGTTGTAGCCGATGATGAGGCTGAGGGGGGTGCGCAGCTCATGGGACATCGTGGCGACGAACTCGGACTTGATCTGGTTGGCCCGCTCCAGTTCCTCAACCAGATTGGCGTTGGCGAGCGTCATCGAGGCGATCTGCGCGATCCCTCCCGCAATACGTTCCTGGTGCGGCGCGAACGTAGCGCCCGTGCCCCGGCAGCCGGCAGTGTGGATGCCGATGATCTCGTCCCCGCGCCGCAGCGCCATGTAGAGACAGGCCGTGCTTCCGGATTGCATCGGCAGCGCGGCGGACAGACCCGTCGACGCGTTCGCCGTGACCTGGACCACCTCCTGCTTCTCCAGCTGGACGAGCAAATCGTTGATCGCGGCGCGCGGAATGCGCAGCAGCCGCGTCATCTCCCATTGCTCCGGCGCGGCGCCGTAACCGGCGAGCGGCACGTAGACCTGTTCCGCGGGCTGCCAGAGGAAGGTGTGGCTGCTGTCACACCGCAGGACGCCGGTGGTCACCTGGCCCAGACGGTCGAGGATCACCGGTGTGTCGAGCGAAGAGCTCATCTCCCGTCCCACTTGCACCAGGGCGGCGGAGATTTGCGCTTCGACCTGCAGCTCCTCGGTGGTCATGTCGGCGCGGCGGCGTTCGTGCCGCGCGCGGTCAACCAGGTAGCCGTAGAAGGCGGCGGCGGTGAACAGGAACGGGATACGGATCAACGACGGCGAGTTCCACATGGACCAGTTCCCGCCGGTGGCCGTCAATACGTACACGTATGCGATACACGACGCTACCGCTCCCATGACGATCATGACGAGATTCTCGCCGATCCCGGCCAACAACAGGACGAAGAAATACAGGAAGAAGAAGTCGGCGCTGAACCGACCGCTCTGCAGCAACACGGCGCTGATCCACAGCGTGTCGGCGATGATGATCCCCATGCCGAAGGAGGTGCATCCGGTCAGCGGAAGCGACAGCTGCGCGATGATGACGTTCGAGGCCAGCGCCGCCACGATGAGGAGAATGATGCCGACGGGCGGCACCGAAAAGCCGCCTTCGACCAGAATGAGGTAGGCCGTGGCAGCAATCAGCGTATAGCGCAACAGAAGAAAGGCGCGCGCACTCGCGGCCTCAGCCACGGAGCCGTCTTCGGGACTGGCCGCTTTGCCCACCACCGTGATCGAACTATCCATGATCGTGATTCCTCTCAGTCCACAACGACGCGTGCTCGCTCCAGGTTCACCCACCACTCCTCGCAGAAGAAATGATGCCGCCCTCGGCGCCGTGTCGGAATGGCACGAAGGTCTGATTTGAGCCGTTCGTAGCGCGTTTCATACGACCAATGTCGCAGCGTACCGAAGTGCCCGTGGCCGCGCGGCGGCACTCTCCCGTCAGTGAAGCGTGGCCGCGACCCAATCATCACAGCGACTCACGGTTAGCGGGAAGCTCAAGGTAAAGACCGCGCCGGTCTGCGTTCCGGAGCTTGCCGCGAGGGACGCGCCCAGCAGGGTGCTCAGCCGCGCGGCGATCGCCAACCCGACCCCCTGTCCCGGCAGGCTGGATCCGGTGTCATCGCGCCGCTGACCAAACGGCGTGAACACGCTCGGCAGTTCGTCCGTTCGGATTCCGGATCCGGTGTCGGACACGACGAACTCGGTGCGGTCGAGTTCGAGCCGCAAGCTCAGCCGGATCTCCCCGGAGAGCGTGAACTTGGCCGCGTTGGCCAACAGCTGCGCCAGGATGGCGCGGAGCTTCTCCCCGTCGGTGTCGACGCACGCGCCGGCGAAGGGGACCGTGGCGGTGAATTGCACGGATCGCCCACCGATCTGGCGCCCGCTGGCGGCGCACAGCTCCGCGAACAGCACGTCGATGTCCACCGGTTCTCGACGAACGACCACCCCGGGCGCATCCAGACGCGCCAAACTCAGATAGTCTTGGGCCAGCCCGAGTGCGGTGTCGGTAGCCGTATCGAGCCGTGTCACGATCTCCTCCGCCGCGGCGGCGACGGGCTCGTTTCCGAGGATCTCCGTGTATCCGCGAATCACGTGCAAAGCGGTGCGCAGCTCGTGGCAGAACTTGGTCAGGATCAGGCCGCGCAATTCTTGGGCGGCGCGGGCACCATCGATCCGCCGCACGCTCGCGGCTGCCGACTGAAGCAGCTCGAGGACCCGATCAGTGTCGTCATCGCGATTGTACGCCCCGTGTAGACCGAGATCGCGCACGAGGCGACGCCGCTGCAGCGCGTCCAGTCCGTCGCATTGCACAATGACCGCAACGCGCTCATCCAGCACGCGCGCGCAGCGAAGCAGATTCTGGCCGCCAGCGCCGACGATGGCCTGATCCACCACCAGAATATCCGGCCGTTCGTCGAGAAACAGGTCGAAGGCGGCCTCACTGCTGGTTGCCGTCCGCACCCGGTAGCCATCGCCGGACAGGAGGGCGACGGTGTCGTCTCCCGCCGCGCGCCGGCCGTCGACGAGCAGAACGGTCGCCGGGGTCGCGGCGTCGCCGCACACCACATCGCCGGCACGCAAAGAGGGGGCCGGCGCATCGACCGTGTCTCCCCCTTCCGCCGCGGCAACCGCGGCGTGCGTCGGTGCGACCCGGCCGAACCGGTCGTTCGGAGATCGAACCTGCATTTCCTCACTGTCCTTCAGCGGAGGTTTCATCCGAATCGCCTATCCTCACCCCCGTTATCGCTCGCCCGGTGGTGTTCGGAAATCGGCAGGAGGTCTGAATTTTGGTACGACATCCCAAACCGACTGCGACTTGGGTCGTATGTCGTGCCGGCCACTGGTTCCGTCGCTGCAGCTCCGCACGATTGTAAAGCGGGTTTGACACTGCAAATCGAAGTTTACGGGACGGTACGCCGTGATGGCGGTGGGACCGGTGCACTAGGGGTTGGCAAGGGAATTGCGCGCACAACGAAATGGACGGCATTCGATGCGCTTTGGGAGGTTGCCAATGGGAAACAACAAATACGCCAACTCCGTGAGAATTCCGCCGACGGCTGCACCACCGGCGTGGTACGTCGCCGCCGCAGTGGGTCGCAGCGTCAGCCACGCGAGCACGCTGTCCTCACCCGTACCGCCCGCCGCCAGCGCCCGG
>Ga0209415_10011149_pt1 | contig 15168 bp, 17 predicted proteins | sample PeaSoiSIISIP2007_FD_187696 | JGI IMG/M metagenome (GOLD analysis project Ga0209415, IMG submission 187696) | Peat soil microbial communities from Weissenstadt, Germany - SII-SIP-2007 (SPAdes) (version 2) | ecosystem: Environmental > Terrestrial > Soil > Wetlands > Peat | place: Germany... | reverse complement strand
CTGTTCCCTCGTCTGTTCCCTCGTCATGCAGCACGCCGTTCTTCCACTCTAAGATCACCGTTCTGGAACGGGCAAGGCAGCTCACCGTCGGCGACATCTTCTCCAACGCGGCGCGCGCCGTACCCCAGCGCGCCGCCGCCGCCCTGGGTGAGCGCACCGTGACCTTCGCCCACGTCGAGCTGGCCGCCAACCGGGTCGGGCGCGTCCTCGCCGGCCTGGGGGTGCGCCGGGGCGACCGGGTCGTGGTGTGGAGCTCGACCACCCTCGACCTCGTCCCCCTGTTCGCCGCCCTGGCCAAGACGGGGGCGGTGTTCACCCCCATCGGCGCCGGGCTCGGCCTCGACGAGGCCGCCACCGTGGCCACCTCGGCCGGCCCCGCCCTGGTGGTAGTCGACGCCGAGCACGACGAGGGCGGTGAGGCCCTGGCGGCGCGCCTGGGAGCGCCGTTGGCCAGCGCCGTGGGCCTCGCCGGCGACGGGCCCCAGCGGCCCGCGCCGGGAGCCGGCCTGGCGGCCCTGGCGCGTCAGGTTGACGACACCGCGGCGGCGGCCGTCGTCGACGAGGACGACCCCCACGTGGTCTTCTTCACCAGTGGCAGCACCGGCCGGCCCAAGGGCGCCGTGCTCTCGCACCGGGTCAACGTGCTGCGCAGCCACCCCGGTGCGCTGCTCGAGCCGCGCGGCGCCATGGTGTGCCCCTACCCCCTCTCGCACATGGGGGCGTGGACCATCGCCCTGCAACAGTGGCAGGCCCGCGACGTGGTGGTGCTGCTCGACTCGTCCGACGCAGGTGCCATCACCACGGCCGTGGCCCGTCACGGCGCCTCCCGTCTCAATGCCATCCCGGCCCTGTGGACACGGATCTTGGCCGGCGCCGACGACGACGGCACCGTCGCCGCCCTGCGGTCCCTGCGCCTGGCCGACACGGGCACCTCGGCCACGCCGTTGGAGCTCCTCGAGGCCATCGCCCGGGCCGCCCCGGGGGCACACCTCCGGGTCTTCTACGGCTCGACCGAGGCGGGGAGCGTGGCCTCGCTCGACCACGCCGACATCGGGCGCAAGCCCGGCAGCTGCGGCGTGCCCGCCCCGGGAACACAGACGCGCATCGCGCCCGACGGCGAGCTGTGGGTGCGGGGCCCGCTGCTGTTCGACGGGTACCTCCACGACGAGGCCGCCACCGCCGAGGCCCTCGTGGACGGCTGGTACCGCACCGGCGACCTGGCCGAGGCCGACGACGAGGGCTACCTCACCATCGTGGGCCGGGCCCGCGACGTCATCCGCACCGGGGGCGAGACGGTATCGCCCACCGAGGTCGAGGCCGTCCTGGCCGCCCACCCGGCGCTGTCCGACGTCGCCGTGATCGGGGTCCCCGACCCGACCTGGGGCGAGGTGGTGTGCGCCGTGGTGGTGACCGCTCCCGGCGCCCCGGCACCGTCGCTCGAGGACCTCCGGGCCCACTGCGCCCCGACCCTGGCCGCCTTCAAGCACCCCCGGCGGCTCGAGGTGACCGAGGCCATACCCCGGACGTCCTCCACCCTCCAGGTCCAACGGCGCCTCCTGACCGAGCGCTTCTCGTGAGCGACGGGGAGCGTGCCGACTTGCAGAACACCGTTCTGGATTTTTATGATCATCGTTCTGTGGAGCGAGAGCTGCTGGTCACGGGGATCGGGGGCCAGGGGGTGCAGCTCGTCGCCATCGTCCTCGCCCACGCCGCGCTGGCCGAGGGCCGCACCGTGCAGGTCTTCGGCAGCTACGGCGGCATGATGCGCGGCGGCAACACCCAGTCCACGGTGATCGTGGCCGACGGCCCCGTCGAGGCCCCGCCGACGGTTAGCGCGGCGTGGTCGGCCATCCTCATGCACCCGGAGTTCAGCGAGCCCACCGTGCGCTGCCTGGTCCCCGGGGGCGTGGCCCTGGTGAACTCCACGGTGTTCGAGGGCGACCTCGGCACCACCGCCTTCGCCGTCGTCGAGATACCCGCCTCGGCGCTGGCCCTCGACCTGGGCAACGCCCTGGCCGCCTCGATGGTCATGGCCGGCGCCTATGTGGCGGTCACCGGGCTCGTGTCGCTGGACGCGCTGCAGGGCGCGGCGCGCGGCGCGCTTCCCGCCTACCGGGCCCAGCATGCCGAGCTCAACGAACGGGCGCTGCTGGCCGGCTACGACGCCGCGCCCCGCCTGCGCGTCCCGGCATGGTCCTCGGGCCTGGCGCTCTCCCCATGAGCCGCACCGTGCTCACCCGCGGCACGGTGGTCATCGACACCGAGGCCTGTAAGGGATGCGACCTGTGCATCGACGCCTGTCCCCCCGCCGTGCTCGCCATGACCACGCACACGGTGAACGCCCGGGGCTACCGCTTCCCGCTGTTGTTCGAGGGCTGCACCGGGTGCGCGGCGTGCTCGCAGGTGTGCCCGGACTTCGTCTTCCAGGTCTACAAGTACGAGACCCCTCTCACCGTGGCGCTGGAGGGACCGTGACGGCGCGCCTCATGGAGGGCTCCGAAGCCATCGCCGAGGCCATGATCGCGGCGGGGTGCCGGTTCTTCGCCGGCTACCCCATGACGCCGTTCACCGAGGTGCTCGAGCACATGGCGCGCAAGCTCCCTGCCGTCGGCGGCGTGTGCATGAACGCCGAGAGCGAGATCGAGGCCGTCGGCATGGCGTGGGGGGCGGCGGCCACGGGGACACCGGCCGCCACCGGGTCGACCGGCCAGGGCCTGTCGCTCATGCAGGAGTCCCTGGCCGAGATCACCTTGGCCCGACTCCCCCTCGTGGTGCTCAACATGGCCCGGGCCCAGGGCGACTACTACCAGGCCACCCGGGGCGGCGGGCACGGCGACTACCGCCACCTGGTCCTGGCACCCGGCGACGTGGCCGAGGCCGTCGAGCTCGTCCAACGGGCCTTTCACCTCTCCGTGCGGTGGCGCAACCCGGTGCTCGTCATGGGTGACTACTACCTGGCCCACACGGCGCGCTCGGTCACCGTCGAGCCCCTCGACTACGGCCCCCGGCCCCATCTCGACTGGGCCCTCGACGGGTCCACCGGTGGCTCGGGGCAGGCCAAGCTCATCTCGTTCCTGGGCTCGGCCAAGCAGCGCCACCACGTCGGCTACGACCTCTCGGACCACTACGCGGCGTGCGCGGCCGACAGCGCCACCATGGTGGCGTCGGTGGAGCCCATCGCCGAGTGCCTCGACACCGACGACGCCGACGTCGTGGTGGTGGCCTTCGGGACGCCGGCCACCTACGCCAAGGCGGCGGTGCGCCAGCTGCGCGCCGACGGCGCCCGGGTCGGCCTGGTCCGGCCAGTCACCTTGTACCCCTTCCCCACCGACGTCGTGGCCGGCGCGGCGGAGGGGGCCCGCGCCGTGGCCGTGTACGAGAACAACCAGGGCCAGATGGTCGACGACGTCCGCCTGGCGGTGCTGGAGCGGGCGCCCGTCCATTTCATCGGGGGCCTGAGCCTCGACGGCTCGGGATTCGGCATCGCACCCGACCTCGATGTCTCCGTGCTGCGACATCGCATCGAGCAGGTCCTGGCCCGATGAGCCGCACCACCCGCGTCGACGGGCACATCGTGGTGCGCACCGACCAGGTGCCGGCCGAGCCGGCCCGCCTCGTCGACGACTTCACCCCGGCGCTCATCGACGTGGGGGCGCACCACCTGTGCCCCGGCTGCGGCGAGCCCGTGGCCATGCGCGCCACCCTCGAGGCGGTGGCCGAGCTCGACGTGGTCCGGCGCACCATCGGCGTCTTCGGCATCGGCTGCTACACGGCGTTCTCCAACAACCTCGACGTGGAGGTGCTCCAGGCCCTGCACGGCCGGGCCCCCTCGGTGGCCACCGGCGTGAAGCGGGCCCGCCCCGACACCATCGTCTTCACGATCCAAGGCGACGGCGACATGGTCAACGAAGGGCTCCAGGAAGTCATCCACAGCGCGGCCCGGGGTGAGAACGTGACCTGCATCATGTTGAACAACGGCGTCTTCGGCGAGACGGGCGGGCACATGACCGCCACCACCGTCCTGGGCCAGCGCACCAAGACCAGCCTCGAAGGGCGCGACCCGGTCGCCCACGGCCGCCCCATCCTGCTCGCCACGCTGCTGGCCCAGCTCGACGGGGCGGCCTACGTGGCCCGGGGGGCGGTCAACAACGCCGGCAACGTGGCCCGGACCAAGAAGATGCTCCTCCAGGCGCTGCGCACGCAGATCGCCGGTGCCGGGTTCTCGTTCGTGGAGATCCTCACCATGTGCCCCACGGGCTGGTTCGTCGAGACCCAGGACGCCCCCGCCTACCTCGCCGACAACCTGGCCGCCGTCCACACCGGGGGCGTCTTGAAAGACGTCCTGGGGGACTCGGACCGCCAGGAGGGGCCGTGACCCTGGGGCCGGGCTCCCTGGTGTTGTGCTCGGGCACCCTCCCGCGCCACACCAGCTTCGCCGATCGCCTGGCGGCGGCCGCCGGCGCCGGCTACCACGCCATCTCGCTGTGGGGGCGCGACTACGCGCGCGCCCGGGAGGACGGCCACAGCGACGCCGAGATGCGCACCATGCTCGACGACCACGGCCTCGTCGTGGCCGAGATGGACCCGGCGTGGTGGTGGACGCCGGGGGCGCCCGCGCTGGGCGAAAGCTTGATCGACGTCGACCCCTTGGACGTCTTTCGCTACGGCGAGGACGAGCTCCTGCGCATGGCCGAGGCCGTCGGGGCCCGCTCGCTCAACGCCGCCGAGGTCCTGGGCGGGACGTGGAGCATCGAGGAGGGAGCCGAGTCCTTCGCCCTGCTGTGCGACCGCGCCGCCCGCCACGGTCTGCTCGTCCACCTCGAATGGCTGGCCTGGTCGCGCGTACCCGACCTGGACACGGCGTGGGACGTGGTGCGCATGGCCGACCGGCCCAACGGTGGCCTCAACGTCGACACCTGGCACTGCGCCCGCACCGGCACCACCCCTGACGACCTGCGTTCGCTGCCCGGTGACCGGGTGTTCGCCATCCAGCTCGACGACGCGCCCCTCGCGCCCGAGGACAACCTCATCGACGCCACCCTGCACAGCCGGGAGCTCCCCGGACGGGGCCAGCTCGACCTGGTGGGATACCTCGGGGCGCTGCGCGACATCGAGGTGCGCGCCCCGGTGGGCGTCGAGGTCTTCTCCGACAGCCTGCACGCCGACGGAGCCGACGGGGCGGCCCGGGCGGCGGCCGAGGCCACCCGCAGCGTGCTCGGCGCGGCCCGGTGGCCGCCGTCGTGAGCACCCCGGCCCGGGCCCGCGGCCCACTCGGCGCTGTCGTGGTGGGGACCGGCTTCGGTTGCTACACCCACGTGCGGGCCCTGCGCCATGCCGGGTTCGAGGTCCGGGCCCTGGTGGGGCGGGACCCGGCCAAGACGGCCGAGCGCGCCGCCATGTTCGAGGTGCCGCGCTCCACCACCGATCTCAGCGAGGCGCTGGCGCTTCCCGGCGTGGACGCCGTCACCATCGCCACCCCGCCGCACACCCACGCCGAGCTGGCGCTCCAGGCCATCGCAGCCGGGAGGCACGTGCTGTGCGAGAAGCCCTTCGCCCGCGACAGCGCCGAGGCCGCCGTCGTGCTCGGCGCGGCGGAGAAGGGCGCGGTCGTGCACCTCCTGGGGACCGAGTTCCGCTTCGACGCCGGACAGGCCCTCCTGGCCCAGGCCGTCCGCCAGGGCCTGGTGGGCACCCCCCGCATGGCCACTTGGGTCATGCACGTCCCCGTCCTCGTCGACCCCGAGGCGGTGGTGCCGTCGTGGTGGGCCGACGCCTCGGCCGGCGGGGGGTGGCTGGGGGCGCACGGATCCCAGCTGATCGACCAGATCCGCGCCACCCTCGGCGACTTCGCCGGGGTCAGCGCGTCGCTCACGCACGTCATCGACCGCCCCATGACCGCCGACGACGGCTTCGTGGTGCACTTCCGTATGGCCAACGGGTGCGTGGGGATGCTCCAGAGCACGGCATCCGATCGAGCCATCATGGTCGAGACGCGCGTGGCGGGGTCCACCGGCACAGCCTGGATCGACGGGGTGGGCGACAAGGTCAGGGTGGCCGACGGCGACGGGGTGCGCACCCTCGAGGTCCCCCACGGCCTGCGCTCGGCACCGGCCCCTCCCCTCCCCGACGGCGCCGTCACGACCACCTACGAGCAGATGATCACCTTCGGCGTCGAGTACTGGCCCTACACCCGCCTGGCGGCCGCCTTCCGGGACAGAATCCTGGACGTGGCGTCCGGCGGCCCGCAGCCGGCCACCTTCGCCGACGGCGTGGCCCAGATGGCCGTGCTCGACGCGGCCCGGCACTCGGCTCGACACGGCGGGCAGTGGACCGACGTGGAGGCCACGACCGCCACTCGCTAGCGCGGCGCGGCGCAGTCGACGTCGCTCCGGGATCCGCGAACACTCAAAGACGACGATGTACGGTCAGGCGCGTGGCCGTGACACGGCTGGCGCATTTCGAGGAGGACCGGTGAACCGCCGGGGGCCCCCGGCGCCGGTGGCGCGCCGCACTCCGAGGCAGCGAGGTGAGGTCCTCGTCGTCTCCTCCTCGGCCCGGCCCGGAGTTCGAAGGGGACCAGTGCGACCACGGACAGTGACTCCTTTCAGTTCCCGGTCACTCGTGACGACGCAACAGGGCATGGTCTTCGAGGAGGTGTCCCCGTGAGCGTCGTCGACGCCGTCACCCCGGAGCACCCGGAAACAGCGCACCCGGGGACGGCTCCGAGCCCCGCGGTGGGGATGAAGGTGGCCGTGCGCAACCGCTACCTCGGCACCTGGAGCGCCGGGTTCGAAGTGGTGGCGCTGCACCTCGACGGGTACGCCATCAGAAGGACGTCGGACGGCGCCGTGCTCCCCCAGGTCATCCCCTTCAGCGACGTGCGCGAGCCGTGGGGGTCGGCCAGCGACTGGATGAGCTGAACGCCCCAGGAAGGTCGAATCGTCACTTCTGACGACGACGCCACGAGCCAGCGGTGCTTCGCTGGTGCGGACCGACGATCCACGGCCAATCGGGGCCACGGTCACTCGGGGAGGAGATCGATGGCCGGGACTTCGCGGCGCCCGGCAAGCGCGGTCTCCCGTCCCGGCCCGATCCTCGCCGTCTCGATCCTCGCCCTCTCGATCCTGAGCGTCGCCTTCTCACCCGCGGCCGGGGCCCGCGTGGCCGGAGGTGGAGGCGGGCACGGGGCGACGACGACGACGCTCACCGCCTGCACCCCGGCGGGAGCGCCGGTGCCGACGCGCCAGGGACGGCTGCTCGGTGTGGTCGCCCCCGTCTCGGCCAGCCCGGGCGCCTGTGGCGGCGCCGCCACCGGCACGGCGCGCCTGTCCCCCGCCCTCACCCCCGACATCTCGAGCGACGGCGGCCCGCCGACCACGGTGTCGAGCACCACGGTCTCGAGCACCACGACCACGGGCCGCCCGGCGGGGCGAGCCTCGGCGAGGAGCGCCCGGGACTACAGCGGGTCCCCACCGATCCTGCCCCACTCGGGCCTGGTCATGGGCGCCCCCGGGGCCCCCGGCGACGTCACCGTCACCCCCATCTTCTGGGACCCGGCGAGCACCATGTCCGCCAGCTACAAGAGCGTGATCGAGGGCTACGTCACCAACGTGGCCGCCGACGCCGGCAAGCGCACCAACGTCTTCTCCGTCGACGAGCAGTACGGGGCGGCCTACGACGTCCACGCCGGCACGCCCCTGGTGGTGACCGACCCCATCACCGACGGGTGCACCCCCGACGGCGGGGCGATCTACAGCGACGACTCGGGGTACTCCACGTGCGTCACCGATGCCCAGATCCGGACCGAGCTCGACACCGTGCTGGGCGCGCACGGCCTGCCGAGCGGCCTGGGCCATGCCTACGCGTTGTTCCTCCCCAAAGGCGTCGAGTCGTGTTTCGACTCCCGGGACAACGACGAGGGGGGCGAGTGCACGGTGAGCAGCCAGGGGGGCGCCTTCTGTGCGTATCACTCGAGCACCGCCGGAGAGGCCATCTACGCCGATCTCCCCTTCCCCATCTACAGCTCGCTCACCGGGTTCACCTGCGGCTCGGAGGACACCTTCGGGACCAACGAATCACCCAACGGGCAACTCGACGCCGACGTGGAGCTGAGCCTGGTCGCCCACGAGCTCAACGAGTCCATCACCGACCCCCTCGGCACGTCGTGGTACGACCGGCACGGCAACGAGATCGCCGACGACTGTGAGGGCTTCTACGGCGCCACTCTGGGTGTCAGCGGCGCCCTCTACAACCAGGTCATCAACGGCGCCCATTACCTCACCCAGGAGATGTTCTCCAACGAGGACTACCACGCCTCCAAGAACAGCGCCTGCGTCCAGCACGCCGACCTTCCCATCGCGTCGTTCAAGGTGACCCCGCGATCCCCCCGCGCCGGTCACTCCGTGCGCTTCAGCGCCCGCAAGTCCAAGGGCACCATCGTCACGTTCTCCTGGACCTTCGGCGACGCGTCCATGGGGTCGGGCCGCACCACGTCGCACGTCTTTCGGTCCGCCGGCACCTACGGCGTGACCCTGAAGGTGACCGACAGCGCCGGTGTCGCCGACTCCACCACGCAGGACGTGACCATCAGCTAGCCCCGGTGGCCGCCGGGACTAGCTGGCGACGCTCACCACGAACCGTCGCATCACCGCGGTCACCCCGATGCAGTGCGTCCCGGGCATGGTGCACAGGATTCCCGAGGGCCCCACCGTGCTCAAGGTGGCCGTACCGGGGCCGACGCCGACGAACACCGAGCAGGTGGCGTCGAGGGGGCAGGCCGCCGGGCTTCGCTGCCCGCTGCGGACGAGCACGCCCGGGGCACTCGAGGCCGGTGCCACCCACGGGACGAGGCGGCCGGACCGGTCGTATGACGAGCTCGTGAGCTCGACCTCCACCGTCCCCCCGACGGTGATGGCGCTCGGGGTGGTGGTCGACTCGGTGATGACCACCGGACCGGGGCTCGTGGTGGCGGGCGGCCCCACCGGGGCCGACGTCGAGGAGCTCGTCGCCACTCCCGAGGGGGCCGACCCCCCGCAGGCGGCCGCCGTCACCGCCAACACCGCAACGAGAAGGGCCGGGCGGCGCACGCCTCCTACTCTCGACGGCCGCCGCCACCGATGTCGAACCCCACGGCCCCTCGGGTGGGCCAACGGTGTCACTGCGTGCGCTGCGTGCAGCTGTACCAGTTACCCGAGTCGTCTCGGAGCACGGCCTCGATCCCGTAGGGCCGCGGCTCGGGAGATTGGGTGAACTCGACGCCGCGTCCCACCAGGTCTTGGTGATCGGCCCGGCAGTCGGTGGTGGCCATGACCCCGGGGCTGAGCGCACCCTTGGCCACCAGCGCCCGCACCTGCTCGGCGGTGTCGGCGTCGAGCATGGAATGCGACGGGTTCATCAGCACCAGCTCCTGGTCGGAGCTTCCCGGGGGACGAACCGTCAACCAGCGCATGCCGTTGTCGAGCACGAGGTCGTTGGTGAGCTCGAAACCGAGGTCCTTGGTGTAGAACTCCTTGGCCGAGTCCTGGTCGAGAACCCACACCGACACGATGGCGATGCCCTTGATCACGTGCGCCTCCTCGTCGACACCATTGCAACGTCACCGTAGGCGGCGAGGGCCGAGACCAGCTGTGCTCGCCCCGGGGGGCGACGTCAGGCGATGATCTCCATGCGCAGACCCCGGCGATCGCAGTCGCCGCCCAGCCGGAGGTGCTCGCCAGCCAGCCAACGCCGGGCACTCCAGGCCACGGCGAAGGCGTCGAGGACGTCGTCGGGGCTCGCCCCCCGCACCCGCCCGTCGGCGTGCCCGTCCACATCGGGGAACACGGCGCGCAGCGCGGCGAGGCGCTCGGCCCGGCCGGCCGGGCACCTCTTGGCATACGCCATGGGCCGGCCCGTCATGGCCGTGAAACTCACCTCGGGGTGGACCTCGACCACCCGGTCCTGACGATCGGGCGTCATGACCCGGTCCATCTCGCCCACCTTGGACAAGATGCCGTAAGCCTGTCGTGACAAGCTCTTGCCGGACAGGGCCACCCCCCGCCCGGCGGCCTCCTCGTACGTGGCGGCCCCGAGCATGGCCCGCAACGGCGCAGGGAAGACCGAGGCCCTCCGGGGACCGACCATGATGCGAGCCTCGACGTCACAGCGGCGCGGCCCCACGTCGGGCAGCCCGATCGGGATGTCCACGCCCACGGTGGCCAGGTCCCCCGATTCGAGCTCCCCCATGACCTCGCCCAGGTCGGTGATGCGCCTGACCGCGCACGGCGCGCCAAGCGCGGCGCCCGTCGTGACGACCACCCAGCCCCGGCGGCACCCGTCGAGCCCGGCCACTTTGGGCACGGCGGCGCCCCGCACCCCCGGCTCAGCGGCGACGGTGATGCCGGCGCCCCGCACGCCCCGGCCGGGGCGCGAGATTGCCGGAGCAGAACCCTGCGGCGCTGTGGCCGTAGTGACTGCTCGCCCAGGGCGACCGCACCACGGCGGTGGCAAAGGTCGTACACGACGCCGTCCCCCTCCGCAGCACAGCCAGGATGCGGGCGTAGCTCGGGTTGGACAGCAGTGTGGCGGCCGTCGCCTTCACGCCGGCGGCCATGGTGGGGAAGATCGGTATCCCGGTGTCCTGACCACTCGCCGTGAACTGGTGAGGATTGCCGGAGGCACCCAGCGACGTGTTGAGGGGGTTGTCGGCCCACAGTCCCCCTTCGTTGCCCATCCAGCGCCCGAGCAGGCTCACGTTGTCGGCCGTCACCGGGATGCGCTGCGTGCCGCCGGACTGCTGGTCCACGGCCACGATGAGCGCCGCGGCCACCTGGGCCGAACCACTCGGGCCCGGCGCCGTCGCAGGCGACGGAGACGGCGACGACGTCGTGGGGGGAGGTGCAGGCGCCGGGCTCGGACTCTCGGGAGCGGGCTGAGAAACCGGACCGGTGGCAGGAACCCCGGTGGTGGGCGCACTGGCCACCGGAGTCGTGACGGCCGCACTGGCCACCGGAGTCGTGACGGCCGCACTGGCCACCGGAGTCGTGACGGCCGGCGTGGTTGACGCTGGAGCAGTCGGCGGGGTCGTGACGGCCGGCGTGGTGGAGGCTGGGGTCGTGACGGCCGGGGTGGTGACGGTGGGAGCGGAACGGGCGTCGTCGGCGCGAGGATGCGACCCTGCCGAGGCCGTGGCCACCGAGAGAAGCAGCGACGAGCCCGCGACCACGACTGCCACCCCGGCCACGGTCACGATCGCTTGTCGGCGACCGCCCCGGCGTCGCTGTCCCGTCATCTCGCCCCCTGCGACGAATCATATGGCCCACGCCCGTCATCGGTCTATGCCCACCGGGCCCCGTTCTCCAGGTGGCTCAAAGGTGGAAATCGGATCGCATCGAGGCCGCCGCCGCGGCCTCCCCCAGGGGCGGGAGGCTCAGCAACTGCTCGGTGGTAAGGAGAAGTGAGTAATGGGAGAACGCCGTGTGGGACACCGTCGAGCTCGGCACCGTCGGGGCGATCACCGTGGTGGGGACGTGATTGTCGGTCGTCCCCTCGTCATAGGTGACGAAGACCACCAGTTGTCCGGCCTTGTAGGGGGCGCTGTCGAGGATCGTGGGCACGAACTGCGCGAGCCACCGGTCGCCGCTGGAGACAGGGCAGCTGTGGGCGTCGTCACAGAGGTTGGGCGTGACGAACGAGAAGCTGGGCAGGTCCCCCGAAGCCAGAGCCTCAACGAGCGGACCACTGGTCAAAGTCCCCAGGGGCACGTCATGGAGGAGACACGAAGCCCGCAGGGTCGTGTAGTAGACGGCGGGATTGTGGCGGGGAGCGTAAAGGCCTTGACCGGTCAGCACGCAATTCCCGGGCATGGACTCGTCGTAGCCGGCCCATTGCAGGCCGGCCGCCTGAACCTGCGAGAACAGGGAGGGGGCCGCCAACGGGTGCGTCGACGGGTCGCCGTCATCGGAGATCCCGAAGGTCGAGCCGCCCGTGGCAGCCAGGTAGTTCGGCAACGAGGGATGCGAGATCGCCGAGTAATTGGCCGCCAACCCGCATTCGGTGGCCAGGGCCGTCTGGTAGGGGGCATCCGGTGCCCCGATGACGGCGCCGTAGCTCTCGTTCTCCATCCAGATCCACAGCACGTGCCGATAGTCCGCAGCCATGCTGTGTCCGCAGGGATCGGCGGCAGACACGTCGTTCGGCGATGTGACGGTGGTGGTGGTGACGGCCGGGGACGCCGGCGTGGTAGTCGAGGTCTTCGGCGACGCCGGTGAGGCCGCGGGACGGGTGGCTGCGCATGCTCCCAGGAGCACGGCGAGCGCCACCACCCCCATCAGCGCCTTCGGGCGGCACCGCCCGTACGGAGTGCCGACGTCGTCTCGAGGAACCTTCGACACCTGTTCGATCACTCGCTTCGGGAGGCCGGCGCCAGGGTCGGGGCTCACCGACCTCTCCCCGTCACCGGTATCGCCGTGTCCCCAATCGGGACGTGGCTGGCCGGCAGCTGGCTACCAAAACCGGCGAGTTTGCCGCTGGGCACGGTACACGTTCCATCCGACCATGGCAGCGGTGAACCCCGCCACCCCGGCAAAAGCCGTGACGGCCCACCCGTCCTGAGATACCACGGCCCCCGTAAGGGCCAGCGCCACAACGATGAGACCGGCGAGATCGGCCAGGAGCCGCACCGTGCCCAGGCTAGGTCTGCCCGCACCGGCACGGATGACGAGTCCGGCGGCCGAGGACGCCAAGCTCGGGTGGGCGATAGAATCCGGGAGGGCGAAAGCTGGAGCCGGGGGGGTCCAATGAGCGAGACGAGGGTCGATTACCACACAGACCCGGATCGATATGTGGCGTCGTTCTGCCGCATCGGCGGCCACATTGCGTGCCAGACACGAGGGATCTTCCGTTGTGCGTGCGCCTGCCATCAAGAGGTCCGCAAGGATGAGGGCGACATCCGCAAGGATGAGGGGGACCGGGGAGCGGTGCACCACTGGCTGGGCGCTCACGAGTCCGGGGCGGTAAACAACCGACAGCCCCGCAGCGCCAAAGGCAAGGACGAGGAATCGAGTGGAGGAACGTGAGATCACGAGGCTCGTGTGGCAAGAAGCCGGGGAGGACATCTACCTGATCTACTCCGACGGTGACCCTGAGCACCTGATCGGCACCCTGAAAGTCGCCAGTAGCTTCGCCGCAGATGTCGGGCTCACACTCGAACAGGACGCCCACGGGACGGTGCAGTGGGGCCGGCCGGACATCGCACAGAGCGTCGGCACTCAAGGAGGGGCGTAGCTCCTGATCGATTAGGTCACCGCGAAGGGGCACGCTTGTTTGCGGAGGCCCATCAGCAAGTTGTCGACGGCGCAGTGTGCCATGGCATTCCTGGTCTCCGTCGTGGCTGAGCCGATATGGGGAACGATGATGGCATTCGGCGCTCGTAACAGTGGATCATCGAGGCGCGGCGGCTCATCCTGAAGTACGTCCAGACCGGCACCGGCAATCTCGCCTTCCGTCAACGCTCGGACCAGCGCTGATTGGTCGACCACGCCACCCCGTGCGGTGTTGATGAAAAACGCCGTCGGCTTCATCAACGTGAACTCCTTGGGTCCCATCAGATTCCGCGTGGCGGCATTGAGGTCGACGTGAAGCGAGACAAAATCGGCTTCTCGCAATCCATCGGCCAACTCGGCGACGCGACCTACTGCCTCGATATCGGGCAGGTCACTCCGAGAATCGACATATTGCACCCGCATTCGCGCCGCCAGCGCCCGCTTCGCCACCGCCTGCCCGATTCGTCCATACCCCACGATCAGCAACACCTTCCCTGCCAAGTCGGCTCCGAACGGCACGTCGTTCCAACGACCGCTCGTCACGGCCCGCATGGCGTCGGGGATGCGTCGGGCCAGCATGGTCATGAGGGCGAGGACCAGATCAGCCACCGCGTCGCTCAGCACCGGGGTGATCGTCACAAGGATCCCTCGCTCGCGGGCCGAATCGAGATCGATGTGATCGACCCCCACACTCATGGTGCTGATCACTCGGAGCCTCGGTGCCCAGGCCATGACCTGTCGATCCACAGCGACACTGGAGCTCACCAGGAGGCCCTCGGCCTCGGCCATCGCCGTCTGGAAAGTTGCCTCGTCGGATCTCGCGGCGGAGAGGACGGTGACGTCATACTCCGCCAGCCGGTCCAGCAACGACGGAACCAGCGACACGGTGATCACCGCCTTACAACGCCGGGGCTCCCTCATCACAGGTATCCCGACTTCCCCGCAGAACCGGTACCGGGTCGAGCCCGCTGGAGGGCGTTCCCGGCGCCAACCCCCAGCAATCGGGCATCCGACGCCACCTCCACCAGTCGAAACCCCTGTTCCAACCGTTTGACCACCGTATCCGGGTTCCCGGCGATGCCCGGGACGACGTCGTGTCGTCGACACGCATCGATCACCCGTTCGAGGGCATCGGTAAAGCTCGGCTCAGAGTGGTCCGGTGCCGGAGAGAGACCCAGAGTGACACTCAAATCCGCCGGCCCGACGTACACGGCGTCAACTCCGGGCACGGAAACGATGTCCTCGAGATTCTCCATTGCCACCTGGGTCTCGACCATCACGATGCACGCCACCTGGAGATTGGCCCGATCGAAGTAGTCAAACCCCGCCGAGTAGTTGGCTCGGAGCGGTCCATAGCTCCGATTTCCCAGCGGTGCATACCGGCACGCCGCCACCGCCGCCTCGGCATCCTCTCGCGAGTTGACCATCGGGACGATGACTCCCCACGCTCCGGCGTCAAGACTCTTTCCGATGATGCCGGGCTCATTCCAAGGAACGCGGACCAATGGAACAGCTTGTGCGGATGAAGTGCCCTGAAGCATGTGGACCATTTGCGCGTAGTCGATCAGGCCGTGCTGCATGTCGATGCAGACCCAATCGAACCCTGCATGAGCCATGATCTCGGCAGACACGCTGCTGGGCACCGTCAACCACCCACCGAGAGCGGCGCCTCCTTCAGCCCAAAGCGCACGCAACGCGTTGTCGCGCATCTCCCCTCCCTCGTCAATGACGACCTAGGCTACGGCATCTCTGTTGCCACGTGAGAGGCGCTCCTTCGCCCCGCGAAGGTTGACCGACCAATGGAAGGAACAGGAATGCCTCAGCTGCTCAGGGTCCATTGCTTCAACGTGTCGCTGGACGGGTTCGG
>Ga0209415_10011147_pt1 | contig 15170 bp, 8 predicted proteins | sample PeaSoiSIISIP2007_FD_187696 | JGI IMG/M metagenome (GOLD analysis project Ga0209415, IMG submission 187696) | Peat soil microbial communities from Weissenstadt, Germany - SII-SIP-2007 (SPAdes) (version 2) | ecosystem: Environmental > Terrestrial > Soil > Wetlands > Peat | place: Germany... | reverse complement strand
CACGGCTTTAGCCGTGCCACGCCTTCATGAAACCCGAAGGGGTTTTACCCCCTGAGGACGGCGGGAACATTTCTGAGACAGGTTCTGGCGAGGCTGTCACTCCACCAGGTACCATTTTTCTACTCCTCTGCACCCAACAGGATTGAAACGCCGAAACGGCGGTCTGAAGTTCTCTCGAACGCAGCCGAAGGATCCGCACCGCAAATTCAAATCGGTCAATCGAAATCCAGAGGCGGGTACCAAACGAGGGGCTTTGTAAGTTGTGGCCTCAGCCGCAACAACCGAGGTGCCTTGTAGGTCGTGGCTTTACCCACGACAACACAAGACGGCGCGAAGCGCCTTCCGATGCGCTGCCTCTATCGCAGCAAGTCGTCCTGCACGTTAACCCGTAACCCGATTGTCGCTCGCCGCCTCCTTCTGGGTTGCGCTCTGGCGAGCGAGCGAACGACGCGGATTGCGGAACAGATGAACGGGAACCCTACCCTTCTTCGTTCTCCGCGTCCAGCGCAGGCGGCCTGCTTTGATCTAGCATCGCCGTAGCGACTTCAACATCTTCTTCACGAACTCGCAATTTGACCCCGCCAAGCGCGTTCGACAAAAACCAGTCCATCCGAATGATGTTCTGATCGCCCAGAAAGGACTCAATTCCCGCGGAATCCAGAATGCTCTTCGCCAGTAGCGCCTCCGGCAGGGTCATATACTGGCGAAGATTCACCAGCTTCGAGGGGGTTCCAGCTTCAGGCGGCGGAGCCTTCTCCTCAAGCTGGGTTTTCAGCCCTCGTCGCGACAGATCCAGTTTTAGCGCCCACTTGGCGGCGTCGGAAAGCGATCCCGCGTCCGCCGCGAGCTTTTCGACTTCGCCCTCGGTCATGCTTCCGTACAACCGCGCCAGCCGCCAGCGCTCTTTCTCCGCATCAATCTTAGCCATTCCATACAAAATATACGCGAGGCGCAGGCCGAATCCTATCGGAACGCCGTTCAGCAGGAGCCGTCAATCGGGAGGCTTAGGTTTCTCTGCGATCTCTGCGCCTCTGCGGTGAATCTTAAGCCTTCTCTGTGATCTCTGTGCCTTCTCAGTGTCCTCTGTGGTAAGTCTTAAGCCTTTCTCAGACGTTCTCTCTGCCCTGTGTGCCTTGGCGAAGCGCGCGGTGAGTCTTGTATGATTACCGTTCGATGCGAACACCATTCCTTGCCGGATTCGTTCTCCTGGCTCTCCTGGCCGGTTGCAGCGACGACACATCAGGAAAGTCCGACGCGGAGCTCGGCCTCGATTCCCAGCAGGCAGCGGGGCGGCACCTCTATCAGCAGGCGTGCGCGCCCTGCCATGACGCGCACTCGGTCCCCGGACAAAATGGCCCGAGCTTGAAGGGCCTGCTCAAGAAACCATTTCTACCCAGCGGACTGCCCGCCAACGAGCGATTTGTCCGCCGGACCATCCTTGGCGGACGCAACATGATGCCCGCCGTCGGCGGTTCCTTCACCCAGCAGCAACTCGATGATCTTCTCGCCTACCTGCACAGTCTGTAACTCGCCTGCGACGGACGCCGCGCTTGAGTCCACACCAACACGTGCTTGACAAGAGACTCACCGCGCCTAACATGGAGGCGTGATGGCAACGAACGGGATTCGCAGCTTTCGGAAGGAAGGAGTGTCCTGCCGCCGCGAAACGCGGCCCGAGCGCCGGGTACGCAGACTTGCGTACACATATGATTTTCTTAATCGAGAATATGAAATATTAGATCTCACAAAATCCCTTGAAAACATTGCCCGGAAATTTTTCTAATCGAGAAAAATCGCAGATGTGGCGCTTTTTGCCGGTCAGGGTCAAATCCAGAAAACGGGAGCCTCCAGACCGCCCGGACTGCGCTAAAATGGCTTTGTTTCTACTACAGGAGAGATTCATTCGCGCATGAGCTTGCCTTCGAAAAACTCATTCTCAACCCGCGCCGCGCTGAAAGTCGGTGGCGACTCGTTTGACATCTACCGCCTGGACGCGCTCGAGCGCGCCGGCATCGGCAACGTCGCTCGCCTTCCCTTTTCTCTGAAAGTGCTGCTCGAAAACCTCCTGCGCCACGAGGACGATCGCTTCGTGCGCACGGACGACATTCCCGCGCTGGCGGGCTGGGACCCGTCGAGCGCCGCGGGCGCCACCGAAAGAGAAGTCTCCTTCATGCCCGCGCGCGTCCTGCTTCAGGATTTCACGGGCGTGCCCGCGGTCGTCGACCTCGCGGCCATGCGCGACGCCATCAAAACCCTCGGCGGCGACCCGAAAAAAATCAATCCGCTTCTTCCCGCCGAGTTGGTGATTGACCATTCGGTTCAGGTGGACAAATTCGGCGCGGCGGACGCCTTCGCCTTCAACGCCGATCTCGAAATGCAGCGCAATATCGAGCGCTACGCCTTCCTCCGCTGGGGTCAGAAGGGTTTTGAGAATTTCAAAGTCGTTCCGCCGGATACGGGCATCTGCCATCAGGTGAATCTCGAATATCTGGCGCGCGTGGTCTTCCGCGAAAAGCAGAATGGCTCCTGGATCGCCTTCCCCGATTCGCTGGTCGGCACGGATTCACACACCACCATGGTCAACGGCCTCGGAGTTTTCGGCTGGGGCGTCGGCGGCATCGAAGCCGAGGCCGCCATGCTCGGCCAGCCGCTCTCGATGCTGATTCCCGCGGTCGTGGGCTTCAAGCTCCACGGACGCCTGCCCGAAGGCGCCACGGCCACGGACCTCGTCCTGACCGTCACGCAGATGCTCCGCAAGAAGGGCGTCGTCGGAAAATTCGTGGAATTTTATGGCACGGGGCTTTCGAGCCTCACTCTTCCCGACCGCGCCACGATAGCCAACATGGCGCCGGAATACGGCGCGACCATGGGATTCTTCCCCGTGGATTCCGAGACGCTCGCCTATCTCCGCTTTACCGCTCGCGCCGAGGACCAGGTCCGGCTCGTGGAGGCCTACACGAAGGAACAGGGGCTTTTCCGCACCGACCACACTTCCGATCCGATTTTTTCCGACCGGCTCGAGCTCGATCTCGCGTCCGTGGTCCCCACGATGGCCGGACCCAAGCGCCCGCAGGATAGCGTACCGCTCACGCAGGCGAAGGTGTCGTTTGAAAAGACTCTCACCGAGCCGCCGAAGCACGCGAGCGTGCAGAACAACGGCGACAAATTCGACCTGGCCGATGGCTCCGTGGTGATCGCGGCGATTACCAGCTGCACGAACACCTCGAATCCCTCGCTGATGCTCGGCGCGGGCCTTCTCGCCAAGAAGGCTCTTGACCGCGGGCTCAAGTCGAAGCCCTGGGTGAAGACGAGCTTCGCGCCCGGTTCAAAAGTCGTCACTGACTACATCGAGAAGGCTGGGCTGTGGCCCGCGCTCAATTCGCTCGGCTTCAATCTCGTCGGTTACGGCTGCACCACCTGCATCGGCAATAGCGGTCCGCTTTCCGAGCCGATTGGCAAAGCCATCAAGGACCACAATCTCGTCGCCGTTTCCGTCCTCAGCGGCAATCGCAATTTCGAAGGCCGCATCAATCCGCTGTGCCGCGCGAATTATCTCGCTTCGCCGCCGCTGGTCGTGGCCTACGCGCTCGCGGGCCGCATGGATTTCGACATCGTCAACGAGCCCATCGCCAACGACAAGGCCGGCCAGCCCGTTTACCTCCGCGACCTCTGGCCGACTCCCCAAGAAGTCGAATCGGCGATGCGCAACTCCGTGACCAGCGAAATGTTCGCCAAGGAATACGCCGACGTATTCACCGGCGACGAGCACTGGCGCGCCCTGCCGATCCCCGAAGGCGACCTCTACGCCTGGGACGAGAATTCCACCTACATCAAGAATCCGCCCTATTTTGAGGGCATGCAGGTCAGGCCCAGCGCCATCGAGGATTTGCGCGGATTGCGCGCGCTCGCCGTTCTCGGCGACAGTATCACTACCGACCACATCTCACCGGCCGGATCGATTCAGGCCGACGGCCCCGCCGGAAAATACTTGGTCGCTCACGGCGTCCAGCCTAAGGATTTCAATTCCTACGGCGCGCGCCGCGGCAATCACCAGGTGATGATGCGCGGAACCTTTGCCAACATCCGCCTGCGCAATCAGCTCGCCCCAGGCACCGAGGGCGGCTGGACGATTCATCAGCCCAGCGGCGAGACAATGTCCATCTACACCGCCGCGATGCGATATCGCGAGGAGCATGTGCCCCTTCTCATCATCGCGGGGAAGGAATACGGTTCCGGCTCGTCGCGCGATTGGGCCGCCAAGGGCACGATTCTCCTCGGTGTCCGCGTGGTTCTGGCCGAAAGTTTCGAGCGCATCCACCGCAGTAACCTGGTGGGCATGGGCGTTCTTCCGCTGGAATTCATGCCCGGCGAAAATCCCAAATCGCTCGGCCTGACGGGCCTGGAGATTTTCGATTTTGAAGGGCTCGCCCGGAAATTCGAGCCGCGGAAGAAAATCGAAGTGACCGCACGCGACGCCAGCGGCGAAGCCAAACATTTTTCCGCCATCGCGCGAGTGGATACGCCCTTCGAGGTCTCCTACTACCAGCACGGCGGCATCCTGCAGTACGTCCTGCGCCAGATGCTTTAGACGCCGGCGTTCTATTTTGTATTGCCGAGACTGATTCTTCGGCCGCGGGCATTTACCAACTTGTTGTTGACGCCCGTCGAGCCGTCTGGCAGAATCCGCGACACGTCCTGCGACCCCTATCTAGTTCGTAACCGTTCATGTGCTTTCTCCTGACCGGGCCGGGACAGGAATCTTCGTGAAGCTTGGGTCGCACGCAGAGGCGCTATGCGAAACGATTCGTTGTCCCCTTTCCGTTTGTGTCTGGCCGCTGCAACCCTTCTTGTAGTTCCCGTCCTGGCTTCCGCACAGACGGCTAACGTCCAGCCGCGCATCACCGCGGCCATTGACGAGCGCAACCTTTCGACACTCAAGGGCAACACGCACCCGCTCGCTCGCCCCGAATTCGACCGTGGAGCCGCGCCGGACAGCCTGCCGATGGAGCGGATGCTCCTGGTCCTCAAGCGCGGCCCGGATCAGGAGGCCGCTCTAGATGCGCTGATGGAACAGCAGCAGGACGCGTCCTCGCCGAACTTTCACAACTGGCTCACGCCCGCGCAGTTCGGCCAACAGTTCGGACCGTCCGACCAGGACATTCAAACGATCACGATGTGGCTGCAGTCACACGGCTTTCAGATCGCCAAAGTTTCAAACGGCCGCACGGTCATCGAGTTCTCCGGGACCGCAGGCCAGGTTCAAGAGGCGTTTCACACCGCAATCCACAAGTACAACGTGAACGGCAAGGAACACTGGGCGAACTCGTCCGATCCGCAAATTCCTTCGGCCCTGACGTCCGTGGTCGTGGGAATCAACACGCTGCACAATTTTCCCCGCCAGCCCATGCACCATGTCGGAGGCGAGTTTTCCAAGTCCAACCAGACCGTCACGCCGGGACCTTCCAAGTCACTAATCACTTTCGGCGGTCTGAATTGCGGCGTGCCCGGACTCAACTGTTACGGGCTCGGGCCGTACGACTTCGCGACGGTGTACAACGTGACGCCGTTGTGGAACGCGACCCCGACTCACATCGACGGCACCGGGCAGGTGATCGCCGTCGTGGGCGAAAGCGACGTCACGATCCAGGACATCCGAAATTTTCGTAACATTTTCGGGCTGCCCGCGAGCGACCCTCAAGTCATTCTCGACGGACCGGATCCTGGAATCCAACCCGGCGATGAAACCGAATCTGATCTCGACCTGGAATGGACGGGCGGCGTCGCCAAAGGGGCGACGATTGATTTCGTGATCGCGCAGACGACGTCGACCTCTCTCGGCGTCGATCTCGCCGCCCAGTACATCGTCGACAACAATCTTGCGCCGGTGTTGAGCGAGAGCTATGGAATCTGCGAACTCTTTCTCGGCAGCGCCGGGAACCAATTTTACAACCAGCTGTGGCAACAGGCTGCCGCGCAAGGGATCACGGCGCTGGTGGCAACTGGAGACAGCGGCTCGGGAGTTTGCGAGCGCAACGCGAGAACGAACGGCCCCGCGCAGTTCGGTCTTTCGGTGAGCGGGTTTTCATCCACGCCTTACAACATCGCCGTCGGCGGAACCGATTTCAATGACTTGACAAACGTATCGACCTACTGGAGCCCGACCAATTCCGTCCCTCCCGGCGCGCCGGCCGGCACGCCGCCGACGGTTTCCGCCAAGTCTTACATTCCTGAAACCACGTGGAACGATACGTGTACGAACGCAGTTTTCGGGAATCTGCTGGGATTCAGCCCGAATGCCGAGACGAATTGCAATAATCCGCAGATCGAGGCAAACGGGTTCGACATCCCCGAAGGCGGTTCGGGCGGAAAAAGCAACTGCATCAATGGTGTCGGCCAGGACCCATCGAGCTGCACGCAGGGCTACGCCAAACCTTCCTGGCAAACCGCTCTCACGCCGCATGATTCCGCGCGCGATGTGCCGGACGTTTCGATGTTCGCCGCAGTGGGTGGGCCGTCCGGCGCGTTTTACCTGCTCTGCGCGGCTGACATCACGTCCGGCGGCTTCTCGTCGTGCCAGGCGAGCGATCCCAATACCCATTACATCGAGATCGGCGGCACGTCGGCATCGACTCCGGTGTTTGCAGGAATCATGGCGCTGGTCAACCAAGCCACCGGGTCACGCCAAGGCAACGCTAACTATGTTCTCTACAAGCTGGCCGCTGCGAGCGGCGCCAGCTGCAATTCGAGCAACGGCGCGGGCACGAACTGCGTGTTCTACGACACCACAGACGGCACGATTGCCATGCCCTGCGCGAAGGGTAGTCCCAATTGCACAGTTTCGAATCAGGCTGACTCAGTCGGCATTCTGTCAGGCTACGCCACGACCACGGGTTACGATCTGGCGACGGGACTTGGCACGGTCAACGCGAATAATCTCGTCAACGCCTGGAGCAGCGCCGAAACTGCGCTCAAGGCCGCTACGACCACGCTTTCCCTCAACTCCGGAAATCCAGTGAATATCACTCACGGGCAATCCGTCAACTTCACGGTTAATGTGGCCGCGACGCCCCCCGCAACCGGGACGCCGTCGGGAAACGTATCATTGATCGCGAACACAGCGCCTCCGGCCGCACCGTCGGAAGTAACCGAACAGGGCGTTCAAGGCTTCGCATTGACGAACGGTGCAATCTCAAGTTCGACGAGCTCCCTGCCGGGCGGAAACTATACGGTTTTCGCGCAGTACCCGGGCGATGGAACGTTCCGCGCAAGCGCTTCGGCGCCTCCCGTTGCGGTCACCGTAAGTCCAGAGACCAGCAAGACGTTCGCGAATCTGGTCACATTCGACATCAATGGCATTCTCAAGAGTTTCAGCGCAAGTACCGCGGCCTACGGAGACGGATTCTCGTTATTCCGCGTCGACATCGGTGATTCGACCGCGAGCGTGTCTCCGTCAACCGGTATCTCCAGCAAGTGCTCGGCCGGAACTACGAACTGCCCGACCGGCAACGTCACCGTCACTACCAACGGAAGTCCCACCAATCTAGCCTTGAACGGTCAGGGGTATGCGGAAAACCAATCACAGCTGTCCCCGGGAACATACGCGGGAACGGCGAGCTATGCGGGAGACTCGAGCTACGGATCTAGTTCTGGGAATTTCAATTTCACAATCGGGAAAGCCCCCGCAACCGCCATCGGCGCAGTGACGGGGACGCCGGTACAATACGGGAATTTTGAGGAAATCGCGGCGACCATCACGACGACGAGTGACGGAGTGGCTCCCAGCGGCACCATTACGTTCACTCTCGATGGAGTACCGCTGACGCCAACGATTCCGTTGGTTTACGAAGGATTCCCTTACAATCCGAACGGTAATCCTCCGTACGCGACGCTGAGCGCCACAACCGGTACGGAATTTCTGAGTCTTGGGACCCATCAGCTTGCAGCTCAATATTCCGGCGATGCAAACTATGCAAGTTCGAACGGTCCTTCCTCCAGCTTCACGGTAACGCAAGCGCTGCCGTTTTTTACGACCTTCGGTGCAACGCCGAACTCGATCAATTTGAACTCGTCCGTAACACTGGTCGCGCAGATGATCGGTTCCGACGCTGGAGTTGCTCCTGTCGGGACGATGACTTTCAATGACGGGGGCAGCGCGATCGCTGGGACGGTCACGTACACGCCAACAGCGCACGGGCTCAATGCGAGCATGTCGTACACGCCGTCAACCCCCGGAAATCACAGCATCACGGTGAGCTATTCGGGCGATACAAACTACCAGGCCGCGTCGACGCCCGGCTCCGCGCCACTCACAGTCATCGGGCCTGATTTCACCATCAATCCGGCCGGCAACGCCACTCAGACGGTCACCGCCGGCCAGACCGCCACGTTTACGAATGCAATCGCGATCGCTCCGCTCGACGCCTTCTCCGGGACTGTTAGTCTAAGCTGCTCGCTTGCGGCATCCGCCACGACATGCAGTGTGAACCCGTCATCTCTGCCGTCGGCGACCGGAACGGCCTCGGTCATTGTGACCACGACCTCTCGAGGAAGCGCGCCACCTGTCGCTCCAAATATCCGCTTGACGACCGGACCACGATCCATGCGGATAGTCTTGTTTGCAATTTTGATTTCCTTTCTCCTCTGGACATTCATCAAACAGCGTCAACGTCCGAGCGGCGCTGCGCTTGTGCTGTCTCTGGCGCTTCTCTTCTTGACTCTGGGAGTTGCGGGCGGATGTGGCGGAGGAGGCGGCACGACTCCTCCTCCTCCTCCACCCCAAGGAACAAGAGCGGGCACCTATCCGATCACCGTGACGAGCACGTCGGGGTCGCTTTCGCACACTACGACGCTAACGTTGATCGTGAATTAGTCTGCGAACGGACGGCGTTGGCGCGATCCGTACCGAACCGGACACTCAAGCGCGATGGAAACCCAGGGAAAAAATCCCGCTATCCTACGGAAACGCGGTCCGGCTAATTCTTTTTCTTCTTGCCGAAGAGGCCGCCGAGCGCTCCGGTGGCGGCCTCCGCTGCGCCGCTGGGAGTGCTTACAACGCCCTTCGCCATGTTGCCGGCCATTCCGGCGACATCTGGCAAGAAGATCGGTGCCGACGTGGTGCCCGTGATCGTGAATGGGATCTCGCCACCCTGCGAATTTTTCCCGCCACCCATGGAAAGCACCGAAGTCATCGAGGTCATGGCGCCCATCACGCCGGCGAGCTTCGCGGACATTTTGAAATTCAGCTGACCTGCCGCGCTGACGGTTCCGTTTCCGGTGACGGTCCCGATCGAAGGCACCACGATATTCATGTTGTTCGTCCGCGTTTCCGTGGGATCCACGCGAAGGTCGGCGCTGAACGTCTGAATCTCGGTGTCCGATCCGCCTCCGCCTGCGCCGCCGAGTCCGGTAAACGAAGAAAGCGCCCCGAGCTTGGATTTCAAGTTGAAGCCCGCGAGCTTGCCGTTGGAAAGATTCACAGGGCCGGTGATTACCAGTTTGTCCACCGGACCGCTGATGGCGAGATTCAGATTGAGGCTGCCGCTATTCAGCTTCGCACCCGATGGAAGCGTGATGCCTGCAGCCGGCAGCATGCCCTCGAGTTCCTCAACCGCCATCGCCTGCCCGTTCAATTTCATGTTGACGGTTGTCGTCTCGCCGCCCGTGTCGTAGCTGCCGGTGAGATGCGCGAGAGCCTTGCCGATGCGCACGTCGCCCTCCTTCAAGGCGCCGGTTTGGCGCTTCAAATCGTAGGCCGTGTCGTAGTCAACGTCCACGGGAACGCTCGCCGGAGATCCCGCGGCCTTCAGCTTGATCTTGTTCGCCTTGACCTTGCCCTTGGAATTCATCTGATGCCCATCGGAGGCGAGATCGCCGGTGAAATCAATTAGGCCGGCGACGCCCGTTGACGCATCGACGACGCCGGCCGCGGCGATGTCGAAATGCTGGACGTCAATCTTCGCCTCGAGCGGCGTGAGCGCGGCGTCCACTGCATCAACCGGGCCGGCTTTGCCCTCCAGCTTGACGCTGCCGTCGCCTGGGGTCTTCGCCGAGAATTTGAAAGGAAATTGCGAGGTGTAGGAGAGGTCGGAGGCCTCGAGGTTCACCTCCGTGTAGGTTTGCGTTTTCCCGCGCGCGCTGGCCGTGCCCACGACAATCGTGCCATTGGAAATCTTCAGTTTCTCGACGGAGAAATTCGCGGGAGCGGAGGCATCCTTGGATTTCGCTTTCGATCCGCCCGCGCCCATGGTCGAAAAATTCCACGCGCCCGAGGAGGAACGCAGCAACGAAACCTGCGGATCGGTCACGGTGAACGATCTGACTTCGAGCGTCTTCGAAAAGATCAGCGGAAGCAGCGCCACGCCCACCTTCACTTGCGTCGCGTGCAGGAAAGGCGTGTGGCTGAAGGCGGGGTCGTCCGCAATTACGACGTTGTCCACGGAGACGCCGCCGGAAAGAATGGCGAGTGAAATATTGCCGATTTCGACCTTGCGGCCGAGCGCGTCGGAGATATTGGTTTCGATCGTGGGCTTGAATTTGTTGACGTCAATCACGAAGGGTAGCGCGACGACGATCAAAATCAACACTGCGACGATGATTCCGACGATCGTTAAAATCTTTTTCATTTCAGCCTCCGAGGAACGGCGTTCGAGCGGGGCGCGTTGTGCGGCGCTAGGAGCGCAATCATACTCCCGCGGCACGGGCGCGCGACAACAAGTTTCTCAGGAGAAGTTTGGCTGGGAGGCCTGGACTTGGCAGCAGCAAATTCAAAAAAGCAGCAAAACTGAGGAAAATCCTTGCTTATCCTTCCACTTGAGCGACGGGGACTTTAGTACGCTTTCGCCTACTTTCGTTTCCAGTCGCACCAAGGTATGTTAAAAACGGCAACAGATTCTGGCTTCATTTGAATCGGCTGGGCCGCTGCGCTTGCCCCCATCACACCCTCTGCAAGCAGCAAGACATACGGTAGCTTCCAAGTCGGTCGGACTGCAAAGGCCCGCTCGCGCTAGGAATGACCAACCGGTGGTAGACTGCGCGTATGGCTACTAAAAAGAGAACCAAGAAGAAGCAGACGAAGTCGAAGCGAACTGCGGGCAAGCAGGTAACGAAGAAGAAGGGCGCTCCGAAAAAGGCGGCGGTGAAAACGAAGGTCGGCGGCAAGAAGACAACCGGCGGCAAAACGGCGGGCACACTTAAGAAACAGGTTCGGAGGAAAAGCCAAAGCGTGGATACGGTGACGGTCGCACTGGAGGAACAGGGAGCGCGGGCGGGAGAGCAATCGGGAGATTTGCAGGGATTGTCGAATGTCGCAGGTGCGGATTCGGAGAGCGTGGACGAGTTGCTGGATGAAGGAAACGCGTTCGAGGCCGAGGTGGTGAAGGGCGTGGAAGACGCCGGGGACCCTGACGAGGAGGAAGTTCGCACGCATGAGGTGCCGCAGGATGATGTTCCCGGCGAGTATCTGGATAAAGGGTAGTGAGTGAGCGGGTCATGCCGGTGCGGAAGGTTTCTGGTACCTTACTCCTGCGTAGTCCTTTGACGGTGGTCCTGCCCTCCTAACAGTTGTACCGGAAACATCCCGCGAACACCGTTGCACAAATATATGGCATCCGCGCAAGCGAGATCCTCGAGCGTCAACACGTCTTCCCGCGCGTCGCGACAACTCCTCAGGACGAGTGCGCGGTAGGTGCCGGGCAAAACTCCACACGTGATTGGGGGAGTACGCCACAGAGCGCCGGTAACTACGAAAACATTGTGAATCGTTCCTTCGGTCAACTCGCCTCGCTCGTTGAAAAAAAGAGCGTCATCGCACTGCGCAGCTCTCGCGGCTGCCAGTTCTTCGTTGTACATCATGCGGTGTGTAGTCTTGTGGTAGAGAAACCGATCCGAGCTGAGGACCGTTCGCGCGGAGAGCCGAACCCGGCCCAGACGGGTGATATCCAACTCGCTGTGATCGATTTCCAGCGAGCCGTCTTGAGCCAACGTGAAACGAACTCTGTGAGGACGACCCTCGAACCGCGGCGTGATCTGCTCGAGCGCTTCACGGATTCTGCATTCATCGAATTGAAATCCAAAGTACTCAGCAGATGCGCGCATGCGGTCCAGATGATCTTCGAGAAGCCAGTACTCCGCCTCCCAGCGCAACGTTTCGATGATCTTGAAGTCCCGCGTGGTGTGGGTCAGGAACGCCGCCTTTGACTGGCATTCCTTCCATTCCTCGAGACTGGACGAATCGTAGGTGATGCCGCCGCCTACGCCCAGGAATCCCTGATCGCCACGCATGACCGCGGTGCGGATTGCCACATTAAATTGAGCTTGCGCCGGCGCGAAGTAGCCGATGGAGCCGGTGTACACCCCGCGTTCCGTGGTTTCCAATTCCGAAATTAGTTCCATGGCGCGGATCTTCGGTGCACCGGTGACCGACCCGGATGGAAACAGCGCCCTCACGACGGAATCCGGCGTGGTGCCATCTCTCAAGTCTCCTTCAACCGTCGAAGTCATCTGCCAAACCGAAGGAAACCGTTCGACCTCGAATAGACGAGTGGTCTTGACGGAGCCCGTCCGGCAGATACGGCCCAGGTCATTGCGCATCAGATCCACAATCATGACGTTCTCAGCGCGATTCTTCTCGCTCACCCGGAGAGCCTCGGCGCGGCGGACATCATCCTCCAGCGTCAAGCCGCGATCCGCCGTTCCCTTCATCGGCTTTACGACGATGTGGTCTTCTCGAATCTCAAAGAACAATTCCGGTGACAGGGAAACAATCTGCTCCGACCCGGTGTTCACAAACGCGGCGTAAGGCACAGGATGCCGATGGCAGAGTGCAGCGAATAGCCGCCATGGGCTGCATCTCGATTGGAGAGTCACTCGATACGTGAAGTTGATCTGGTAGACATCGCCTGCCAAAATCCAATGATGGATTGCTTCTAAGGCCGTGTCGTACTGCGCGCGAGTGATTGTCGATGTGCAGTTTTGAACGATCTCCTCTGCGTCATCGTGAGGGATCGAAGGCTGATCTACGGCGAAAGCCCTATCATACAAACCGAACCAACACAGCGGGCCGCTCCGGCCTGTGAGCAGAGGGCGTAACTTTGGTTCCAGCGCACACCCGGCTTCGTAGCACAGAAATCCGGCAACCTCCCCGCTCGCCCTCACTTGCCGGTTAATCTCCGCGAGCGTATGAGCCAGGGTCTGGGGATCGCTGGCCGCCAAAATTCGCACAGGATGACGGTACATGCGCCAGCCGGAACCCTCACGTAAGAGGACAAAACCCGGCTCTTCAGCGTACTCTGCCAAAGTCGCGGCGTCGATCTTTGTGGCTTTCATTTCGCGTGAATATTGTCTGGCGAAGCGGAGACGACGTTCGCTCAACAGCTGCGAACCGGGCCGGCCAGAACGGAGCCGTTGATGGCGGGTTGACCCGGGGGATGATACATCAATGTCCCTCCCCCCGCGAGGACCGCTCCGTTCTGGTTGGGCACCATTAGGCCAACGGTGCCGCAAGCGCCAGGCGAAACTGTCCCATCTTTCGCAATCTCGGGTTGCACGGGCTCCCGACCTTCGGTTGGGAACCCATGCCGTTGTTCAACCTGGCGACTTGTGACCTCAGTGCCCGACTCGCTGCGGCCGATACGAGGTGCGTGCCACTTCGGAATAAGGCACGGGGCTGACAACTGCCCGTATCTGGGTTTGCACGTGGCGTTCGACCGTCGGTTTCGAGGATCCGCCCGCTTCTTCACCCCAGACGAACGTGACCTCGGTGCCCGGCACGCTGTGTTCGTTATCGACCATAGCGAGCGTCAGCATCCTGCCTTCATTGGCGCTATAGCCACACCAGGTTGATATCCCAACCATCTTACCGTCTCTCAAAACCTTGTCATACGGCAACGTCGAGTAGACGGACGACGGAAAGTCGAAGTATTTCGCCCTGTTTTCCTTCTGGAACATGCTTCCGATAGCACGGGTGACATCTTCGCTGTTCAAGGCCAGTGTCACCTTCGTCCGTTTCGGGTTGGCGGCGATTTTCTGAAGAGCTTCCTTGCCGATGAAGTCGTGGTCGAACTTGACGATCGGCCCATAGCCGAGGTCGTACGGCGTGAGGTAGTAGTCGGAGATGTTATCGGAATTGAAGCTCCCGCCCAGGGAAGCGATGGCTTCGTAGCAGTTCGCGGGCAACCACTGGCGGTAGGCCTTCAGTTTTTCGCCGGAGTAAATCGCCGGCATGGGCGACGGAATCCATCCCGATTCGAGGGTATTGGAAGAGTACGCCCTGGCGCCAACCTGCCGAAGCCCGAATTCCTTGCCGGCTTCCACGATGGCGGCCTTGACTTCCTCACCTTCCTGCCAGGGGCCGAACAATTCCAATCCGGGTTGTCCGACCATGCCATGGCGCAAAGCGCGAACTTGCTTTCCGGCGATGGTCACGGCGGACATGTTGAAGAATTTGACATCCGGGGCCGGTTTACCGGTGACCTTCTCAATCACCTTCATCGCATTCGGACCCTGAACCTGATACCGGTAAACCTTGCGAACGATCGGGCCTAGTCTGGCGGCGGCTCTCTCGTCCCTCTCCACCTTTGCGTTATAGCCGCCGGTTTCACAGTGGTACTGAACCCAATTGTGAATGGAGGGACGTCCGACCAGATTGAACGAATTCTTATCGAGGTAAAAGAGAACCACGTCGCCGATCACGTGCCCATCATAATTGCAGGCCACGAACTGTTTGGCTTTGTTGGGTTCGAACCCCTTGAAGCTGTTTACGCCAAGATCGGAAAGCAGCTTCAGCGCATCAGGCCCCTCAACGTACATATCCGTCATGTGATAAGATTGATTGAAGAGAACGCACGCTCCTTGCCATGCGCGCTGTTCATCTCTCCAATTCGAGAACTCGGGGGGGACCACCGGATAGACATATGGTCCCGTCTGCGAGTTGCGCAGCAGTTTCACCGGATTCCCGGCGGCTTGTAGCACGTCCTCTAAGCTCTTGTGGCCCACTGTTTCTTCTCCTTTTGATGGACAGAGTGTCTGGTCGTTCCCAACCTATTGCAGTCTAGGACTCCAATTCAGTAAAGTTGTCCTCCCCGTTCAACTGTGGCGGGTTAGGTCTTCCCTCGCAGTTTGGACGGCTCAGACCAGGACTGCCCAGTTTGGATATGAAACTCCCATCCATGCCA
>Ga0209415_10011146_pt1 | contig 15172 bp, 8 predicted proteins | sample PeaSoiSIISIP2007_FD_187696 | JGI IMG/M metagenome (GOLD analysis project Ga0209415, IMG submission 187696) | Peat soil microbial communities from Weissenstadt, Germany - SII-SIP-2007 (SPAdes) (version 2) | ecosystem: Environmental > Terrestrial > Soil > Wetlands > Peat | place: Germany... | reverse complement strand
GACGCCAGCCCCGTCACCGAAGTCCTCATCGAGCAATCGGTCATCGGCTGGAAGGAATTCGAGATGGAGGTGATGCGCGACAAGAACGACAACGTCGTCATCATCTGCTCCATCGAAAACGTGGACCCCATGGGCGTCCACACCGGCGACAGCATCACGGTGGCCCCCATCCAAACCCTCACCGACAAGGAATACCAGCGGATGCGCGACGCCAGCATCGCCGTCATCCGCGCCGTCGGCGTGGAAACCGGCGGAAGCAACATCCAATTCGCCGTCAACCCCGAGAACGGCGACATGATCGTCGTGGAGATGAATCCGCGTGTGTCGCGATCCTCGGCATTGGCGTCCAAGGCCACGGGGTATCCGATCGCCAAACTGGCCGCGAAGCTGGCGGTGGGATACACGCTGGACGAGTTGCCGAATTACATCACCAGCAAGAAGGCCGCCGATGGGAGCTGGGAATATTACACCAGTGCCTGTTTCGAGCCGACGATCGACTATTGCGTGATCAAGATTCCGCGCTGGACGTTCGAGAAATTCCCCGATGCCGATGAGACGCTGACGACGCAGATGAAAAGCGTCGGCGAAGCGATGGCCATCGGTCGGACGTTCAAGGAAGCCCTGCAAAAAGGCATCCGCAGCATGGAGGTCAAACGGTTTGGGTTTGGATTGGATCAATATGACAAATGGCTTAATGCCCAGCGCAACCCCCCCAAAGCCCAGGGAGCTCGCTCCTTGGGCAGCGCTGCCGACTCCTCCGACAAAACCACTCAAGGCGAAAGCCTGGACCAGGAATGGCCCATCCCCGAAGAGAAATTGCGGCGAAAACTGGCCGTGCCAAGCCAGGGGCGGCTGTATTACATCCGGTATGCGATGAAGATGGGGTGGAGCATCGATCGGATTTATGAGCTGACGAAGATCGACCGGTGGTTTTTGGGACAGATGAAAGAACTGGTGGATTTTGAAAGTGAGCTCCTAGACGTCGGAAGCAAGTTGGCCAAGAAAATTAAGCGCAACGAGCGCTTTCCGGATTTCTCGGGCAAGCAGATGGGCGAGGCGCACGATATTTTTCGACGGGCGAAGGAACTGGGGTACAGCGACGTTCAGTTAGATACCTGCTTAGAACTACCACGGGGCACAACGCATAGCTACCGGCAACCTCGCGGAATCCGACCGGTTTATAAGCTCGTTGATACCTGCGCAGCGGAATTTGAAGCGAATACCCCCTACTACTATTCAACCTACGAAATGCCGTTCCGGCATGTCGTGAACGATCCAAAGGTCAATCCTTTTACTTCTGAAGACGAAATCCGCGTTACCGACAAGCCGAAGGTCGTCATCATCGGCGGCGGGCCCAATCGAATTGGGCAGGGCATCGAATTCGACTATTGCTGCGTGCAGGCGGCGTTCGCCATGAAGGAATTGGGATTGGAATCGGTCATGATTAATTCCAATCCGGAAACGGTCAGCACCGATTACGACACCAGCGATCTGCTGTTTTTCGAGCCGTTGACGCATGAAGATATTTTGAATATTTGCGAGCGGTTGAATGGCGGGCCGTTTGGCGCTGAGGGGGCGAAAGCCCACGGATTGCCATCCGTGGGCTTGGTAAAAGGGGTGATCGTTCAATTCGGTGGACAAACGCCGCTGAATCTCGCTCGCGGACTGAAAGACGCGGGAGTGCCGATTCTTGGCACGACCGTCGAATCACTCGATGAGGCTGGGGATCGTGAACAGTTCCGAGCACTGCTTCAGAAACTGAATCTCAAGCAGCCCGTCAACGGCATCGCGCGATCGGTGGCCGAGGCCCGCGAGATTGCCAATCGCATCGGGTATCCCGTGCTTGTCCGGCCGAGTTTCGTCCTGGGCGGGCGGGCAATGGAAATCGTATCCGACGAGGCCCAGCTTAATTTCTACATGGCCCATGCGGTCGAGGCCTCCACCATCGCCAACGCGCCGATCCTGGTCGATAAATTCCTCGACGCGGCCACGGAAGTGGATGTCGATTGCGTGGCGGATTTCGATCCGGTGGGAAAATCGGAATCGGGAAGAGCCGTCATCATCGGGGTCATGGAACACATCGAGGAAGCGGGGATTCATAGCGGCGATTCGGCGTGCTCGCTGCCGCCCTACTCGCTCTCGAAAGAGATCATCGCCGAGATGAAACGTCAGACGCGCGAATTGGCCAAGGCGTTGCGCGTGCGCGGGCTGATGAACGTGCAGTATGCGATCAAGAACGACGAGATTTACGTGATCGAGGTGAACCCGCGCGCCAGCCGGACGGTGCCGTTTGTTTCCAAGGCCACCGGCGTTCCGTGGGCGAAGATCGCCGCGAAAATCATGGCGGGAAAATCGCTGGACGAATTGGGAGTCCGGGAATTGCCTCCTCCGAAACACATCTCCGTGAAGGAGGTTGTTTTCCCCTTCAACAAATTCCCAGGCGTGGACATCATTCTGGGTCCGGAGATGCGATCGACCGGCGAGGTGATGGGCATCGACGCGGATTTCCCGCACGCGTTTGCCAAGAGCCAGATCGCGGCTGGAACGGTGCTGCCGGTGTCGGGCGATGTGTACATCTCGGTGCGGAACGAGGACAAGGAGGCAATCGTGCCGATTGCCAAGGCGTTCGCCGAGATGGGATTTCAGATTCTGGCCACGGCCGGCACGCACGGGGCGCTGGGCCGCCATGGCATTGCCGCGACGCGCATCCCCAAGCTGGCCGAGGGCCGCCCGAACATCGCGGATTACATCAAGAACGGGCGGGTCCAGCTCATCATCAACACGCCGACGAAGAAGGGGCCGGCGACGGACGAGGGGAAGATTCGGGCGATGTCGGTATTGAACAAGGTTCCGATCGTGACGACGATCACGGGCGCCAGCGCAGTGGCGCGGGCGATCAAGGCGATCCAATCCGGCGGATGGAGCGTGAAACCGCTACAGGCTTATTTTGCAGTTTGAAACAGCTTCATAGGAGAAACCATGGCTCTGAGCGCCCGAAATCAATTTCCCGGCAAAGTGACCTCCATCAAGCACGGCGCGGTGATGGCGGAGGTGGTCATCGACATCGGCGGTGGACACCAGATCGTCTCGCTGATCAGCGTTTCGTCGGCGAAGCGGCTGAAATTGAAGAAGGGCAAGCCGGCCGTGGCCGTCATCAAGGCGACGGAAGTCATCATCTCGGCCGATCCGGGCGAGTAATTCAGTGGCTCGCATGATTCAACAGCATCGGAAATCGGCGGGCGGGCGGTCTCTTCGCAGCGGGCCGGTCCTGCGAGGAAGATTGTGGGTGGAGTTCGCTCGCACCGCGGCGTTCACCGAGGCCGGCGCCGATCTGTTGGAGCAGATCGCCGCCTGCGGCTCGCTGTCGGAAGCCGCCAGGCGATTGCGCTTCAGCTATCGGCGGGCGTGGATGCTGATCGACGCCATGAACCGGTATTGGCCGCGGCCGCTGGCGAAAACCGCCGTCGGCGGCAAACGCGGAGGCGGTACGCGGTTGACGGAACTGGGGCGGCAAGTCCTGTCCAGCTACCGCGACTTGCAGGTGCAATTGGAGCATCTGCTGGATCAGGCAAGCCCGGGTTTTCTGGCCATACTTCCGGACCGGGACATGAAGTGAAGACAAGGCAATGGTTTTGCATCCGGGGCGAATTACCGCTTTTCGCCGCTTTCCCGTATTTTGTATCGGTGCATTCGACGGCGACTACTTCGACAATCAGCCCCCCCTCCCCGAGAACCAAGCAGTATTGGTGGGCCTTGGCCTGGCTTGGCGTGGCCGTTGGAGCTTGCTTTCGCGTTTGCCATCTCGGGCGGGAAAGCCTTTGGTTTGACGAGGGGTACACGGCGTGGATGGTTTCGCATTCGCCCGGCGAGATCATCCGGCTGATTTTGGCGGATACCGCCCCACCGTTATATTACCTGCTGCTGCACGGCTGGACGGAAGTTTTCGGCCGGTCGGAAATCGCCCTTCGGTCGTTGTCGACGGCGTGCAGCATCCTGACGCTGCTGGTGGCGTTTGGAATCGCGCGACGGATGCTGCGAAATCCCCCCGCAGTCGCGGCCGCCATGTGGCTGCTGAGCCTTTCGTTCCTGCAAATGTGGTTTGCGCGGGAGGCGCGGGCCTACGCGCTGATGGGACTCCTGGGCGTGGCGGCGTTTGACTGCCTCCAGCGGCATCTGGCGGCGCAGCATCGCCGCTGGCTGATTCCGCTCGCCCTGCTAATCGCCACGGAGACGTACACCCACAACATGATGGCGCCGTATGCGATGGGGTTGCTGCTGGCCTGGCTGGTGCTGCCTTCGGAGCATTCGATGCGGCGGCGAATCGTCGAGATCGCGCTCGTCACCGGCGTCGCGGCAGCGATTTATCTCCCGTGGGCCACCTGCGGTTTACCGGCCCAAATGGACATGATTCAGCACGCGTTCTGGGTGGACCGGCTGAAGCGCGGCAACTTCCTGAGCGCGATCGTCGCGATGCTGGGCGTGCACCATTACTGGTCGTGGGCGCACCTGCTTGAGCGAATTCACTTCCCCATCGGGAACAACACCCGTCCGATTTTCATCGTGGGATGCTTGATCGCCGCATCGGCCTTTCTGTCAATCGTCGTCCAGAAGGGCGCTCGCCGGAAAGAGGCGATGGGACTTCTGGCGGCGGCGATGTTTCCGCCGGCATTCGTGGGGTTGTACAGCGTGCTGCAAACACCGCTGTTCACGCCGAAGCTGTTTCTGGCGTCGGCGACGCTGATGCCGATCTTCGTGCTTCTGCCGCTGGGGATGCCGCTGTCGCGGGGGCTTTCGCGGGCGGCATGGGCGGGAACGCTGCTGCTGCTCTTGCTGTCAGGTTTGACGCTGTACGGCCACTATTTGGAAGACAACAAGGAAAACTGGCGGGCGATCGCTCAGCGGGTATCGGAGTTTCCTGCCGAGCGCCGGCTCATCGTCTTCGTCGCCAATGACGGGCAACTTCCGTTTGATTACTACTATCCCTATCGCCCGGGAGACGAGCCGACGGGCGTTCCGGCCGGCTTTTTCGACCGGGACCCTCCGCGGACGATGCTGCGCGCGCGTGTGCAACGAGATCTTTGGCCGCTGGACGCGCGGCTGGCGTCGGGGCACTACGACCAGGTGGTGCTGGTGCTGGCTCACCAGGAATGGGCCGACCCCAATCACCTCACGCAACTTCTGCTCCGAAAGCATTGGCCAATGGCCGGGCGTGAAGTTCTCAACGACGTGGCCATTCAGTGGTATCAGCCGAACGGACACTGAAGTTCATTCTCGCCCGCGGCCCGCCCCGGTCATTTCTCGGGATTGTCCGGTGCAACGATCTGGCGGACGGTGGCTGCGACGGCGGGCAGCGGCTGTCGGATCGGCGGGATTTGCTGATACGACTCCCATCCGCCACCTAATCCCTTGTAAATCGCGATGCACTGCACCACGACGTCCTCCTGGGCGATGGCGTATTGATCCTGCAACTCGTAAAGCTGTCGCTCGGCATCAGTGACGTTGAGGAAATCCGTCAAGCCGCGATTGTATCGCTGATTTGCCAGCGTCACCGCGCGCTGGCTGGCGGCCAGGGCATCGGTCAGATTTTGCAGGCGATCCTGCTGGGCGGAATAGGCGCTGAGGGCATCATCCACTTCTTCGACGGCGTTGACGATCGTCTTCTTGTAGTTCACCAAGGCCTCGCGCGTGCGAAGGTCTTGTATTTCAATCAAGGCGTCGAGGGCGCCGAAATCGAGCAACGGCCAGTACGCGGCCGGACCGACCGACCAGATAAACGTGTTTCCCGCGGGGGGCCGGCCCATTCCCTGGCCTTGCAGGCCGGCGCCGGCGGTGACGGCAAGCCGCGGAAACAGGTCGGCAATTCGCGCGCCGATCAGCGCCGTATTCGACGCCAATTCACGTTCCGCCTGGCGGATGTCCGGCCGACGGCGAAGCAGATCCAGGGGCAGACCCGCTTGAATTCTCCGCGGCATCTCGGGCAGCGGGACGGGCTGCTCAAGTTCGGCGTTCAAATCCTCCGGATATTCGCCGAGCAATACCGCCAGTTGCCGTTGGACGGCGGATATTTCGGCAACGAGCGGAGCGATCTGGGATTGAAGGGTCGCCAATTGCCGCTTGGCCAGCGCCAGATCGAGCTCGTTGGTCAATCCGCGATCGAACCGCTGTTGGACGACGTCAACCGTTTTCCGCTCAATGTCTATGTTGTCATTGGCGATTTTCAGGCGCATCTGAAGCGCCCGGAGTTCCGTGTAGGCTCGCGCCACGTCGGAGACCACTGTGATCAGCACGGCATTGCGCGATTCGGCGGCGGCCTGGGTGTCGTATTTCGCCGCCTCGATCTCGCGGCGATACCGGCCGAACAAATCCAACTCCCAGCCCGCGTCGAAGCCCACCAACTGGGTGATTTCCTTCAGCCCGGTGCTGTTGGCGCCGGCGTGCAGGGGATCACCAATGCGATCCCTGGTCGAATCGGTACCCGAGCCGCGGGCGACCGCGCCGCTGGCATCCAACACGGGCAACGCGCCGCCCTCCACCACGATTTCCTGGGTCCTGGCTTCCTGAAGGCGATTCAAGGCGATCTCAAGATCGAAGTTGGCGGCGATGGCGCGGTCGATGAGCGAATCCAACTCCGGATCTCCGAACGACCGCCACCAACCGGCAATATCCACCGGCGCATTGTTAGCAGAGTACGTGGCGGGCTGCGTGGATGGCGACAACGCGGTGAACGCGCTGGGCATCGTCGTCGTGGGCCTGCGATAATCCGGACCCACCATGCAGCCGGTCAGCGCGACGGACACCGCCAAAACCGACAAGAATTTGGCCGCTTTCATTTTGGGGAAACTCCGTTGAGAGGATTTGCGTCGTTATTGAGTCGGGGGTGAGACGGCCGTGGCAACCGTCGGGGGCTCACTCGCCGGCCCAGAAGTCTGCGCTACCTTGGGTTGGAGATCGACTTCGTTGGCAATGACTTTATCGCCTTCGGCAATCTGGTTGCTGAGATTCAACGCCACCTTCTCATTGGCGGAAAGACCCGATCCGATCTCGACAAAATCACCGTTGTCTATGGCGATTTGCACGTTGCGGAAGCTGACGGTTCCGTCGCGGCCGACCACCGCGACCTGGGGTCCGCCGGACTTGAACAGCAGGGCGCTGGCCGGCACGCGGATCAATTCCTTGTGGGGAATTTTGAACTCCACCTGAACATACATTCCGGGCATCAAAACCAGGTCTGGATTGTCAAGGTCGACTTCTACGTGCAGGGTCCTGGTGGCCGGATCGATCGCGTGGGAGGTGCGCGCGATTTTGCCTTCGAAGTTTTTGTCGGGGAACTCATTAGCGGTCGCAACCGCCGGCACGCCGACGTCCATTCCCGCCGTGGCCCGCTGGGGCACGTCGACGAAGACGCGGATTTCGGAAATCTGCGCCACGTCATAGAGCCAGCTGGTGTTGGCCGTGCTGCCCGCCGTCACCAGATCGCCGATGTCGATGTGCCTGATGGTGATGACTCCATCGTAGGGAGCGGTGACTTGTTTATAGCTTTCAAACGCGTTGAGACGATCGACATCCGCCTGATCGGCGCTGACCTTCGCTTCGGCGGCTTTGAGTTGGGCGACGCTGCTGGAGTATTCCGCCTTCTTTTCTTCCCGTTCCTGCTCGGAAACGACGCCCTTGGGAGAATTCCGCCAACGCTCATAGGTGCTCTTGGCGAATTCGACGTTGGCTTTGACGACGTCGACTTGGGATTGGGAAACGATCAGTTGATGCTGGGCGGCCTGCAACTGGGCGTCGAGGTCGGGGGTCTCGATGGTCGCCAGGACTTCTCCCTGGTGCACCCGGTCGCCGATATCGACGAACCATTTGCCGACATATCCGTCGACGCGAGCGTAGATGGTGCTTTGGTACCAGCCGCGCGTATCGCCGGGATATGCCACGGATTCGCTGGGCGGAGCTTGGGTCACGTTGACAACGTCGATCGAGGGCGCCTCGCCCTCTTGCGAAACGCTTTTTGCGCTCAGGGCCGCGGCCTCATCCGCCTTATGCCGCTGAACGACGAAGAATCCGATCGCCAGCGCCGCCGCCAGCAGCAGGGCGAAAACCGTGAGCTTCAAACCCATTTTGGGCGGCGGCGGACGCGAATGCGTTGGACGCGGTGCCAGGTTCTCAAGCGCGGCTGTCGCGTGAGCGGAATCACTGCCAAAGGCCTGGCTCTGTTCGCCATCAGGGCCGCCAACGCGGTTGGCCGTAGGGGAGTCATGCGACTGCAAGATTTGCCTCCTCTTGAGCTTTGGTATGACGACTTAGCAATCGGTACATCGAGGGCACGAAAACGAGCGTCGCGAAGGTGGCAAATAAAAGCCCGCCGACCACTGCGCGAGCCAGCGGGGCGTTTTGCTCGCCCCCCTCCCCGACGCCGAAGGCCATGGGGATCATACCAAGGATCATAGCACCCGCCGTCATAAGGACGGGACGGAGACGGGTGTAACCGGACGTGATCGCGGCCGTGGCCGTATCATCACCGGCGTCAACCCGATCGTTGGCAAAGGTCACCACCAGAATGCTATTGGCGGTCGTCAGACCAATGCACATCAGCGAACCCATCAGCGCCGGCACGCTGATATGTGTCTGGGTGAGGTAAAGCATCCACATCACGCCGCCCAGCGCGAATGGCACCGCCATCAGCACGATCACCGGGTCGAGCCAGCTTTGGAATTTGATGACCATCAGCAGGTAAACCAGAACGACGGCCAGCCCCATCCCGGAAAAGAGACCGGAGAAGCTGCTGCGCATGGTCTCGGCCTGCCCCGAGAGGGTGACGTGCATCGTTGAAGGCGGCGGCGGCCGGTCCCGGTCGATCACCTTCTGAATCTCGTCGCCGGCGCTCTTCATGTCGCGATTCTGCACGTCGGCGTTCACGTCAAACACGGGACGGATGTTCGACTGGGATATCACCATGGGGATTTTGCCACGGCCGAATTTGGCGATATTCATCAGCAATTGGCCTTGCTTGCTCGTATCGGCGGGCAATGGCATGACCTTCAAATCCTGGAGGGAGTTGATCCTGTAGGTCGGCTCCTGAACGACCAGCGGATAGCTGACGCTGTTGTTTGGATTGACCCAGAAGTTTGGGGCGATCTGAGCGCTGTTATTAAGGGACACGAGCAGATTGGTCGCGGCGCTCTGCTGGCTCAGGCCGACTTCCTGCGCCAACGTCCGGTCCACGTCGACGCTGAACGCCGGGGCGTCGGGAACTTGAAACACGTGTGAATCCACCACTCCCGGAATGTTGGCGATATCGTGAGCCAACTTGGCCGCCATCGCGTAGGCCTTGTCGTTATCCGGGTCGCTGATGCGGATATCGATCGGCGCGGGTTGTCCGAAATTCAAGACCTGGTTGACGATGTCCGCGGGCTGGAAAAAGAACTGCATTTCCGGGAAACGCTTGGGCAGTTCCCGCCGTAGGTCTGCCATGTGCTGCGCGGTGGGCGTGTGCTTTTTGTTGAGGGAAATCAGTATTTCCCCATCCATCGGACCGACAGTCGCCGCGTCGCTCAGGGCGATGTTGATGCCGCTGTACGGAAGCCCGATGTTGTCGAGGAGGACGTCGATCTGCTGGTCGCCGACGATCTGCCTGATCGCGGTTTCCACTTTGGCGAAGTTCGCCTGGGTGGTTTCGATGCGAGTTCCCGGGGCGCAGCGGGCGTGCAGCCGCATCTGGCCGGCATCCACCTGCGGGAAGAAATCCTCGCCCAGATGCGGGAACAGCAGGCAGGAAACCACCATGAGCGAGAGAAAGAAAGCGATGGTGGGCAGCGGCCGGGAAACGCACCAGGAAACGGTGCGGGTATAGGTATCGCGGAACCTGTCAAACCCGGCATCGAAGCCGCGGTGGATCAGCCTGAGCGGATTATGCGTCGGCCGATGCGGATCATGCGGATCGTGATCCTGATGCATCGCTAAATGCACACGCGAGCGCATCAGGAATCTGAACAGAACCGGCACCAGCGTAAACGACAAAACCAGGCTCGCCAGGAGCGAAATGCAGACCGACATGGCCAACGGCGAAAAGAGATACTTGGCCGTTCCCTGAAGCAGGAAAATGGGTACGAAGACGATGCAGATGGCCAGCGTGGAAAGCAGTGTGGGGGCGCCGATCTCCACCGCTCCGTCGAGAATTCCCGGCTCAATCTTCTTTTTGAGCGCGATCAGGTGACGTTCGATATTCTCGATGACGACCGTCGCGTTATCGACCAGGATTCCCACCGCCAGCGCGAAACCGCCGAGAGTCATGGTGTTGAGGGTCTGGCCCAGGCAGTACATCACCAGAATGGCGGTGATGATTGAAAGTGGAATGGATGCAAGGATTATGAGGGTGAGGCGCCAGTTGCCCAGAAACAAGAGGATCATCAGAGCGGTCAGGCCGGCCGCCATGCTGCCGCCCATCAGCACGCTGTTCAACGACGCCCTCACGAAAATGGACTGGTCGAAGATGGCCTTGATGTCCACCCCGGCGGGCATCAGGAGGCGAAGTTCGGGCAGCACTTCCTTGACCCCGTTGACGACGGAAAGCGTCGAGCTGCCGCCCGTCTTGCGAATCATCATCAGACTTCCGGGCCGGCCGTTTTCCGACACGGAATTTGTTTGGATCTGGTATCCATCGTGGACGTGGCCGACGTCGCGGATGAAAACCATCTTTCCGTCAACCACCTTGACCGGAAAGTTGTTGATCGTCTCGACCAGGTCCGGGCTGTTGTTCATCGCGACCGTATAATCCCGCCTGCCGAGCTTCACGTCCCCGGAAGGCAAAATCACGTTCTGCCGCATGATCACGTCGCTGATATCCACCGGCGCCAGGCCGCGCGATTGAAGCGCGTCTCTATTGAGATCGACCATGATCACCCGGGGCTTGCCACCATAGGGATAGGGCACGGATGCCCCCTGCACGACAGCCAGGTCCGGCCGAAGGATATTCTGGCCCAGATCATTGAGCTTCGTATCGGACAGTGAACTGCTTGAAACGCTAAGTTGAATAATCGGGACGTCCGTTGCGCCATAGCGGAGAACCAAGGGCGGGGTGATGTTGCGCGGCATGTACTTCAGCACCACCAATGCGCTGCTGCTCAACTGGGCGACCGCTCGAGTGACATCCGCCCCTTCATGCAGATAGACCTTGATCACGCCAACGCCTTCGTAGCTGTTGGCTTCGATGCGCTCGATGTTGTCCACGAGAGACGCCATTTGGCGTTCGTGAAGCTCGAGGATCCGGTTCTGGACGTCCAGCGGGCTCATGCCGTTGTACGTCCAAACCACGCTGACCACGGGAATGTCGATCTCGGGGAAAATATCCACCGGCATGCGAAACGCCGCCCCGACCCCGAGCAAACAAACCAGAATGATCACCGCAAAGACGGTGTATGGACGTCTCAACACGAACGCGACAATTGACATGGCGGGACAGGCCCTTTTAGCCGCACGGGGACAAGTTTCTGAACTCCCTCCGCATTGCCATGATTACGCTTGAAGCCGTCTTAACGGAACGTCATAAATCAAATGAAATCATAAGCCGGATTTATAACTGAATCTATCCATGATTTTGGAATTAGTTGCAGCAAACCTGAGATTATGCCTCTCGCTAGCCATTATACACAAACAAGTTACATAATTTCCTATATGATTGGATGGAAATAGCGCAACCCGTCTGTCGAGAACCGAATGCGCCTTTGTCTTCGTTCGCCAGTTCTTATGTCTGCTTTTAATGTAGGAGAACAAGGTGATTGATTTAGTTGGGTGACTGATATTCGGAAATCTAATGGGTTGGATGATGATGAACCGAACTAGCTCCTAATGGACCTGCGGAATTGCAGGATCGAGACATATCCCGGCATGGAGAATGAGGCTATGAATAACCCTTTGGCCGCCATCGGCTTACCCCTTGGAAGAGAGCTGCCGCGACTTGGCAAGATCATTGTCATTGCCATAGCGTGCGTCTGGTTTGCTAACTCCTCGCGCGCAAATGCGCAGCAGGATAACACCGAACTGAGGAGCGAGGTCAACCAACTCAAGGCAAAGGTGGATCGCCTCGAAAACAACCAGCAGCCCAACCCAACCGCCAATGGACAATCGCCGGCGTCAACCCGTCCAAGCATTCCAGACACCAATCAGGCGACTTTCCATGCGTTTCATCTCACCAGTGGCTATGACCCGGCGGTCGGATTCGTCATCCGCAGCGATGACGGCCAGTTTTCGCTCCATCCGGGCATCGTAGTCGATTTCCGAAATATGACCGACTATCGCACGAAGCTCGCGCCCAACAGCGGCAGCGAAGTGGCCAAGCCCGGCTACACCACTCAAAACGGATTTGACGTCTCGCGATTTCGAATGACGTTCGACGGCAGAATCACCCAGAATTTCACTTACTTCGTGCAGCTTCAGGACGACCAGAGCACGACCTTCGGGTTGCTCGACGCTTACGGGGCGTATCATTTTGGAGATTCCCCGTTCGCGCTGAAGGTCGGACAATTCAAAGACCCCATCTGGCACGAACGGAACTTGAGCGAAGCGGATTTGCTGGCGGTGGATCGGTCGCTGTTGGAATTTTTGATGGAAGGCGGACAAACCGCCCGCGTGCAAGGCGTGGATCTCATGTTCGATCAGGACCGCCTGCGGGCGCAGTTGGCGTTTCACGACGGGTTTAACAGCGGCAACACCAAGTTTTTTGATGCCGGCGGCCTCGGCGCGGGCGTCGGGGGCGGCGCGGGAGTGACGCCGACGAACTTCGGAGCCAGCGAACGGACGGAATTTATGATCCTCGGCAACCGCACGCCGGATTTCAATCCCTATACCGAATACGACCGGCAATTCACCGCATTGGACGACAAACAGGACATCCTGGTCGCCGGCGGCGGCGTGGACTTCTCCCAGGCAGGCTCCAACGATGTCATCTTCCACACCGTCGATCTTCAGTACGACTGCACTTGCGGTTTTTCCGCCTACGCCGCTTATGCCGCTTCATATCGTGGCCTCCATACGAACCAGGGCGTAACCAAAGGATATTATTACGATCCCGGTTTCCTGGTTCAGGTGGCTTATCTCGTGACGCCTCAAATTGAGCCGTTCGCGCGTTACGACTACACGTATCTGCCTCTGGGTTCCACAACCGGCCTGGTCACCGGAGAGGTGCAGGAGATCACGGTTGGTGCAAATTACTACCTGTATCACCAGAATCTGAAGGTTACGCTCGATGCATCCTGGCTCCCCGATGGAGCCCCCAGCGACGCTGATGCCTTAGGCATCTTGAAGGACAGCGCGCACAGCGAAGGTGTTCTACGATTGCAATTCCAGATTGCCCTTTAATGAAGGCAAGCGGATCGAGTCGTTTGACGCCGGTTACCAACTCACCAGCACTGCCGTTGCGTCATCGGAGAGGGTTTGGGTTCCGGCGAATCGGCAGACGGCCTCGAATAGATGCGCGACGGGGTCTTCGCCGGCCGGGGTCACGGCCAGGGAAGCTTGGACACGTTCGATCTGGAATTGTCCTCTGGCCTGGCCGGGCGGGGGCTCGGATTGGGTTTGTTCAACCAGCCCGTCGCTGATGACCAGCGCCCGGCCGTGCGGCGGCAGCGGGCGGGTGACCACGGTGTAGCTGGAATCGGGCATGATGCCGATGGGCAGCGCATCGCCTTCGCTGAGTGATTCGAAGGAGTTGGCCGATTTATCCAGCAGCGCGTAGCCGTGGCCGGCGTCGACGTAGCTGACGGTCATTTTATAGGGATCGAATAGTCCCACCCAGAGGGTGACAAACCTGGTTTCCGGGCGGCGCGGGTGCACGAAGGCGTTCAAATCCTTGACCGCGCGGGCCAGATCGCCGTGCAGGGTGATGGCGGCGTGAAAAAATCCCTGAGTGGCGGTCATCAGCACGGAAGCGGCGACGCCGTGGCCAGAAACGTCTCCCAGAGCGGCGACCAACCGGCCATCGGGCAATACGATGGCGTCGAAAAAATCGCCGCCGACATACTCGCCCGGCCGGCTGGCTCCCGCGCACACGAACGGCCCGGCTTGGACCTTTTCGCGGGGAAGGATCCACCGTTGAGCGGCCATCGCGGCTTTCAATTCGGTTTCGATCTGGGCGCCTCTTCGTTCGATGTCGAGACGTTTGAGATTGGCCAGGGCCAGGCCGGCCATCTTGGCCAGGGCGAGGCAGAATGCGGCGGCGTTCGGGTGAAGCGCGCGGCGCGTTTGCGCGCCCCCGCGGGAATCCAGATACAAATACGCCGCCACGGTTGATCCCAACATCAGGGGCGCGCAGATTGCCGCGTCGATCTTCAACTGGATCATGCTTTGGGAGAAATCGTCCGAGGTCGAGGCCGACATCTCGGCCAGCACTCCCTGGGAGGCGGCGGTGATGAGCGAGCGGCTGAAGCCCATGTTGGGGCGCTCGTGCAGGCTGGGGCCGGCGACGTTGGCGAGGATTTCAATTCGGCCGGAGGAATCCAGGGCGCGCAAGACGGCCGCGTTGGGCAGGCCGGTGCCCCGGCATGCCGCGTCCATCAGCGTCGCCGCGAGTGATTTTTCGTCGCCGGCGGCGTGAATGGCCGAAGCGCTTTCGAGCAGAAGATTGAGCAAATCCTCGCGCAACGGTTCGACGGCACGATCGCCGGCGAAAGAGCGGACCATCGTGGCGGCGGTTGCGGCGTCGTCGACGGCGAGCAGGCCGCGCTCGGGCACGCCGCGCGTCGAAAAACTGAACGTCCAGGGAACGATTCGAATCAAATCCCCATCGCCCAGGGGCATCTCGCGATGCGGGGCGATTTTGACGCCGTTGAGAAACGTTCCCCATCGGCTGTGAAGATCGGCGACGCGCCATTGGCCGCCGTGTTCGGTGAACCTGGCATGATGCCGAGAGACCTGGTCGGCATCGCCGGGGAGGCGAAGGGTGCAATCCTCGTATCGCCCGATCACCAGGCCGCCGGGCGCCGGCTTAAGTTCCAGCGGTTCAATCTCTGGTCCGCCGGGAAGCGGAATCAGCCAGGCGGAGTTGACGCCGGCGGATGGCATGGAGCTACGCTGCGCGGAACTCATTCTTAGCTCATCGGGCATTTTAGCAGCCCGTGGTTTTATTCTTCAATTCCCGAGTTATCCACTGGAATCTTTTTGATCGGACGATAATTTACGGCCG
>Ga0209415_10011145_pt1 | contig 15176 bp, 7 predicted proteins | sample PeaSoiSIISIP2007_FD_187696 | JGI IMG/M metagenome (GOLD analysis project Ga0209415, IMG submission 187696) | Peat soil microbial communities from Weissenstadt, Germany - SII-SIP-2007 (SPAdes) (version 2) | ecosystem: Environmental > Terrestrial > Soil > Wetlands > Peat | place: Germany... | reverse complement strand
CCGACCGCTTCGTCCTACCCCCCCAAGCCCCCGCCCCAGCCCGCCAAGATCGACCCCAAGGGGTAACTTCCCTCCTCCGGCAACGTCCCCGAAACGTCGGGTGCGGTACTGCAGGAGCAAGTTGGGCATCCGCGTCGCCATCCACCACGTCACTCGCTACCGGTACGACCGGCCCGTGAGCCTCCTGCCGCAGGTCGTGCGGCTCCGCCCGGCACCGCACTGCCGGACGCCGATCTGCTCCTATTCGCTGCGCATCCTGCCGAAGGATCATTTCATCAACTGGCAGCAGGATCCGTTCGGCAACTTCCAGGCACGCCTGGTCTTCCCGAAGAAGAGTGCGGAACTGGCGGTCGAGGTCGACGTCGTCGCCGAGATGACCGTCATCAATCCCTTCGATTTCTTCCTCGAGAGCGAGACGTACCCGGTGGTGTACAGCCCGGCGCTCCGGCGCGACCTCGCGCCGTACCTGGAGGCCGGGCCCCAGGGATCGAGGTTCGAGGATTTCGTCGAGCGAGCGCGCTCGGAGGACGCCCGCCCCGGACGCCGGACGGTCGACGTCCTCGTGGACATGAACCGCCGCGTGCAGCGCAAGCTCCGCTACGACATCCGGATGGAGCCCGGCGTGTTCGCGCCGGAAGAGTCCCTCGAGCGCGGCCACGGATCGTGCCGCGACTTCGCCTGGCTGCTCGTGAACATGCTCCGCAGGCTGGGCCTCGCCGCTCGCTTCGTGTCCGGCTACTCGATCCAGCTGAAGGCCGACGAGAAGCCCCTCGAGGGCCCCGCCGGGGTCATCCAGGACGCGACGGACCTGCACGCCTGGGCGGAGGTCTTCCTGCCCGGCGCCGGGTGGGTCGGCCTCGACGCCACCAGCGGGCTGCTCGCGGGCGAGGGGCACATCCCCCTCGCCTGCACCCCCGACCCTTCGGCCGCGGCGCCCATCACGGGGAGCTTCGAGTGGGACAAGCGGAGCGAGGACGACAAGATCAAGGAGGAGCTCTCCTTCTCGATGTCGGTGGAGCGCGTGGCGGAGACGCCCCGGGTGACTTTGCCCTACAGCGAGGAGGCGTGGCGCGCGATCGACGCCCTGGGCAGGCGGGTAGACCTGGCCCTCGTGGAGGGCGACGTCCGGCTCACGATGGGAGGCGAGCCCACGTTCGTGGCCGCGAACGACCCGGACGGCGAGGAGTGGAACACAGCCGCGATGGGACCGACCAAGCGGCGCTACGGATCCCGGCTCGTGCAGCGTCTCCACGATCGCTTCATGCCGGGCGGCCTGCTGCACGAGGGCCAGGGCAAGTGGTACCCGGGGGAGCCCCTGCCCCGCTGGGCGCTGTCCTGTTACTTCCGCAAGGACGGCGTCCCCATCTGGGCCGATCCCCGCCTCTTCGCCCGCGACGAGGAGGGGAAAGACACCGCAGACGACGCCCGAGCCTTCGTCGAGGCGCTCGCATCGCGCCTCGGCGTCGAGCCGAGGCTCGCCGTCCCCGCCTACGAGGACGCCTGGTACTACCTCTGGCGCGAGCGGCGTCTGCCCGTCAACGTCGATCCGTTCGACTCCCGGCTCGACGACGAGCTGGAGCGCGCGCGCCTGGCGCGGGTCTTCGAGCAGGGCCTGAGCGCGACGGTGGGGTACGCACTCCCCATCGCCCGGGACGAGTCCGCAGGATCGGGCTGGAGGAGCGGGCCGCTGTTCGTGCGACCCGAGCGGCTCTACCTGGTCCCGGGCGACTCGCCGATGGGGTTTCGCTTGCCCCTCGACGGGCTGCCCTGGGTGGCGCCGGAGGACGCGGCCGCCCTCCACGGGCGCGATCCGTTCGACAAGCCGGGCCCCCTCCCCGTGCGGCAGACCCTCGTCTCTCGCGTCGCGGAGCCGCCCGTCCCGGGGCGCGGCGAGGCTGCCGCTCCCCCGGCCCGGTTCGAGTCGTCGCCCGGGACAGTACGCACGTGCCTCTGTGTGGAGCCTCGCGCGGGCGTGCTCCACGTGTTCATGCCGCCGGTCGCGTTCGTCGAGGACTACTTCGAGCTGTGCGCGGCCGTCGAGGCGACCGCCGCGTCGCTGAAGAAGGCCGTGCGGGTCGAGGGGTACCACCCGCCCCCGGATCTCCGGGTGGGGCGACTGCAGGTCACGCCAGACCCGGGCGTCATCGAGGTCAACATCCACCCGGCCCGCGACTGGGGCGAGCTCGTCGCGAACACCGAGGGGCTCTACGCCGAGGCCCGCGAGGTCGGCCTGCGCGCCGACAAGTTCATGCTCGACGGGCGGCACAGCGGCACCGGGGGCGGCAATCACATCGTCATCGGCGGCCCGACGCCCGACGACAGCCCGGTCCTCCGGCGGCCCGACCTCCTCCGCAGCCTCGTCGCCTACTGGCTCAACCACCCGTCGCTCTCCTACCTGTTCTCGGGGCTCTTCCTGGGACCGACGAGCCAGGCGCCGCGCGTCGACGAGGCGAGGAACGACGGCCTCTACGAGCTGGAGATCGCGTTCCGGAAGGTCGACAGGGACGCCGGAGGCTCGCCGCCTCCGTGGCTCGTCGACCGCCTCTTCCGCAACCTGCTCATCGACGTGACCGGCAACACGCACCGCACCGAGTTCTGCATCGACAAGCTCTACAGCCCGGACAGCGCCGCGGGCCGCCAGGGCCTCGTGGAGCTGCGGTCGTTCGAGATGCCGCCGCACCCCCGGATGAGCCTCGCGCAGCAGCTGCTCGTGCGGGCGCTCGTGGCCCGGTTCTGGCGGAGCCCGTACACGCAGCCTCCGGTGCGGTGGGGGACCGCGATCCATGACCGGTTCGCGCTGCCGCACTTCATCCACGAGGACCTCACCGACGTGCTCGACGATCTCGGGCGCGCGGGGTTCGCCTTCGACCCCGCGTGGTACGCGCCGCACTACGAGTTTCGCTTCCCGGTCCTCGGGACGCTCGAGGCGCGCGGAGTGGTCCTCGAGCTCCGCCAGGCCATCGAGCCCTGGCACGTGCTCGGCGAAGAGACGACGGCCGGCGGGACCGCCCGCTACGTGGACTCCTCGGTCGAGCGCGTCGAGGTCAAGGCGCGCGGCATGGTGGGCGAGCGGCACGTCGTGGCCTGCAACGGCCGGCGCATCCCGCTGCACCCGACGGGCACGAACGGCGAGTTCGTCGCCGCCGTGCGCTACCGCGCCTGGCAGCCGCCGTCCGCGCTGCACCCGACCATCGCGGTCCACTCGCCCCTCGTGATCGACGTGCTCGACACGTGGAACGAGCGGGCGATCGCCGGCTGCACGTACCACGTATCGCACCCCGGCGGGCTGTCCCACGAGATCTTCCCCCGGAACGGCTTCGAGGCGGAGACGCGGCGCGCCGCGCGGTTCTTCCGGATGGGGCACACCCCGGGCTCCCGGCCCACCCCCGCCCCGGAGCCGAACCCCGAGTTCCCGCTCACGCTCGATCTCCGGCGATGAGGTGGCTTGAGTGCATCGTCCCAGTTTCCTAGTCTCGTTCGTGTGACGCTGCCCGGAGAGCGCAGGGAGACGTCGCCGCCCGACAGCCACTGGGCCGCCACGTACCGGGACGGCCCGCCCGCGGACTCGTACGACGAGACCTTCACGCCGTCCGGCGTCCCGCGTCCCGCCTGGGAGAAGGCCATCTCGATGCTCCAGGGGCTGGGCCAGGCCGAGCTCCGCAAGCGGTGGGAGCATGCGCGGCAGCTGCTCCACGAGCACGGCGTGAGCTACGACGCGTACGGCGACCCGCAGGGCGTCGCGCGCCCGTGGAACCTCTCGCCGATCCCCGTGGTCCTCGGCGGGGACGAGTGGGCGTCTGTCTCGAGGGGCCTCGCCCAGCGGGCCCGACTGCTGGACGCGGTCCTGGGCGATCTCTACGGACCGCGGCGGCTGCTCGCGGAGGGCGACCTGCCCCCCGAGATGGCCTTCGCCCATCCCGGCTTCCTGAGGCCCTGCACCGGCATCGTCCCTCCCGGCGGGCGTTTCCTTCCGCTCTACGCCGCGGACCTGGGGCGCGCGCCGAGCGGACGTATCGTCGTGATGTCGGACCGCACCCGCGCTCCCTCCGGCGTCGGCTACGCGCTCGAGAACCGGATCGTCCTCGCGCGATCGCTGCCCGAGGTCTTCCGCGAGTGCCACGTCGAGCGCCTCGCGCTCTTCTTCCGCGCGATGCTCTCCACGCTCCGGGAGCTCGCGCCGAGGAACCGCGACAATCCGCGCATCGTGCTCCTCACGCCGGGGCCATACAACGCGACCTACTTCGAGCAGGCGTTCCTCGCGCAGTACCTCGGTCTCACCCTCGTCGAAGGGGCGGACCTCACGGTCCGAAACACGCGCGTCTACCTCAAGATGCTCGGCGGCCTGCAGCCGGTGGACGTCATCCTGCGCCGGGTGAGGGACGACTACTGCGATCCGCTCGAGCTCTTGCCGGAGTCGACGCTCGGAGTGCCTGGGCTGGTGGAGGCCGCCCGTGCCGGGAGCGTCGCCCTGGCCAACCCGCTCGGCAGCGGCCTCCTGCAGACCCCGGCGATCCTGCCCTACCTGCCTGCGCTCTGCCGCAAGCTCCTGGGGGAGGATCTGGCCCTCGAGTCCGTACGGACATTCTGGTGCGGAGACCCGCAGTCCCTGGCCCACGTCGAGGACAGCCTGAGCCACCTGGTCATCCGGCCCGCGTTCCCGTCAGGATCGGTCGCCCCCGTCTTCGCGGGCGGCCTGTCGGCGCGCGCGCTCGAGGATCTTCGCGCCCGGATCCGGGCCGACCCCCGGAAGTTCGTCGCGCAGGAGTCCTTCGTCCTGTCCGCCGTCCCCTCGCTCCGCGGCGACGAGCTCGCCCCGGCTCACCTTTGGATGCGCGCGTACGTCGTCGCCTCCGGCGACTCCTACGAGGTGATGCCGGGAGCCCTCTCCAGGGTCGGCGGTCCGGAGGAGAGCGCGGCCCTCTCGCTGCGACCCGGGGGCGAGAGCAAGGACACGTGGATCCTCGCCGGTGGGCCGGTCAGCAGCTTCACCCTGCTGCGGCCGACGACCGCCGCGGCGGAGATCTCCCGCGGCGGCGGCGACCTTCCGAGCCGCGTCGCGGACAACTTCTTCTGGCTCGGACGGTACACGGAGAGGGCCGAGGGAACCGCCAGGCTCGCGAGAGCCATCGGGGCCCGCCTGTCCGATCTGGGAGGCGGAGGGGAGATCGAGATCCCCGTCGACCTCGACGCCCTCTTTCGCGCGCTCGAGGCGCGGACCCGCGTGCCCCGCCCGAAGGTCGAGGGCGACGCAGCGGCCGACGCGGCCGGGCGCGTCGCGTGGCTGGCGGCGGGCGAGCGCAGCCTGCTCATGGCCGTGCTCGACACCGAGGCGCCCGGATCCCTGCGGGCGTCCATTGCAGCGGCTCACCGGCTCGCCCGGACCGTGCGCGATCGGGTGTCCGGAGACACGTGGAGGGCGATCGCACAGGTGAACCAGGAGCTCTACCGGGGGACGGGCGTCACCGGACCGAGGGCGCTCGGAGCGCTCCTCGATCTGATCAACCGGGTCGTCCTCGCGCTCGCCGCCTTCAGCGGGGTGGCGATGGACAGCATGTCGCGCGGGCTCGCCTGGCGCTTCCTGGACACGGGACGCCGGATCGAGCGCGCCATTCACATGGTGTCGCTCCTCGAGTCGATGGTGGCCCACGCAAGCTCGCCGGAGGGCCCAGTGCTCGAGGCGTTGCTGGAGGTCGCCGACAGCTCGATGACCTACCGCCGGCGCTACCTCGCGACGATGCAGGCGGCCCCGGTCGTGGATCTCGTGCTGACCGACGAGACGAACCCCCGCTCGGTGCTGTTCCAGACGGACACGCTCGCCGCCCACCTCGACGCGTTGCCGCGGGACCCCGGGGCGCCCCGGTCGGCGCAGCAGAGGCTCGTCCTCGAGGCGACCGGGCAGCTCCGGCTCGCCGACATGACCGAGATCTGCGAGGCGGGCGAGAAGGGCGACCGACCCCGGCTCCTCGCGCTGCTCGATCGCCTCGCCGCGATTTTCCCGGAGCTCTCGTCGTCGCTCTCGAGCGTCTATCTCAGCCATGCCACGGCGGCGCGGCAGCTGCAGGGGAGCCCATGAGGCTGAGGGTCGTGCACGCGACGGCGTACGAGTACGAGCAGCCCGTGACGACCTCGCATCACGAGCTCCTCGTGACGCCCCGGGACGGCGGAGCGCAGGCTCTCGTGTCCCACCAGGTCGACGTCACGCCCGCGCCGGAGGCCCTGGAGGTGGGGACCGATTTCTTCGGGAACCGGATGCATTACTTCAGCCTGCACCAGCCTCACCGCACGCTCCGCATCGTGGCCACGAGCGAGGTCGTCGTGGAGGCGCGGCGGCAGCTTCTGCTGTCCGCCCGGCCGTGGAGCTGGGAGGAGGCGCGCGACCGGATCGCGAGGGATCGCGCGCAGGACGTGCTCGAGGCTTACTCGTTCACCTTCGACTCCGGCTACGTGAAGGCAGAGGCGGGGCTCCGCGACTACGCCGCGGCGTCGTTCCCTCCCGGTCGGCCGCTCCTGGAGGCCACCCGGGACCTGACTCGCCGGATCCACGAGGACTACGTCTACGACCCCGGCTCGACGCAGATCTCGACGCCGCTCGCCGAGGTGCTTCGCAAGCGGCGCGGCGTCTGCCAGGACTTCGCACACCTCGAGATCGGATGCCTGCGCTCACTCGGCCTTCCTGGGCGATACGTGAGCGGGTACATGATGACCGCGCCGCCCCCGGGACGGCCTCGCCTCGTCGGCGCCGACGCGTCCCACGCCTGGGCGTCGGTCTTCTGTCCCGACGTGGGCTGGGTCGACTTCGATCCCGCGAACGACGTCATCCCATCGGACCGCCACGTGACGGTGGCGGACGGTCGCGACTTCGGAGACGTGACGCCCGTCCGGGGCGTGATTCACGGCGGAGGCCCGCACGTGCTGCGCGTATCGGTGGACGTCTCGTCGGCCGACGAGGCTAGGCCCGCCCACGGCGAAGAAGGGCACGCCACTCCTCGGCGTTGAACGACGCGGGCGCCGTGCTCGCGCAGAAGTCGGAGAGGACGGCGATGAAGCGCTCTGGATCCCTGTGGTGCGGGAAGTGTCCCGCGTCCTCGAACGTCTCGAGCCGGCTGCCGGGCAGCGCCGCGTGGGCGATGAGGGCGTGACGGTAGGGGATCACGCCGTCGCGCTTGCCCCACACGATCATGGTGGGTACTCCCGTCGCGAGGTACGCGCGATCGAGCATCGTGACGTGCTGGCCGCGCCAGTCCACCGCGGCGCGCACGGTCCGGAGGAAGGCGCGGCGGGCCGCCCAGTCGGGGAGCGCGTCGAACACGCGGATCAGATCGTCCGCGTCTCGACCGATGTCGGTCTCGAGCCGCCGCAGGAGGTGGAACGCGCCGCGGACGGCGACTCGTGTTGGCCGGAGGCTCAGGAGCGGCAGGGCGAGCCCCGCAGGCGGCGCCGTGGCCATGCGCAGGAGGGGGTGCACGTCCCGGGAGACCCCCCCGGTGCTCACGAGCACGAGCCGCTCGCAGCGCTCGGGGTACTGGTAGGCGAACTGCATCGCCACCCCGCCCCCCATCGAATGCCCGACGATGGAGGCGCGCTCGACGCCGAGGATGGTGAGCAGATCCCTCATCCCGTTGGCGTAAGCGCCGACTGCGTAGTCGGCGCGCGGCTTGTCGGACGCCCCGTGACCGAGGAGATCGGGCGCGATGACCATGTGGTCCTTCGCGAGCGCGGGGATCACCTGGGACCAGGTCGCCGAGCTGTCGCCGATGCCGTGGATGAGGAGCAGCGCCGGGCCCTGCCCCGCGCAGATGAACGCGCGCTTGTAGCCATGCACGATCCGGAACTGCACCTCGCAGCTCGGCGGCGCAGCGGTTCGAGCGCGCAAGGGGGTTTCGACGACGCTGGCTACCACCGCTTTGGAGAGGCTAGCAGGGCAATGGTTACCGAAATGTTTCGGGCCCGCGGAGTCGAGGGGCTACGGCCCGTATTCGGCGACGGCGTCGAAGTGGAGAACCCGGTTGCACGCCGCGCCGGACCCGAGCGAGCCGCGGCAGCCCTCCTCACCGCTGAAGCGGGCCCGGTGCGAGCGAAGCGCCTGGATCACGGTGCCGGTGACGTCGTGCCCGCCGTCGGTGCAGTTCGAGTCGCCACACGGGACGAGGAAGAGCGCCGGCGCGTTGGCGACGACGATCCGGCGGATGTACTTGGGCTGCATGATGGCCATGCTCCCGGACCGCTCCTCGATCTCGAGGCGGAGGCTCACGAGGTCCGGCACCTCGGCGGCCAGCCTGGGAGCGCGGTTCTCGCGTTCCCGTCGCTCGGCCGCGCGCAGGGCCGCTGCGCTCTGCTTCCCGTATCGGTGCAATCGAGGCCTCCTCGGTGCAGGCACATATAGCACCCGGCGCGGTGGAGTCCTCGCCCTCGCTAGCGGGAGGGCGCGGCGTCCCGCGGCGTGGTCGGAGGACGTAGCGTGGGCCCCGTCGTGCTCGTGCTGCCGTCCGGGTTGACCACGTCGCCGGCCTCGACCGCCGCGATGGCCTGGGGCTCGGGCGCGGCCACCACCGCTCCCGCGGCGTCGTGCCACGCACCGGGCGCGTACCAGAGCGTCCCGTCCGGCCCGCGCACGAACGCCCACGGCGCGAACTTCGCCCCGCCCGGCGCGCTCACCCAGCGGCCCGGCATCCACGCCCACCTCCCTCGACGCCAGGTCCACTCGCCGTCGAGCCACACCGCTCCGGTGACGGGGCGAGGCGGGACGACCTCGACACGCGCCGGCGGCGGCGGCGTGTCGACCTGAACGAGCGCGCTCTCCGGTTGCGCCGTATAAGGGGGATGTGGGAGCGATGCCGTGCACGCCATCGCGAGACCGCAAGAGACGGCGGCGGCAGCGCGCATCGTGAAGCGATTGTCGCACGTGGCCCCTCTCGTGCGCGAGGGCCGCCGGGAACAGGGCGGGCGATTGCTGGCGATCGCGGCGCTCGCGGCCGCTCCGCTGGCCTGCGCGTCGATACCGGAGGGGCGCTCCGCCATCGACTCGGTGGACATCGCGGGCAGCCACGCCGTCCCGGCCGGCGAGCTGAGCGACAAGCTGGCCACCGCGGCGAGCCCGAAGGCCCTCGGGCTCTTCCGCGGCATCGCCTACGACTACGAGATCTTCGACGCGTCGGCGCTGCAGCGCGACCTGGCCCGGATCGAGCGCTACTACCGGGGGCAGGGGTTCTTCGAGGCGCACGCGCGCGCGGCCCGCGTCGTGCACGTCAGCGCCAACCACGTGCGGGTCGAGATCGTGGTCGACGAGGGCCCGCCCACGCTCAACGGTCGCCTGCACATCGACGGCCTGGACGGGCTCCCGGCGAAGATCTCGGACGACGTCTGGCTCGCCGCGGTCAGGGCGCTCCCGGAGGGCAAGCGCTTCGACGAGGAGGCCTACAAGAAGGGGCAGATCGCCGTGGCGCGATCCCTGACCGACCGCGGCTACGCGCACGCGACGGTCGAGGCCCACGCCCAGGCGGACCTCGCCACGCACGCGATCGACTACACGTTCACCACCCGGCCGGGCGAGCCCGCGGTCTTCGGCGCGATCAAGATCGAGGGCCTCGACCCCGACGCCAACGGACCGCGACCGCAGGAGATCGAAGAGGGCCCCCTGCGCCGCGCGATCAACATCCAGCCCGGCCAGCCCTACTCGTCGGCGGCCATCGACACGGCTACGCAGTCGCTGCTCGACCTCGAGGTGTTCACGTCGGTACAGATCATCCCCGCGCTCTCCGACCCGTCGGCGCACGTCATCGCGCTCGACGTGAAGGTCGAGCCGACGAAGCTTCGCCTGATCAAGGTGGGGGGTGGGGCCGAGTTCGACGAGATCAAGACCGAGGCGCACGCGCTCGTCGGCTGGGAGGACCACAACTTCTTCGGAGGCCTGCGCGACTTCAGCGTCGACCTCAAGCCGGGCGCCGTCTTCTATCCGCTCCGCATCAACAACCTCCAGCCCGTCACGAACGTTCTCCCCGAGGAGCGCCTGCGCGTGCAGTTTCTTCAGCCCGGCTTCCTCGAACCGCATACCCGCCTCTTCGTGAGGCCCGAGTTCAACGTCTATCCTCTCCTCGTCGAGACGACTCCCCCGCAGGGCTCACCCGTGGTTGGTTACGTCGAGCCCAAGGGGGCCGTGGGAGTCGATCGGCGCTTCGGGAGTCACCTCCTGGTGAGCCTCGGGCACAACGTCCAGGGCGAGATCCCGTTCTCGTATACCAGCCAGCAGCTCAACCCGGCGCCGCCAAGCGTGATTCTGTCGTTCCCGCAGCTCGTCACCAAGCTCGACTTCCGGGACAATCCGGTGCACCCGCACGCCGGCGTTTACGCGGTGAACGATCTGCAAGTTGCCGGAGGCCCGTTCGGAGGAAGCGCCGAGGACGTTCGCATACAGCCCGACATTCGAGGCTACGTCCCGATCGGGCGCCACCTGACGCTCGCGGTCCGTGGATCCGTCGGCTTCCTCTTCCCCATCTCGAGCCCAACCGCCGGCGCGGGGACTTCGACGGGACCGTGCGGCAATAGTTACGGCGACTACGTGCGCTACCATCTGACCGATCCGGCCTGCACAACCAGTCTGACGGAAACCCCGATGGGCGCGACGCCAACCACGACGGACCAGCGGGCCTTGAACCAAGCGGACCGCGACGTCGAGGTTGTCTACTTCCGCGGCTTCTTCCTCGGGGGACCGGACTCGAATCGTGGTTTCCCTCTCCGCGGGATCGCCCCACACGGCATCGTGCCGTTTCTCAACCCTGCGACGGCAAGTACGCAGGTCCAGCTCTGTGATGTCAACGGGAAGAGCTACAACCCGCTCGCGTGCTTGGCACCCATACCCATCGGTGGGTTCACGCTCTGGCAAGCATCCATCGAGCTCCGTTTCGACCTCCCCGGACCGCTCGACGCAGCGGCCTTCTGCGATTCCGGGGACGTCTCGCAGACGGTAGGCCCGAGCGGCCTCCGATGGAGCTACTTGCACATGTCGTGTGGAGTCGGCGCTCGCTACGACACTCCTGTCGGACCGATTCGCCTGGACATCGGCTATCGGATTCCGTTCTTGCAAGTGCTGGGGCGCACAAACGAACAGGGCGTTTTCAACGGCGACTCGACCCAGGGATGCCCCCCGAGGCTGTTTGGGGGTACGTGCTCGGGCGGCATTCCGGCCGCGATGGCGTTCGGCATTGGTGAGGCTTTCTGATGCGCGGGGCGCCGGCCGTCGTGCTGAGGGCGCTCGCGACAGGCGTCGTCCTCGTCGTGGCGCTGGCCGCGGGTGCCGTCCTGCACCTCGATCTCCCCGTCGTGAGGCGCCTGGTGGTCGAGAGCGTCAACCGCTCGCTCGCGTCGGCCCTCGTCGGAAGGGTGCGCATCGAGCGCTTGGACAGCCTCAGGTGGACGCGGGTGAGGGGCCTCGACGCCCGCGTCGACGACCGCGCGGGTCATGAGCTTCTCCGTATCGGAGGCGTCGAGGGACACCTCTCGACCTTTGCTCTTCTGCGAGGCCTCTTCGGGAAGGGCAACCTGTCCGTCGATATCCCAGGGGTCACGGTGGCGGAGGCCGACGTGAACCTCGACGCCGACGACGACGGCACGCTCCGCATCGCGCGGGCCCTCACGACGCCGCAGCCCACGTCGCCGGGAGGCCCCTCGCGAGGCGTCCGCCTGGAGATCGGACACATCCGCGTCGGTCACGTCTCGATCCACGGACAGATGAGCGGCGCCCCTCCCCTCGACTCCCACCTCGACGACCTGGACGGCTCGTTCCTCGTATCTCCCGAGTCGCTCGAGATCCACGCGGACCACCTGAAGCTCGCGTTCCGGAGGCTGCCGGGCGGCGCGCAGGCGCAGGGGTCGATCGAGGCTCACCTCGCGCAGCCGTCTCCGCGTGGTGGGGACCGTGCCCTGCGGGTGTCGTGGCAGGGAACCGTCAACGCGGTCGCCGAGTCGGCGCGCGTCACCTACGACGCCGGCGAGATCGACGCGGCGCTCGACGTGCCCGAGGCGACCCCCGACGACGTGCGAAGCCTCTGGCCCAGGTCTCCGCTCGTCGAGACCGCCTCCCTCCACGCGGAGGCGCGCGGGACGCTGCGCGACCTTCGGGTCCATGCGCGAGCGTCGGTCGGCGGCGGGACGCTCGAGATCGACGGGCCGGTGACGGTCGCGGATGAGGTCCACGCCGTCCTCCGCGCGACCGCACGGTCGTTCGACGCGCACGCGGTCTCGGCGTCGGCGCCGCGCACGAGCGTCAACGCATCTGCCGGCGTCTCGGTGTTCAGGAAGACGACGGGGGCGGTCAGCGGCCAGGTCGACTTCGACTTCGCCGGCGGGAGCGTCGCCACGGTGAAGGTGCCGCCGGCGACCGGCCACGGCGAGATCGAGTACGACCCCGCGACGCCGGAGAAGACCACCGCGAGCGCGATCGTCACGGTTCACGAGGCGGTTCCCGTCGACGTCGCGCTGCGACTGACGCCGAAGAAGGGCTCGTACGACCTCTCCTTCGACGCCACCGCGAGGGCGAACCTCGAGGCCTTGTCGCGCTTGCAGCCGGGCATGCAAGGCAGCGCGAGCGCCCGGGTCCGCGGGACCCTGGACACGGGCACCGGCCGGATCGACGCGCGCGGCGACGCGGAAGGGAGCGAGTTGACGTTCGCGGGGATGCACCTGGGCACCGCCAGCCTCACGGCGCACGCGACGGGCAACCCCTCGTCGCCGTCGATCGACGCGGAGCTGACCGGCGGCCAGCTGGACCTCGGGGCCTTGCACTTCGCCACCGTGCACGCCGAGGCGCACGGACCCCCCACGCACGTACCGATCAGCCTGGCCTGCACGGGACCCCAGGGCGACGTCGACGCCCACGCTGACCTCGCCCTCGACCATGGCGCCACGCTACGAGACGTCGTCGCGTCGATCCGGTCCGGAGGCGAGCGCGTCGTGGCGCACGTTCCGTCGATGCACTTCTCGAAGGCCGAGATCCGCGCGGACGATGCCGAGGTCGAGGGGCTGGGCGCTCCGCTGCGGGCGACGGTTCGCGACGCGGCGGGCGAGCTGTCCGTCAGGGCCCAGAGCACGGGGCTCGACCTCGGTCGCCTCGGGCACTTCGCCCACGTCGACGCGATCACGGGCGGACGTCTCGCGCTCGACGTGGACGCGACGCTGCGGTCCGGCGGGGCCTGGGGGCGCGCCCGGATCGACCTCTCGGACGTCGCGTTCGAGGGCTGGACGGATGCGAGCGCCCACCTGGACGCTCGCTTCGACGAGCGCCGCGTGTCGGGGCGGTTGACCGCGAACGTCGGCGACGTGGGGACGCTCGACGTCCAGTCGTCGTCGCTCCAGGTCGCAGGCAAGGAACCACTGGAGTGGTCGTCGTGGAAGCGGGCGTGGGGGACGGTCGACGCGAAAATGCACGTGGACCTCGCGCAGCTCGCCGCGCAGCTGAGCGAGCTGCCGCTCGAGGACGTGGGCGGCACGGTCGACGTGAAGGCCCGCCTCGAGCGCGACTCGATCACCGACTTCACGCCGGAGCTCGACGTCACCGCGTCGACGACGCACTTCGCAGCGTCGAGCAGCAAGCCACCCAGGCCCTGGCGCCTCGCGGGTGTGGACGCCACGGTGCATGCGCGCGTGGACGGGGACACGGGGAAGACGTCACTCGAGGCCGCGACGACTGACTCCACGGGCCCGCTCGCCTCCGTCACGGCCGAGTCGGACTCGGTGCCCTACGCGCGGATCTTCGAGACGGACGATCGCCTCCTCGACATCGTCCGCACGATGCCCTTCCGGGCGAAGGTAGCCCTCGCGGAGCGCGACCTCGAAGCGCTACCCCCGGTGTTCCGGACCAGGGGAGCCCACGGGCGGATCGCCGGGGCCGTCGACTGGACTGGCCCACTCGTTCAGCCGAAGCTCGATGCGAGCGTCACGCTACGCGGAGGGCGAACGGACGTCAGCGTGCTCTCGCTGCCGCTCGACCTTGAGCTCACCGCCCACTACGACAGTCCGCGAGGCGACGCGACGCTCGTCGCGACAGGGCGGCACGGGCGCCTCCTGAGCGCCAAGGCGCAGCTTGACGCGGCCGCGGTGGATCTGCTCGATCGCCTCGGCAGGGCGCCTCTCCCCTGGTCAGCATCCCTGCAGGCCCAGCTGTCGCGCTTTCCCCTCCAGACGATCGGCGCGTTCGACATCCGGCAGATCACGGGACACGCGAGCGGCAACGTCTCGATCGATCGACTCCACGACGACGCGAGCGCGAGCGTCGATCTCGGCGTCGAGGACCTCCGCGTAGGGGACGTCGCCTGCCGCGGAGCGCATGTCCAGGCGAAGGTCGACGGACATGCGCTGGACGTGTCCGCGAGGATTGACGAGGAAGACGGCTTCGCGGAGGTCCACGCGCGCGCGGGGGCGCGCTGGGGCCGCGAGATGACGCCGTCGATCGATACGTCCCAGCCGAGCGAGGTGTCGCTCGGCGCGCGAGACCTCCGGGCTGAGCTCTTACTCCCGTTCGCGTCCGGGGTGTTCTCCGAGCTCGACGGCCGCCTTACCGGCGACGTCCACGTCCAGATCGACCCCGCCGCCGGGACGATCCGCCCGCAGGGCATCATCGCCCTGAAGAGCGGCACCTTCGAGCTTGCCAAGCTCGGCGGCGAGTTCCACGAGGCGTCCGCCAAGCTGGTGCTCACCCCCGACGGAGTCGTGAAGCTGGAGGACGCGACCGCGCGCGGACTGAGCGGGCGGATCCAGGTCGCGGCGACCGCGCGCTTCGACGGCCTGGCCTTCGGCGGGGCGCGCGCGGTCGTCCAGATTCCACCCAGGCAGGCGATGCCGCTCGTCTTCGACGGCGTCCAGATCGGGATCATCGACGGTCGCTTCGACATCGCTGCGGACCGCACGGCCGATCGCCACGGTATGGACGTCACCGTCGACGTCCCGAAGATGCACGTACAGCTGCCGACCGCCGCGAGCCATGACGTGCAATCGCTCAGCGGGATCGACGGCGTCGACGTGGGCCTGCACCACGGCTCGAGCGAGTTCGTGCCGGCCGTGCTGGACGCGGCGACCGAAGCCCCCGACGCCGGGAGCTCCGGCAAGACACCCGTGAAGGTCCTGGTGCGGCTCGGGGACGACGTCGAGGTGCAACGCGGCTCGGATCTCGACATTCGCCTCGAAGG
>Ga0209415_10011143_pt1 | contig 15176 bp, 17 predicted proteins | sample PeaSoiSIISIP2007_FD_187696 | JGI IMG/M metagenome (GOLD analysis project Ga0209415, IMG submission 187696) | Peat soil microbial communities from Weissenstadt, Germany - SII-SIP-2007 (SPAdes) (version 2) | ecosystem: Environmental > Terrestrial > Soil > Wetlands > Peat | place: Germany... | reverse complement strand
CTTGTAAAGTTCGTCGCAGCCCGAGGAGTAACGCTCAACTACTCCGAGCGGATCGCACCCGCCAAAGGCTTGTCCTTTGGCGGAAAGATCACCTTGTTATCTGGGATGCAACCTGCCGAGGAATTTTCCACGCTGGCGCATGAGATCGCTCACGAAATGCTCCATCACGGCGAACGTCGCACCTTGACCACCAAGCCTGTGCGGGAAACCGAAGCCGAGGCGGTTGCGTTTGTGGTTTGCCAAGCGGTCGGGCTGGACAACGGAACCTCCGCTCAGGATTACATCCGGCTCTGGCATGGAGACGCAAAGCTTCTGCAAGAAAGTCTGGAAGTCGTTCAGCACACCGCTGCCGTGATTCTTGGGGGAATCGTCCCGGAACCAGTAGCGGCTGTGGACGCACCAGCGGCCTAGGAATCTCTGGTCCTAATTCGAGCGTCCGGCAACTGAAGCCGGACGCTCTCTTTTGTTTTGCCTCCTGCCTTTCCACTCTTGTCTTCCCGGTTCCGCTGTAGGGGCCTGCCCCAACGGAATTTTGGGATTCCACCCGGAAAACTCTTCCACGGCACGCCGCGTGATCCGCCCTATTTTGACTTCTGATGACATCCGAACCGGGGATGCGCAACTCGCCGGAATCTTGAAACCAGAGGACTCTAAATGCCACCCCATCGATTTCCAACGAAAGCGTCTCGCAGGCGGCGCGTCGAGGAGCGCGCTCAAAGGCTGCGACTGCCATTGCTGATCTTGCCTATGACGATCTTCCTCGCGACAACCCCGGCGTTTGCCCAGGGCACCGGCAACGATCCTTGGGACAACGCTGTGAATGTTCTCAAGACCGCATTCACCGGCCCGATTGCGACCGGCCTGTCGCTGGTCGCCATCGTGGTCGGTGGACTGATGTTCGCCTACGGCGAAGGCCAATCCAAGCGCACGCTTGCCGGCATCGTCTTCGGCGTCGGCATGGCCGTCGGCGCCGTGAACTTCATGGCCTGGCTGTTTCCCGGCGGCTAAGCCGACAAAGGAAGGAGGTGATCCATGTCGAGGGCAGCGGACGGCAGAGTCAACCCGGTGTTTAAGGCGATGAACCGTCCGCTGACCGTTCTAGGAGCGGAGCGGCGATTGTTCTTCGTCGCTCTGATTTCTGGAGGGGCCATCTTCTCTTTGTTGCATTCGCTCGTTGGCGGAATTGGCCTGTTCATCGCGGGCGTCATCATCGCCCGCATTGCCACCAAACACGACGTGGAGATTCTGCGCGTGCTCTTCAATTCCAGCAAGTTTCGCAGACGATACGACCCGATGAAATGGGAACCCGCAGAGGTCACGGTCAGGAACCGAAATGCTCAGAATTGACCACATCACGAAGGACTGGAAGGAGGCCGGATCGTTCGCCGCTCATCTGAACCTCTATGGCTTCTGGGATGAACACTCGTTTCTTACCAAGTCCGGTGACTTAGGCGCGGCGCTCCATATTGGCGGGATCGATTACGAGAGTCTTGACCACGCCGGACGCGATTATGTTGTCAAACGACTGGAAGCCGCCTTGCACTCACTTGACGATCGGTGCCGACTCTATCAGATCCTCTTCAAACGCAACCGGCCTCGAATTCCTCACGTCGAATATGAGAACCCGCTGGTGCGCGCGGCGGTAGAACAGCGCGTTGCCTTTCTCCAATCGAAAGCCGATCGGCTCTATAGCATCGAGATTTACTGGGTCGTGATGGTCGACGGCCATCATGCCAAGACCGGACTCCTCGACGCAGTGACGCAGTTACACAAGCATCCGCGCTCGTCATTGCGCGATTTGCGGGCGCTGTTTTCGGGTAACAGAGGGCGCACGCTGATCTCGGAGCAAATCGAGCGCGACCGGTTGCGCCTACAGCAGAAAGTGCAGAGTTTGAGTGGGCAGCTTAACGATCTCACCACGGTCGAGCTGCTAGGGGCGGAGAGGACCTTCCGGCTCGTCCGGCGTCTCGTCAATTTCCGCCCCTCCAAAATCGATGACACGCCTTTCGGCGGTGCGCGGCACCTCGACTGGCAGGTCTGCGACTCGGAGCTAGAAGCCCATCGCGGTCTTCTGCGGATGGACGACGACTATCTCCGGGTTCTTACCCTGAAAGAACTGCCGAGCCAGACGCGGCCCTTGCTGTTGCAAGGACTCCTTGATATCCCGGCCAACTTCCACGTCGTCAGCGAATGGCATCCGGTCGACAACGTGAAGGCCCGCAAGGAAATCGAGAAGCGCCGCCGTCACTATCACAACTCCAAAACCAGCTTCGTCTCGAATCTGCAGGACCGACAGACCGTTGGCCCACACGACGAGTTGATCGATGACGCGAAAGCCGCTGCCGTCGCCGAGCTTGGCAATGCTCTCACCGCGATTGGCATGCAGGGCAAGAACTTCGGGGAGTTCACGCTGTCGGTTGTGATCTATGACCAGGACCGCGCGAAAGTGGAACATGCCGTCGCCGAGTTCCAGAAGGTATTCACGCAACACGACGGACTGCTGTACGAGGAACGCTACAACCTGCTCAATGCGTTCTTTGCCACGGTGCCGGGTAACCGCCAGTTCAACCTCCGCCAGCAGTGGGCGCTCAACTCCAATTACGCCGACCTGTCGTTCTTGTTCACTGTGGACAGCGGTTCCGAGTGGAATCGGCATCTGGAGCGCGAGTATCTTGCGGTCCTCGAATCGACTCACGGCACGCCGTACTACCTCAATCTCCATAGCGGGGATGTAGCCCACAGCTTGCTGCTTGGTGCAACCGGCTCGGGGAAAAGTTTCACGCTTTCCACCACGCTTCAGGCCGCACAAAAATACGATCCACTCACCTTCATCTTCGATCTTGGCGGTAGCTACGAGGCACTGACACGCGCCTTCGGGGGAACCTATCTCAACGTCGGCATGAAAAACCCCGGCTTTACCATCAATCCGTTTTCGCTAGAGCCGACGCATGAGAACCTGAACTTTCTATACCTGTTCCTCCGAGTGCTCGTCGAATCCGGCGGACGGTACGAGTTGACCCCAGAGGATGAAAAGGCGCTCTACGCTGCGATCGAGCGCGCCTACAAACTGCCCGCCGAGATACGGACGCTCACCAATGTCGCGTCCATCCTGGGCCCTCTCGGGGAGCGCCTGCATCGCTGGACGAATTCCGGTACGAGTGGCGCCGGGCAGTTCGGCCACCTCTTTGACAACGTGGCGGATACTCTCACGTTCTCTCGCTTCCAGACTTTCAATTTCGATGGCTGGTCCGATTACCCGGACATCCTGGAGCCGTTGCTGTTCTATGTGCTGCAACGGGCATCTTCCGAGATCGAAAAGCCCGCAAACACGGCCACCTTCAAGGTGTTCGTGATCGACGAGGCGTGGATTTTCCTCAAGAACCGCACGATTCGGGACTGGATCACCCGCGCCGAAAAGACCTGGCGCAAGAAAAACGCGGCCATGATTCTAGCGACGCAGTCGGTTGTGGAACTCGCGGCCTCCGACATGCTTCACATCGTCAACGAGTCCTGCCCCACCAAAATCTTTCTGTCCAACCCAAACATCGACCGCAAGCTCTACTCCGAAATCTTTCAGTTGAACGATACCCAGCTGGAACTCCTGGAATCGCTCGTACCCAAGCGCGAGTTGCTCCTGATGCAGCCGCGCGGCACCAAGAAGCTCGTTCTTGAGGTGGATGCCCTGACCTATTGGATCTCGACCAACAACGCCCGTGACAACCTGCGCAAACAGGATTATTTCGCCCGCTTTGGGCCGGAGCAAGGATTGATCCGGCTCGCCCACGATTACCCCAACCCGCTCAACCGATAAGGAGACTTATGGCGCGTTCCCTGATTGTCCCATTGCTGCTCGGCCTGGCCGCGGCCGCTGCCCAAGGTCAGCAGTCGGCCCGCATCGTCAAATATCACGTCAACGACATCGTCGGCGTGCGCGCGAAGATGCGCTACACCACTCTGATTCAACTGCCAGCTACCGAGAAAATCCTGGAAGTTGCCACGGGCGACAAGGATTTCTGGATCATCGACACCGTTGGCAACTACTGCTTTCTCCATCCCGCGAAAGCAGCCATTCATAGCAATCTCAACCTCATCACCGACAAGGGAACCGTCTACTCGTTCACCCTCGATGAAGTCGAGACCGCCGATCCCGATCTGAAGGTGGTCATTGAGCCATCCGATCCGTCTTCGCTTGCCGCCACAAACGGTGCTGGCCAGCTCGTTTCGAGCAGGGACGTAGAGGCAGCGCGCGCGCAAACGCAAATCGTCGAATCTCGCGCCGCGCAGGCCGTTGAGCAGTTTCGCTCCGACTATCCCACCGTGGCGCTGAAGTTCGACTACGTCTTTCATAACCAAAAGCCCTTCTCGGTGACCGCGATCTATCACGACGACAAGTTCACCTACATCCGATCCATGGCGTCCGAGAAGTTTGCCGTGTACGAACTGAAAGATGGCAAACCCGATCTCATCACTTTCCAGTTGAAGGACGGTACCTACGTCATCCCCACGGTGGTCGATAAGGGCTACCTCGAAATCGGCAAGCACAAGCTCAATTTCGAGCGGAAGGGTCAATAGGTGATGCCGATGGACAAGGACGAAGAAAAACCGATTCCCGAGACGGACGAACCGGCAGTTTCGCCGGAAGAGCGCTCGCCCAAGGCAAGACTCCGCGACAAACGCGTGGGACCGGAGGGCGTCGTGCCCAAACAGGCCCAGGGATATGTCGTTGCCGGTCTCGCGATCGTCATTCTGATGGCCGTGATGTTCTCAAAGAACCGCGCCACACCTGCCGCGAAGCAACCTTCGCGGAATTCGGCCGCAGTGTCAACGGACCTAAACCAGCGAAAGATCCAGGAGCTGGAACAGGATCTCACCGCGGATCAGCGCCAAGTCCAGCAACAACAGCAGGCCAGAAACATCACTGCCGCTGCCACCGTCAACGCCGGGACTGCCACAAGCGCCGCCGCGCCGACAGGCGTTACGTCTGCTGGCTCCCAGTTGCCGCCGCCTGAGACAGATCGGCCGCGCGATCCGGTTGCGGAGGCAGAGAAAGCCCTCGCTTTCAAAGCGCGCTTTGCCTCCAATCTCGTCTCCACCGCTGACCATCGACTGCAGCCAGAGGCTTCTCCAACGGACTCCGCTGACGTGCTTGTCCGTCCCAGCACAGGCGGCGACATGAACCCTGCTCGCCCTTCGAGCTTGCCCGAGACGCATGCCGAGCCGCCCAGCCCCGGTGCTACCACGAGCGGCAGCAAACGCGCCCCGGAAGTCAACGTCAACTCTGCCCACGGTCAGCCCTACGTGGTCTTTGAGGGTACGACGATTGACACCGTTCTCGTCAATCGCCTCGATGGCGAATTCTCTGGACCGCTTAAGGTCATGGTGACCAATCCCGTCTACAGTCAGGACCGACAGCACGTACTCATTCCCGAAGGAAGTTTCATCCTAGGTGATGTACAGAAAGTTGCCGGCCTCGGTCAGAAGCGACTCGCCGTCGCCTTCCATCGTCTGTTGATGCCTGACGGGTACTCGGTCGATCTCGACCAGTTCCGTGGTCTCGATCAAGCCGGAGCAACCGGTCTCAAGGACAAGGTGAACAACCACTACGCCGCGATCTTCGGCGCCTCCATCGCGCTGGGCATCATCGCGGGAGCTGCCCAGGCCACCAATCTCAATCAGGGTTACAACGAAACAGGTTCCGAGGCATACAGGGCCGGCATCGCTTCAGGCCTCTCGCAATCGGGCACCAATGTCCTTGACCGTTTCATCAACATTCCGCCTACCATCACCATCCGCGAGGGCCACCGCATCAAGGTTTACATCACCCAGGACATGCTCTTGCCGGCATATGAAAACCACGACGTGCCGGGGGTGATCTGATGCGCGCCGTCCTCTGTGTTCTCGCCTGTCTTCTGACGGTTGGCTGCGACGTTCCATCACCGCCCAAGCCCTCCCCCTACCGGTTCATGACGCCGGAATGCATCGAGATGCGTTTCGAGTCTTGCTCCGTATTCATTCACCCATAGCCTGGCGCTCATAGGGCGCCTTTAAGGAGATTTCACCATGAAAGCATCGCGGATTTTCGTATTCGTTTTCGGCCTGCTCGCCGCGGTCGCACCAGTCGCGCAGGCGCAGTTCGGAAGCGGCATTGTCTATGACCCGACGCAAGGCGCTCACGCCATCCAGCAGATTCAGCAGGGGGAGTCGCAACTTCAGAAGTGGGCGACCGAGCTCAACAATTGGCAACAGCACCTATTAAAAGAGGCGCAAATCTACACCACCGCCGTCCAAACCCGAAACCAGATCGTCACGATGTACAACCTCGCGTACCAGATGTCCACCATGCCGCAGAACCTTGCCGCGCGGTACAGGGCGGATTGGGCACAGTGGTCGAGACTGGCTGCGCCCCCGAATGTCTATGGCAACACCTCACCGCTGGTCAATGCACTTAACTTTGGGGGCCTGCCCCAGGCGCAGCAGGGATACACGAGCGCCTTCGTGCAGGCCCAGAGCTACCCATCCGGCGCGTACTCGTCTCTCGATTCACGGACGCAGGCCACCGTGGCCAACCAGTACGCCACGTCCGAGCTGGCGCAAAGCGCAACCACGACGACGCTTGCCACGCTTGGCACCATTCGTTCGGATTCGCAGGCATTCGCCAGCAAGCTGGCAAATCTCGAATCGGATACCTTCTCGACCGATCCCTCGCAACAAAGCTCGAACGCGCTTCTGGGCAAGATCAATTCCGCGACACTGCTCCAGATCCACTCGCAACAGGACAGCAACCAGCTCCTCATGGCATCCCTTCAGCAGCAGTTGATTGCGCAGAAGCAGCAGATCGACGCGCAAAATCGCGCCATCAACAACGCCATCTACTTTCAGCAGAACTTTCCGACCGCCATGCAAAACCTAACAACCGGGGTGAGCGATTCGATTCATGCCATCTCGCTCTCGACCAGCGGACATTGAGGAGCCATGCCCCAGAACCTCTTTACCTACGTCGGCCAGGCCATCACCCAGCTACTTTCGTCGAATAGTGCGGCATTGCAGGCCACGGGACTCGATATGTTCCGTGGCCTGGCAGTGATCCTGATTGTCTGGTTTGGCGTGAAATCGGCCCTGTCCGCTTCGCAGGGACATGGCGGCTTCCACTTCGCTAAGTTCGCCGACCTGATCCTGATGATCGCCTTCGGCCTCGGAATGCTGACCTATTACTCAACGCCGATCCCCGGCATTGGCTATAGCTTCAGCGACCTCATCACGAAGGAAGCGCTGAACATCTCCGCTCAGATCGAGGCCGACCAGACCCAGCAGATCGTCACCAGCATCACCAATGCCGAACAACAACTCGGGGCACCGCCGGGCAGCTTTGACCTTCTCGAAGACCTCACCTTTTTGCTCATCGCCGTCATTCTTGCAATGGTGGAGGCGGTGGCCTTCGCGGTCATTGCCTATGGCTATGTCGCGTCCGCCGTTTGCGTATTGATCGGCCCGATGTTTATCCCTTGGTTTATCGTGCCGAAGATGGACTGGCTCTTCTGGGGGTGGCTCAAGGCTTTCATCGGCTTCAGCTTCTATCAGGTCGTTGCGTCGGCCTTCATCTTCGTTTTTGCCAAGGTTCTGACTGCGATGTTTCAGGTCATCGGCACGATCAGCATCTCGAATGCCCTCACGATCCTGCCAGCGCTCCTTGTCATTCTTTTCGTTTGCATCTACGGCCTGGTCAAGATCCCGGAGCTTACGTCGTCCATCCTTGGTGGGCGAACGGGAACCTGGGTCAACCTGATGGGAGATTAGTCATGACGAAAACAGAGATCGATCGCCCCACGACCGATGCCGGTCACAAGTTCCTGGAACTGTACGCTGAACCGATTGTGACCAACACCTATTTGAAGGTCGCCATCCTTGTGCTCTCCTTAGTTACGATGGCTCTGCTTTCACTGCTCTATCGCGCTCAGACCGCCGCCTCACGACTGCGACCGCTAGTGATCTCCGTCTCGGACATTGGACGCGGACAACTAATAAACGATGATGATTTCGGCAAGATCCCCATCGAGCGTGTCAGCAAATACTATCTGGCGCGCTGGGCCGAGCTTTACTACAGCCGCAATCACGCTACGTTGCAACGCGACTTCGCCGAGTCCCTGAATTTCTTCTCCAATGAACTACAGTCGGCGACGCTCGGCCGGGTCACCAAAGCGAAGACGCTTGAGAGCTTCCTGCTCGACCCCAGCACGCCGAATGTGGATATCGAGATCAAAGCTGTAGTGCTCGACGACACTCGCCAGACTCCTTACCGCGCCCATGTTGAGTTTGAGAAGGTCTTTTATTCGCTTGGTGACCACGAGGAACAGCAGCACGAACGCTGGACGGCCAACGTCGTCTACGCCTTCCGCGAAGAGGTGCCCAACGCGATGTTGCTTACCAATCCACTCGGCCTCGTTATCAGCTACGTTCACGAGGACCAGGCGTTTGGGAACTGACCGATGTTAGCCAACGCCGTCTTCGTTGCCACTTTGATCTTTCTCGCGCTCGGGTTCTGGCTCATGCAAGAACTGCATTTCCTTGCCCCGTGGCGCAGCCTCATCGTGCGCAACTATCTCGGCAACATTGCGGCGTATTGCGCGTTGCTTTTCTCGAACATCCTTGGGCTCACGATCTGGATTGAGCGCAAGTTCTTCCTTCGCGATACCGGCCGCAAACTCAGACATCTTGACCAGGAGATCCATAGTGGACACTCGGAACTCTCAGAAGAAATCACCGCGCAATACGGCGAAGAGTAGGCAACACTCCAGCGGCAATCCGGAGATGCCCGAACAATCTCGGAGACCCTTCGTCGATACCGAGGAGGAGAAGTATATGGACTACTCGCTCGATCACGTCGCGCGCGTCCGCGCCGCGAAAGATGCCGCACAGCGTGAAATGGAATCCTTCGGCGATGTCTCCGAGTACGACATCACCACCATCCAAGGCCAGTTGGCAGAAAATTCGACCGCCGACTCGCAACCCTCGCTCGATTTCGAGCGCGATGTTCCAACGGCTAAGCAGAGGGAAGCCTGATGCGGCTCGACCTGCCCGACGAAGTCCCGCGCCGGCGAGCCCCCGAGGGGCCCCGCTCCGCACCACCGCTAGCACCGTCTCCGGTCGAACGGCGGCGAGAGAGTCTCGCCGCGCGCGCCGCCGACAGACGAAACCCCCAATTGCCAATCGCTTTCGAAAAGCACCGGGCACCGGGCGAGCCTTCCCGTACGCCCGAAAAGCACGCCGTTCGTCGCGAACGGAAGATGGCTCAACGTCCCCGCCGCCAGGCGCTCCCGCAACAGGCCGTGGGCCTCTCGCTCCGCGACGAAGAACGCAAGGTTCTCACGGACGTAGGCCGGTTTCGGGTCATCAGCACTCGCGATCTAGCGGAAACGGTCTATAACGGTCGGCACTCCCGTATGGAACGCGACCTGGCCTTCCTTCGCGAAAAAGGGCTAGTCACCATCGATTCCGTCAACGCACGCCGCGATGGGCGCGGCGGCAGAGTGGAGCGGATTGAAGTCGTCACCCTCACGAAGTCCGGCCGGGATGTCGCCCGCCACATCTCTGACTTGGCACCGAAACAGAAGTTGTATGCCGGGCTGGTCAAACCGCGCGAGGTACAGCACGACACCCAGATCTACCGGGCCTACCGCAAGGAATCTGAGCGGATCAGGAAAAATGGCGGCACGAACCTTCGCGTGAAGCTCGACTTTGAGCTGAAGTCCGAGGTGCAGAAAGCGATTCACGCCGCACGCAAGGCCGAGCCGAACCGGGACATGTCAGACATCAAGCGGGAGGTCGCCCACCAGTTCGAGTTGCCCTATGTCAATGACGGCATCCAGATTCCCGACGCCCGGATCGAATACGACCTCCCGCAAAAAGACAACCAGGGCGGGGATCAGAGCGCCAGCAGTGGCCATCAGGACATTGAGGTTCTGACCGCCGCTTATCGGCCCGGCCATCTCCGCAACAAGGCGCAGGCTGGTTTCCACGTCTACGCCTCGTCCTCCGACCGGGCAACGCTAACCGGAAAGATTGAAGACGACCACCACCTCATGGAAAACATTCTGGAACTGTGAGCATGACCGTCGATCCCATTGTCGCCATCGAATCGCTCGGCTACACCGAGCGCGAGGCCGCATTTCTATATCTTGTCGCGGTTCATTCCGGCTACTTTCTACGCCGCCAGTTCGACTACTTCATTGACCGGAACAAGGGCGCCATCGTCATGCGCTTCCTCGAAAAGGCGCGCATCGCCGGACACATCGAATTCCTGGACTACAAGCAAGGCTGGCATGTCTATCACCTTTTCTCCAGGACCATCTATCGCCTGATCGGTAACGCGGACTCCCAGAATCGGCGCCGGAAGGGAGACGCCCAAGTGCGAGCTAGGCTGATGACACTCGACTATGTCCTCGAAAACAACGGCGACCATTACCTGGAATCGGAAGCCGAACGAATCCGTTTCTTTGAACAAGACCGAAGGCTTGCGACCGACCTATTTACCGACGATGGGAGAGTCTACCCGTTGCTTGCGTCTTTTCCGCTGTCGCTGACGGATCGGACGCGGCCCGCGCAGTCGCTTGTCCGCGTCGCTTTCATCGACGAAGGATTTGCCACTATCGAAAAGTTCCTGCGTTTCCTTTCGGTCGCTGAACCGTTGCTGTGTGCCCTGCAAACTTTCGAGCTTATCTATGTCGGCTCTTCGGACTTCAATTTCCAGGCGGCGAAGGCGGCATTCTGGAAACGATTCTCTAATGCTCCGCCGAGAAGCATAGGGCTTTTTGATCAGGGTGTCCGCGTCACTCCGCGATCCGCTCCGACGCTCCAAGCTCGGTTCACCACGTTCCTGCTCGGTTACAGCTATCCGAAGCTTCAGCGAAGTGAGGTCAGGGGTTCTACAGAGGGTTCGCATGTCAGGAGCTAGGAAATGGAGCAACTGCTTGCAAGGCACAGACATCGCAAAGCCACACCCAGAAAACTGGGTAGTACGTGGGCGGGAGCGACCCCGTTCCTTCGGAACTGCCGCACCGGCTGGGCCGTGCTGGTCGCTCCCGCCCACGCACCGTGTGAAGACCAACGCAGTTCCGAAAGGGTCCTGACAGCGTGCGAAGTCGGTCCACGACTTAAATTCGAAGGAGGAAACGGATGAGCAAACTGAAGGTCGAAAAGGGTGCGAGTAAGGTCCGGCGTGCGCCGTTGAAGGCCACCATCGACGGCGCTGTGGCAGACGACCTCGCGTTGATGTGCGAGTGGTCGGAGAACGACACCAGCTATCTCGTCAATCTCCTGCTCGGCTTTGCCATCGCACAAAGCGAGGATTTTCAGAAGTACAAAGCGGAACGAATCGCATCGCCGATGCAAGAAAGTGCAAAGCCAGGCACAGGTCCGTCACGCAAGGCCCTCGGACTTTCCGGCGTCTCAGCATCGCAGGAGAAAGGTATCTCGGCTTGAGCTTCGCTTTGCGATTCCGCTGGCTCCTTCATCCGCTGATAGAGCATCGCTCTGTCCTGTCGCTAGGACTGAGCATTGCTTCGGGCATTGTCCTCCAAAGTCTTTTTCCGGTTCGCTATGACGATCCCCTCCTACGTCTGTTGGCGTTGGAGCGGCCCGCGATCTTTCAGGGGCTGGTATGGAGCTACAACACCTTCCTGTACAGCACACCGTTTCTAGTTCTCTCCATCTTGTTCTCGCTAGGGTACGTCCACCTTTACGCGCCGGAAAGGAATTGGATCGTCGGACAGTTACCGCCGTATCCCGATCCGTTGCGCCGCAAGACCCTGGAGGTGGTAATTGGGGAGCTTCACCATCGTTTGATGCCGAGGCCCTCACCGACTCCGCAGTGGCTCGTAATTCCAGAGCGAGGTCTGTTCACGGGCATTTGCGTGATCGGTGCCGTCGGCTCCGGCAAGACCAAGGCCGTCATCCTTCCCGTCATGCGGCAGCTTTTCGCGTTTCGTGCCGATGACCCGGAGCGGAGGTTGTCGGGCGTGGTACTCGAAGTCAAAGGCGACCTGTGTCGTCAGGTCCGAAGAATACTGGACGACTGCGGACGGAGCGAGGACTACATCGAAGTCTCGCTCGACGGCAACATTCGCTACAACCCTCTCAACAACGATTCGGATGCCTACGCGCAGGCCTATAACATCGCATCCGTCATCGTCGCCATTTGGGGCAAGGGCAAAGAACCCTTCTGGCAGCAGTCCTACACCGACCTGGCCCGGTACGCGATCATGTTGCACCGCGTGCGCGATGGCTACGTCACCATGCTCGACATTTTCCGTACGGTCATCAGCTCCGGGACATTGGAGCGGATGCTGATTGAGACCGGCCGACGCTATACGAGCGCCTCCTTCATCGGAGTGCGGAAGGGGGACTACTTGAAATACGAAGCGGCCCTGGCACCTTTCCGCTTCGGCTGGAATGAAAAACTCGGCCAGTACATTGCCCGATGCACAGAGGAACTCGAAACCAGCCTGCTGCGGCAAACCAGCATCGCCGCATCCTTATATAAGCGCAAGAACGGCGATCTCACGAAGCGTGGGGCATGGGAGAGCGTCCACTACTGGTACTGGGAACACTGGAAGTTCTTTCGTTCCGAGACCAAGACCTCGATTATTCAGGGTATCGCGGTCTTCCTTTCTTTGTTCGAGACCGATGCAAAGGCCCGAAAGGTCTTCTGCCCGCCGAAAGAACTGTACGATGGCAGACCGAGCGCGTCAGACCCCGATGCCAAGGTGCTTCAGCCCTTCGATGAGTTGATCGAGTCAGGCAAGATCGTCGGCCTGAATTTTCCTACCGCGATGAATCCCGCCCTCGCGAAGATCATCGGCACCCTGATGAAGGTGGACTATCAGCGGGCCGTGTTGCTGCGAATCCCCGAAATGGAAGAGCATCCGAAACGTCACTTTCGGCCTACCGTCTTCATCTGCGACGAGTACCAAAATTTCGCCACCGTCGGCGGTGACAACCCCACCGGCGACGAACGATTTCTGTCCCTTTCCCGGCAGCCGCGGTGCATCCCGGTGGTCGCCACGCAGAGCATTTCAAGCCTCAAAGACGCCTTGCCAAATGAAGGCGTCAAGACCTTGCTGCAGGCGTTTCGCACCAAGGTGTTTCTGACCACGACCGACCCGGACACGGCCCGCTACGCGTCCGAGCTGTGCGGCAAGGCGGACAAAACCCGTATCAGCTACACCGTTTCGGAATCGAGTTCGAATGCCAACGTCGGCTGGCTGAGTGGGCGGACATCATCGAGCAAGGGTTCCGTCTCCGCCTCCAGCAGTACCAGAAACACAAGGAGCCCTTATTCGATGAGAACGTCTTCTTTGATCTGAAGAATGCCCAATCGATCGTTGTTGCCTTTGACGGCGTTAGCCCTCTGCCGCCTACCTATTGCTATTTGAAGCTCGACTTCTTGCCCATCACGATGACCTGGTTTGACCAGGAACAAATCGACTTCGATCCAGAAAGGATTCCCGCTTGAGCTTCGAGATCATCATTCCGTTCTTGAGACCGATCAAACACTTGCTCGAAACCGAAACCGTCTCCGAAATCATGGTAAACCCAGACTCGTCGGTCTGGATTGAGGAGAACGGCCAGATCCAGCCGCTGCCGGGCATTCAATTTGAAGAGGGTGCCTTGCAAACCGGCCTTGAGGTGATCGCCAACCGCTTCGGAAAGAGACTGGACGCGGACCGTCCCATCATGAACCTCCGTTTGCCGGACGGCAGCCGCATGGCGGCCATCATTCCGCCGGTTGTGAATCCGCGCCCGGCAGTGACGATTCGCAAGTTCACGCACCGGAACCATACTCTGTCTGACCTGATTAGGGTTCGAATGCTCACCGAGGAGCAGGCCGCTGCGCTGACGGACGCAGTGCAAGAGGGGCAAAACATCCTGATTGCAGGGAGCACCGGATCAGGTAAGACCACACTATTGGGCGCACTAGCCGACGCCATTCCCGAACCTCAGCGCATCCTGCTGATCGAGGACACCGCCGAACTGCATATCCGCAAGCCCCATGTCGTCTCCACCGAGTCACAAACCGATACTCACCATGGCCAAGTCACGTTCGATGACCTGTTGAAGGCCGTGCTCCGGCATCGCCCCGACCGCATCATCGTGGGCGAAGTGCGGGGACCCGAGGCAAGGACGTTACTCGATGCGATGAATACAGGGCATCGGGGGACACTGGCAACCATCCATGCCAATAGCGCCGACGAGTCCATTCGCCGTCTCGCAAATCTTGCGATTCGCCATAGCGCGAACTTGCAGCTGAGCGTGGCCGAGCAGGAGGTTCGGCGATCCATTCAGCTGGTCGTCTATATCAGCAGGCGACATGGCATACGACGCGTGGAAGAAGTGATGCACCTACAAGGACCGGCACTGACCACACTGCATGCGCCATGAATCCATCGCTGGCATCGCTCAACTACTGCCCAACGACTTCCCAGCCATCGTTCGTCAACTGAAGACCGATTTCCTGATTCACCTTCGACACACCTGTTACTGTCGATCGGATGTCGGAAAAGGATTGCTGAATATCCGATCGTTCTGCCCAGGCAGCCAGGTTCATGATCTTGTAGGTATACGTGACCTTGGTCCGAGAGCGTCCGTCCGCCGTGACAGGCTCACTCCACTTAACCACGGAATCGACAGTCTTCTGCCCATAACAAAAGCCACCCGTTTTCCCGAACGCGCCCGGAACGTCACGGAAGTATTTCTGCCCTTCGCCTGTCAGCCGGTAGCGTCTGACCGGTTGCGGTGGAGTCGTGCCCCGCACGGCGTCCAACATCCCGTGAACGACCGCTGTGGTATCGGCCTCAGACACCAGGCCGGCCGCCTGCAGGGCTGCCAACTCAGGGTCAAGACCGTACTGACCCTTCGTTGCCGACCGAGGAATATCAATCGGGAACTCGTGACCCAGCGATGTGCAGGTCTGGCCCTGTTGCTCCAAATACTGGTTAATCGCTCTTGTGAAATTGGTGTTGTTGGGTTTTCTCGTGCTGTTGCATCCGAGCAAGAAAGAGAGACAGCAAATGATGGCGAAGGAAACTCCTCGGGAAAGCGGACCTGGCGCCTGACAGCGGCGATTGGCGGCCAAGTCAGGGAGAAGCGGCGAGACAGCTACGCCCTGTGTTCGTGAAGAAGGT
>Ga0209415_10011142_pt1 | contig 15177 bp, 15 predicted proteins | sample PeaSoiSIISIP2007_FD_187696 | JGI IMG/M metagenome (GOLD analysis project Ga0209415, IMG submission 187696) | Peat soil microbial communities from Weissenstadt, Germany - SII-SIP-2007 (SPAdes) (version 2) | ecosystem: Environmental > Terrestrial > Soil > Wetlands > Peat | place: Germany... | reverse complement strand
ACCGTCGAGCGCGTCGCCAGAACCCAATGGCGGTGGCGGCCGTTTCGGCGTCGTGGATCTCGGAGTAGGCGAGACGGCTGTAAGCGTCGACGGCAGAGTGGATGTGGGCGTAGCCCAGACGGGGACGCCCGCCCTTGCCGTTTCTTGGGCGCCGCACGACACCGTTGACCCGCCAGCCACCGCCTTTCGGGATCCTGGCCTGCTTCTTTATGTCGATATGGACGAGCTCACCGGGCCGAGAGGTCTCGATGCGCCGGATCACCCGGCCGCTGCCCCGGTCGAGATTCGACAGCCGGCTCACCCCATGGCGTTGCAGAACCCGGTGAAACGTCGAGGTGGGGACGCCCAATCTCGGGGCCAGACGGGCCGGTCCGAGCTGGTGACGCCGACGGAGCTCGACGATGCGACGCTCCATGCGCGCCGAGGTCTTGGTGGGGCAGGTCCGAGGCCTGCTGGAGCGATCCTCCAGGCCCACGACCCCGGACTCCTGGAAACGGCCCCACCACTTGTGCGCCGTCTGGCGAGAGATGTTCATGGACTCGGCGGCAGCAGCAACCGTCCAGCCAGCGTCGATGCGCTGGCACAGACGGAAGCGACCTTCGGGGGTGAGTGGGGCGTTACGGTGCATGGTGGGCCTCCTGGGCGAGTGCGGGTTCTAGACAGCTCCACACTTAGCCGGGAGGCCCAGCTCAATCAGGGATTTATGTCAACAAGGTCTATGGGTAGAACACCTAGGACGTACGTCGGACAGGGGTCGTACCGACCAGCGGCCCCACGCGGTATCACCCGGACCCGGGTGGGGATCCAGTGGTCCCTCGTGGGCCTCTCCCTCTGGCGCAGATCCAGCGGGCCATCCGAGATCGCCCGACGTCGGCGTTATGGGCGACGTGACCGTCATCGTGGGCTGACCCGCGAGGTGACGTCGGGGACACCCAACCGGGATGAGGCCCGATCGGGTACCCCCGACTACCGGTCGCCGTGATGCCATCGCCAGCCCAACCCGGACTCCGGTCGGTACCGGCACAACCAGAACCTCTCGACTAGGTGGTGGTCTAAGGCATGACGTGCGGCAGGTGGTAACTAATTACGGACCGATTCCGACCACCGGCACCGGCACGTCACTGTTGTTGGTTGAGGCGTCACCCAGCCCACCATCGAAGCCAGAACCCCAGCAGTCGGCTGCCCCCGAATTGAGGATGGCACAGAAGTTTTCGCCGTCACTAACAAGGTTAGTGGCCGATATACCGGTTGATACGGGGGTCGTACTACATGGCGACGATTCGGAGAATTCGGAGCAAAGCTCTGGTCCCGTCATCGTGCCGTCGCCGAGCTCGCCCTCTGAGTTGTCCCCCCAGCAGTCGACTCCGCCGGAAGTGAGGATGGCACAGTACCCGTCTGCGGCCGCCAGACTGGTCGCAAAGATGCCCGTTGATGACGGCGTCGTGTCGCATGGCGTCGACTCCATACAGGTATCAGGGCCCGCGTTCGTGCCGTCGCCGAGCTGGCCGAGGAAGCTCGCGCCCCAGCAGTCGACCGCACCGGAGGCGAGGATCGCACAGGAGCTGTTGCCATTGCTCGCCACGCTCGTGCCGGAGATGCCCGTCGATGACGGCGTCGTGCTGCACGGCGTCGAATACATACAGGTGTCCGGCCCGCTGCTCGAACCGTCGCCCAGCTCCCCGCGGGAGTTGTCCCCCCAGCAGTCGATTGCCCCGGAGGTGAGAACTGCACAGTAATTGACAGCACCGCCCACGATGCTCGTGGCGGAAATGCCGGTGGACACCGGCCTCGTGCTGCACGGCAAATTTGCGTCGCCTGAGTAGCCGCCGCAGGTGTCCGGGCCGCTGGTCGTGCCCACGCCGAGCTCACCGGAGGAGTTGTCCCCCCAGCAGTCGACCATCCCCGAGGTGATGATCGCGCAGTAACCGATGTTGACGGCCGCCAGGCTGGTGGCAGAGATGCCGGTCGACACCGGGGCGGTGCTGCACGAACTGTCGGCGCATTGGTCGGGCCCGCTGCTCTGACCGTCGCCCAACTCACCGAAGGAGTCGTCCCCCCAGCAGTCGACCATCCCCGAGGTAAGGATCGCGCAATACCCTCCTGCTCCATCAGCCACCAGGCTGGTGGCCGAGATGCCGATGGGCACCGGGCTCGTGCTGCACGGTTCGTTATAGGCGCAGCGGTCCGGCCCGCCGGTCGTGCCGATGCCGAGGTCCCCGCTGCCGTTATACCCCCAGCAGTCGACCATTCCCGAGGTGAGGATCGCGCAGTACCCATCTCCGTCGCCCGCCAGACTGGTGGCGGAGATTCCCACCGGCACCGGTATCGTGCTACATGCATTGGAGCAGCTGTCGGGGCCGCTGCTCGTCCCATCGGCCAGCTGACCGTTGTTATTCCCTCCCCAACACACGACCCCATCCGAGGCGAGTATCGCGCAGTAATCTCCGTAACTGCTGCTCACCAAACTAGTAGCGGGCCCAAAGCTTGGTGCTGGACCCGTGAGGCTGATCGTCCCGGTGAGCGTCACCCTTCTGAGACCTCCCCTGAGCGTGCACAAGGCGCTCGGGCCAGGTGAGAACGAGTATGCGAGATCTGCGAGGCCCGCAAAGGACCCGCTCGCGTCGCCGCCGCTCACCGAGCTCGGGACGAACCTTGCAGAAGCGCTGCCGAGGCGCCCCTTCCACGATACGTTGAGAGTGGGAGGTACGCCCGTGGGCTCCAGTTCACCGCCAGGACAGCTAACAGGACTGCTCGAGAAGGATCCTTCGGCCGTTCCTGTCGTAATGTGGACCGAGGAGTCGCTGGCGGTACATCCCGACAATCGGGCTCTTATCCCAGAGAGATCGCTCCCCCCGCCCGAAGATGAAAGGGGCGGAGAAAGCGAGATCCTCGCCGAGAACGAGCAGCTGATCGAACCTGGCGCAGGTCCTGAGAAGTGGCGTGGCCTCGGGACCGCTGAGGCGGGGGTCACCGTCGCCAACACTCCGGCGGCAGCTGCGAGTAGCGCCGCTGCCAGTGAAGCCCAAGCACGTCGCGTCGAGATCACCTTCGTTGGTGCAGCAGGCCGTTCGCTCACAAATGGCCCCCTTCCCCGAGCACAAGATAGACCCTGGTCATGGCCCAAGCCCGCGGTGATACCCGTGCCGCAGATGGTACTTGCGGCTCAATCGAGTCACAAGCAGATCGCGACTGACGTACCCGGGGAGGGGATCCGCCCGATACGTTGAGTGAGTCGGGAACGCCTGCTCTTGGGAGGCCAGAACGCTCGGGAATGCCGGGGCAGGCTGATGCCGTGTCAAGGCCTCGGCTGGGAGTCGAGGGGGGTCGGGTCACTCGCTCCCGGTCGCCCGATCCACGAGCCAAGACCGTCCGCACCTGCCGGGTCCGGGGCGGTGTGGCAGTGTCCTTCTGCCCACCTCCCGACCGAGCGAGATCACCCGGACTGGGGCTGCCTGGCTGCGGGCATCGGAGCCCTCGGATGCCCCGTGGCTTCGAAGCTGACCCATCCGAGATCACGCCACGTCGTGATTATTGAGCGCGTGGCCCCCGACAGGTGGCAGCCTCGTGAGCCCATGTTCGGGGCGTCCAGGCCGGGATGAGGGGCACCGGTACCCCCGAAGATGCGTGGCTCCAATGCGGAGGGCTCCCGACCAGGCGCTGGTCGTTACCAGGACCTATCGGCCAAGACTGGGAGGTGCGACTGCCACCGAATGGGACAGAAGACTTGTCATAGGCCCTTACGACATCATGGAAGGGGTCGCCACCGGTCTATCGCATCGAAGGCGGCCTCGCCCGGTGATCGCCCGTCGTCTACGACGCCACGTTCCGCATCATCGGCTCGTTTCAGATCCGTAGGGACGTTTGGCGTACGACTCTTGGCGATGAGGCGGTTCCCGATAACGAAGCACCCGGCTCCTATCGCCACAAGGATGAGCAAGATCAACAGGTCCATGCAGTAAGACGATAACGGAGCGGACCGTTGGCGGCCTTCGGTCGATTGGCCAGGTGGAACTGCCGAGTCCAGGTCCCGTGGTGGCGCTGCGGCTACCACCCCCCGGAACGGGGCGAGATCACCCTGATTCGGGGGGTGGGTGACCACCCGGTACCCCCGAGCACCGTGCGAGTGTTTGACTGCTTGTCCAACCGGTCAGAGGCCAGCCGGGGTCAGCTGCAACAGTAAGTGGTGAAGGAAGTAAGGTACTCGCTTGGTAACCCGGTTGGGCCTGCGAGCAGGGAGGCGAGGGATGTCACATCTCCCTAGTGGGCCAGGCTGGTGGCAGGCATCGGACGGGAAGTGGTACCGACCGGAAGAGCATCCCGACGGACCTCGTGACCGTCCTTCAGCATCTCCATTCCCACGATCGAATCGCTCGTTCGCACCACCTCCACCTGCGTCGCTGGCTACCGGATCGGGAAAATACAGGACAGGCATGGAGTGGGTCATGGTTGTGGTGGGAGCGCTGATGGTGATTGGAGCCTTCCTTCCATGGTGGCAGGAACTATCCCCTGCTGGCGTATTGATTGACCGCAACTCTTTCCGTCTGTCGAAGGTATCCCTGTCAGATTGGATCGGAGTCTGGACGATCTTGTCAGGTCTCGTCTTTGTATCAATCGGACTCCTTAAACTGGCACAGACTCGCATCCCTCGCCTGTGGTTGGCACCAATCGTTGTGATTGCTGCGGTTCTTGGGCTCTACACCGCCGTTAGTAGCTACCAGAGGATTAGTGTCGCGGTTCATGGTGAACAAGCACTTTTCCCTGCTCTCTTCTCCGTCGGCTACGGGATCCTGCTCGTAGTTGTCGTAGCGGGTGTTGCCTTTGCTTTCAGCATTCTGGACTGGATCGTCGTCTTCGTCGAAGAAAGCCCTTCTCGTCGGAGTCGACGCCTCACGGGCTCGCTAAACGGTCAGGGCATTGCTGTCACCGCGCCGATGCCTCAGGGTTCGGGCCGCGCATCCACCCGGGGTGGGCGCGAATGAGACGAGCACATGTAGTCCTAGTTGATGGAGCCTCTCCAGCCCAGCTTGAAGCCGCCCACTCGGCGCTAGAGGATGAGCCCGGTTGGTGGCACAACTACGCGAACGCTTGGATCGTGTTGACTGACAAGAACTGTACCCAGTTGCGCGACATCGTCTCAGCAGCGGTTCGTGGTGCTGGTGGACGCCCGAAAGTCTTGGTCCTGCAGTTGCCGAAGCAGCAGTCCGACCGTAGGTGGGCGATTTCGGGCCATGCCAAGGCTAAGCGTTGGCTCGCGCAGGCTTACCACGCAGAGGAGCTACCACGTAACTGACCCTGGGATTGCTGATCCTGGACCCACTGGGACGTGGGGAGTGCCTACCGAGGGACTAGGCGGGATCACGTGCTCCTAGGCAACCGGTGACCGCCCGGTACCCGAATACCAGGACCGCTAGCGGCCTGTCCCGGATCGGGGGCATGATGTGACGGCATGCGGGCAGCTTGGTTTTGCTTCGTTCCGGTGGCGGTTGGAGTCTTGACCACCTCGTGCTCTTCTCCTGCCAGGCTCTCAAGTGCGTCAGGGAGTACGCGCCCCAGTTCTCTTTCGGCCTCGACTACCACGGCGGCGCCAACGGCAAGCAGCGCGGTCCCCACAGTGACTGTGGCGCCGACACCACTCCCATCGATTCCAAATGGAGTGAGTGACCAGCTCAGTCTGCCAACGACGAAGATCCCAGGGGGTCAATATGTCGACGGTTCTCTGATCATCGACAATACCGGCCCAGCGTTCACCATTTCCGAAGGCACCAACAACACGATCATGTGTGGTCCTCAGCTCCGGGGGCTGCTCTATGGAAATAGCGTTGCACAGCAAGCTGGAGGGTGGCCCCTAGACTGCCCGGACCCTCTTCCGGTCACGACGGGCATCACTCGCATACCGGTTAGCTTCAGTACCTTTTACGAAGGTCCCTGCACGAGCACCACCTACCCGCCATGTGCGCCAGGGGAGACCGCTCCCCCTCTTGGTCCAGGGCTCTACTACACCGTCGTCCTGTGGGATCAGCCGTCGCCCCTTCCTCCACCGCCCACGGTCACGGTGACCGTTCTGCCCCAGCTGCCAGGCCCGCCGGATTACCCGTCTTACCCCTAGTTTTTCGGACGATGAGGCAGGAGTGGCGAGGCGTACCGCCTGGTGCAGCCGGGGTGAGGGCAGCGAAGATCAGTAGCTCGCTGCCGGAGCGGGCCAGGCACCATGGATACGAGGCGGGTAAGCGAAGACTTGGGAGCAATCCTGAGACGTCACTGCGAAGCGCTCAAAGTCACAGCCAGCGAGCGTGCGACCGTCTAACGGTTGTCGGAGTGAGACCGTGACCGTCCACGCAAACGCGACAGCCGGGCAGGTGCTCCCAGATTTCTCGACCTCAAGGAGGATCTGCACCCGTACTGCACCCTCGGTCACCCTTGCCCGAGTCGTCGACCCTTGATCACAGCCTCCGCCGTATGCGGCGAGGTGGAGGGTACGTCCCCCGTGCGTGATGCCCGAAAGACTCCATCTCACCCGATGCTCACTATGCGAGGTCGCTGCGATGCCCCATGCAATGAGAGCAATGACCATGACGGCGGCAACGAGGACGGCGGTACTCCTCCGCCGCCAGCCACGGCGAGCCCCGAGTTCCTGCTCTTGCCGAAGCGTTGTCATCGCCACAGCCTCCTGTGACCGAGAGCATCGATCGACTGCATCGTAGACCGAGAGATAGATCAGAGGCCGGGTGTACAGGGCACCCTCAAGGGGGTCATTACCCCTGGCCCGCGGGGAGAGCAAAACACCCGCTACCGGGCGATCGCAAATCGCCCTCAGTCCGACTGTTACTGCCAGATCGGGGAGGGCTGGGAGGGTCGTCGACCATCCGGTATTTGCACCTCGGGGGTTCTGACCGTTGAGGATCTGATATCCGATTAGATTCTTTAGCCCACCGTCGGAACTCGGCCTTAGGACGACGAACCTATTGGCACCCGATGTCGATGCGTGAAACGATTTGAGCGCCAATCCATAAGGGAGGCATCTGATGATTGGATCCAGCTACCCACTGTTGAATGCATTCTGGACGATTCTTTATATCTTCATCTTCATTCTGTGGCTGATGGTCCTCTTCCGGGTTATTTTGGATATCTTTCGGAGTCACGATCTGGGTGGGTGGGGCAAGGCTGGGTGGCTACTCCTCATCCTCGTTTTTCCGCTCCTCGGTGTCCTCGTCTACCTGATTGTCCGAGGAGGCTCTATGCACGAACGTGATATCCGAATCGCCCAAGCGCAGAACCAGGCGCTTCGATCGTGGGTGCACGACATAGCCGGAAAGGCGAGCACGGCAGACGAACTAGCCAAGCTCGCCGACCTCAGAGCGAAGGGCATCATCAGCGATGCCGAGTTCGATCAGTTCAAGGCGAAGCTCCTCGCGTAAGTCACGGAAGACGGTGAATGGTCTGCCTGATATCCGCCATCGCCCACCAACGTTGGACGATCGTCTCCGCTCAGGAATCAGCTGATTGTCCCGTCTCCGACCATGCTGGATTGCAGGAGCGGCCTTTTGTGTCTGGGGCCGTCAGGAATTCGCGCTCCGTGGAGAGCGTCTGCTGTCCAGTCAGACGCTGAACGGTGCCAGGTGGCGTGTCTGCTTCATCCCTTCGGGTGTATGGCCACGCATGACGGCACATCCCGCGTACTCCTCTCTCCCCAATCTCAAGCGGGCGCGAATTCCAAATATGCGCTCCCGAAGATCGGGGCCTGATCGACCGGAAGTGTCGGGCGGCTTCCAGGAGCCCGACTCGCGGGCGCTAATGTCCCCTTGTGATTCAGGGTGACAATCAGCCGGTTCGAGCATCGACGTTGCTCGAAGGTCTCGAACTTGAGGGTGGCTGGCGCGTCACGCAGCTTCTGGAGCGAGCACCCGGGGCCACTGGAAGTCACTTCTCGACTCCATACATCGTGGAGAGACAGGATGGTTCGGAGCGTGGCTTCTTGAAGGCCCTGGATTTCACAGTTGCCCTCGACATGCCAATGCCGATCGCCGATGCACTCCAGCTCCTTACCAAGGCCTACGTGTTCGAGCGAAACCTCGTCCTGAAATGCGCTGCTGCCGGGATGTCAAACGTGATTAAGGGTGTGGACGCTGGCCAGATCCGGATTGAACATACAGATGTAAACCCCCTTCTCGCCGAAGTCCCGTACATCATTCTTGAGGAAGCTGACTCCGATATTCGTGCGCATGCAAACGCGCACCTTGGCACTCTCGACGAAGCATGGACGTACCGGATCTGCCACGGCGCAGCCAATGGCGTTCGCCAACTTCATCAAGCTGATGTTGCCCATCAAGACCTAAAGCCATCGAACGTGATGGCCAAAGGTTCGACCGGAATGATCGGAGACCTCGGTCGTGCTTGGCTGAAGGACGGCTCAGGCGTCTTCGACGGCGGAGAGTTTTTCGCTGGAGATATCACTTATGCTCCACCGGAGTGTCTCTACAGGGCGGCATTCGGAGATCATTGGGATCGAATGCTCTGCAATGACATGTATCAAGTCGGAAGCCTTCTTGTCTTTTTCTGCACCGGATCGGGGATGACGGCCCTCATTCACAGACGGCTGCCGCCAGTGTTCCACTGGACACACTGGCCGAACGATTACGAGAACGTACTTCCGTATGTTCGGAATGCGTTCGATCGTGTGATCGATGAAATTGAGAGCGGGCTCACAACGGAGCGTGCTAGAGATGTGATTTCGCTGATTCGAAGGCTCTGCGATCCTGACCCTCAAAGGCGCGGGTGGCACCGCTATCAGCGTACCTTGCAGCAGTACTCCATGGAGCGTTGTGTATCCGCCTTCGACCGGCTAGCTCGGTTGGCCGAGATTGATTTCCGGCGCTCGACTCTGAGGTGACGATCTAATGACGGCAGGTCTTGAGTCTGGCAGTCGACATCTGATTCCTAGATGGCGGAGCGTTCGGCGCACGGTTGAGGCTGGTGAGTTTCAACAGCTCGACGACAGGCGGCCATTCCCTGCCGGTCTAGAGAGCGGTGTTCCCGATGCTCATAGGAGGTGGGTGGAGGTCCAGGATCAGGTATCCGCTGCAGAGCTAGTCGGAGCAGCCTTGGTCGCTGACGAGATGGAACAGGCGAAGGAGGCAGCATCGCTCCTGAAGGAGTCGGGCGAGAATCCTCTTCTGCGAGGGCTTGGTGAGCGGGCTATCGATTCCGGTTCCACCGCAGGCTTTGTAGATCCACCACTCCGCACTGTTGATCAGGCGTTCGAGCAACACATAGCGAGTCTTTTGCATCAAGACCGAATCGACGCCGTACGAGACCCGCGTAATCCAATCGCGTGGGCTGCGATGGCGCGGCGGTACACGATTCTGGGACACCTCGAGCAAGCCGAACGGTGCCTTTTGATCGCTCTTTCACTCGCACCCACAAGTCGGTACATGCACCGCATTGCAACCCGGTTTTTTGTTCACGCTAACCAACCGGACCGCGCCCACCAACTTCTTTTTAGATTCGAGAGGACTCAGAGCGACCCATGGCTTCTCGCCGCCCTATTGGCGGTCGCGAACTCAGCGGAACTTCCTGTGCACGGCGTTCGCCAGGCTCGCCGGCTCGTTGAAGAGGAGAGCTTTCGGCATCGGGAGCGTTCCGAGCTCGCGAGCGAGCTAGGAACGATGGACTTTTCAAGCGGGCACGAGCGGAGAGCCAGACGGCTTTTCGAATGGAGCCTCCAGGAGCCGACCGATAATAGCCTCGCCCAAGCGGAGTGGGCCTCCCAGCGTCTCTTACAGCTTGACGTTGGCCTCGAAGGGATCGAGGTCCCCTTTGCCGCAGAGGCCCATGCGTTAGCGACATCGCAAAACGGCGAATGGGAGGATTCCCTTCGGCACTCAGAACAGTGGCTGGATGATCAACCATTTGATGTCCGGGCGTCGGTGCATGGATCGTACGTGTCGGCGGTCGCCTTGGAGCGTTGGGACGAGAGCATTGCGCTTTCGCGCGTTGGGTTGAGGTCGCGACCGGGCCATCCCCTGCTTTGTAACAACCTCGCGTTCGCGTTGATCGGGAGAGGGTCCCTCGACGAGGCAGAACAGGTCCTTGGGGGTGTTGATTGGGCGACTGCGACAAACACCGATCGAACCGCGTTGATTGCAACTCAGGGTTTGTTGGCGTTTCGACGAGGAGACCCTAACCGTGGCCTTGCTTTGTACGAGGAATCGATTAGTCGAGCAAGGCGATCCAGGAGCGACCGGCAAGAGGCGATGGCTGAAGCGAACCTAATCCGCGAGGCAATTCGCCTGCACCTGTCCAAAGAGCGTGTTGCACCGGAGGTCGCCAACCTCCGCGCCCTGGCCAAGGGGATTCAAGACAAGGCCGTTCTCTTGGTGGTCGCACGAGCAGAGGACACCCTCGCGCAGGACTAGGTGAAGTTGCTCGCGGGGAGCAGTTTCCGCCGAGGCGGTCTTCCCGTCCCTCCCGGCCTTTCCAGCCTCTCGTCCCTTCGGCTAAATGGCTGGCTCCGTGTGCCCGCGCCTTTGCGCCTCAGCCGTCGTCCTCGGCGCCGTCCCCGTCGTACCGTGCGCGGCCTCTTTGTCGTCGCCCCGGTGCCCTTGCTCCTCTCTCCCCGCACCGGTCAGTGGGTGCTCAGGGACTCGAACCTCGGATGGCCTTTGCCATTGGTACTCCTATTGTGGTAGCCGCCCGGTTCGTCGAGCCCATTCCTGTACATCCGGCCAGAACCACACCATGCCCATCGTGAGTTCCGCAACTGGTTGGGGAAAGTCGAGATAGCGGCGCCGCCAGCTATGGACGGTTTGAGGAAGCGTAAGTCCCAGACGGGCAGCGATCTCCGCAGCGCCCACCAGCTGATCAGAGTCGACTCGGCGTGCCATGGGCACACCGTAGACATGGGTTGCGACGAATTGGTGGTTGAATACGATCGTGTGCGGCTATAGACTGCACACGATCGTATTCAATGGCCCCGGCGGTGCGTTAACACCCCGGGGCCGTGGCCAGCACCTGGTTGGAGGAACTGACATGGCCAAGGGTACTGAAGCGCGCCTACTGGGATCGGGTTGGAGCACACCCGGTCGGGTCTCAGAGCGAGGCGGTGAACGGGTGAGCGCGGCGCCCTGGACCCTGAGTCCCACCGATCTCACCTTCCTCTGGGACGAATGCCCCCGCTGCCTCTACAACAAGGTGGTCCTGAAGTCTCCGCGACCCCGGGGACAGTTCCCGAGCGTGTTCAACCGGATCGACCGAGCCATGAAGCACCACTACCTCGGTACCCGAGCCGAACACCTTGCTGCCGGTCCGCCACCCGGGGTGATCGGCCCAGGGGATCGTTGGGTGCGGTCGGCCCCAGTCGTTCCCCCGGGTAGCGGTTCGGCCTGCGTGATCCGGGGCCGCGTCGACGCCCTGGTCGCCTGCGACGACCGCACCACCGGCGTCGTCGACTTCAAGACCGTCGAGGCCAAGGACCAGCACCTCGCCATCTACGCCCGCCAGCTCCATGCCTACGCCCTCGCCCTCGAGCACCCCGCGGCGGGTCCCCCGGCCACCGTGAGCTCGCTCGGGCTCTTGGCCTTCTCGCCCGAGCGCTTCGAGGTCGACGGGTCCGAGGCCGCCCTCACTGGCGGCCTCACCTGGACCGAGGTCCCCCTCGACCGCCTGGGGTTCATGGGGTTCCTGAGGCAGGTGGTGGCGGTGCTCGACCAGCCGCAGGCCCCGGAGCCCTCGAGCAGCTGCCCCTGGTGCCGCCGGGGCGCCCACGAGAACGCCGCCTAACGGTGATGCGCAACCTCATTGGCCAATTCCTTTTGTCATTAGGACACCCTTCATTGGCCAATACCTTTTGGCTTTCGATGTCTTCCTGCTGGCCAGATGTCCGCACCGGGCGCTGCTGGACGACTGACCAAAAGACCTGGTCAGATGGGCTAACGGCGGGCTCCAGACCATTCCCACACTATGTCCCTGGGACGGGCCATGCTGGTCGTGGCGCCGGGTGCGCCAGACGCAGGATAACGAAATGCCCCCTCCTGAATATCCCCCAATGCCTGACCCCGCCCCTGGTGGTGCGCAGCGCGTCCAACCTGGGGCCGGCGAGGTCTCGGACACCTTCCTGGCTGACCGGATGGCTGAGGACTGGGACTGGGGCGAGCCTGTTCGGAGCGACCTGAGCGTGGCCGGGGTCATCACCCGCTTTCACCCCCAGCAGGTGGCACCCGAGGTGTGGCAGCGCGTCGAGGCCTTCGTCCGGGCCACCGTGTCCGCCGCCCAGCCCGGGGCCCCTTCCATCGCCGGTCTCCAGATGACGTTGATGGCCCAGTTGGCCATCTGGGTCGACCTGGTCGGCCAACCCCTCGATCCGGCCGTGGTCCTGCACCCCGAGACCATCGAACGCTTCCTCGTCGAGGGGTGCACGCACCTGACCGAGGGCAGCCGCATCAACTACCGGACGCACCTGCGCAAGGTGGGGGCGGCGGTGTTGGGCCCGGACCTGTTTCCCCCCAAGTCCCTGCCGATGCAGCGCTCGGCGGTGTGCGTCCCCTACAGCCAGGACGAGGTCGCGGAGCTCGTGTCGTGGGTCCGGGGGCTTCCCACCGCCCACATGCGGCGAAACGCCCGCGCCCTTCTGGCCATCGGTCTGGGGGCGGGGCTCCAGAGCGAGGAGATCCAGCGCCTGGTGGGCACCGATGTCCACCCGACCGGGACCGGCGTGGTGGTCGAGGTCATCGGGGACCGGGGTCGTACCGTCCCCGTGCTTCCCGTGTGGGCCGACGAGGTGACGGCGTTGGCGGCAGAGTCCGGTGCCCGGCCCTTCTTCGCCCCCGAGCGCACCCGCATCACCCGCCGCGACATCATCGGCTTCATCCAGCGCTGCGCGGTGGACGACAAGGCCCGCTTCAACGTCCAGCGCCTGCGGGTGACCTGGATCGTCCACCACCTGTCGGTGGGGACGCACCTGCTCCGTCTGACCGAAGCCGCCGGCGTGGGTGGCGGACAGCTGGTCAAGTACCTCGATTACGCCACGATGTCGCACCCGGCTGCGCCTGACCCCGTGAACGGCGGACTCCGGCTGGTGCCCCCGGCCGAAGGAGCCCGGCTCTGAGCCTTCCACCGGGATACCGGACCGACGAGGAGGACGTCTCGTCCACCGAGGCGCTCCCCATCCCCGATGATGTCGTCCGTCGGGCCACCGACCTGGTTGACACCTCGGGGCTCCTGCCGAAGATCGAAGCGTGGCGCGCTCAGGATCGTCGGGGACCAGGAGGGCGGCCCGAGACCTTTCCGGTGCGGGCGTTGCTGGTGGCCATGGTGCTGTGCGCCATGACCGACACCGCGCTCTTGGCCACCTGCTTCACCGACGTGCTGTTCCGCCGGATCTCGCCCGCTATGCGACACCACCTCGGTGTCCCAGCGCCGCCCGACCCTCTCGACCCCGCCGACCGGTGGGGTTATCGAAACGTCCGCACCCGGCTGCACCGACTGCTGGGATTGGTGGACCCCTCGCCTCTCCCTAAGAACAGGCGGCTGGCCCATGACCGCTTCGTGGCCATGGTCGAGCTGCGGCGGGCGGGGCTGAGCGCGGCGGCCTGGGACGAGCGTGCGGACCGCCTGGCGTGGTTCGTGAACGCCCTGTTGGAGTTGAGTATCCGCACCCTGTCCCGTGACGTCCGTCGCCAGTGGCGGGGCTCGGTGGCCGTGGACGCCACCGTGGTGCCGGCCTTCGCCCGCCATGACCGGCGCGTCACCCGGCGCCGCAAGGCCGAGGCGCCCGAGGTCATCACCCACTCCGTCGACCCCGACGCCGACTGGTACATCCGGGGCGATCCCGACGCCAGCGCCGAGTCCGGCCCGTCGAAGGCCTCGATCTGGGGCTTCGAGGCCAGCCTGGTGGTGACCGGTGCCGACGGCGACGAGGAGCCCGGCTTCCCGAGCCTGTGCATCGGCATGGCACCGTTACACAAACCCAGCCACGACCCCGGGGGCAACGCCATCCGGGCGCTGGCGAGCATCCATGCCCGTGGTCATCCGGCGGGGTATCTGGCCGGGGACCGGGCCTACACCTCGGCCAAGGCCGAGAACTTCCAGCTGCCGGCCCGCGCCCTCGGCTACCGCCTGGTGCTCGACTACACCCGCCCCCAACTTGGCCTCCAAGGCGACTACCACGGCATGGTGCTCATCGAGGGCGCCTGGTACTGCCCGTCGATCCCCGAGAAGCTCATCACCGCCACCGTCGACTTCGAAGCGAAGGCCATCGACGAACCCACCTACCTCGCCCGTCTGGCCGAGCGCTGGCGCTACCAGGTCCTCCCCAAGGCCGGTGCCGACGACGAGAGCCACGTGCGGGTGCGGTGTCCCGCTTCGGAGCCCTCCCCGGTGGCACGCTGCGCACTGAAGCCGAAGTCCCTTCGCCTCAATGCCAAGTCAGCTCCGGTGCGCCGAGTGCCGCTCACCGTCCCGGTGAAGACCGACGTGGCTGCCTTTCCACCGAAGATCTGCACCCAGCAGTCCATCACGCTCCCGCCCGAGGAGGGGGCGAAGTATGTCCAGGAGCTTTTGTACCGAAGCGAACGGTGGAGCACCGTCTACCACACGCTGCGCAACGGCATCGAGGGGTTCAACGGCTACGTCAAGGACGGCAACCACGAAGCCCTCGATGATCCCGAGCGCCGCCGTATCCGGGGAGTAGCGGCCCAGAGCGTCTTCGTGGCGTTGCTGCTCATGGCGGCCAACCTGCGCAAGATCCGCACCTTCATGGCCGAGCTGACCGCCCAGAAGGCCGGCAAGCTGCGACGGCTCCCGTCCCGGCGCCGCACCCGGGGCCTGGACACCTGGCTGCCAGACGTGAACACCGCCGTCGGCATGGTCGACCCCGCCGTCAGGCCCCAGCCTCCCCCCAGGACGGCGTAGTACTGCCTCTTCTAGGTGCACAGCGGTGTGATCAGCGCGCCCCTGGATCAGGAGGGGGACGTTGGTGGTGGCCCGAGCGGCCGACCGACACCCCCGCAACGGTGAGGTAGGGGGACATCAGCAAGAAAGACCGGCCCGGGGCACCTTGTTACTGGGGTTTTGTCGACGCGAGACGCCTAGATATGTCGACAGCCCGGGGTGGGCGAGGGGGGACTTGAACCCCCACATCCTTTCGGACACAGGAACCTGAATCCTGCGCGTCTGCCAATTCCG
>Ga0209415_10011140_pt1 | contig 15179 bp, 12 predicted proteins | sample PeaSoiSIISIP2007_FD_187696 | JGI IMG/M metagenome (GOLD analysis project Ga0209415, IMG submission 187696) | Peat soil microbial communities from Weissenstadt, Germany - SII-SIP-2007 (SPAdes) (version 2) | ecosystem: Environmental > Terrestrial > Soil > Wetlands > Peat | place: Germany... | reverse complement strand
TGAAGGCCCGCAGCGTCGCCACGCTCGAAGACGCCTTCATCAGTTATCTCGAGGAGGCAACCGGATCACGCGCTGCCGTGAGCGTGGACCTTGCCCGGCCGGGCGAAACCGACAATCTCGTACCTACCCCAACGCCGGAGCGTTCCCGGTTCAGCCTGCGGCGCCTGTTCGCCTATACGATCCGCGAAACCCTGGAGCTCCTGCGCGACCCGATCCGACTCGGGTTCGCATTGTTCGGCACGGCGCTGCTGATGCTGGTGTTCGGATTTGGCGTTTCGACGGACGTCAACAATCTCTCCTTTGCCGTGCTCGACCATGACCAGAGTCCCGAGAGCCGCGCCTATCTGGAGGAGCTCCGGGGCTCAAGTTATTTTGTCGAGAGGGCGCCGCTCGATAACTATGCCCAGCTCGAAAATCGTCTCAAGAGCGGGGACATCGACGCCGCCGTCGAAATCCCGCCGAGCTTCGGCCGTGACATCAAGCGTGGACGTCCCGCCTTTGTCGGCGCGTGGGTGGACGGCGCGATGCCATTCCGGGCCGAGACTATCCGCGGCTACCTGCAGGGCATGCATCAATTGTACCTGACGGATCCCGCCGTGAAGACGACGGTACCGGCCGCACCCCCGCCTGCCGATCTGGAACTCAGATTCAAGTACAACCAGGATTTCGACAGCGTCTATGCGATGGTGCCTTCGAACATATCCCTGCTGCTTGCGCTGTTTCCCGCGATCCTGATGGCGCTTGCCATCGTTCGGGAAAAGGAGCTCGGGTCGATCACCAATCTATACGTGACCCCCGTTTCCCGAGTCGAATTTCTGGTCGGCAAGCAGCTCCCCTACGTAGCGGTCGCGATGGCCAATTTTGCATTGATGTTCCTGATGGCCCTGTTCGTGTTCGACGTCCCGCTCAAGGGAAGCTTTCCGACGCTGCTCCTCGGGGTGCTGATCTATGTCACCGCGATGACCGCCTATGGCATGCTGGTTTCGGCATTCACGAGTACGCAGATCGCCGCGCTGTTCGGCACCGCCATTCTGACGGTTCTGCCGGCGACGCAGTTCGCCGGCATGATGACCCCGGTGTCCTCGCTGTCCGGGGGGGCCCAGATCATAGGTCGCGGCTTTCCGATGACCTACTTCGTGCCGATCAGCGTCGGCACTTTCACCAAGGGACTGGGCTTTCTGGACGTCGGCACAGACTTGGCGGCCCTCGCGGTCTTCATTCCGGTTCTTACGATGCTGAGCGTTCTGCTCCTGCGCAAGCAGGAACGCTAGGAGAGTTTGGCGGATGCGAAAGGCTGCAAATATCTATTGGCTCGGCATCAAGGAATTGCGCAGCTTCCTGCACGATTACGTACTTTTGGGACTTGTGATCTATGCATTCTCCTTCGCCGTAACCCTGCAGGCGAGGAGCAATTCGCAGGAGCTGCATAACGCTTCGATCGCAATCGTCGATGAGGACCGCTCCGAGCTCTCGCATCGAATCGCGCACGCGTTCATGCCGCCTCTGTTCCAGCCGCCGCAGCTGATTGCCGAGCGCGACATCGTACCGTCGATGAACAAGGGCAGATACACCTTCGTGGTCGACGTCCCTCCGAACTTCCAGCGGGATGTCCTGGGCGGACGCCGACCCGCGCTGCAGATCGACGTCGATGCCACCGCGATGAGGCAAGCCGGCCTCGGATCGGGCTATGCGCAGCAGATCATCACCACCGAGATCACGGAATTCCTCTCTCATAGGGAAGGCGTGCCGCTGTCGACGGTCAATCTCGATGTGCGAATCGCATTCAACCCGAACATCACGACCGCGTGGTTCAGCAGCGTCATGGCGATCATCAACAGCGTCACCATGCTGGCCATCATCCTCGCCGGAGCGGCGCTCGTGCGCGAGCGCGAGCACGGCACCATGGACCATCTCCTGGTCATGCCGCTGACGCCGTTCGAAATCGCAATGTCCAAGGTGTGGGCGAACGGCCTGGTGATCACGGTGGCGGTCGGACTTTCGCTTTACGTCGTGGTGCGCGCGATCCTTGGCATTCCGATCGCCGGCTCGATACCGCTTTTCATGGTCGGCGTGGTGATCTACCTGTTCTTTGCAACCGCGATCGGTATCTTTCTGGGCACCGTGGCGCGGTCCATGCCGCAGCTCGGGCTGCTCTACATGTTGGTCTATTTGCCCATGAACATGCTGTCCGGCGGCAACACGCCGCTCGAGAGCATGCCGCCGTGGCTCGCGACGGTGATGCAAGCATCGCCTTCGACGCATTTCGTGTCGTTTGCGCAGTCGATCCTCTATCGCGGTGCGGGCATCGACGTCGTCTGGCCGCAATTCCTCGCCGTAGCGCTGATCGGCGGTCTGTTTTTCGGCCTCGCGATTCTGCGCTTCCGGTCCGTCGCCGCACAGGCGATGTAGAGCGGAAAATGGCCCCCTCGAGTCCCCAAGAATTCGGGCGCTCGGCGGGGGGGCGATGCTGGAAGATCACGCGCTCGCGCCGGCGAACAGGCTCTTCTTGACGATGGCGTGGATGCCCCAGTTGCCGTCGACCACCTGGGTGACGCCGAAATCGACCGCAATCGAGATCAGCGAGATCGCCTCGTCCTCGCTCAAGCCCTTGGTGGTCATCAGGAACGCGCGCATCTTGCGGAATGCGTCCTTGAGGGCGAGATCGATCGAGGATTTCTCGTAGATGTCGGACTGCGCCTTGGGGCCGAGCTCTTCCAGATAGTTGGCGAAGCTGAAGCCGTGGAGCACCCACTCGTCCTGGGTTTCGAGCAGCGGATAGTTCAATCCGGCGAGCGAGCCGGTGAGCGCGTTCTTCTTGTGCAGGATGAGCTGGAAGGTTCCGGTCAGCGAGCATTCGATCGCGGTGCCGCACAGTTCGGAATCGCCCTGTGAAGCATGCGAATCGCCGATCGAGAACAGCCCGCCCGGCACCGCCACCGGATAGTACATGGTGGCGCCCTTGCCGATGCGCCAGTTGTCCATGTTGCCGCCGAAATACCCCGGCGGAATCGAGTCGACGTAATCGGCCTCCTTCGGGGCAAGGCCCATGACGCCGAAATGCGGACGGATCGGGATGCGGACGTTCTTGAGGATGCCGTGGTTTTCCTGGACCGTCGCGTGGTCGACCGGCACGCCCGGATAGTCGATGGTCTTGTGCACCACGCCGAACGGATCGGTCTGCGGCGTCCAGCGGAAATTGTAGACCGCCTGCGCCCAGTTGCGCTGCCCGGTGGCGTCGATCTCGTAGATGGTGCAGACCTCGCGCGGCTTCGGCTCGGTCATGAGCTCCTTGTAGTGGAAGCCCCACCACGCCGCCGCGTTCGAGCCGAACGCCTTGCCGGCATAGGCCGGATTGGCGCAGGGCCGCGGCTTCACGTCGATGATGCGGACCTCCAGAATGTCGCCCGGCTCGGCGCCGCGGATAAAGACCGGCCCGGTGCAGATATGCACCCCGAAGCCTTCGCCCGAGCCGCGGCCGAGCAGCTTGCCGTCGACCGGGCCGGCGCCGCGGCGGTCGACGCCCTTCTTCTCCTTGGTCCACAGGAACACGCTTTCGGCGCCCGGGTCGCCCTTGACCATGCGCTCGGCATCGTCATTGGCGTGATGGGTCAGCGCCTCGATGGTCACATAGTCGCCGGAGTCGATCTCGAGCTGGGGCTTGAGGAGCTTGCTGAAATACCCCCAATGCACGGTCTCGGCGGTCGCCGGGAGATAATGGTAGGTCGGCTTGCCGGGGCGGCTCTGCGCGGAGGCCGGCGTGACCAGCGCGCCGCCCGCGGCCCATGCGGCCGCCGCACTGCCGCTCGCCACGAACGCGCTCTTGAGAAAGCTGCGCCGTTCGCCGTCGAGATCGTCGAGCAGCTTCTGGCGATGCAGCTCAAAATGCGGGCAATTGTGATCGTCGCCTGCGCACATGGTGCTAACTCCTCGATGCGGCTTGGATTTTTCTGGTGAGTTCGGAAGTCGAGCAACGCCCGGTGCACCTGGTGTGGCGCGCGCGCATGCAATTACGCCCGCTCCGGTGACCGACGGACGAATCATGCAATCCGCAGGCCATCGTGGCGGGCGCGCCGCGCGGTTGTGGCGCAGATCAGATATGCGTGGCTTCCAGTGAAGTCTTTGCAAAACCCGTCGTCGGCAACGGCCTTAGGCGGCATCCCTGGGACCGCGGGCGTCCCCCCCGCTCTTTTTCCGTTGAAGCAAGAGCGGGCGAGGCGCCCGCGGTCCCAGGAACTCAAATCTTCGCGCCGAAATTCTGCGCCGGATCGAACTCCGACCCGCGGCGGCCGGTGGGCGTGGCGGCGGCGCCGGCTTCGCGGGCGAGGAAGCGGCCGGAGCCCGGCGCAACGCGCAGCGTTGCGTCCTCGACCACGACACGGCCGCGGCTCAGCACCGTCACGGGCCAACCGGTGATGGAGCGGCCCTCATAGGGCGTATAGCCGGCGCGATCGTGCATCAGCGCCGCGTTGATCGTCACCTTGCGGTTCGGGTCCCAGATCGCGATGTCGGCGTCGGCGCCGATGACGATCTCGCCCTTCTTGGGGTGCAGCCCGTAGATTTTCGCCGGCTCGGTGGCGGCGAGCGACACGAATTTCGTCAGGCCCAGCCGGCCTTGCGACACCATGGCGTCGAACAGGAGCGGCAGCCGCGCCTCGATGCCCGGCATGCCATTCGGGATCGCCTTGAAATCCGGGTCGGCGCCGTTGACGAACTTGCCGCTCGCATCGAAGCGATAGGGCGCATGGTCGGACGACACCGTCTGCAGGTCGCCGAGCGCGAGCGCGTTCCACAGCGCCTCCTGGTCGGACGGCTGGCGCACCGGCGGGCTGCAGATCCATTTGGCACCTTCGAGGCCGGGCCGATCGAGGTCGTTCGCGGTAAGGAACAGGTATTGCGGACAGGTCTCGGCGAACACCTTGAGCCCCTCCCCGCGCGCCTGCCGGATGCGTGCCGCGCCCTCGGCGGACGATACGTGGAAGATCATGATCGGCTGGTCGATGAAGGCGGCGAGCGCGATCACCCGGTTGAAGGCCTCGGCCTCGCAGGCGCGCGGATGGCCGACGCCGTGGTAACGCGGCGCCTTGTAGCCGTTGGCGACGAGCCGCTTGCCGGTCCACGAGATCATGGCGTGGTTCTCGGCGTGCACGCACACCAGCGCGCGATTCTGGCGCGCCGCATAGAGCACGTCGAGCAGCTGCATGTCGTCGAGCTTGATGCGGTCATAAGTCATGAACACCTTGATGCTGGCGTGACCCGCCTTCACCAGCTTCGGGATGTGGTCCTTGAGCGTCGCCTCGGTTGGATCCGCGATGATCATGTGGAAGGCGTAGTCGATCACCGCACCCTTGGCGGCGAGTGCGTGATAGGCGTCGACCACCTCGTCGAGCTTGAGACCAATGTGCTGGGCCGCGAACGGGATCACCGTGGTGGTGCCGCCGAACGCCGCCGACACGGTGGCGCTCTCGAACGTGTCGGCGTTGACGATCCCGGCCGCCGACAGCTGCTCGATATGGCAATGGCTGTCGATGCCGCCGGGCAGCACCAGCTTGCCGCGCGCATCGATCTCCTTGGCGCCCGGCGGCAGATCACGGCCGACCGCCGCGATGGTCTCGCCGTCGATCGCCACGTCGGCCGCAAACACCGCTGAGGATGTCGCAACGGTGCCGCCGCGCAGCACGAGGTCATAGGGCTTTGTGGACATGGACTGGTCTCCGGCGCTAAATCACGACGAGGCGTAAGATGGATTGAGTGGAGCGAAACCCATCGCGGCGTTTGAGGGGTTTCGCTACGCTCTACCCATCCTACAAACCTCCTGCAAGGACGCACCGTGCCCCCCGCTCAAATCCTGGTCATCAATCCGAACGCGAATCCCGCCGTCACGGCGGGCCTCGATACGGCGCTCGGTCCGCTCCGCCTCGCCGACGGCCCCTCTATCCGCTGCACGACGCTCGCCGAAGGGCCATTCGGCATCGAAAGCCAGCGCGATGTGGAGCAGGTCACCCTGCCGCTGCGGCGCCTCGTCGAACACGACAACGCCGCCGGCGCCTTCGTGATCGCGTGCTTTTCCGATCCGGGGCTGCAGGTGTGTCGCGAGGCGACGCGGAGGCCGGTGTTCGGCATCAACGAATGCGGCGTGCTCACCGCGCTCGCTCGCGGCGACCGCTTCGGCATCATCGCGATCGCGGCGAAATCGATCGCGCGCCACCAGCGCTATCTGCGCCAGATGGCGCTCACCGACCGGCTCGCCGGCGAGCGCCCGCTCGGCATGAGCGTCGCCGAGACCGCCTCGGGCGAGGGCACCTTCGCCCGCATGGAAGCAGTCGGCCGCGAGCTGGTGGAGAAGGACGGCGCCAACGTCATCGTGATGGGCTGCGCCGGCATGGCGCGCCACCGCGGCCCGCTCGAAGCGGCGCTCGGCGTGCCGGTGATCGACCCCACCCAGGCGGCCGTGGCGATGGCGATCGGCACCGTGCAGGCGGCGCGGCTTTAGAGAGGGGCGCAACGGGGCGCCGGCGCGACCCGTTGGCCGTCAAGCTGCAAGGCCGGCCGCTGAAGTCGCAAAAATGCACCTTCTTCCAACATCAACGTTCCCAGCCGGCCTGCTCTTCAGCGACCGCGGGGGAGCGCCGCGATGCCCACAAGGCTGTAAATCGGATTATTCTTTATCCAGTGGACGCCGGTACGAAGGTCTGTAACGATCGCCATATCGTTCGCCCCCTTGATATTCGGCCGGATGGCCGGTCCCCGCCGCTTGCGGCTTCGCAGGAGGGGTTCAGTCAAATCAAGTCCGGTTCCCCGTATTTAATCCTTGCTCAACCAGTGTCGTGTCGGCTCGCTGGAGCCCGCCACAATATGATGGATAATCTACCACTCGCGCGGGCAATGGCGCAACTATATTATAAGAATGTCGCAGCCTATTCTGGTCACCCCTTCGGCGGCACCACGCCGGTCTGGGCGGCGATCGGGCCGTAGTGCTCGATGCGCCGGTGGGCGGCGAAATTGAAGATGGTGTCCTTGCCAAAGCGCGTGGCGTCGAGATCGCAGTCGAGGACGACGAGCTCATCGTCCTCGGTCCTGGACTCGGCGACGATCTCGCCGTCCGGATTGACGATGACGGTGCCGGCCATGAGGTGGTGCCCGTCCTCGACGCCGGCCTTGGCCACCGCCACCACCCAGGTCGAGTTCTGATAGGCGCCGGCCTGGAGCGATAGCTTGTGGTGGAACATGCGCTTGGCCGGGCCCTCGTCGCCTTTTTCCGCGTTGACCGAGGGCGTGTTGAAGCCGAGCGTCACCATCTCGACGCCCTGCAGACCGAGCACCCGATAGGTCTCGGGCCAGCGCCGATCGTTGCAGATGCACATGCCGAGCACGCCGTCCAGCATGTGCCATGCCGGAAATCCGAGGTCGCCGGGCTCGAAATAGCGCTTTTCGAGATGCTGATGCGTGCGCTTCGGATCGAACGCCTCGTGGCCCGGCAGATGCACCTTGCGGTATTTGCCGATGATCGCGCCCGTCTTGTCGACCAGGACCGAGGTGTTGAAATGGTGGCCATCCGGCGTCAACTCCGCATAGCCGAAGCTCATCGCCATGCCGGCGCGCCTGCCCGCCTCGAACAGCGGCCCGGTGGCGGCGCTCGGCATCTCGCGCTCGAACCAGAGATCGGCGTCGCTGCGATCATCGTAGTACCAGCGCGGAAAGAACGTGGTCAGTGCCAGCTCCGGATAGACGATGAGGTCGCAGCCCTTCGCCTGCCGCATCAGCTCGAGCATGCGGGCGACCACGGCCTGGCGCGAGTCGGCCTTCTGGATCGGCCCGAGCTGGGCGGCGGCGACTTTGATGTTGCGCATGGTGGTTCCTCAATCAAGAATCGTATTTCGTAGGATAGGCAAAGGCGCACGCTTCGCGCCCTTGCCCACGCGGACCGACCGAGAGATGCGACAGCGCGGGCAAAGACGCATCGCATTCAAAGTTGCGGCATTTTCGAGATTGTGCCGGCGATGCGCCTTTGCCCACCCTACCGTCCTCACCCGCCCAACCTGTGCTCCAGCCGGCTCATCAGCCGCACCACCGGCCACAGCAGCACGAGATAGATCGCGGCCGCAAGCACGATGGGGGACGGATTGTAGGTGAGCGAGCGCGCCATGTCGGCGGAATAGAGCATTTCGGGCAGCGCCACCACGCTCGCGAGCGATGTGAGCTTCACCACCTCGACGGTGTTCGACACGAGGTCCGGCAGCACGTTGCGCACTGCCTGCGGGATCACGACATACGCCATCGCCTGCCACGCGGTGACGCCGGTGGAGCGCGCCGCCTCGCGCTGGCCGGCACCGACGCTGTCGAGGCCGGCACGGTAGATCTCGCCGTAATAGGCCGAGTTATTGAGGAAGAAGGCGATGCAGACCGACGCAAAGGGCGTGAGCCGCACGCCCGCGAACGGCAGCCCGGCGTGCACGAAGATGAGCAGCACCAGCGGCGGCGCGGCGCGGAAGATATCGACCAGCACCGCGACCACAACACGCACGGCGCGCGAGCGCGCCCGGCCGGCGAGCGCCACCATGAGGCCGCCCGCGAGCCCGAGCGGCACCACGGCGGCGCACACCAGCAAGGTCATGCCGAGGCCGCGGAAGATCAGCGGCGCCGCCTGCACCATGATGTCGATGTTGAAGAACTGTTGGAGCAGCGCGTCCATCAGGCTCGCCTCCAGGCAAACCGCGCCTCGATCCAGCGCCCGGCGATCACCACCGGCACGAACAGCACCAGATACGCAATCGCTCCCATCATCAGCGGCGTCGCGTTGAACGAGAAGCTCTGCGCGGTGGTGGCCTGGTTGAGGATTTCCGGCACCCCGATCACCATGCCGAGCGCGGTGTTCTTGGTGATCGCGATGGTGCGGTTGGTGAGCGGCGGCACGGTGAGCCGCACCGCCTGGGGCAGCACGACGTGGAACAGGGTCTGCGCATAGCCGAGCCCGGTCGAGCGCGCCGCCTCCCACTGGCCCTTGCGCACCGAGAGGATGCCGGCCCAGAAAATCTCCTCCGCGACGGCGGCGAGCACGAGCGACAGCACCAGCCACAGCACCGCGTAGCTCGGCAGCAGGATGCCCACATTGGGCAGGCCGAAATACACTATGAGAACGAGCACCAGCGGCGGCAGCGCCCGCGCCACATCGACGAACACCACCAGCGGCACATTGATGAGCCGCAAGCGCAGGCTGCGCACCAGGGCGAGCGCGAGGCCCAGCGCAATGCCGGTGATGACGACCGCAACGGCGATCTCGATCGTCACCACCATGCCCTTGAGGATGTCCGGCAGATAGCGCGCGATCAGCTCGCGCTTGAAGAAGGTGTCGAGAAAGAGCGCGCCGCGGTCCATGGCCCTCAGCGCCCCATCCCGGCGAGAAATTCGCGCGCCCGCGGGCTCGCATCGGGCCCGAAAATCTTTGCCGGCGGCCCCTGGTCGCTGATGAGGCCGTCCTCCATGAACACCACGCGGTGCGCCGCCTCGCGGGCGAAGCGCATCTCGTGGCTCACCACCACCATCGTCATGCCGGAGGCCTGGAGGTCGCGCATCACGGCGAGCACGCTGCCGACGAGCTCCGGATCGAGCGCCGATGTCGGCTCGTCGAACAGCATGATCTTCGGCTCCAGCGCGATGGCGCGCGCGATGGCGACACGCTGCTGCTGGCCGCCGGACAATTCGTTCGGATAGGCGTGCGCCTTGTCCTTGAGGCCGACGCGGTCGAGCGCGGCGAAACCGATGGTGTCGGCCTGCGCACCGCCGAGGCCCATCACCTTGCGCAGCGCCAGCGTGACGTTGCCGAGCGCCGTCATGTGCGGGTAGAGGTTGAAGGCCTGGAACACCATGCCGATGCGCCGGCGCATGGCGTTGATGTCGGTCCTGGGGTGCAGGAGATCGACGCCGTCGACGAAGATCGAGCCGTCGGTCGGCTCCTCCAGGCGGTTGAGGCAGCGCAGGAACGTGCTCTTGCCGGCGCCCGACGGGCCGATGATGAAGACGAGCTCCTGCGGCGCGACCGCAAGGTCGATGCCCTTGAGAACCTCCGCCCCACCGAAGGATTTGCGCAGGCCCCGCACGTCGAGGATGGCGTTGCTGCGCGACGACGTCATGGACGGTGCATCACGAGCACGTCGCCGGGTGCGCCGTCGGATCATAGCCCGGCATGTCTGGCACGCCGTAGCCCGGATAGATGGTGGCGGCTGCGGAGCCTGGCTCCGGCTTGGTGCCGAACCACTTCTCGTGCATCCGCGCCATGGTGCCGTCGCGCTTCATGCACTCGATGGCGACGTCGAGCTTGTTGCGCAGCTCCACATTGTCCTTGCGCACCGGCGTCGCCCACACGAGGCCGGTGGAATAGAGGTAGGATAGCTTGATGGCGGGATTGCTCTTCGCCGCCCAGGCGACCGCAGTGTTGCCCGCCACGTTGGCATAGGCGCGGCCCGAGATCACCGCCTGCACGGCGTCGGTGTTGGTGCCGTAGGACTCGATGGTCCAGCCGATCTTCTCGGCAAGGTCGCGACCCCACGAGTCATAGGCCGAGCCCTTGTTGACGGCGATCACCTTGCCCTTGAAGTCCTCGAGCTTGGTGATCGCCGGCGCGTCCTTGCGCACCACGAACTGGAAGTCGGTGTTGAGATAGCCCTCGGTGAACAGGAGATTGTCGGCGCGCTCCTTGGTGACGGTGACGGGCGCCGCGATGAAATCATAGGTGCCGGCCTGCAGGGCGGGCACCAGCCCGGAGAACTGGGTCGCCTCGATCTCGATCTTGCGGCCGAGGCGCTTGGCGATCTCGTTCGCGAGATCGACGTTGAAGCCCTGGATACCGCCGGAAAGATTCGGCATGGCGTGCGGCGCGAAGGTGCCGTCGACGCCGGTCTTCAGCGGCGGCAGGTTGGCAGGCTGCTGGGCAAATGCGGATGTCGCGGCGAGTGCGGCCATGATGGCGAGGAAGGTGCGGCGCATGGATCTGTCTCCGGTTTCAAGGCAATGGGGCAAGGATTTGTCCTTGCCAGCACGCGGCGTGCCGCTATCGTGACGGCGGTTAGTTGAAGGAGCTTGCAATGCTCAATGAATCCGCCCGCGGCGTGTACATCATCTCGGTCACGCCGTTCGACGAGCGCGGCGCGCTCGATCTCGACGGCACCGACCGGCTGATCGACTTCTACACGCGCACCGGCGTCGACGGCATCACCATCCTGGGCGTGATGGGCGAGGCACCGAAGCTCGGCCATGACGAGGCGGTGGCGTTCGCGCGCCGCGTCATCGCGAGGGCCGGCCGGCTCCCGGTGGTGGTCGGCGTCTCGGCGCCGGGCCTCGCCTCGCTCGCGGCGCTGACCCGCGACGTGATGGACCTCGGCGCCGCCGGCGTGATGATCGCACCGCCCGGCGGGCTCAAGGGCGACGACGCCATCGTGAGCTACTTCCAGAACTGCGTCGAGGCGATCGGCAAGGCGCCGTTCGCGTTGCAGGACTTCCCGCAGGCCAACGGCCTCTTCATTCCGGTTTCGGTGATCGAGCGCGTCGCCGCGACCTGCCCGACCTGCGTCATGCTCAAGCACGAGGACTGGCCGGGCCTCGACAAGATCACCGCGGTGCGGGCCTGCGAGCGCGGCGGCATGCGGCGGCTCTCGATCCTCGCGGGCAATTGCGGCATCATGCTGCCGTTCGAGCTGGCGCGCGGCGCCGACGGCGCCATGACGGGCTATGCGTATCCCGAAATGCTGGTGGACGTGTGCCAGCTGATGGCGGCCGGACGGCGCGCCGAGGCGCACGACCTGTTCGACGCCCACCTGCCCCTGGTGCGTTACGAGCAGCAGCCCGGTGCCGGCCTTGCGGTGCGCAAATACGTGCTGTGGCGGCGCGGCGCGCTCAAGAGCGATGCCCAGCGCAAACCCGGCCCCCGGGTGTCGCGCGAAACCGCAGCCGAGATCGACTTCATGATGGAGCGGCTGGAGCGCGCCACCGCGCCCCGCGCGGTCCGCGCGGCGTCGTGAGGGTAACGCACCGGTATTCCCCATGGCCATGTCGCCCATCCGGATGAGTATGCCGATGGGTTTCCATCGTGGTCAACCTGCCGCTTGGCGCCTGCTACCATGCATCGATCGTGCCGGTCCGGCCGGCAACATCACGGGCCCCCGACCATGACCGCCACCAACGACCTCACCGCCCAGGCGCTGTCATCCGCCTATCGTGACAAGCAGCTTTCTCCGGTCGAGGTGGTGAGCGCGGCGCTCGCCCGCATCGAGGCGTGGGAGGGCAAGATCAACGCCATGTACGTGGTCGATGCGGCCGGGGCGCTGGCCCAGGCCGCGGCGTCCGAAGCGCGCTGGCGCGACGGCACGCCGCTCGGCCCTCTCGACGGCGTGCCGATCACCATCAAGGACAACATCGCGGTGAAGGGCTTTGCCACGCCGGTCGGCACCGCGGCGGGCGACATGACGCCGAGCCTGTTCGACGCGCCGCCGTCGGCGCGCGTGCGCGAGGCCGGCTGCGTCGTCATCGGCAAGACCAAGATGCCGGACTACGGCATGCTGGTGTCCGGCGTCTCCAGCCTGCACGGCGTCACCCGCAATCCCTGGGATCTGTCGCGCAACCCCGGCGGCTCGAGCTCCGGCGCCGGCGCCTCGTTGGTCGCCGGCTACACGCCGCTCGCGCTCGGCACCGACATCGGCGGCTCGGTGCGGTTGCCGGCCGCCTACAACGGCGTGTTCGCCCTGAAGCCCTCGCTCGGCCGCGTGCCGATCCATCCGCCCTATCTCGGCCGGGTGGTCGGCCCGATGACCCGCACGGTGGCGGATGCGGCGCTGCTGATGACGGCGCTGGCGCAACCCGACGCGCGCGACTTCATGGCGCTCCCCCACCAGGGCATCGACTGGCCGGGCGCCGTGCAGGGCGACGTCCAGGCGTACCTCAAGGGCAAGAAGCTCGGCCTCGTCCTCGACATCGGCATGGGCCTCGAGCCGCAGGGCGCGGTGCGCGCCGCCATCGAGGCGGCGGCGAAAGCCTTCGAGCGTGCCAGCGCCGTCGTTGAACCGGTGGCGCCGTTCCTGACGGCGGAAATCGCCGCCGGCATCGACGGCTTCTTTCAGGCGCGCCTGCTCGCGGAGCTGCGCATGTTGCCGCCCGAGCGCCAGGCCAAGGTGCTGCCGTTCATCCTGACGTGGTGCCGGCGGGCGGAGACGCTGAGCGCCGTCGATGCGGCGCGCAACCTTGCCATGGTCTTCCTGATGCGGGAGAAGGCCGTGGCCGCGACCGAGCCCTTTGACTTCCTCATCACCCCGACCTCGCCGATCACCGCCTATGCGGCCGAAGAGGCGACGCCCGGCAATGATCCCACGCGCCCGTTCGAGCACATCGGCTTCACGGTGCCGTTCAACATGTCCGAGCAGCCGGCCGCCTCGATCTGCGCCGGCTATGACGGCGATGGCATGCCGATCGGGTTGCAGATCGTCGGGCATCGGTTCGACGACGTCGGCGTGCTGCGGATCGCGGCCGCGTACGAGGCGATGCGGCCGCAGATGAGGGCGTGGCCGTGAACAGGGATCAGTGTTCAGTGGTCAGTAATCAGCGATCAGAAGCGCTACGATTCTGATCGCTGATTTACCGACCACTGATCCCTGATAGCGCTACGCCGCCACCGCCTGCGGCAGGATCGTGGCATCCGCGTCGAAGCGCTTGCCGGCGCGCAGGCAGAAGGCGGGCTGCAGCAGGCGCTCCGCCACCACCTGGTTCTTCTCGTTGTCGCGCAGGATGAAGCGGCCGCGCTGATCGGCCAGCACCGACACGTCGGCCACCATGCCGGGGCGCAGCGCGCCGAGCTCGTCACCGAGGCCCAGCATGGCGGCAGCGTTGGTCGTCACCATGGGGACGACCTGCTGGAGCGGCAGGCCGAGCGCCATCATGGAGCTCATGGCCTGGGTCAGGCTGAACTTCGCCTGACCGGCGAAAGGATGGGCCTCGTCGTCGGAATGCTCGTTGGGGGTGCCGGCCGGCGGCGGCACGAAGGTGTTGTAGCCGTGCATGTCGGCGCCGAGCGTGTCCGGAATGATCCCGGCGTCGAGCGCCTTGCGGGCAAGCCGGTAGGAGAAGTGGCTGCCATGGCCGACGTCGACCTTGAGGCCGCGGTCGAGCGCGGCGCGGATGACCTCGTGGACGTTGCCGTCGCGATCGACGAAGCCGCCCGGGTGGCGGGTGAAGGGATGCGCCAGGATATCGCCCGGCTGCAGCAACGGGATCACGCGCGCGAGGATAGTGTCGGCGTCCTCGCCATTGGCGCCGCTCTTGGGCAGGCCCCACAGCTGGCCGAAATGGACGTAGACCGGAAGCTTGGCCTCGCGGCCGATCTCGGCGGAGAGCTCGATCACCTTGATGCCCCAGCGCGCGAAGCCGCCGATCTCGGCATGGCCCTTGATGCCGCGCACGAGGTCGCGGTTGGCGTCGGCGGCGCGCACCGTCGCATCGACGTCGATCCCCTCGGGGCTGTAGAGGTTCGGGTAGTAGTGCCCCTCGAGGCCGCCGACCAGATAGGACGAGATGAAGGCGTAGACGCGGGTCTGCGCCTCTTCGGCAACAAAATGGCGGAAGCCCGGGAACGTCATGCAGGACGGGCCTCCCTGATCGACCAGGGTGGTGACGCCCGAATGCACCCCCACCATATCGGCATCGAGCCCGAACCGGCCGCTGACGTACTTGTAGCAATGCGCGTGGGTGTCGATCATGCCCGGCAGCACCAGCTTGCCGGCGACGTCGATGACCTGCTTCGCGGCACTCGGCAGGATATTGGCTTGCACCGCCGCGATGCGCCCGTCACGGACCGCCACGTCCATCACGCCGTCGATCCCCGACGCCGGACAGATGACGTGGCCGCCGCGCAGCAGCAGATCGTAGGTTTTTTGTTCCGACATGGGTGAACTCCGTTACCCCGGTGGGGATTTGGCGCGAGTGTACTTTAGGACGGGCGGCATTTGTAGGGTGGGTATTGCGCCCGCTCGGTCGCGCCGCTTAGCTGCACTTCGCCGCGCGGGTGCGATGCCCACGCGGACCGGCCTCGCGGTTTGACAGCGTGGGCAAAATCGCGAGAGGCGCTCGCACAAACAGCTCTGACGTGACCCGCGATTTTGCCCACCCTACACACGATGCCCCCTGTCGATCGCCGCCAGCAC
>Ga0209415_10011138_pt1 | contig 15179 bp, 10 predicted proteins | sample PeaSoiSIISIP2007_FD_187696 | JGI IMG/M metagenome (GOLD analysis project Ga0209415, IMG submission 187696) | Peat soil microbial communities from Weissenstadt, Germany - SII-SIP-2007 (SPAdes) (version 2) | ecosystem: Environmental > Terrestrial > Soil > Wetlands > Peat | place: Germany... | reverse complement strand
TTGGAAATCCCCGCCCGAAGGGCGGAATACTCACTAACGGAGAGCGCCCTCCCTCCATTTCAGGCTGAACCAACACAAACCCTCATTGGTGTCAGGAATTAGGGTGCCGCTCACCCATCATCAATTTGTGCGCGGAAAAGGCGGCCCACCCGGCATCCGATGCCCCTGCTTTGTCGTGAGCCGGTCTGAGGGTTTACGCGCTCGGAAGGTAAAGGAACTCAAGGTCAGGAGAAAGATCAGCAGCGGAATAGACACAAGGTATAGGTGGGCGGGGGAAAAAAAAGCACATGCCGGCGCCATGAACATGACTGCCGCTGAAGGCGCCATCCATGCCTGGTATTTATCGCCTCCGGAGCCGACGGCCAGGCAGCGGTCCATCGCCAGGACAATCGGTATCACCACCATACTGAGATCGTGGACGAACAGGTAATAGCTAACAAAGCAGCTGGCAGTGATGGCGATCAAGAACAAATCAGATGACCGGCGAGCGTTTCTGTGAAACCAGGCCGCCAGAATCAGCACGAGAAAAGCAATGAGCAGATGCAACACGAAGAGAACGCTTGGGGAAGCATGGGCATGCAGCAAAGCGAAGAGCAGGCCGCGCAAGCTAGGCATGGCGCTAACCACTACCGCATATTGGGAGTGACCAAATTGTCCGGTATCTGCGACGCCTTTAATCTCCATCAAAGTATGAAAGTAAGTGCCCAGTTGGGCGATACCGACGAGCCAAGCCGATACCGACAAGCAGAGCACCGCCGTTACCGACAATCCTGCGACAAAACGCCATCGCTTCCACAGCAGGAAGAGCAACCCCAGCGGCGCCAAGATTTGGAGCTTCCAGATTCCCACTCCGACCAGCAGGCCTGCCCAGCCTTCGTGACCGCGTTTCAGAGAGACGAAAGCGAGAGCCATTAATGCGAGGAACTCGATCGAGTCCTGGCCCTGTAAAAGAGAGAAGATTATGGGAATGAACAAAAGAAACATGGCCGCCGGCAGGAATTTCCAAACCGTTGCCAAGGAGTTCAGTTGAGACCGAAGCAAGCGATATGAAACGACCAGGAGCCCACCATTGAAGACTAAAAATGCAAAATAGGCTGCTTTGTAGGGGAGAAATGAGAATGGAATGAAAGACAAGGAGTGATACGCGGGACGCAGGTAAAGCATAGCCTTCGGCTGAGGAGATACCAGCGAGTTCTGAAATGCCAGTTCACTGTCATAGTCATAGAGCTGTCTGGAGTGACCCGTGCGGACCATGCAAGCGGCCGTGTAAAGATTGCGGAAGTCCACTCGTCCCTTCATCGCTAGCCGGATCCCCGACACAGAGAGCCATATCGTCCACTCGAGGCCAAGAACAATACCTAGTAGTATTAGACTCTTGACGAGCCGGGATAGGGGCGTTATGGAAGTTTCCATATCAGGCGGGTGGCCCACCTTTCTGGGGAACGAGTATAACCCTGAGACGGCATGCAGCTTGCCTCTTAGGCTGGCCCACCTTCCGCGGTTTTCCGAAGGTGGGCGAGGATTGACCTCGGTAAACTTGTTCTTCACCCGTAAGCCGCGCGTGTTGAATGACATCATACATTTATGTACGTACATTTTACACACTACAACATGTTCCACGCAGAACACTTCTCCATCTTGGCGGGTTCCGCCGCCCATCAGAATTCCGCGCGGGGCACCCCCGCTCCAGAAGGACGCGTTCGTGGTGCGGGGCAAGGACATGCCTCTGGCCCGCGACCTGGGCCGCCCGCCACTCAGAACGCGGAATAACCTTTGCGGCGAGGGATGGTTCTAAGTCGGAATTGGACCCCGGAGTTTCCTTACTTCTCTATGATCGCAGGCAGACTGAGCCCTCCCATCTTGTTGCTGGCAATGCTGGCCGGAGCTGTCGCTGGTCAGGAGGCGACGTTCAGCACCCAATCCAATGTGGTCCTGGTGCCCGCGCTGGTGAAGGACGGCGATGGTCACGCTGTGTACGGACTGCAAGCGAAAGACTTCGTCGTCGACGATGATGGAGTTGAACAGAAGATCAATGTGGACGAAGATGCAGATTCTGAGCCGGTTTCGGTGGTGGTGGTCCTGCAATGTGGGCGCGAAGCCAGGCGTGAGTTTGGCAGGATGCGCGGTTTAGGTTCGATGCTGGAGCCCATTCTGGCTCCGGCGCAAAATCAGATGGCTCTGGTTGAGTTCGACAGTAAGGTGAACGTCGTGCGGGACTTTACCCATAACGCCAGCCTCATCGAGGAAGACTTGAAGAATTTGGACCAGGGCGACGGCGGAGCCGCCATTCTTGACGCAGTGGACCTTTCGGTGAAGTTGCTGGACAAAGTCCCGGAGGGAAACCAACGTGTGGTGTTGCTGGTCAGCGAAACCCGCGACCACGGCAGCCATAGGGCCAAGCTGGCCGACGCGGTCGCCCTGATCGGGAGCAGCAACACGGTGATATACGCGCTGGCGTTCTCTCCGGCATTGTCCAATGTGCTGGATACCGAGCGTGGCACCAACCAGGACGCGATGAACGCCAGCCCAGACATTATTGGGGCTCTGGCCATGGCCATGCAGGCAGCGCGAAGGAATACGCCGAAGGCGATCGCCTCCATGACCGGCGGCGAGTATGAATTGTTCGAATCGCGCAAGCGATTCGAGACCCACCTGATCGACTTTACCAATCATCTGCATAGCCGCTATCTGCTGAGCTTTCAGCCGAAAGACCCGCATCCCGGGTTGCACCAGCTGGCGGTGCATCTGCGGACCCCGGCGAAGGAAGCCGTCCTTTCACGAAGCAGTTATTGGGCGGCAGGGGCCGCATCGGCGAGGTAGGGCTGGGGTTTCTTTGTCCCACAGGACGATTTCCTATGTGACTTTCGTCACCCGGCAAGGGCGTTACCCGGTTGCGACAGGGTAGCTTGGAACCTAGAATTTTCGTGGGGTACGTCCGTCCCAGGACCTCTCATGCCCGAAGCATCCCAACGAGCGGACCGAGCCGAAATCGCCAAACTGGTGGAGCATGCCGAAAAGCTCCTGCAGAAAGGGAAAACCGCGGAGGCGCTGCAGGAGTATCTGCAGGTCGTAGCGGCTGATCCCGGCAACGACGCGGTGCGGCAGATGGCAGCGGACCTCTGCCTCTCTCTGCAACGCGTCCCCGAGGCGGTGAAGCTGCTGGGCGAGATGTTCGAGCGGCAGATTCAGGCGGGCGACGCCACCCGCGCCAGCCTTACCTACAAGAAACTGGCCCGCTATGCCAAACCGACCTGGCAGCAGAGGGTGCGCTTTGGGCAATTGCTGGAAAATTCTCACCGCAAACTGGCGATCGAGACTTACGAGAACGCGATCGACGAACTGCTCAAGCGCGGGGACAAAGTGAACTCCCTCACCATTTTGAAGCGGGTGGTCACGCTGGAATCGAATGAACAGAATCTTCTGCGTTTGGGGGAGTTGTCGTCGGAGGCGGGCGACAGCAAGACCGCGGCGCCGGCTTTCCTGACTCTCGGGCAGATGACGGAGGCGGCGGGGAAAAATCCTGCGCCGTTCTTCGAGCGCGCGTATTCAGAAGATCCGCACGACCCTAAAATTGCTCTGGCGTACGGCAAGAGTCTGTTGCAGCAGGGGCAAGCGGGCGCGGCCATCTTTGTTCTCGAACCTCATTTGAACGAAATGCCGCCGTCACGGGAGCTGCGCGAAACCTACGGCAAGGCTCTGCTGGCCGCCAACCGCCTGGGTGAGGCGCAGCCCTTCGTTTGGGAGATTTTCGAGCAGAATCCGTCGCGCTTGCCGGAAGTGGCGAGTCTGATTGGGATGTTCATCGACGCACAGCAGGATGCTGAGGCGGTGGCGCTGGCGCGCAAGCTGGAAGAAGTGCAGGCCAGGCGGGGAGAGCGCAAATCGTTCGCCGCCATGATGCAGGACATCGCTGCCAGCCACCGGCCTTCCTCGGAAGTGTTGGAGTTTCTGGGCGAGCTGTTCAACGCCTCGAATCGGGAGAGCGACTACGCGCAAACCCTGATTAAGTTGTTCGATCTCTATTGCGGGATTGGCAATTACCTGAAAGCGGCGGATTGCCTGGACCGCGCGGTCGAAGTGGATGCCTATGAGCCGGGCCACCAGAAACGTTTGGAAATGCTGCGCGGCAAGGTGGAGGAAAAACGCTACAACGGGATTGCCTCGCGCTTCTCCGTGATGGGAAAGTCGACGGTGGAACCGGTGCGCAGCGGCGAGCCAACCCTGGGCGCCGCGGCTCTGCAGGACTTAATGCTGCAAGCCGAAATCCTGGTGCAATATGGGATGCGTGCCAAGGCGCTGGAGCGCTTGCAACGTATTCAGGAGCTCTTTCCCCACGAAGAAGAACGCAACGAGGATTTGCAGCGGCTGTACATGGCGGCGGGGCTGGTCCCCCGTTATGCGGAAGCGGCGCCAGCGCCGGCGCGGGCCAGCGTTCCGGCGCCAGCCGCGGCCGCGCATCCCGCGGCGCCGGCCCAGCCGGGCGAGGCCGCCGACGTCAACAGCTTCACCCGGGTGGCGGAAATCTCGCGCAAGCTCTATCGGCAAGGCAACGCCGATGCAGTGATGTCCGTCGCGGTCAATGAAATCGGGCCGCAGTGGAAAGTGAGCCGTTGCGTGGCCGCGCTACGCAAGCCTGGACTGGCGCCGAGTGCGATCAGCGAATGTTGCGGCGAGGGGGTTCAGCCCGGAGCGCGAACGGCGCTGGCGAAGATTGTGACCGCGGCGCAGGAATTGGCCATCAGCCGCGGCACGCTGAACCTTCCCAGCGCGGCGGCGGCGCCCGAGTTGCAGGCGGTGCGCGACGCGGCCACCGAGCTGGCCATCGGCTCACTGCTGGCGCTGCCGCTCAGCGATGGCAAGGATCAGACCGGCGTTCTGGTGTTGACGCAGAACACCCCGCGCAACTGGGGTGCGGCCGACGTTGCGGTGCTGAAGGCCATCAGCGAGCAGATTGTGATTGCGCTCAACAACGCCGGCCTGCGCCGCCTGGTGAAAAATCTTTCGGTGACCGACGAACACTCGGGACTGTTGAAGCGCGCCTCGTATCTCGATCTCCTCATGTCGGAAACGCGCCGCGCCCTGCAGCAGAAGACCCCGCTGACAGTGTTGCTGATGCAGTTCGGCAAGAGCGTTGCCATGGTGAAGGAATTCGGAGAGAGCGCGGTGGACGTGGCCATGCAGCAGATTGGGCAGCTTTTCACCGCGAACATCCGGCAAAACGATCTGGCTTTCCGCTACGAGATGACGACCGCCGCCCTGGTGCTCGGCGAGACCGCGGAGAAGGAAGCCCTGCTCGCGGTCGACAAGTTGCGCAAATTGATTGGAGATGTGCGGCTGCCGGGAAGGGAAGATCCGCTGCCCTTCAGCGCCGGACTCGCCCAAGCTGTGGTGCGGCAGGAATTCGACGCGGTGGATATCGTCACCGAAGTCATCAACCGCGCCGAGCAGGCCCTGGATCTGGCAATCGCTCAAGGGACAGGCAAAGTGGTCGCTGCCGCGCCCGCGCTGGCTACCGCCGCAGTCGCGTAATTCCATTCACGGCATCCTCATTCGACGATTTCAGCCTCACAGGAATCTGCCGTTCCCGTCCGCTCCATCGCTCCATCGTTCCATCATTCCATCGCCTTCTGGCGACCCGCCTTTTCCGCTGTTAGACTGTCGAGTCTGGGAGTCGAGTCTGGGAACCAACCACCGAGATCACCGAAGATCACAGAGGCCTGGACGCAGAACTTTTAACGCAAGCCTTCATGGGAAGGTTTGGATCTCCGGCTTGAGGTCACAAGCGTTTGACAAAGGAATCGCATGGAAATCACGAAAGTTGGCGTGCTTGGTTGTGGTCTGATGGGCGCGGGGATTGCCCAGGTGGCGGCCACCGCGGGATTCGATGTCATCGTGCTCGAAGTCGAACAGAAATTTCTCGAAAAGGGATTTGCCGGGATCGAAAAATCGCTGCGCAAGTTCGCCGAGAAGGGGGCGCTGACGGAAACCCCCGAGGCAGTGCGCGCCCGGCTCAAGGGAACGACGAAGAAAGAAGACCTGGCGGGCTGCGACATTATTATCGAGGCGATTATTGAAAACCTCGAGGAAAAGAAGAAGATGTATGCGTCGATTGACGCGATTGTGCAAAAAGACGCCATCTTCGCCACCAATACTTCGTCGATTTCCGTGACCGAGCTTCTGACCGCGACCAAGCGACCGGAACGCTTCATCGGACTGCACTTCTTCAATCCTGTGCCACTGATGAAGCTGGTGGAGGTAGTGCGCACCATCGCGACCGCCGGCGAGATTTACGAATCCGCTTACGAGTTCGGAAAGAAGCTGGGCAAGGTGCCCGTGCGCACCAGCGACAAGACGGGATTCATCGTGAACCGGCTGCTGGTGCCGTATTTACTCGATGCCATCCGCGCTTACGAGGAAGGCGTGGGCTCGATTGAAGATATCGACAACGCCATGAAGCTGGGCTGCGGCTATCCCATGGGGCCGTTTACGCTGCTCGATTTCGTGGGCCTGGAGACGACGTACTACATCACACATGTGATGTACGACGAATTCAAGGAGCGCCGGTTTGCGGCTCCTCCGTTGTTGAAGCGGCTGGTAATGGCGGGGTGGTACGGACGGAAAACGGGCAAGGGATTCTACGACTATTCGGACCCGAGTAATCCGAAGGCGAATCAGCTGTAGACTTCATCGCCGCGGATTTCGCGGATGAACGCGGATCGAAAGTCTTTACCACAGAGGCACAGAGGCACAGAGAAAAACAAGAACGTTCTTGCAGTTCTCCGTGCCTCGGTGTCTCCGTGGTAAAAACATTCTTGGATCCGTGTAAATCTGCGTGAATCCGTGGCAGGTTTGAATTTATGACCTTCGAAAACATTCTTCTCGAAAAGAAAAGCGCCGTTGCCTACGTCACCGTCAACCGGCCGAAGGTACTCAACGCGCTCAATGCAGCCACGCTGGAGGAGTTGCGGGCGGCGTTCACCGAAATCAAGAATGACGCGGGCATTCGGGTTGCGATACTCACCGGAGCCGGCGAGAAAGCGTTCATTGCGGGCGCGGACATCGGCGAACTGGCGACCCTGGGGGTTGCCGCCGCCAAGGAATACACGCATCGCGGGCAGTCGGTGCTCGACCTGATCGAGAATCTGGGCAAGCCGGTAATTGCCTGCATCAATGGATTCGCACTGGGCGGCGGATGCGAGCTTGCTATGGCGTGCACCATGCGCCTGGCCAGCGAGAACGCCAGGCTTGGGCAGCCGGAAGTGAAGCTAGGGCTGATTCCCGGCCTGGGCGGGACGCAGCGTCTGCCACGGCTGGTGGGTAAAGGCATTGCCATGCAGTTGTTGCTCGCGGGGGAAATGATCTCGGCACAGGAGGCGCATCGCATCGGCCTGGTCAACGAAGTTACGCCGGCGGCAGAGTTGCTTCCTCGGGCGGAAGCCATCGCGCAAAAGATTATCGCCAACGCGCCGCTGGCCGTGCAGTACGCGATGGAAGCTGTGAATGAGGGAATGGAAATGCCGCTGGCCGAAGGGCTTTATCTGGAGGCGGTTTTGTTCGGGGTCGCCTGCGCGACGGAAGATAAGAAAGAAGGAACGGCGGCGTTCCTGGAAAAGCGTCCGGCGCAGTTCAAGGGCAAGTAGCTTCTGGGCCACGGATTCACGCTGCAATCAAAAGATGCTTCAGGATCTTCATATCGGACGCTGGGGGCTCGCAGCAAAAGACGCGGAAACGCTCATCCGGTTTTGCGAGGCGATTGGCTTTCAGCGAATGTACGAGAGCAAGGGTGGGGAGCATTCCGCGCTGTTCACCGCGCCGCGTGGGGTGTTGAGCATCAACCTGCTCGCGCATGCGCCGGAACGCGCCGGCCGCCTCATCGTGGTGGGAGTGACAAATCCGGATGCAGTGTTCGATATCGCGCGGAAGTTCAAGCTCAAGATATTGTCAGACTCCGCCCGCATGAAGAGTGACTCGCGGGCATTTTCGCTGGAGCTGCCAGGCGGAATCGAGCTGCATGTCGTGGGCGGAGCTCAAGAACCGCCGCCCGGCCTCGAAGGTAAACTCGACGCCACGGGGAAGCGGTTTGCCATCGTCGTGTCGCGCTTCAACGCATTCATCACCGAACGCCTGCTTCAGGGGGCTCTGGATGCGCTGGTGCGCTGTGGCGCGAAGCGAACCGATATCGAGATTGTCCGCGTCCCGGGCAGCTTCGAAACTCCCTCGGCGGCGCGCACTTTAGCGGAGACCAAGAAATACGACGCCATCGTCTGCCTCGGCTGCCTGCTGCGCGGGGATACGGCGCACTACGATGTGATCGTCAACGAAGTGGCGCGCGGCATCGGGCAGTCGGCGCAAGAGACGGGCGTCCCACACGCCTTTGGCGTGCTCACCTGCGACACGCTGGAACAGGCGATTGATCGCGCCGGGCTGAAGATGGGGAACAAGGGCTTCGAAGCGGCCCTGGCGGCGGTGGAGATGGCAAATCTGAAGAGGGCGATCAGCCGTCCGCCTTCAGCCGTCAGCAAAAGCAAATCACGAAGCCGAGCTCCTCGCCGCTCCAAGAAACCCGGCTCTGCACGCTAGCTCTCTGGGGCAGGCGGGTCGTACGAGCCTTCCTGTAAACTGATGGCTGACGGCTGAAAGCTGACAGCTGATCCATGGGAACCCGCCGAAAATCTCGCGAGCTGGCGCTGCAAATGCTGTTTCAATCCGACATGGGGAAGCAGGATGCGGACGAGGTACGCCGCACTTTTTGGCCCGAGCGTGACTCGGTGGCAGCCGAGGAGCGCGGGTTTGCCGACGATCTGTTCCGCGTGGCCAGCGAGCGCAAGGCGGAAATCGATGGGCTGATCGAGAGCCATGCCGAGCACTGGCGCATGGAGCGCATGGCGGCAGTGGACCGCAATCTATTGCGCGGGGCAGTGGCCGAGTTGCTGGGTTTCCCCGCGACTCCTCGCGCCGTGGTGGTGAACGAGGCTTTGGAGATCGCGCGCAAGTTTTCCAGCCCGGAGTCCGTGCAATTCGTCAACGGAGTGCTGGACAGCGTGGCCCACGATCTGGAGAAAGCCAAAGGCTGAGGTTTTCACCATCCCCTGGTCGGCTCGATTCAGAATTCGCAAAAACTTGAGATTGTCCTTCCAAGGCAACCCTGGTCTAGAGCGGCAGTCGAGCCCGCGTCTCCCTATGGCTTGACCCCGATCAAATTCGGATTGCACACGAACGCCACGTTCACGCACAGCCCGCCTTGCAGTTGCGGGAGGTTGTTGGGGAACGAGATCTGCTCGCTGTCCACGGCAGTTAGGGTATCGAGCACGTGGATCATTCCGTCGCTGGCAGCGACGTACAGCTTGCTGCCGTCAATGTTGAGGGAAGAGCCCACCGGAAGCACATTCCCTTTCAGAGGCATGGCGGAAGTTGTCTGAGCATTGATGTTGAATGCCAGCACATTGCCCGAATTGCTGGCTACCACGTAGGCGGTAAGACCGTCCGGCGAGATGATCAGCTGGCTAGGAACAAAATTGCCTTGGCCCAGATTGACGGGCGCGTTCGGGGTGTTGGTTACGGTAAGAAAACCGGCAAAAAAAGGCCTGGGCGCAGCACACCCCGTGCCGGTGATGCCGACCGTAAACGTCTGAATATTCGGGGGAGTGAGCGCCAGCATCGTTTTGCCGTCCGGTAGGGCGCGGATGAAACCAGCAGTGGGTACGCTCACGTTTCCAATGGCCGAGGAAGCGGAATCGCAGACGGGCAGGAACGATACGCCTGCCGGATCGCCTCCCGCCATGTAGCCCACGCCTCCGTTGGCCAGAAAGGCCACGTCGGTGGCCGGCGCGGCGAGAGCAATGGTTTGCACCGCATCGATCTTCGAAAACACGGATAGAGTGCTGCCGGCGAGGATGTAGGCTTTCAGGCCGTCGGGAGAAAAAGCGGCGGCGGTTGCTCCCGTGATGTTGAGCGGGAAGACGTTGGTGCTTCCACAAGCGCCACTGGTGCCGGTGCAGGAGAAAACATATACCTGGTTAGGAGTTTCCACGGTGTTCGAAACAAGCGCGGCCGTGCCATCCGGAGATACGGCAAGAACCTTGCCTGCGGTCGGGTACTCCGTGACCGTGTTGGCACTGGGATCCAGCACCATCAGTCCCTTCGTGCTGAGAGCTGTACTGTCGGTTCCTAGATAGGCCCTGGTTCCCTGCCCGTTGAAGACCAGGGAGTTGGGCGTGGCGGGCAGGCTGACCGTGGTCCCGATTGAGCTGGCGGCGGTCGTCGTCGAACCGTAGGTGAAGGTTACTGGGATAAGAGAGGTCGTACAGCCAATCATGGTGCCGCAATCCGTGCTGGTCACCCAAAGCGCATCGGAGTTGCTGGTACTGGTGGTGGCTGCGTTCACGATCACTTGCAGCGCGGCTTGCGGATAAATCGCGGTTGAGGGCAAAAGTCCAATGTTGCAAACCGGCGGGGTGCAGGAGGCGATCACGGCGCTGCCTCCTCCGGCCTGCGCCGCGGTGACTGTCATCGAGAGTGCAGCCCCGGTAGGGCCACCGCAATTCGTCGCACTGGTGCTTACGGAAGACGGCTCCGACGAACACCAGGTCAGGAAGCTCCCGCTAATCGGGATGCCCCGCGTATCGGTGACCACCGCCAAGACGGTCTGGGTCCCACCCCGAGCCAGAGTGATCTGGGATACCGGAGCGCTGTTAATGGTGAGGGCGATGGACTGCACCGGGCAGGTCATAAAATCGAACGGCAAACTGGTTGTGCCGCCGACGCTGGCGTAGATTTGCGTGAGCCCCGGGGTGTTCGCGGTCGCCTGCACCTGGCCCGGCTGCAATCCGGCGATGGGGCTGCTCACGGTCGCTGTCGCCAGGGTGACCACGCTCGAGCTGGCCGCCTGCCAGGAAAAGAGCCCCACTGTGGATGTGATGTCGAGTCCATGGCTCAAAGCCGTGGCCTGATAGTCAAAAGATTGCGCCGGGAGTTGCAGCGTGGTGCTCGCAGCCGAGAAGCAGGACGCCGTAGGGGGCGTTTGGGTTGGCACGGGACTGATGGTGATGCTGTCGATGTGCTGATGCACGTAAACGGTGGTGGGGGGACTGCTCACTCCGTGAGCCACGGCCGTTACCTGGGCGACGCCCACCGGACCCGGAGTGCAGACTGCGGGAGAGCTCAGGGAATCCCACGAACCGGCACAGGCCAGTCCGCCGGTGGATATGGTCAAGATCGCGGGATTGCTCGACTGATAGGAAACCGTCTCGGTAATGGCGGTGGCTTTATTGTCTTCCGCAGTTCCGGTGAAGGAAAGTGTGTTGCCGACCTCGAGAGAGGCTGTGGGGGTCGGACTCAGGCTCAACTTCGCCGGAATGGGAGAGGACGTGTTGGTAGTGACACTACTGGTGCTGCTGCCGCAACCAGGGAGTAAACTCGCGAAAAATAAGATGATAACCAACCCCACCAAAGAACCGAACCTACCCATGCATCCTCCCCGCCCCACGGTCGTCCCTGGGGCGAGCACGCCTTTTACCGGAAAACTGCCAGTGTAGAGGCTGCGAATCTTTTCAGCAAGTTGAGGCGTCCAGCGGGCGTGAGCGAAGCGGGAGCCCGCTGCCGAAATCCAGAGCGAAGCGATGGATCTCTCCATAGTTGAGGCGTCCAGCGGGCGTGACCCTGAGCGAAGCCGAAGGGGGAGCCCGCTGCCGAAATCCCGAGCGAAGCGATGGATCTCGTTGCCTGTCGGAATCCTTCGCGAGCCGCCAGGACTCTCGTCGAGGACCCAACTCCCTTCGATTCCCACCGCCGATCTTTCCGCTGCCCCTGCCTCGCCAGTGAGATGCGTTAAAGTTCGGTTGACGATGTGTGAGGATGGTTGTTATATTTGTAAGGTTCCGCGAGTTCACTCTAGCTTGCCTGTAAGCGTGGTCTTTCTCGCTGCGCCTGTGCGCGTGTGGAAAACCCGAAAGAAACGCAGCTAAGCTTTTAAGATACACGTCTCCGGAAACGGATCGGAGACGCCCTCGCTGAAACGCCTCGCGCTGCCTTCCGTCCTTTCTAAGGAAGGATATGCGATGCGGTGCTGACGAAACGGAGCATCTCCCGGGTTTCCAGCTTTGGGGAACCGGGCTTGGCGCCACCGTCGCCGGCGTAAGTCTGAAGGTGAAATGGGAAATCTCCCGCCGGGGATGGTGTGCGGCGGGAATTATGGTTGGTCATGAGCGCCACCCAGCCCCTGAAATCAGGGAAACGTAGAAGCAGCGGCGTTCCGCTTGCGCGCGCTTGTGTGGGCGTGCGATGGCGAGAGCGCAGCTGAAGGAGTAACAAGCGTGCCTACCTTCAATCAACTGGTGCGTACCGGCCGCAAGCGGCCCCGGTACAAGACGGCGAGTCCGGCTTTACAGGGCTCACCGCAGAAGCGCGGAGTTTGCACCCGCGTCTATACCCAGACGCCGAAGAAACCGAACTCGGCGTTGCGCAAGGTGGCCCGCGTCCGGTTGACCAATGGGATTGAGGTTACCACCTACATTCCCGGGGTTGGCCATAACTTGCAGGAGCACTCGATTGTGCTGATCCGCGGCGGCCGGGTGAAGGATTTGCCGGGCGTGCGCTATCACGTGATTCGCGGAACGCTGGATGCCGTTGGCGTGGCCAACCGCAAGCAGAGCCGCTCGAAATACGGAGCCAAGCGTCCGAAAGCGTAAGGCGAAGTCGTCGTCAGTCTTCAGGTTTTACTGAAAGCTGAACGCTGAGAGCTGACAGCCAGGAGCTAGAAGCAGCAATGCCAAGAAAAGGATATATCGCCAAGCGGACCGTGGAAGCCGATCCCGTCTATGGGTCGGATCTGGTGACCAAGTTCATCAACTCCATGATGTGGCAGGGCAAGAAGAGCACGGCGGAAGGCATCTTCTACGAAGCCTTGACTCGCATGCAGGCCAAAGGCGGCGATGAGGCCCTGAAGCTGTTCAAGAAGGCGGTGGAGAACGCTAAGCCGCTGCTCGAAGTCAAGACGCGGCGCGTGGGTGGCGCCAACTACCAGGTGCCAGTGGAAGTGAACGCCGACCGGCGTACTTCGCTGGCGATTCGCTGGCTGATTATTTACTCGCGCGGGCGGGCCGAGAAGGGCATGATCGACAAGCTCAGTAATGAGCTGCTCGACGCCGCCAACGGCCGCGGCGCCGCCATCAAGAAGAAGGAAGATGTGCACCGCATGGCCGAGGCGAACAAGGCCTTCGCGCACTACCGCTGGTAGGTGGAATGGATTTGGCATACGTGGCTGACACCGTCATCGAAGCAAAAAAACCGGAGCCCGGGAAAGACGAAAGCCGGAAGCCAGAAAGCCGGCAGGAAGAAAGAAAGAAAGCTGTGTCCAGACAAGTCCCATTGGAGCGTTGCCGGAACATCGGCATCATGGCCCACATCGATGCCGGTAAGACCACGACGACGGAGCGCATCCTGTTCTATACGGGAAAGACGCACCGCATCGGAGAGGTCCACGAAGGCACGGCCACCATGGACTGGATGGAGCAGGAGCAGGAACGCGGCATCACCATTACCTCGGCCGCGACCACATGCTCCTGGCGCGACGTTCGCATCAATATCATCGACACACCCGGGCACGTCGATTTCACCGCCGAGGTGGAGCGTTCGCTGCGCGTGTTGGATGGCGCGGTGGCAGTGTTCGATGCGGTTCACGGAGTGCAGCCGCAGTCGGAAAAAGTCTGGCGCCAGGCCGACAAATACGGCGTCCCGCGCATTTGCTTCATTAACAAGATCGACAAGATGGGCGCCGATTTCGAGCACGCCGTCGACACTATCCGCAAGCGCCTCAATGCCAAGCCCGTCGCCATTCAAATTCCCATCGGCCAGGAAGACAAGTTCAAAGGGGTAGTCGATCTGATTGCCATGAAGTCCATCGTGTGGCAGGACGACACCATCGGCGCCGAGTACCTCACCGGCGACATTCCCGCCGAATTGCAGAAAAAGGCCGAAGCCTTCCATGCCGCGCTGGTCGAAGCGGTTGCCGAAAACGACGACGAGATGCTGCACAAGTTCCTGGAAGGTGAGACCATTACCGCCGAAGAGTTGCGTGCCTCGCTGCGCAAGTCCACGGTGGCTTTGAAGGTGTTTCCGGTGGTCGTCGGCACGGCTTTCAAGAACAAAGGGATTCAGCCCTTGCTCGACGCGGTGGTGGATTTCCTGCCGTCACCTCTTGACGCCAAGGAAACCAAGGGCATAAACCCCGATAACGGCGAAACGATTACCCGCAGGCCGGCGGATGACGAGCCGTTCTCGGCGCTGGCATTCAAGATCATGGCCGATCCGTTTGTCGGCCAATTGACTTTCATTCGGGTTTATTCCGGACAGGTCAAGTCCGGCGACTCGGTGCTCAACGCCGGCCGCGGGCGGACGGAGCGGATTGGCCGTTTGCTCAAGATGCACGCCAACAAGCGCGAAGATATCAGCGAGATTCTGGCGGGCGATATCTGTGCGGCGGTCGGCCTGAAGAACGTCAATACCGGCGACACCATTTGCGACGAGCGGCATCCCATCGCGCTCGAATCCATTACCTTCGCGGTGCCCGTGATTTCGGTGGCGGTCGAGCCTAAGACCAAAGCCGATCAGGAAAGAATGGGTATGGCGCTCGGCCGGCTGGCCCAGGAAGATCCCACCTTTAAGGTTCATACCGATCCCGACAGCGGACAGACCATCATCAGCGGCATGGGCGAGTTGCATCTGGAAATCATCATCGACCGCATGATGCGCGAGTACAAAGTGGAAGCCAACGTGGGCAAGCCGCAAGTCGCCTATCGCGAGACTATCCGCAGGAAGTCCGAAGCCGAGGGCAAATACATCCGGCAGACCGGTGGTCGCGGCCAGTACGGACACGCCAAGATTCGGCTGGAGCCGAACGGGCCGGGTAAGGGCTACGAGTTCGAGAACGAAATCGTCGGCGGCTCGGTGCCGAAGGAATTTATCAAGCCGATCGATCAAGGCATTCGGGAAGCGCTCGAAGGCGGCATCCTGGCCGGTTATCCCATGGTGGATGTGAAAGCCATTCTCTACGATGGCAGCTACCACGATGTCGATTCGAACGAGATGGCGTTCAAGATCGCGGGCTCGATGGCGTTCAAGGAAGCCGCTCGCAAGGCCTCGCCGGTGCTGCTCGAGCCGGTGATGGCGGTGGAAGTGGTGAC
>Ga0209415_10011137_pt1 | contig 15180 bp, 14 predicted proteins | sample PeaSoiSIISIP2007_FD_187696 | JGI IMG/M metagenome (GOLD analysis project Ga0209415, IMG submission 187696) | Peat soil microbial communities from Weissenstadt, Germany - SII-SIP-2007 (SPAdes) (version 2) | ecosystem: Environmental > Terrestrial > Soil > Wetlands > Peat | place: Germany... | reverse complement strand
CGCGCCGGTCGATATTTGCACCACATCGCCGGTTTGCAGGTCAAGACCCGTGTCGGTCCACGCGGTCGTCGGAGTCGTAATCGTAAAACTATGATCCGCGATAGCGGGCGCGGACATCGATGTCGCCTGTGTAGTGCCCAGAGGGTTCGCAACCAGTGCAAACGCGGGAACCAGGAGAATGCGAATGAAGTCACGGAGAGTTTTCATAACGTCCCCACCTATTGCGGCCTTGCCTGGAAGGTTCGGCCCGGCGCCGCTATTATCCGCCATAATTATCCACCATGGCTGACGTGCGCGGCTGCCGCTTTCATCAAAAACGTGGCCTGCCCGACGCTAGCCGCACTTGCCGCCGTGGCAGCCGCGGGACGGCGATGAGCAATTCCCCGGCTCGGCCAATTCGCCATCCGGACCGATGCAGGTTTGGGTGTGGGTGCACCAGAACAAGCCGTCGTTGGACGCCTGCACGGTCGGATCGGGTTCGGCCAGGATGAATTGCCCTTTCCACCGCAACGACGGGCAAAGATTCGGATGAAGGATGTTGAAGCGATCGGATTCCCGCACCGTTCTTTGGCCGATCATCTTTTGCGAGATCATGTTTTGGCCAATCATGTTTTCTTCCATCATGCCGCACCTCCCGACGCGGCCTTGAGGATGGCGCGTTTCACCGCCACCCGCGCTAGTTGGACCTTGTAGGAATTATGGCTCAGCGGCTTGGCTTTTTCCACGGCGGCATCAGCCGCAGCTTTGGCCGTCTCCTCCGAGATTTCCTTGCCAACCAGCGCCTTCTCGGCCTCGGTTGCGATCCACGGCGCGGGCGCCACGTAGCCCATCACCACCCGCGCCGAGCGCACCGTAGAACCGTTCATCTTCAATGCGACGGCGGCCACGGCCAGCGGCCAGTCGAAAGCGGCCTTCTGGCGGATTTCATAGTGTGCGTACTTGCCATCTCCTGAATGCGGCAGCACCAGTTCCGCCACGATCTCATTTGGCCGCAGGTCGTGCTCGCGCTCGGCTTCACTCTTCGGAATTACGAAGAACTTTTCCAGCGCCAGCTCGCGCTTACTCTTTGGACTCACCAGCAGGATCTTTGCCCCATACGCGATCAGTACGGGCACGATCGTCGATGGACTGATGAATTTCGCCGGACCCTCATTTCCCAGAATCGCGTGATACCGGTTCTCGCCCCCGGCGACCAGATCCTTGCCCGACTCGTCCTTCGGCAACAGACCGAAGCCGCTGCGAAAATACCAGCACCGCGGTCGCTGGCAGAGGTTGCCTCCGATAGTTGCCAGGTTGCGAATCTGCGGGCTGGCCGCTTCGTTCAGCGCATCGGCCAGCGCCGGGTAGTTCTTCACAACATTTACATTGTCAGCCAGATCTCCCAGCGTGGTCAGTGCACCGATGCGCAGACCCTGGCCGTCAGCCGTTACACCGTCGAGGTCTTTGATCTCCTTGAGATTGACCAGGCGCTTGGGGTGAACGATGTCATCCTTCATCAGCGCCAACAAATCGGTGCCGCCGGCTAAGACGGCAGTGTTTCCCCAAGTTGCCGCGAGCAGACTCACTGCCTGCTCTCGGGTGGTCGGACTGGCATATTCAAAAGGTCGCATCATGCACCTGCCTTTTGCTGGAGCGCCGCCAGCACTCTGTCGGGAGTGAGTGGCAAGAATGACACGCGCGCTCCAATCGCATTGGCTACGGCGTTCGCGATCGCCGCGCCCGGAGAAATCACGGGCGGCTCGCCTAAGCCGATCACTCCGCGCTCGTCATAGCCCTTGCCGGTCATCATGTGGACCACGAGTTCGGGAATGTCGCTGAGTCCAGCCAGCCGGTAGAACTCCATGTTGGGATTCAACATGCGACCGGTGGTGCGGTCCATCACCTTCTCTTCAAACAGGGCGTAGCTGATCCCCATGATGAGTGCGCCGTAGCAACTGCTCTCCGCCATCTTGAGATCGATGATCAGGCCGCAATCCTGCACCGCCACCATTTTCTTGACCTTGACCACTCCCGTCTCCATGTCGACTTCGACGTCGGCCATGCCCACACCGCCTACGCCGCTATTGGTGAGGTCGGGAGGCTTGGTCCGGTCAGGATTCTTGCCGCGAACTGTGATCGGCATGGCTCCCAGCTTGGCGCAGGCTTGCTTCCAGGTAAGCGAGCGGCTGGAATCGCCTTTCACCCGCACCATGCCATCTACGCATTCCAACTCTTCTGGTTTGGCGTTGAGTGCGGGCGCAACTTTCTCGAACAGCGCTTCGCGAGCATCCACCGCCCCGCGCCGGGTCGAGCTGGACACGCCACCCGGCGTGGTGGAACCGCCTGATCCGCCCGACGGCGGGTACTGCGTATCGCCGATAGAAAGATTGATGGCTTCAATGGGCAGCCCCAGCGTCTCGGCCGCCACGATGACGATGGTGGTGCGGGTGCCGGTGCCGATGTCCTGCGTGGCCAGCTTGATGTCCACCGAGCGATCCGGGTAGATGCTGAAATCGCAGTCGCTGGCATGGCCGCGTCCACCCCACGTATGAATGGAAAGTCCCAGGCCGCGCGCAATATTGCCCGAGACGTTTTGACCGCGCGAGCGCCACTTGTCTTTCCAGCCCATTAGCTCCGAGGCGATGCCTAATTCCTCGCGATAGTTTTCCTTCCTTGGCCCGGCGATATCGAGGTTCTTCAGCCACAACTCCACGGGATCCATATTGAGCTTGGCCGCCAAATCATCCAGCGCGCCCATAGTGATGACGGCCGCCTGGGGATGGTTGGGGGCGCGCCATGCGCGCGCCGGGCCAATATTGTTGCGAATCGCGGTGTGCTCCAAATGCCGGTTGGGAATGCTGAACACATACGGAATCGGCGGCATCCCTCCCCCGCCCGGGCCGCCGGTACCCCATGACTGGGACTGCCAGCCAGTGATGGTGCCGTCTTTTTTCGCGGCGACTTTCACTCGTGCATACGCTGACGGCCGGCAGCCCGCTACCTCGAGCTCGGCATCGCGCTCCAGCATGATGCGCACTCCCTTGCCCCCCGCTTTCTTGGAGAGCTGGGCTGCGGCGATGCCCCAGCGGTCTGGGCTGAACTTACTGCCGAATCCTCCGCCCATATTGTCCTGATGGACGCGGACGTTGGCCGCGGGAACTCCCAGCGGCTCCGCCATCTGGCCCGCGATTCCCGACACCCCTTGGGTGGACATGTGAACGAAGAGTTGGTCTTTGCTAGGCCATTCCGAAACCGAACCGTGGGGCTCCAGGCAGCAATGGGTGATGACCGGGCTTCCATAAACACCTTCGGAAACCACGTCCGCCTCGGAAAAAGCCTTGTCCGGTTCCCCCATGGTCTGCGCAGCAGCCTTTTGATAAGGGGAGTGCCCGCCGCCTTTCACTTCGTGATATTGGGCTTTGCGGATGGCATCGATCACAGCCTCGGAAAGACCATCGCCCTTCCATTCCTTCAGGTCGTCCTCCTCGACCTTGAAGCTGACCCCGTGTTGCTGCAGGTACTCGACAAACTGCCGATCCGGCAGCTGGTTGCCGATGGCATCGTCGATGTCATCCCCACTCATGGGCCCGGCGCTCTCGCCCGCCCCTGCCGGGGGTTCGGCATCGCTGACTTCATAGGGCAGCGGCTGGTACTTGACCATGATGAGGCGGGCGGCGTCTTCGGCCGTGCTCTCATCCACGGCCGCCACGGCCACGATGTCATCCCCTGCCCACTGCACGCTCGCGCCCGGCTTCTGGATAATCTGTACTGCCTTCACGCCGGGCAATTTTTCCGCGGCGCTGGTGTCGATGCTGACGATCTTGGCCTTGGCATAAGGAGAGCGCACCACTTTGCCGAACAGCATCTCGGGCGCGTGATAATCGTAGGTGTATTTAGCGCGGCCTGAAACTTTGAAGGGCGAATCCACCCGCGAAATCCGTTTGCCGATCAGGGCGCGATGTTCCGCATCCGGCCAACTGTAGTCCGGCATGGCTCACGCTCCTTTCCGCGCAACTTGCGCGATAGCCAGTTGAATGCCGTGATAAGTGCCGCAGCGGCAGAGGTTGCCGCTCATGCCGCGGCGAATCTCTTCCGCTATGGGGTTGGGATACTTATCCAGGAATGCCTTGGTGGCGAGGACGAACCCAGAGGTGCAGAAGCCGCATTGCGATCCGTCGTTGTCCACGAACGCCTGCTGGATGGGATGCAGTTCATCGTCCTGCATCAGCGATTCGATCGTGGTGATAGGTTTGCCTTGCGCCTCAATGGCAAGCACCGAACACGCATACACCGCCTTGCCATCCAGGATCACGGTACAGGCTCCACATTCGGCGCGATCGCAGACGCGCTTGGCGCCCGTGATTTCAAGATGGTCGCGCATGGCGTCGAGTAAGGTCACGCGAGGCTCGATCTGCAATTGATATTTCTTGTCATTCACCACGAGTTCGACGGGAACCTTGCCGGGGCCATAAACTTTGACCGGGTCGCCCGCAGCTTCCACCATTCTCGTGCCCATCAGGGGGACGGCTGCAGCGGAGATACTTGAAATCTTCAGGAACTCGCGGCGGGAAACGCCGGAGCCTTCCGGGTTGGTTTCCTTTAGATTGTCTTTCCTGGGATCATGCTCTTGCATTCCGAACCTCCGGATTGCCGATCTCCAACGAGAAGTTTGGACTGACGACGGCTTTCTCGGTTAGCAGACAGTTGATTGTGGTTGAAGAGTTTGCTGAATCATTTTCGTCCAGGAACAAAAGTATACAACTGTCAGGCAGGGTCCGGCGAACCCGCAAAGTCCCTTTCCGTGATTGTCCGATTTCCGCCGGGTAGGCTGTCGGGGGCAGCCGAAATGGTAGATTGTTTCCGTCGAGAGGGTCCTATGCAAGAAAATGGTCTTGTCTCTCTGCCCAGCAAGCATGGCGTGCCGGAGACGGTAACGCGTCTGCAAGATATCTTGAAGGCGCACGGCCTGCAGGTATTTGCCCGCATCGACCATAGCGGCGAGGCGGAAAAAATCGGACTGACGATGCGCCCAACCCAACTTCTGATTTTTGGCAGCCCCAAAGGGGGTACTCCCCTCATGGTAGCCGCGCCTACCTTGGCGATTGACCTCCCGCTGAAGGCTCTGGCTTGGGAGGACGCTCAAGGCAAAGTTTGGCTTACTTACAACCGTCCGGAGTATTTGGCAGACCGGCACAGCGTGCCCAGTGAGCTATTGGGAAACATCGCGGGCGCTAACGTACTCATGGAAAAGGCCGTGGAATAGTCTAAGCGGGCGAGCAATGGCCAACGACTCAGAAAAAGAAGCAGCCGCGCGGGCGAGCATGCAGTTCGTGCGCGATGGCAACATCGTCGGCTTGGGGAGCGGTTCGACTGCGGCTTACGCCGTCCGCTTCCTTGCGGAACGGGTACAAGCCGGTTTGCAAATCCGCGGCATCCCCACCTCGAACCAAACCAGGGATCTCGCCGCCAGCTTGGCAATTCCCCTGGCCACGCTCGACGAATTCCAGCAGATCGACGTGACCGTCGACGGCGCCGACGAAGTCGATCCCAACTTGTGCCTGATCAAGGGCGGAGGCGCGGCGTTCCTGCGGGAGAAGATCATTGCCTCCGCCTCGCGCCAACTGGTGATCATCGTCGATTCCGGTAAGCTGGTGCCAGTCCTGGGAAAATTTCCGCTGCCGGTCGAAGTGGTCCCCTTTGCGCAAGCCCTGGTCACCAAGGAAATCACGGCGCTGGGCGCGTCCATCAGGGTACGCATGGATTCGGCAGGCAAGCCCTTCGTGACAGATGAAGGGCACCACATCCTGGACTGTCACTTCGGCCAGATTCCCGATCCCGCCTTGCTGTCCCGCAAACTCAAGGACATTCCAGGCGTAATGGAACATGGCCTGTTTGTCGGCATGGCGAAGGTGGTATTGGTCGGGCGAAATTCCGGCGTACAGGAACTCCGTCCTCCGCGCGGCGGCTAGCCAGGTCCTCGCGGCCCTTACCCCATCATCGTCGTGTGCTCGGGCTGAATTTTGTACATCACGCGCGTTTCAACCTTTTGCCGATAGGGATACTTGTCGACCCCCAGATATTTTTTGGCCATCTTGTCAATGTGCGCATCTGCCCCTTGCTCCGTGATCTCCACCACACGGCCGCGAATCTCCAAATAGCGATACGGATTATCCGGATCAACGATCGCCAGCGAAACGCGAGGATCACGACGCACGTTGCGGTCTTTCTGCCGGCCCTTGGCCGAATTAAAAATCACATAATCGCCATCGACATCACACCATACGGGAGTCACCTGCGGACTGCCGTCGGGCATGAGCGTGCCGAGGCTGGCAAAAGCGCGCTTGCTGAACAGATCACGATACTTCTCAGGGATGGCCTGGGACATTGAATCCTCCTTGCGATGAAAGCGAAATCTTCGCCTGGATTATAGATGGCAGAGAGGAACTTGGGGACGGGCGGTGAATTTATAGGTGGAACTTACATGGTGCCCGCCACCCCGTTAAGCAATTCCTCGCTGGAGTTCTGTTCTTTGGATCCTCCAAACCTCTTACCCCGCGCGGTTTTTCCCGCGATATGCACAGTCGAACAGGATTCGGCGCTTCGGCGCGGCGCCGCCTGTCGCCGAAATCGGCGCGAGATTCGCGGCCGTGCGCGGGCCATGCGTACCGCTCGGGCACTGCTGTCTGAGGCCTGCACTACCTCTGGTTCAGGCGCCTGTGGACGGGCTGCAATCGATTGCAGCGCAAGCACATACAGGAACGAATTTTCCGTTGACGCAAAGAATGAGAGGAGTAAAAGAATAATCGTTCTTTGACAGCTTCCGAAGTTTTTCCGGTTGGTGCGGCGTCCGGGGCTCAAGCGTAGTCACCCTGCAGACCGCGAGGTCCGGCAGAGAGGGCGAGCAAGGGTCTATAGCAAAGCGCTGGTCGAGACGAACAGGGAGATTTGCCGAAGGCAAGATAGAGTTCCGAGGCGTTAAGCTGGTTTATCCGGTTGGCGGTGAGCCCGGAGCCCGAGCCACGATCGCGCGTTGCAACCCGCAAGGAAGCAACGAGGGCAGGTCGGCGAAGGTCTAACGCGACCTACTGGCCGAGACGAATGAGCCTAACACCACCTCGGAACTCTTAATTTTTGGGCTCCCCGTAAGCGATTGCCTGCGGCACGCCCTTCAGGCGTGCGGACCGCAGTAAAGACGTAAGTTTCGCGCCAATCCGCGCAACTGCCCAGCGCCTGACGACCCGACCGATCGTTATCCCAATCTGCTGATATGCCTGAAGGCATATCCTGATACGAACCCGCACATCTCCGCAGCTTGGCGCTCGTGGGAGAGCGCTTCATGAATAATCCAAGCTAGGGCTCTGTCTGCACCTGCAGCTTTTCTCCCGTCACCAGCCTCGTCCGCCGGATTGTGTTGGTTGCCGGAGCCTCGCCCACCACATCCACATTCACGGTGTAAGCCCCCTGCGACAGGTTGTCGCCGAAAGGGATATCCACATCGGCCGTATTCTTCTTCAAAGTAAAGTGCTGGTACCCCAGGGCAGTGGCGCGCCCGGTTTCGTTTACCGCCAGCACGATCGCGGTCAGGTCCAGGTCTTGCTCCGTCTGGTTGGAGACCTTGACCGCGCCCTCCACTCTCTGGCCAACGACCTTGGGATAGCGGCTCCATTGCGCCAGCAGCGGCGCCACGACATGCAGAACGAGCTCGCGATTCCTCTGGTGGGCGGGGCTTCCACTGTCGCTGACCGTTACCACAAAGTGAAATTCGCCGCTCTCGGTGGCAACGCCGCTGAAAACTCCGTCCGCGTTTAAATTCAGCCCCTTGGGCAAGGACCCCCTGGCAAGCTGCCACTGCAGGGGCATCGTTCCGCCCTGAGCTTGCAGTGGAAAGCGATACTCCCGGCCAACATAGGCCTTCGGCAGAGTGGTCGTCCGAACCGAGAGGGGTTCGCCGGAAGCACTGGACTGCTGGGCAGCAGTACAGGGCGCCATGAGTCCGCAAAATAGAAGGACCCCACCCGCAAAGCCGAAGAGCGTGCCGACTCGCATGCCCCTTGGATGCTTCTGGACGGAACCGGGACGCAGTACAGTGCGCCGGATGCTGCCTCAGCCCTACGGCGCCGTTCCCATCATCCCGTTGATCTCCACTCCCGAGTCCCCCTGCAGCATATAGCCCTCGCTGCTAGAGGCCAGGTAGATCACGAGATTGCTTGAAAGGCCGCTAATGTTGCCGACGGCGCGCCCATTACTCGCAACTGCGTAGGTTCCCATCAGAGTTCCAGAGGTACTCGGGCTTCCAGAGAGGTTCACAACTTCGGTTAATCCCAGGTTCCCCGCCCCGTCCCAGTGCAGGTTGCCCACACGATCATAGAGGTCGGTCGTGTTGAAGCCATCCATCGCGAATCCGAACGTCCCGCTGACGGAGGACTTGGTGAAGGAGGTTGTTGATTGGACAGTAGCCGTGCCGGCTTCCACCTTGGTCGCGTCATTCGTGACAAAGAAGGCGAGAGACGGGCTCACCACCCAATAGATTTCAGAGATTGGGTTGCCGACCGAGGGAGTGAGGCTTACCACCGCCCGGCCATTCGAGGCGGCCGTGTAGCTGCCTGCCGTAAAGGTCCCACTTACCGGCGACCCGCTATCCTGTACGGAATCGAACTGGCCGCCGCTGATAGCGCCGCCGCTGGCGGTGAACTGTCCCACCGTATTGACCCCGCCGAGTGAAACGCTGTCATCACCCTTACTCCCAAAAACGTAGCTGCCGGGAAATGATGTGCTCGTCTGGGCAACGGCTCGGCCGACTCCGATGGTTCCCGGAGTGCTCGAGAAGAAATGCAGGTGGTTGCTATCTACCATGTAATAGTAAAACGATGAGGTGACTGCGTTACTGTCGGTGAGAGTACCAGTGCCGCGGCCCAGGGAATCAGGAGCATTGAAAACGCCACTGGTCAGGGTTAACTGACTGTCCGCTGCGCCGAAAATCAGTTGGTCTTCGTTGCCCGCACTCACGGCGCCACTGGCGACGGTAAATACTCCAACATTCGCAATGGGCTGCAAACCGCCCAAAACCGTGGCCAAAGTCTGCGTTCTGAAGACAAAAGTGCCGCTGGGAGCCGAGAAAGCAGATGTGGTTTGGGGCACCGCGAAACCAGTTCCGTTCACCTGCAAGATGTTGGTAAGAGGTTCAACCTCGGTCACCGCCAGATACACCGTGGGAGAACTCACTACGCTGAGCGCAACTTGGAGTCCGCCGCCGTTGCTGAAACCGAGGTTCAGCAGAGCAGTCCCATCGCTGGAGACGCTGTAAGCGGCGCCAGAAGTAGTAGCGGTAACGACATTGTGGACGAGTGAGCTTCCCTCGGCAAAATCGTCTTCCCCGCTGGTGACGTTTCCGCTGCCGTCCGCCACAAACGCGCCTTCTTCGCGGAATGGCACATTGTCGGTGATGTCAATTCCAACGATCTCGTAGGCGTAGTTGCCCTTCAGGTTAGCATTGGAGAAGCTGCCGCTCGTGCCCCCTCCACCGAAGCCGCCGCTGCTGCTGCTGCTGCCCGCGCCACAACCTGCACAGAACAGAAGTAAAATCAGCGCCAAAAGCAAAAGCAATTTGTTCATGGTATTTTTCGCGGCGCCAAAGCCGCTTTTCTCCTTAAGAATCAGACCATTAAGGATCCCGATCCGCCTGCGTATTCGCCCTTCCCGGGCCAGACACAGATATTGTCTTTTTAACACCAGCGAATAGAGAAAGTTCCGTGAAAAAGTGGGTAATGTACCAACTCCATACCGAATGGCCGCGTATTACCTGACACCTCGAAGCTTGAGATGCGTGCCGGGCGCCTCTTGAAGTACTTGCGTTGTCAAATACTTGTTAAGCCATATTCGTCACAATGAGACTCCTCGGGGCCGCTCCAGCCTTCTCATCCCCTGTGTTAAATTGAGTCTTCGCCATGAAACACATCGTTGACTGGGCTCTCAACCAGGCCGCTTTGCGGGGCGCCTCTTACGCCGATGCCCGTGTGGTCGACGACCGCAGCCGCGCTCTCAGCACCAAGAACGGCAAGGTAGGCGGCGCATCGGATTCGGAATCCTTTGGAATCGGCATCCGGGTCATCGCTGACGGCGCCTGGGGTTTTGCCGCCTGCGACGACCTCAGCCGCTCCGCGGTCGAGGCCACAGCCGCGCAAGCGGTTGAAATTGCAAAGGCATCCGCCCGAGTGAAGCAAGAGAATATCCGCCTGGCTCCGGAAAAACCGGTCACCGCCGAGTGGACGACTCCCTACAAGGTTGATCCCTTTACCATTTCAGTGGAGCAGAACCTTGATCTGCTGCTGAAAATCGATTCCGAACTCCGCTCGGTGACTGGCGTCACGCTGGCGGAGACCAGTATGAACTTCCGCCGCGAGGAACAATGGTTCGCTTCCTCCGAAGGCGCCAACATTCATCAGACGAAATATACAACCGGCGCGGGTTACGCTGCCTACGCGTTCGCGGGCAATGAGATTCAGAAGCGTTCCTATCCCAGCTCTTTTGGCGGCCAGTGGCAAAACAAAGGCTATGAGCTGATCGAAGAACTGAAACTGGTGGAAAACGCCCGCCGCATCGGCGAGGAAACCGTCGCTCTGCTGAAGGCAGACCGCTGCCCCGAGGGCGTATTCCCCATCATTCTGGAAAGTTCGCAGCTCGGTTTGCAGATCCACGAGTCCGTCGGACATCCCATCGAACTCGACCGCGTGCTGGGGATGGAAGCCAACTTCGCGGGCACTTCGTTTCTCACGCTGGAAAAACTGCGCACCCTGCGCTACGGCAGCGATCTGGTCAACATCGTTGCCGACGCTCGTCAGGAGCACGGCCCGGGCCTCGGCACCTTTGGTTTCGACGATGAAGGCGTGCCCGCGCAATGCACTCCCATCATCACCCAGGGATTGTTCACCGGATATCTCAGCTCGCGGGAGACCGCGCACACCATCGGCGCCGAGCGCTCCGGCGGCACTCTGCGGGCCGAAGGGTGGAACCGCCTGCCGATTATCCGCATGACCAACATCAGTATTCTGCCCGGCGAAACCCAGCTGAGTTTCGAGCAATTGATCGCTTCGACCGACCACGCCATCCTGATGCAAACCAACCGCTCGTGGTCGATTGATGACAAGCGCTATAACTTTCAGTTCGGTTGCGAGATGGGTTGGGAAATAAAAAATGGCAATCGCGCGCGCATGCTGAAGAATCCCTCCTACTCCGGAATCACCACCGAATTTTGGAACTCGATGGACGCCATCTGTTCCCGCGAGGAATGGACACTGTGGGGAACGCCCAATTGCGGCAAAGGCCAGCCTCAGCAGGTGATGGGAACCGGACATGGGGCGAGTCCGGCAAGATTTCGAGGGATTAAGGTCGGTTCGGCGTACAAAGGGACGTAAGTTTGCTCGTCACAGACATGGTTGAATCGTACGGTTAGCATTTGGCACTTAGCACTTAGCCATGCGCGGGAGTGCACAAATGAAGGACTTCAGAGATCTTCGGGTGTGGCAGAAATCACATCATCTGGCGCTGGATGTTTACAAGGTAACGAGCCGTTTTCCGCGGGAAGAGCTCTATGGCCTGACTAGCCAGACACGGCGATGCAGCGCATCCATCGGCACAAATATTGCTGAAGGCTGCGGCAAACGCGGTAACAATGAGTTTCAGCGCTTCCTGCAAATTGCTTCCGGTTCAGCCAGCGAGTTGGATTATCACTTCTTGCTGGCGCGTGACCTGTGCATGATGGCTAACGTTGATTATCAGCGCTTGACCAGGGCTCTGGTCGAACTTCGAAAGATGCTGACGGCGCTGCTTCAGAAGGTCGATAGCGATCGTTTCATGGCCGAATGCCAATTGCCAAATGCTAATTGCTAAACGCAGAGTGCTGAATGCTCGATAAAGACAAAGCTAGCGACATATTCAATCGGATCAAGAAGTCTTCCACCGCCGACGAGGTCGAAGCCCTCATTTATGGTGGCCGCTCGGCTCTGACTCGTTTCGCCAACAACACCATCCATCAGAACGTCGCCGAGGGAAATATTTCCGTCTCGGTGCGCACCGTTTTCGGTGGGCGCACTGCGCGGGCGACAACCAATAAGCTCGATGACGAAAGCCTGAAGCGGGTCGTACAAGCGTCGGAGAGTTTGGCCCGAGTGCAACACCCGGATGCGGATTTGTTGCCTCTGCCGGACGCGGGCGAGGGCGCCCGCGCCACACAAACAAATCCGAGCCGGCATTTCGAGCAGACCGCCGCGATCACTCCGGAGCAGCGCGCCGAAGCCGTCAAAAAGATTGTGGGCGCCGCACAGAAACACAAACTCACCACCGCCGGTATTTTCTCGACTTCGGAAACCGTGGAAGGACTCTTCAATTCCCGCGGCCTCTCGGACTGGCACACGCAGACGTCTTCTGAGATTTCCGTCACCATGCTGGCGGCCGATTCGTCCGGATGGCAAAAAGCCAACTCGCCCAACGTTGCCAATCTGGACGCCGCTGCGTTGGCGGAAATCGCCGCCGCGAAAGCCGCGAAATCCGCCGCCCCGCACGAGATTCCGGCAGGGAAGTACACCGTCATTCTGGAGCCTGCGGCGGTTCTCGACATGGCCGGATTCATGTTTTGGGATTTCGGCGGTCTGGCGGTTCTCGACCAGCGATCCTTCCTCACCAACCGGGTGGGCGCGAAGCTATTCGGCGACAACATCAATATTTGGGACGATGTGGCTCATACCCTGCAGTCCGGTTCACCGTTCGACGGTGAAGGCCTGCCCCGCCAAAGGTTGCAGCTGGTCGAGAACGGCGTGGTCAAGCGGCTTGTCTATGCCAGGGCGACAGCGGCCAAAATGACAAAGTCCGAGCACCAAGACAGCGTCGGCCCGATTGCGCCGACCGGGCACGGTTTTCCTCTCCCCAACGAAATGGGCGAAGCTCCCATGAACCTGGTGTTCGCGCCGCCGAATGATTCCAAGACCGTAGATCAGATGATTGCTTCCACCGAACGTGGCGTGCTGGTCACCCGCCTGTGGTATATCCGCGAAGTCGATCCTTACGAAAAGATCCTCACCGGCATGACCCGCGACGGGACCTTCTATGTTGAGGATGGCAAGGTCCGCCACGGCGTGCGCAATTTCCGCTTCAATGAAAGCCTCATCCACATGCTCTCCAACGTGGAGGAAATGGGAACCCCGGTGCGCGCCAGCGGAGAGGAGTCGTTCGACATGGTTGTGCCCGCCATGAAGGTAAGGGATTTCAACTTCACCGAAGTGACCAGGTTCTAAGAGCAGCTCAGCATTCAGCACTCTGCATTCAGCCGGCGAGGTGTTCCGCTTCTACTTACAGCATCAAAGAAGCCAGCATTAGCTTGCCTCTTCCAACGCAGGTGGTAACTCTAAGGTTTCTCAAGTCCTTATTACCGCGACGCACCCCTTTTTGCAGAACGGACTGCCGAATGCAGACTGTCGCATGCTGGGCTAACTGCCCCAAATGACCCACAACCACCCCTCATCCCCTCAGATTTCCGCCCGCAATTATATGATCCCAAAGACTTTACGCCCTATCAGTTCCATGACTTCGGTAACTTTTCACTGTTGATTCCGGGGGTGTAAGCTGCGGCCTAATGTCGGACAACGGCCTATCTGCGGAAACGGGACGGCCAGCCGTGTCTCCCGAGCTTCGGGAAGATGCCGCTTCGCTGTCGCCAAGCCAATCCGTTCACGGCGCAACGGAGGCTGCCAACGCCGCGAACCAGCACTATACGGACCTGCAAAGCGCGGCGCGCTTTCCCATCAAGTTAGCGGTTTCGGTGAAGTCGAAACTGGGCGAAAGCCGCACCGAGACGCAGAACATTTCCGCCAATGGCGTGTTATTCCGGTTGGACGCGGAAATGCCCATCGGGGCGCCCGTGGATTTCACCATCTCGCTGCCCGCCGACGTGGTGGGCGCGGATGCCGATGTGCAGCTCGACTGCCGCGGCCGCGTGGTGCGCAGTTTCGAAGACGATGGCCGCCGCGGAGTCGGCGTGGTCATCGACGAATATCGTTTTGAGCGCCACTAAGCGCTCCTAAGGAAACTGATGGCGAGCATTCCGCTCAGCGTGGAAGCAATCGAACGGCCGCCGGATGGCGGCAGCGACGGCCACTTTATCCGTGTGATCGTCGCCGACACGCAGGCCATCTTTCGCGCCGGCCTGCGCAAGATCTTTGCCGTCGAAGACGACATCCGCGTGGTCGGGCAGGCGGAAACCTTGTCACAAACCTTAGCCGCCGCCAAGAGATTTTCCGCCGACTTGCTGATCCTCGAAGCTGCTTTGTCCGCGAATCCGGCGGATGCGGTGTCCGACCTGCTCCGCCAGTGCCCTGGTCTGCGGCTGGTGGTCGTGACCCCGGAACCCGACGAAGAACTCACCCTGGATCTGTTCCGCCGCGGCGCGCATGGCATTGTCTCCCGCGAAGTGGAGCCGGAACTTCTGGTCGACTGCGTGCATAAAGTTTCCAAGGGAGAACCCTGGCTGGATAGCCGTGGCATCCAGTGGGTCCTCGAAGCCTACCGCACGCAAGGGACGCGTCCGCTGGCCTCGCGCTCAAAAGTGCAGCTGACTCCGAAAGAATCGATGATTGTTGCCTGCGTCACCCAGGGCATGAAGAACAAGGAAATCGCCGTGCGCGTCGGCACCACCGAACAGGTGGTGAAAAACTATCTGCGCAAGGTCTATGACAAGCTAGGAGTCGCTGACCGGCTCGAGTTAGCTCTATATTGCCTGAATAATCGCATCGTGGAAGGCTTGCCCACCCCTCCGCCCGCGGCCACTCAGGTTTCGCCCGGAAACGGCAGCGCCGTAGCCGCCTCCGCCGGCGCTGCGGAAGGCTCCGGGAAAGTCTCCTAGAACCAGTCCAGCTCTGGTCTGCGCCGGATCGGTTCACCCTTCTCCTGTTCTAAAACCTGCGAAATTCCCACTCTGCTCAATCCCAGTTGCCACGTCACCACCGGCCTGCGGTTGCATCCGCCTATCGCGGGCCGTAGAATCGAAGCCGCAATCAACAATGCTTGCGGTAGCCGAATCAAGGCATCCGCAGCACGTTTCCACCACGAAGTTCCTGCACGATTTTGATCCGTTACAGGAGAGATGGCCGAGTGGCTGAAGGCGCACGCTTGGAAAGCGTGTTTACTCGAAAGGGTAACGTGGGTTCGAATCCC
>Ga0209415_10011135_pt1 | contig 15181 bp, 14 predicted proteins | sample PeaSoiSIISIP2007_FD_187696 | JGI IMG/M metagenome (GOLD analysis project Ga0209415, IMG submission 187696) | Peat soil microbial communities from Weissenstadt, Germany - SII-SIP-2007 (SPAdes) (version 2) | ecosystem: Environmental > Terrestrial > Soil > Wetlands > Peat | place: Germany... | reverse complement strand
GCGATGCGCGGCCGCGCCCGCGCGCAGTCGCTCGTCAAACTGCACATCGCGAGCCCCCCGAACTACGACTTCGTGATGGCCACCTACGCCCAAGCGAGCGGCATTTTTCGCAAGTACGGCCTCGACGCCGAGATCACGATCCTCTCCAGCGGCGCCGCGGCGGCCGCGGCCATCGCCGGCGGTGCGTTGCAACTGGCCCGCTCGAGCACGCTGAGCATCGTCGAGGCGCACGCGCGGGGCTTGCATTTCGTCATCGTCGCACCGTCGGCGCTCTATAACACCGATGCGCCGACGTCGGGCATGGTCGTCGCGAAAGACTCACCGTACCATTCGGGCGCCGACTTGAACGGCAAGACAATCTCCGTCCCGGCCATCGGCGACATGGACACGATCGCGACCAGCGGCTGGATCGACCTGAGCGGCGGCGACTCGCGGACCATCAAGTTTCTCGAGCTCCCGCACCTGGCGGCGCCCAAGGCGATCGAGAGCGGTCGCATCGACGCCGCCAACTTGCCCGAGCCGAACCTGACCGACGCGCTCAAAGGCGGCCAGTGCCGTCTCATCGGGAGCACGCTCGACGGGATCGGCAAGCATTTCATCAGCACCGCCTACTTCTGCACGGCGGAATACGCAACGGCGAACGCCGACGTGGTGGCGCGCTTCCGGAAGGCGATCTACGAGTCCGCCGTCTACGCCAACGCGCACCATAGCGAGATGTGGCCCGTCATCGCGCAGTTCACGAACGTCGATGTGAAGACGGTGGCAACGATGCCGTGGGAAACGCTGCCCACATCGACCCGTGCCCTCATTCCGGCGATGATCCAGCCGCTGATCGACGCCGCAGTAAAATACAAAGCCATCCCAGCCGGCTTCCCCGCAAAGGAGATGATCGACCCAACCCTCGTGAGCTAGAAGACTCATAGCCACAACCGCCTTCGCGCCACGACGGAAACACCTCGCGCCGGAGCCTGTGCCGAGCGCAGCGAGGTGCGCTCGGCTTCTCGCGGCACCGTCGTCCCCAAAGTCATCCCGAGCTTGTCGAGGGACCGCCACCATCTTCGCGATTGAGATTTACCCCGCAGACTTGTAGCGCGCGAGCATCGTCGTGAAAGAGAAAGCGCCCGGAGAAACCGAGGCCTTTTTCTTGCGCTCAGGCCGCCCCGTCATCCCGAGCTTGTCGAGGGACCGCCACCATCTCGCCCTTGGGGTTTCGAAATTTGCAAAACCCAACCGTTTGGGTATAATAAGAATGCCCACGATCGTTCGAGAAGACGGCTTCGAGGTCGTGCAACTTGGAACTTCTGCGCAGCTGCTGGAAAGAAATTCATGGCTAAGACGATCCTCAGTGATTCGGCAATTCGCGCCGCACGTCGCAACGGGGCCAAAGCCCGATCGACTGAGCCGCGGGCGATTGCGGCGCAGTACGACCACGCGCGCGATCAAATCATGATCACCTTACGTGGCGGCGCCGCGATTGGGATTCCCGTCAGCGCCATCGATGAAGTGGCAGGTGCCGGTCGCAAGCAACTGACGCGCGTTGCCCTAACGCCGATCGGCGATGCACTCCACTGGGACGATCTCGACGTAGATGTGAGCCTGCCTGGACTACTGCAAGATGCCCTTGGTGCATCACTAGGAGCGTCGATACTTGGCAAGTTCGGCGGCTCCGCGAAGAGTCTCGCGAAAGCTGCTTCAGCAAAGGTAAATGGTGCAAAAGGCGGTCGCCCGGCCAAAAAGCCCGCGACGGTTCCATCAAAGAGACGCCGCGCTACGAATGCGCTATAACGATCGCAACGCGGGATTGTTCCGTCCAAGCCGCCAGCCCAACCCGAGATGCGTAAAGCGATCCCGGCCGGCTTCCCGGCCAAGGAAATGATCGGCCCAGGCGTCGCCAGCTAGAAGAATTGTACCCGCAACCGCCGTCGCGCGCGCGCCCCCGTCATCCCGAGCGTAGTCGGACCGCCACCATCTCGCCCTTGGGGTCTCGAGATGTGCAAAACCAGCGTCGACACGATGTGACGGGGCGCGGGGTTAGCCGTATCAAGGTAGTATAACTGCCAAGATCGTGAAGATTCAGATTGGTGTCATGGGCTCGGCCGGCGGCGACCTCACCGACGAGCAACTCGCTCTCGCGCGACGCATCGGGAGGCGGGTCGCGCAACGCAAGTGCGTTATCGTAACGGGCGCCTGTCCGGGTCTTCCCCACGCCGCCGTTCTCGGTGCCCACGAAGCCGGCGGCGAAAGCCTCGGCGTGTCGCCGGCGCACTCGCGCGAGGAACATATCGGCGTCTTCGAGTCGCCCGTCGATCCGTACACCATGATGGTGTACACTGGGTCCGGGCTCATGGGACGCGAGGTTCAGAACATCCACAGTTCCGATTTCGTCATCTTTCTCGGCGGCCGCAGTGGGACGCTCGGCGAATTTGCGATCGCCTACGACGAAGGGAAGTTGATCGGGATTCTTCGTAACTCGGGTGGCATCGCCAACGAGCTGGCGCGAATCGCGGCGTCAATCGAGAAGTCGACCGGCGCAACGTTGATCGAAGACGAGAATCCCGAGCGGCTCATCGACGGGTGCATGGAACGCTTCGTCGCCGAAATGCGTCCGAGCAGCGCGGTCTTCGATGGTGGCTAAGCTGACCTTTCTCGGCGCAGCCGGGACCGTTACGGGGAGCAAACATCTCGTCGAAAACGGCGACCAACGCTTTCTTCTCGATTGCGGCCTCTTTCAAGGAGACCGTGACGTCGAGGAGCGGAATGCGCTGCCGCTCTCGTTTGCACCGGCGACGCTCGCCGCGGTGATCGTGTCGCACGGACACCTGGATCATGTCGGCTACCTGCCCAAACTCGTCCGTGACGGCTACCGCGGTCGCATCTATTGCACGCCGGCAACGGCCGGCGTCATGCAGATCGTCCTGGAGGACGCGGCCAATCTGCAAGAACATCTCAGGGCCCGTGGCTTTCACCATGAAGCCGCCGGCCGAACGACCATGCTTTATGACCGGCGGGACGTCGCAGCGACGATGGAACGCGTGGAGACGATCCCGCTCGAGAGCCCCTGGAAGGCGGCCGGTGCGACGTTCCGGTTCCACGACGCCGGACACATCCTGGGCGCAGCGTTCGTCGAAGCGCTCGTCGGCGGCACGCGCCTGGTCTTCTCCGGCGACCTCGGGCGTTACGGAAACACCCTGCTCAGCGACCCGGAGCCGTTGGGCGAAGCTGATGTGCTCGTGTGCGAATCGACGTACGGCGACCGCCTTCACGAACCCGATGCCGAGGGGGCGTTCGAGCGTCTGCTCACGGCGGCGCTGGCGCGCGGCGGGCCGATCGTTTTGCCGGCGTTTGCCGTTGAACGAACCCAATCACTCTTGGTCTCCATCGGCATGCTGCAGCGAAAAAATTCCGCCTTCGCTGCGCTGCCGGTTCACGTCGACAGTCCGATGGCGATACGCGTCAACGAACTCTTCGGCCGCTTTCCCGAGGCGCACAAAGCGATCGCCGGCGGCTCGCCCGAGCACTTCGGCTGCCGCAATCTGCGCCTTCATGTGACGAGCGCGGAGTCAAAGGAACTCAATCATATCGTGGGCCCCGCGATCGTGATCGCTTCGAGCGGTATGGCCAATGGCGGGCGCGTCTTGTACCACCTGCATCGGCGACTCTCCGACCCAACGGCGACGATCGTCTTCGCGGGATATCAGGTGGAGGGCACGCTGGGGCGCTCGATCGTCGATGGTGCCAGGCAAGTTCGCATTTTCGGCGATCGCTTGGCCGTGCACGCGCACATCGAGTATTTCGACGGATTTAGCGCGCATGCGGACCAGTCGGAGCTGCTGCGTTGGCTCGGGACGCAAACGACGAAGCCGCGCTTCTATGCCGTCCACGGCGAACCGCGCGCAGCAGCAGCCCTCTGCGAAGCCGTTCACCAACGCCTCGGCCTCAACACCGTCGTCGCAACGCGCGGCCAAACGATCGAACTCTAACCCCAATCGAACAACTCAGCCAACCCTGCCCTCGCCCTATCCCGAGCGTAGTCGAGGGACCGCTACCATGTTGCCCTTGGGCTCTCGAGATGCGCCTACGAATGCGCAATAACGATCGCACCGCGAGACGCATCCGTCCAAGCCGCCAGCCCCACCCGCGGATGCGTAAGATAAGCAAACGCGTCGCGAATCTCACCCCGCGTGCACGGCGTGTGCGACCCATGGTTCCGTAAATACTCATCCACGAGCAACATCCCGGCATCCTCGGTAAGCAGCGGCGCTTGCGCCGGCGCATGAAAATCCGCCGCGGCCAGCTGCGCATTCCACCCCGCCTCGACCAGCCCGTCGCAGACCACCGCAGCCCGCTTCGCCGCGCCATGCCCCCGCTGCCATTCAATCTCCGCCCGAGCATTCTCAGCAATCCCCGGCTCAAACATCGGCCGAACCTCGAGCGCCGTCGCCCTAAGCTCCAAGAGCCGGCACAAATCTTCGACGCTCCAAGCGCTCACCCCATGCGTGTGACACTCATCTGCAATCACCTTATCGTCGCCAAACACGGGTGCGATGATGATTGCATACTGCGCCCCGAACTGTTCGCGGTATTTAGCCGCCTCGAAGATATCCGGCCGCTGCATGAGTTTCGCACTCGTCTTGCACTCGATCATGAAGCGATACCCGAGCGGTCCGAGCGCAGCATCCGCATACCCGTCCGGGTTCTCGTTGCCCCCAACGTGCGCCGTCGTGAACCCCAGCGGCACGAACGCCTCGCACACGGCAAGCTCGAAGGCTTCAGAATCCTTTCCCGTTGACGTCGCCCGCAGCCGCGCAATCGACGCCTTCGGCACAACCCACGGCGCGGCAACCTTCGGCTCCGGATTATCATCCGGCGAATGGTTGAGCCGGAAGCGCCGATCGGGATCCTGGACGATGAGCGGCTCCCGCCCCCGCGCCAGCGTCTTCTCGACATACATCTTCAGCATCACGTAAAGATACTTGCGGCTCTTGTCTTTCGGCCAAACCCCAAGCGCAATCGCCGCATCAATTATCTCATCCGCCGACCGCGGCTTCCCATCACTCAAAACCTGATAAGCAACCTGAATAACCTCAGCCCGAGGAACAAACTCAAACAGAGGCCCCGTTTCCCTTGTCACCCCGAGCGCCCAATTCGTCATCCCGAGCTTGTCGAGGGACCGCCACCCAAGCCCCGCAAACCGCTGCAACCCAACGCGCACCACCTCCGCCGCAAACACGTCCCCAACCCGACGCAACCGCTCCGCCGCACCATCCATGGTCAGTGTCTCCGGCTCGATCACCGCAAGCTCGTCCCGCCGAATCGGCGTCACCACCGGCAGCCCCGGCAAACACCGCAAGCTGTAGGGCAAACTCGTCCCCTGCCCCGGAGCGTTCGTCCGAACGGAGAGCCGAATGCGATCCGGCGGCTCGTTGCGCCCGCGTTCAAACAGCCCCGGCACCGCCGCGCACGTCGCATCCACCACCGCATGCAGCCACGCGCGCAGCCGCTCGTAGTCCGGCGCATCATCAAACGGAATCCAGACGACAAGCCCCGGTCCATCAAGCACGAGCACCGCCCCCAGCCCCAAGCGCTCGAGCTGCCCCAGTACCGCCTCGGTCGCAGCGCGCAACATCTCAAGCGACGCTCGCCCAGCCGGCTCAACGGCAATCCGCCCAAAGCGCGCCCGCGCCGGATCGCCGGCCACCGGCGACCACGATTCAAACCCAATACCGTAGTCATGAGCGCGCCACAAGAGGCTCGACGCCGTGAGCGCGATGTACTGATGCGTTCCACTCCGCGTCGTGACGTCAACGGTCGGGATGCTCGCGGGCACCGGCTTATGGAGCTGGGACACGCGCGTCACGGGCCCATCGAAGCCCGCGGGAAGAAACACCGTCGTGAGCGGAATGCCGCTAAACGAAGCGGCCATGACGTGAGCAAAGAGCTCGTAGTGTGCAACGATCTGCGCTTGCTCCGGAATCGCGACCGCCGCGTCCGTCATGGCACGCACGGAGAAATCAAAACTCGCATACCATAATACCCCAGTAGGTAAGTAGTGCGCAGAACCGATAAATCCGATTCCGGCGGCGCGGGTCGCGCACCTAGGATCGCGCCATGAGGTTCCCCAGCGTCAATGGGGCATTTCGTCATCGTCGAGCCCGAAGTAGTGCCCGAGCTCGTGAATCACCGTCTCGCGCACCTCGTGCACGGCCTCGCTTCGCGTGCGAGTGATGCGGTTAATGGGGCCGCGAAATATCACGATTTCATCCGGTAACTCCGGCTGGTACTCCGTCCGCTCGGTGAGCGGGACGCCGCGGTAGATGCCCAGGAGTTCCGCATCGCCGTCACCGCCATCCTCAATGCTGGCGAGGTCGTCATCGCCCGGTTCATCTTCGACCGTAACGACAACGTTCTCGACCAGATCGGCGAAGCGTTTCGGAAGCGAGTCCAGCGCTTCGCTGACCACAAGTTCGAATTCGGCGACGGTCATGATAGGGGCGGAACGTCGTGCCATGTCAGCTCCTCTACGAAGGCCTTTTCGCCCTCGGGTGAGCAGAGTCATCACCAACCCGGCTCGAAGGAGGATCAGCGATGACGTTCCGCACTTTCCCGCAGATCTTGGCGTTCGCGGCGGTGGCCGCGATAGGGGCAGCAGCCGTGCCGGCGCGGGCGGCCGACGTGCTGCCCACGCATCGTCTGTCGGCCGCACTTGCAACCGACATCGCCGTCGCCGCGATCGCCGCGTGTGAGAAGCTGACCTATGCGATCACGGCCACGGTGGTAGACTCCGACGGCGTGACCCAAGCGCTGATCCGTGGCGACGGCGCGGGCATCCACACGGTGCAGACAGCGCAAGACAAGGCCTTCACCGCAGTGACGTACGGACGTGCCGGTAGCGTTACCGGGAAATCTTACACGGACAACCCGTCGGGCGTCATGCTGAAGGAGCCCCACTTGATTCCCGGCGACGGCGGCTTGCCGATCAAGATCGGCAACGAAGTCGTCGGCGCTCTCGGCATCAGCGGTTCCCCCGGCAAAGATGAGGTGTGCGGAAACACCGCACTCGACCAGGTACGCGCCCGTTTGAAATAGTGAATCGAAGGGCTTCGTTCACGCGGGGAGCTTCGGGCTGCGCTCCTGCAGCGCTCGGCGCGCCAAGAGGCCGCCGCGGTCGATGCCGATGCTGATTTCAGGAACGCGCTCCGTCGTGCGCTGCAACTGTGCTTCGAGCGCCTCGAGCGCGAAGACGTCCTCCATGAGGACCGCGGTCTGCCGAGCGACGATCTGCTCGTCCTTGCTGCGATCGTCGCGGTCGCTTTCCCGCACGATGCACCAGAAGTCGTGCGAGCTATGCGCGGTCTCCGGCGTCAGCCCATGGAGAACTTTGGAGCGGAAGCCGGTGCCGGAGCTGCCGGCGGGGGCAATGCGCACGCTGAGCGCCCAGAAGGCGGGGGCGTGGAACGCGATCTCTTGCGAGCGGTCGATGCGGCCCGTGATGCCGGTCGCGGCCTGATAGAACGGCGGGCATTCGACGCCGAGCATATGCCGGGTGACGCGGACGACGTTCCCATCGCTGGAGGTCTCGATCGGCGTTTCGGCGACTTCGGGTGTGCCGATTTGCGATGGGTGGAGATACGTCTCGTGCGAGAGATCCATGAGGTTGTCGATCAGCAGCACGACGCGAGCGCCGATGCGGGCATAGCCCGTTACGGCGTTCCACTCCGCGATCCACGGCGTCGCCGGGATACGCGCAGGATCGGCGAGGGCCGGGTCGCCGGGAAAGACCCAGACGACGCCGTCCCGCTCCACGATCGGGTAGGTGCGCACACCGGCCGCGCGCGGGACCTCGGCTTGTCCGGGGACGAACGTGCACCGGCCGCTCGGATCGAACGTGAAGCCGTGGTAGCCGCACTGAACGGCGTCCCCGACCAACTTCCCGAGCGAGAGCAGATAGTGCCGGTGCGGACAGCGGTCGGCCATCGCGACGGGACGCCCGGCCGGCGTGCGGTAGAGCGCCATCGGCTCGTCGGCGATGCGGCGTGCGATCAGTTCGTGGCGGAGGTCGCCGCTCCACGAGCAGACGTACCACGCGTCCTTGATGACGGCAGTGCTTGGTCCCGGTTCGGTCTCAACGAGTTGCTTCACGGTCGACGTCCTTCGAGCAACGCTTTCGGCGATGCTCCGTCGTTGCCCGGTCCTTGTGTGGCGAGAAAGTCGATCGCCTGGAGCCAATGCCACGGCTCGCCCGAGCGCACGGTCAGGAACGTCAGATGAACGGCAGGGTATCCTTCGCGCTGAGCGGGCCGTGCCAGCGGTGAACGTCGGTCCCGCATACCTCCTAGGTTCCGACTTTTACCGTGGCGACGAGGCCGCGCAAGGTCGCGATTACCGAGAGCGGCGTGATCTTGCCCGTGCGCGGATTCTCCGAGGGGATGTTCTCGATCTCCATCGTGAAACGCGCCGAGTCCGACTCGACGCGAATCGTGTGGACGTTGCGCGAGAGCGTCGGGTCGGCCCAGATGCGTAGCGTGGTGCGTTCGGGGCCGATGCCGGCCAGGCTCAATGCGGCGGCGACGTTGACACTCGCCGGAAAGCCGCGGGCGCCGTCGCGTGCGTTCCCATCGAACACGAGCGTCGCACGGTCGAGGTGGTCGAGATCGATTGGGTGCGTCGCGAAGTAGGGCGCTCCGCGCAGACTCTCCGGTGGTTTGCGCGTCTCGATGCCGATCGAGACGATCGTCCCCTCGGCGGCGGCGCGCACCGCGTCGAGCCCGAGCAGCGCACCGGTCGGCACGATGATGCGCGCGCCGTTCGCCACCGCGAGATCGATCAGGTCGGTCTCGTCCAGCAATGCACCGACCGAGAGCGGCATGAAGATGCGACCGCGCCGGATGGCCGGGGTCGCGACGTCGCGGAACGATGCACGTGGTAACGCTTCGATGACGATGTCGCACCGCGCGGCTAGTTCATCGAAGTCGACCGCGACGGTGTCGATGCCCGGCAACCGATCGCCGAGCGTCGCGGGGTCGCGAACGGCGACGGCCTCCAGCCGTAGGCCGGGCAATCCGGTTGCCAACGCTCTTGCGACCGGAGCACCGATCGCGCCGAGGCCGGCGATACCGACGGCAAGGGGATTCATGCACGAAGCCTTTCTATCGTCCGGAGGAGCTCCGGTCGTCTTGATATATAAGTATATACCGATGACCTCCCAAGCCGTTGCCGGTCACGGACTCTTCGTCGACGGTGATGCGGTCGCCGCTGCGGGCAGCCGGACCCTCGAGGTCGTCGATCCCGCGACCGGCGGTGTCGTCGGTGCGATCGTGCGCGGCGGCGAGCCGGAGGTCGACCTCGCGGTGCAGTCCGCCTACGCGACGTTCTCCGGAAATGCATGGCGACGGATGCCGGCCGCCGATCGCGGCCGGTTGTTGCACGCCGTGGCCGCTGCGATCCGTGAGCGTGAAGAAGAGCTCGCGCTGATCGAAGCGGCCGATGTCGGCAAGCCGATTTCGCAGGCACGCCTCGACGTGCGCGCGGCCGCGCGGTACTTTGAGTATTACGGTGGCATGGCCGACAAGTTCGAGGGGACGACCATCCCGGTGCGGTGGGGCGCGCTCGACCTGACGATTCGCGAGCCGTACGGCGTCTCGGCTCAGATCGTCCCCTGGAATTTTCCGTTGGTGATGGCCGCGCGCGGCATCGCGCCGGCGCTCGCGGCCGGCAACACTGTCGTCGCGAAGCCTGCGGAAGACGCATCGCTCAGCTTGCTGCGCCTGGCCGAAATCGCGGGCGGCGCAGGTTTGCCGGCCGGGGCCTTCAACGTCGTGACCGGGCTTGGGAACGAAGCCGGCGCGGCCCTCGTGCGTCATCCGCTCGTCGCGCACGTGACGTTCACGGGTTCGCTCGCGACCGGAACGGCGATCATGAAGATGGCCGCCGATGGGATGAAGCCGGTCGCGCTCGAGTTGGGCGGCAAATCGCCGAACATCGTGTTCGCCGACGCCGACCTCGAACTTGCCGCCGGCGCGGTGACGCGCGCGATCATCGTCAACGCCGGGCAGGTCTGCAACGCGTGCCCGCGACTCATCGTCGAGCGGCCGATCGCCCGCGCTTTTGCCGAGCGCATCGCTTCCAATTTCGCGCGGCTGCGCATCGGCACACCGCTCGACGATCCCGATCTCGGCCCGGTGAACTCACGACGCCAACAGGAGAAGATCGAGCGCGCCGTCGGTGCGGCGGCGGACGACGGCATCCGGGTCGAACGCTATGGAGCGCTCCCCACCGATCCGGCGTTGCGAGCCGGGTTTTACGTGCGGCCGGCGATCCTCAGCGATGTCGGCCCGATCCATGCTGCGTTCCATGAAGAGATCTTCGGTCCGGTGCTCACCGTCACGCCGTTCGATGACGGCGATGAAGCGGTGACGCTCGCAAACGCGACCGCGTATGGCCTCAACGCCGGCATATTCACGCAGTCGATCGACACGGCGCTCGACCTCGCCCAGCGCATCGATGCCGGCCAGATCTACATCAACGGCTGGGGCACGGGCGGAAGCGTCGAAGTGCCGTTCGGTGGCTTCAAGAAGAGTGGATTCGGGCGCGAAAAGGGTGTCGAGGGATTGCACCACTACACGCAAGTGAAGAGTATCACCGCGCATTTCCGATGAAGCGCTCCACGCTGCTCGCCCTCTCCGGCTCGACACTCCTATCAGCCGCACTTCCGCGTCTTGCCGGGGCGTCCACGCCGATTCGCGTCGGCTGCGGGCCCGATGAGGATTTTGCCGAGGGCTACTACGCGACCGACATGGGGTTCTTTCAGCAGGCCGGCCTGGATCCCGCGATTACCCAGATGAACAGCGGTGCCGCATTGTCTGCCGCGACGGTCTCGGGCTCCCTCGACGTCGCCACGACCAACATGGGATCGATCATCACCGCGCACGCGCGCAACATTCCCCTGCAAATCGTCGGACCGGAAGCGATCTATTCGAACCGGGAGCTCTCGGCGGCGCTCGTCGTCGACAAGAACTCATCGATCCGCTCGGCCGCCGACCTCACCGGCAAGACCGTCGCCGTTTCGACCCTCAACACACTTTTTCACACGTCGGTCCGCAATTGGATCGACCGCAACGGCGGCAACTCCTACGAAGTGCAATACGTCGAGATGCCGCTCTCGGCGCATGTCCCGGCGCTGCAAGCGGGCCGGATCGATGCGAGCGCGCTCGTCGAACCGTGGCTCTCGCAAGGCAAGGCGGAAGTGCGCGTACTGGGCGATCCATACGCTAGCGTTGCGAGCCGCTTCTATATCAGCTGCTGGGTTGCCAGTACCGGATGGATAGCACAAAACCCGGCCACGATACGCACGTTCGTCGACGTGATGAAGACGACGGCCAAATGGGCGAACGCCAATCCGAAACTGATCGCGCCGATCCTCTCGAAGTATCTTGGCGTAGCGCGGTCGGTCATCGAGGCGGTTCCGCGCACACAAATGGGCTTGACGCTGGACCCGGCGCTGGTCCAGCCGATCATCAACCTGCTCTATCGCTACAAGTTGATTCCCGAACTCTTCGGCGCGCGCGATCTCTTCGCGAACGTCCCCCCGTGAGCCGAGCAGCTCGAGCGGCCAGGCGTCGGCAATCGAGAGGTTAGCGTCCACGAGATCTTCGCAACGCCCTGATAAGCCGGTCTGCGTATCCAACAGCAAGAAATTAGTTCCAACAGCGTTCGCCGCATGTCATCCCGAGCTTGTCGAGGGACCGCCGCGATCTCGCACAAGGGCGGCAATCCCTCGACAAGCTCGGTGCCATAGAGCCTGACGCGCATTGAGCTCGATCGCCGCCGCGCGATCGTCATGGATCTAACGACCGAGAAGGTCCGTGCCCGGAATTTCCACTAGTCTGCGTCGATGAGGACCATCTCATGACGACGATTTCAAGCTTCGACGCCATTGCCGCGTACACGATTCTGCGCTTATCGTTTGGGCTCGCAATGTTCATGCACGGTCTCGCGCGACTCATCGCGGGAATCGATCGCTATGCAAAACCGACGATCGCCGGCTTCGAGCACGTTGCGCTGCCGCACGCGCTCGTGGTGTTTGCCGTCTATGCGATACCCTACGTCGAGGTTCTTTTCGGAGCCCTCGTGCTCGTCGGTTTGCTCACCGGCGTGGGTCTGATCGGGAACGCGGCACTGATGTTTCTGTTCATCTTCGGCACCGCGATGCAGCAGAGGTGGGGCGTCGTCGGGGGGCAGCTGACCTACGTGCTCATCATCGCCCTGTTGATGTTTGGGAAAAACCTGAACGCCGTCGCCGTGGACGCGTTGTTTGCAAAGCGCGAGCGCGACGCGTAAGGCCCTCCCTTCCATTGGCGCATTAATTAGTTTCCCGGACGACTTGTAGTCGCGAAAGTCGTCGTGAATGAGAAAGGCTCCGATTTGCCTGGCGAGATTACCCAGGTCGAAGCCGCTCGTCGAGTTGGCGTGCCACAGCCAAAAATCTCAAGCTTAATGGCGGATACCGCGCCAAGAGGCTTTTCTAGCGACAAACTGATGGAGTTCGCCACGAAGCTCGGCCTCGATGTCAGGATTCAAGTTCGGCCATCGCGCTCGGAGTTGGGCAAAGTGATCATCGCTGACGTTTCGCAGCCAAAGGCGCGCGGTGATAAGGCACGTCGCCGCAAGGCATGAGAGTAACTTTGGGTCTAGCGCACGCCGCGCCAGTACGGCTGCGCTTCGGTAACAAACGCCTTGGCATCGTAGGGCGCTTTAAGCTGCCCGTACTTGAAGGCCACGTCGATCGGCGGCTGGAGTAATTGCGCATCGAGCGTATCGCCTTGTAGCGCCCGCGGCATCGCCATGAAGACGGCGGGGTCGACGCCGGCGAGCGGCGCGAGCATAGCCGCGCTTTCGGCGAGATGGGTGTTTGTCCAGCGCGCCGCCTCGACCATCGCCTGAACGAAGCGGTGGGCGGCGTCGGGGTTTGCGCTAACCCACGCTTTTGAGCTGACGTAGGCGCCTTCGGTCCAGCGCGGGGCGATCGCCGCAAAGGCGTTTGCGAGCAGCTCCACGTCGGCTTTGCGCTGCGTCTTGATCGGATCGCCGAGCATCGCGGCGTCGATGCGTCCCCCTTGGAGCGCCGCGACCATCGCCGAGTTCGGCAGCTCGATGAAGTGCACGTCTTTGGAATCGCCGCTGTTCTGGTCGATCCAGGCCGAGGCCGCGAGTTGCAACGTTCCGTTGAGGGTCGTCACGGCGACCGTCTTCCCCGCAAGATCGGCGCCGGTCTTCAACTTCGAGCCGCGCACTTTAACCAGCACGACGTCGCCCTCCATGCGCTGGTCGAACGTGACCGCCGGCGTGAGCGCGATGACGGGGATGCCGCGCTCGAGCGCCGCCACGATCGAGATGATGTTGCCGAAGCCGGCATCGAGCGACCCGCCCGCCACCGCCGCGACGATCGCGCCGCCGCCGTTGAACGACGAGATGTGCGCGTCGAGCCCATACTTCTTGAAGAACCCCGCCCCTTGGGCATACACCGGCAACGACGTCCCGTCGCCGTAGCCGAGCACGCCCACCTGAATCGTCGTCAGCGCACTCTGCGCCGGCGCATTCACCGGCACGAGCGCCAGCACGCCGGCGGCAAACGCAACACGAAGAAAACGCCGGACGAGTGGCATCTGTCGCGGCTTCGGCGGGCTATTGGGGGGTCCTATGATGCGATCGCCACCTCGTTGGTCACGGCTGCCGTCGTGAAGGAGGAATGGCTCTGGACAACTGCTATCCTACCGTGGTAGGATAATTGGTGATGGGCGTTGTGAAAGTTTCTGTGACTTTGGATGCAGATACGTTGCGCGAAGTGCGGCGGCTCGGGGGCAAGGGCGTGACCCTCTCTTCGATTGTCGACGAGGGTCTGCGAGCCGAACTTCAACGCATGCGCATGCTGGCTTTACTCGATGAGATGGATGCGCGAAATCCAATCAGCGCCGCCGAGCAAAAGGCTGGGGAGAAACTTTGGGCGGAGATCGAATCATCCTTGACGCGGGCGCGGTCTCGGCGTACGCGGCGGAAAAAGGCCGCCTCCGAATAGCTCTACGCAAGGCAATCATCGGCAGGGCATCGGTCTTCGTCCCCGCCCCCGTTATTTCTGAAACGACAACCGGCAACGGCTCGCGTGACGCAAAGATCAATCAAGCGTTGAAATCGTGCAACGTTATTCCGTTGGATGAATCTCTCGCACGTTCTGCAGGGGCTCTACGGTATCGATGCCGAGGATCGAGTGCAGTGGACGCGATGGTCGTGGCATGCGCCGACGCCGTCCCCGACTCGATCATCATCACGGGTGATGTCAGCGACTTGCGGCCGCTCGCTGCCGAACGGCGCCGCACGATCGTCGTGGGGCTACCTTAAGCCTAGCCCTCCAGCTTGACTTGACCGGCGGGCGAGATCTCGATGACGGAGTCGAAGGACTGCGGTCCGTCCTCCGTGACGATCCGGCTCTCGACGCCGAGACGGTGCCCGCCGCCGGGAGCCGAGCCGAGGTCCTGCATCCGGATGAGCGGCACTTGGCCTTCAGGTGGAATATTGATACGGCCCCGCTGGGCCAGCGTGGTGAGGACGCGTTGCTGAACGGCCAGCGGCAAGAGCCGATAGGCGTCGTCGGTCCGATCTTTCGCCGCGAGCTCGGTCTGAGCAACGTTCGCGGACTCCGGGATATTCTTGAGGATGCGTACCAGCGCATCGTAATCGTCGGCGGCGATCCCGCTAAAGGTGCAGCCGAGCCCGAACCAGCGGGCGCCTTCGCGCGTGAACGGTCCTTCCCGAACGGTGTGCAGGCGCAGCCTGATCTTGCGCCGTCCGAGGTCGAAGATCGCGTCGAAGTCGGTCGGCGGGGTTTCCTGCGTTGCGATCAGGCAGCCACCAAGGGAGATCTCCGTCCCGAGCCCGGGCAGCTGCTGCTTTTCGCCCTTTATCCAAACGAGCTCGTAGCGCACCTTCATGCGCGGAAACTGCCGGCGCTCTTTTCGCCCGCCCCCGAACAACTTCGACAGAGAGTTAAGCATGAAGGCTCCTGGGTCCGATGTGGCTTTTTTCTTTGTTGTCCCCGGCTCCGTCACGGCCCTGTTCGTTGTGAGCGTGGTCAAGCTGCATCGTGCAGCTTGCCCCGAGCGGTGCCCGGTACTCTCGTGGGCGCCAACTG
>Ga0209415_10011134_pt1 | contig 15181 bp, 15 predicted proteins | sample PeaSoiSIISIP2007_FD_187696 | JGI IMG/M metagenome (GOLD analysis project Ga0209415, IMG submission 187696) | Peat soil microbial communities from Weissenstadt, Germany - SII-SIP-2007 (SPAdes) (version 2) | ecosystem: Environmental > Terrestrial > Soil > Wetlands > Peat | place: Germany... | reverse complement strand
TACTTCACGGACGAGGACCTCCCGTTCACGTGCGGCGTGGCGAGGGTCTTTCCAATAGCCGATCGATACTTCTGCTCCGCCATGGCCCAGACTGATCCGAATCGTCGGTACCTCATCGCCGGAACCTCACTGGGGCTCATCGACGACACATTTCCCCCGGCGTTGCCCCCCAACGGAGTGATCTTCGATCAGTTCAATCAGCACGGCATCACTTGGAAGGACTACTACTCGACGCTACCCACCCTGGGGACTTTTTTGCCTCTGCTCGACAAACCCTCATTGAGGGCCGGCCTGGCGCCCATCGACGAGTTCTATGTGGACGCGGCAGCCGGAACACTGCCCTCGTTCAGTCTGGTCGAGCCCAACTACACCTATCAGTCCGAGGAGGACCCGCAAGATGTGCAGTTCGGTGATCTGTTCATGGGAGAGGTTGTCAATGCGGTGATGTCGAGCCCCAATTGGCACTCGACGATGCTGATCTGGACCTACGACGAGCACGGTGGGTATTTCGACCACGTCCCACCCCCGGCCGCGATCGCACCGGATGATGTTCCGCCTGCGCTCAAGCCCGGAGACCCGCCTGGCGGTTTCGACCGGTATGGCTTCCGAGTGCCATCGGGAGTCGTCAGTCCGTATGCCAAGCAAGACTTCGTCTCGCACACGGTCTATGACCACACCTCCATCCTGAAGACGGTCGAGGAGAAGTGGAACCTTCCGGCGCTGACCCGCCGCGACGCCAACGCCAACAGCCTCTTCGACATGCTCGACCTCACCAAGAGACCGGCGTTCCTGGATCCTCCGAGGCTTCGAGCCGCCGCCAATCCCGTGCCGAAAGCGGGGTGCCTGAGATCTGGCGCCGGGACGATCCCACCTTCGAGCGCCGTAACGAAGGGCTGACCAGCCGGCGTGATTCCCGGTTCATGGCGTCGGTGCGCGGGCTCTCAGCGGCCCCCAGGTCAATTTGTGTAGTCCACGGGGCCGGCACCCCTGACACCGATCGCGAATGCGAGGCCGCGAAGCGGCGCGTTGTCGGAGGTGGGCCAGATGCTGTGGGTGGTATCAGGAGGTGTGTAGATCAGATCGCCCTGACCAACCTCTCGCTCCTCGGTCGTACCAGCCACCACACAGGAACGGTTCCGTTGTGCTCGATGACCGGGGCCATGTCTTCAACCGATCTGACGTCCATCGACGGCTCCTTCGTGGTCCTGATCAGATCGTGCCATTGCGATGATGTCCCGGTGCATCCGAAAGCCGGGATCGAACCGGGTCTCTAGCGTTCCATCGATGACGAAACCGACATCACGGTAGAAATCAAGCGAGTGCCGGTTCGCGGTCACCTCGATCCGGACGGTCCCCGACTTCTGGAGGGACGAAGCCACATCCCCGAGCAGGTCACGCCCGATGCCCTTGCGCATGTGTGTTGGATCAACGAAGAGGTCCACGAGCTCGACATGGTCTGAATGAGCTTCCGTTGTGATGAACCCAACGATGCTCCCGTCCGCCAGACAACCAACACGAGTTCGCCCCTCTCTCAACTGCGCGTCCGAGAGCTCCAGAGCGTCAGGATAAGCAAGAAGGTACGGTCGGTCCCCTTCGTTGAAGAGAGATGCACGACGGAAAACTTCCTGCACCGCGTCGAAGTCGTCCAGAGTCGCCGTTCGGATCCTCAGAGCTTTCACGCAACTGAGTATGCCTCTCCCGGTGCATTCGGTACGTGAGGCAAGCGATCTCACCACACATGTTGCCTATCGGAGGCTCTTTACGAGCATCTGCCGATCGCACGACGCAGGCTGAAGGATGGTCAGACTCGAGGCACAAAATCCGAGCTCAACAGGTGGAGGACGGCGCCGAGGAGCCGGTGCCAAGCTCGGGGTCCTCCACGACTCCAGTCTCGGTAGAGCGCAGAATGGCGCCAAGGTGCACGACATACCAAATGCCTCGCCACGAGATGAGAGAGGCGATGCCGAAGGAGTGGGTCACGCCGTCCTGTTGGTAGACGACCCGCGAGTTGGCCACCTCGAAATAGCCGGTCCGATTGTCGCACACCCCGGGAGGTACCCAATGGCCGTAGCGCTCAGGGACGTCGACCGCGACCAGAACAGCGGATGAAGGGTTGGCACCCAGCAGATCGTGTGCAGCAGTGATGTCGAGCGAGTAGTCGTGGAACAAGCGATTTTCGTAGTCCCCTTGTGCGTCGCTGATCGCTTTGAGCTGCTCGTAGGCCTGCTCGGGGAAGAATGCGGGCAACGCGATGGTCGGCGAATCACTCACGACGCCATCCCACAGAGCGGCCATGTCGGCTTGAAACGGTGGCGAATTGGTCGGCGGGAATGAGTCGGTCTGAGGAAGAGAACCTGGGTTGTTGGTGGTGGTCGGCGCGGGCACTGTCGTTGTCGAACCCGAGTGGATGGCATCCCGACGGTGGACCGCGGAATCGGCCAACGGTGCCCTCTGCGAGTGCCCACCGCCGGTGGTCCTCCATGCCGCGAGGCCCGAGGCCAGCGCCACGACGACCGCGACGGTGACGATGAGGGAGATGGAGAGCGGCGATGGTCGTCTTCGCCGGCGGGCTCGGTGGTGTCCGGACTGTCGAGGTGGCATCGAGGGTGCGCCCGGCTCACCGCCGGAGAAGCGGCTCATCTCCCGGCCGATGGTAGAGCGCGAGGTCGGCTCGATCGCGGGTGTATGAGCCTGAGCCCTGGGACCGCCTCCGACCACGTGTTCCGCCGCCGCGGTCATCCGGCGCCGCCGGCCTGTTTTCAGGGAATCGGCTGTGCGACGTCGACCGTCACGAAATCGCGGGTCCACCCCAGCAGGTACCGATCGGCTGGTTGGTTCTGGCCCGGGACCATGGCTGCCAACACTCCTCCAGGCAACTCGGCTACGTCGGCTTGGACCCACTCCGGGTTGATATCGAGCTCCATCGCAACGGTGGCTCCGGCACGCACGAGGGCGGTGGCCAAATCAATTGGAAGCGCGTGCATGCTGGCCGCATAGATGAGATCACCAGCCGCATCCTGGCCGAGCGCGCTGCGGGCTGTGAGGGCGACCTCGTGCAGGGGGTCACCCCAGGCCCCGGTGGTCGAGATCGACGGGCTCGGTTGTGTGCCCGACACCAGGGGCGGGAGGTTCTGGCGCACGCTTGCCACCGTTTCGTGGGGCCCGGGTGCGGTCGTTCCCCACACCCCGATGTGGGCTGCCCCATTGGTGTCGATTATCAGGCTGGCCATGCCCGGCACGAGTGTGGTGAGGACGTGCCCATCGATCTCCACCCCTCCGGCGTGGCCCGTCACCTTGAATCCACCGTTGAAGGCGCCGAGCAGAACCGCCCGTTCTGGAGCCGCGATCTGTGGCTGCGCGTCGACTCGCAGAGCAATGTCGGCGGCGGGGGGGTCTTGGCTGCCGGCGTGGAGGGCGAAGACGACTTGTCCGGCGCGGAATCGGATCAACGTCACGGAGACGCCCCCCGGGGTCGTCATAGTCTGCTGGTCGATGGCCACCCCCGTCGCCATGGTGCTCACCGGCGTCCACCCCGGTTGGGCCGGAACCGTCGTGGTCGTGGTTGTCGTTGTTGTTGTTGTCGTGGTCTGCCGGTGCGCGGTAACGGGCAAGGACGGTGGTGCGAGCGTCGCCCCGGACTTCGTGTCGTGCGACGTAAGGGACGCAGCGCATCCCGCCAGCGCGATGGCCAGAACGACGGAGACCGCCGCCCGGGCGCGGCCCGCGCCTGTCAACGCCGGTCTAAGGGATCGGCGTTGGCCCATTCGGTGCAGGCCATCCTCGGCCCACGACCACGAAGGAGGCGCTTACGTTGCCGCTCCGAAATGCCGCCCCACACGGCGTAGGTGATCCGGTTGGCAAGGGCGTATCCCAAACACTGACCTCTCACCGTGCACTCGATACAGACGCGCTGCGCAGACTGCACGCCGATCCAGTCGCTGGGGAAGAACACACCAGCCCAGCGTCCATGTCCTTGCAGCGCCCCTGACCCATCCAGTCGGTGTCCAACGGTGCCTCCTGTCCGGGACTCTGTTACGTCGGCTCGGGTACTGGCCCATGGCCTTCGAGCCGGATCCGAGCTTCGATCACCGGTGCGTTTCTCCCGGACATTTCGAGCCTAGGAAGGCTCTGTGACGACAGCGTGAAGAACTCTTGGAGGTGTTTCGCCCGAAACGCGCAAACCCCCCGTCGCTGCGCGTCACGGCAGATCACGGTCCTGGTTCGGAGCCTCTGGCGAGGTTCGTGCCTCCCGCCGCATGTGACTTGTCGAGGATCGCCCGAAGACGGCTGCGGGCCGTGTCCTCGACCACCGCGACGAGGTTGGCGTCGCCGGTACGAAGCAACTCTGGCCGTTCATGCAGTTACCGTTTGCTATTTTCGATTCCACGCCTGCCTCGTCCGCCACACCGGCCGCAAGTATTAGACATCGGCTCGATGAGTTCGTTCTTTGTTCCAGCTGTGAAACTGGCTGAGTACGTCATGCATCGAGCAGCCTGATGTGGCGAAGAGGTCGTCGAGCCCGCGTCGATTCGACACTGGCTGCCGGGCGCCTGCCCCGGCACGCTCGTCGGGGGGTACGAGTCTCACCTCTACGCCACAGGCGTCGTCGTCGACACACGACCGCGGTCGTGGCAATGGTCATCGTGATCGTGATCGTGGCGTCGATCGTTGTCTCCGTCGCCCTGGTGGGTTCGCCTGGGCCATCGCGTCGAGTGCAGCGCGAACCATCCTCCTCACCGACGACGTCGCCTGCCATCACCACAACCACCGCTGTCCCCCCGGTCTGGCGCGTTGCGTGGGGGTCCGCCATGGCATGGGGTAACGGCGAGGCGTCGAACGTCACGGTACGGGACCTGGCTACCGTCGGCATCGGCGGTAAAGCCGTTCGGATTCGGATCTCAAATGTCTTCGGGAACGAGCCCCTCGTGATCGGGGCGGCGAGCGTGGGACTCGCGGCCGTAGGTGCCGCCGTCGTGCCGGGAACGCTGCACGCTCTCGCCTTTGGCGGGGCTCCGGGAACGACGGTCTCTGTGGGGCAGGTCAGCTATAGCGATGCGGTGAACATGGACGTAAGCGACATGCAGACCCTGGCCATCAGTATCTATGTGCGTGGCCGCGTACTGGTCACCGTCCACCCGTGTTGTACGAAGATCGTCTCGTACTTCACCCCTAACGGGGGTGGCAACCTGACCGGGTCCGTGAGCGGCGTCGGGCTCAGCGAGCCGAGCCCGTGGGAGCGATGGGTTGATGCCATCGATGTCCTACAGACGACGGGCGCAGGGAGCATCGTCGTAGTGGGCGACTCCATCACAGATGGCTACCGCACGGCCCTTCGGTGGACCGATGTCCTTCAGAAACGGATCGATTCGCTCCCGCCGAGCGAGCAGCGGGCGGTCGTGAACGAAGGGATCACCGCGAACGCACTGACGACGGTGGTGCGAACCGACGACCTGACCGGTGGAGGCCCGTCAGGAGTGTCGCGCCTGGTGCGTGACGCCCTCAGTCAGAACGGGGTATCGGAGGTCGTCCTCTTTCTGGGTACCAACGACCTGTGGTTCGGGGCCACCGCCGACCAGGTCATCGCGGGCTATGAGCAGGCCATCGCTGCCGCGCATGGAGCGGGCATTCGCATCGTCGCTGTCACCTTGCTGCCTCGCGGTACCAGCCAAGGCGAGCGATGGACCCCGCTGCAACAGAGCTATCTTCAGCAGGTCAACCGATGGATCCTCACGTCGAGCGCATTTGACGCCGTGTTGAACCTGAGCACCACCGTGTCCGACGTCTACGACGGTGCGTGTGTTCCGACCGCAATGTTCCCCCTCTATGACTCGGGCGACCACCTCCATCCCGACCCGCAAGGACAGACGGCGATGGCAGACGCCGTTGACGCGCCAGCACTGAACCTTCCCCCGCTGCCCGAGGTGCCGCCGCTCGTGACAGTCACCCCGACACCGGGTTGCCAGAGGGTCAGTGGCATTCTCGGCGCACCGACGAGCAGATGAGTGAGGAGAAAGGCGTGCGGGCGTGCTCCGACGGATCAACCCGGGGCTCCCGGGCATGCACCGTTTGCCTGAGGCGCGAGAGCGCTCGCGGTGAGGGCGGAGCGTCCTCCGACGTTGCCGTCAGTCGTCATGGCCGCGAGAGCGGCGGTCTGGCCGGCGAGCTCGGTGTCGAAGAAGTCGGTGGTGACCTGGGCGACGATCTGCTGATCCGGGCCCGGATCGGCATAGGGAGATTCGTGGGGCGCGCCCAGAAGGTCGAGGTAGTACTTGGGAGATCCGGCGGCGTTGTAGATCTGAGCACTGCACGCGGGAAGGTTGATCGTATCGGCGCTTCCTTGGGTGACGAGCAACGGCACCCCGCCCGACAACGCGTAGTGGCCTCCGAAGCTTGCCAGCTCCGCTCCCGACAAGATCGCGGCCGCTTTCACGCGAGGATCCCGGCAGCAGGTGTCGGTGGCGGCCGCCAAGGTGACGTCAGCGCCGTCCGAGTGTCCGACCACGCCGATTTCGTTGGCATCGATTAGACCGGAGAGAATTGATCCAGACCCTCGCGCCGCGTCGAGCAGCGTCGTGATCACGTAGCGTAAGTCGGTTGGGTGGTTCGTGATGTCGTTCTCGTCGAGCGCGCTTTGATCGGATGGGTCTGTATGCGGGTAGGTGGGGGCGGCCACGACGAACCCTGCCGATGCCCAGTCGGTGAGCAATGTGGAATAGGCCTGGACCGAGAGGTCGTAGCCCTGGGAGAACACGAGCAGAGGGTATGGCGCATGGGTCGTGTCGGGCTGAGCACGTGGGTAGAAGACAGTGGTGGGAAGCGACCGCTCCGTGGCGCCCGCAGTTACCGGCTCCTGGATCGAGAGGGCGGTCGTGCTCACTGGGTAGGACCCGTCCACGCTGAGCGGGGGAACAGACTGTGTGGTCATTCCCGTAGACGTCGTGGTCTGACGCTGGGTTACCGTCGTGGCCGTCTCATGGGCGGATCGGTGGCGAGAGAGGGCGCCCACGGTGAGGACGGTCGCGGCGAGAAGCGAGACTCCTGTCGCGGTGACAAGGACGGCCCTCGAGCTGTGTCTTCCGAGCCGCACTCGACGATGCCGGCCCGGTGGCATTTGGCTCAGCCTAGATGCCTCGGTGCATACGCGGCAGGCGCCACGAAGCACACCGACGAGGTGAAATGAGCACCGTCGAGATTCGGGATCTTCGACCGGCGGACGCCGGTGCGAGCGCTCGGCTGCACGGTGAGGTTCTCGACATGGAGTTCGTGGCACGTTGTGGCCCGAGATTCCTCGCCCGGTACCACCGGGCGTGGATCGACAGCCCGACAGGCCTTGCCTTGGCGGCTGTCGACGAACACGGGCGCTTGGTCGGCGTCCTCCTAGGTGCTCTTGACCCTGCCGCGCACGTTAGGACGGTGGTGCGCCGACACGGGTTGACGCTCATGTTCTGGCTGGCGGCACGCGCCGTGACGGACCGCACCTTCGCTCGCGACCTTCTGACCACCCGCTTTTCTCGTTATGTGCGCGGGGTCGTTCGGATCCTCGCCTCGGGCGTCTCGACCGCCCTCGAGCAGAAACGGTCGCTGTCACCGCTCCGGGGTGGTGCACCACCCGCTGCCACGGTCGACCAACGCAGAGTGGCCAACTCCCCTGTTCAAGGGAATCGGGTGCTGACCAGTGGGGAGATCACGCACCTCATGGTGCAACCGGACAAGCGTGGTAGCGGCGTGGGGAGGGAATTGCTCGCGGCGGCCGGCCGAGCCGGAAAACGAGAAGGCCTCGACGAGTTGGTGCTGGTGACGCCACCTACCCTTGCCGCTCGCGCCTTCTACGAGCGCCTGGGCTGGCGTTTCGACGGCGAGCTCACCAGCCGGAGCGGAGAGCCCTTCGTCCGCTACCGATTGCCGCTGACCCCGTAGGCGGCAACAAAAGCGCCTCTTCATACGGTCGTCAGGTGGGCTGGCGCATGATCCTTGTACCTATGGCCCCCCCTCAACGAAGTGTGTGTGCTCGAACGCAAGGTCCCGAAGACTCCGTCGGGGATCGGGCATGACCGCAAGTGTGGAGCAGGCCTACCCGAGCAACTCGGCGCTCCTGTCAATCTCGCTCTTACGGCCTCTCTCCGCGATGCCCGAGACACCATCGATGTCGGGACTCCCCGATCATGGTCGTTCCGGCATCCTCGGCATCGGTCTCCAGAGATGGGTGTGGACCAGGCGCGCCTCGTCCTGGGACCACGGCGGAGCAGCGGGTCTCGAGCGAGTCGTGCGCGCCGTGCTCGAAGCCGCTGATGTCCGGCCCGGCACGGTGGCCATTGATCTCGGATGCGGAACAGGACAACTGAGCCTGCCCCTCGCCCGCAAAGGCGCGTACGTGATGGCGGTCGATGTGAGCCAGACCATGGTTGATCTGCTCGAGGCGAAAGCAAGTGCGTCGGGCTTGAGCAGCATTCTTGGTTTGGTCACACCCATCGAGGCGCTCTCATTGCCCAAACGATGCGCTGACCTGGTGATCTCGAACTACGCGCTGCACCATCTGCGCGACAGCGACAAAGCGGCGTTGGTGGGGGAGGCGGCCGCGTGGCTTCGACCCGGTGGTCGCTTGGTGGTGGGCGACATGATGTTCGGGCGGGGTGCAACAGCGCGGGATCGGACCATCATTGCCTCCAAGGTCGCGGTGCTCGCCCGCCGTGGCCCCGGAGGGTGGTGGCGATTGGCGAAGAACGCGATCCGATTCACGCTGCGCTTCCAAGAGAAGCCGGTGTCGATCGACACGTGGGCGCGCTACTTCGAGACGGCCGGCCTCATCGGGGTGTCGGCTACGCCCATCGTCGCGGAGGCCGCCATGATTGTGGGAACCAAGCCATAGGACGTGGGCTTTGCCAGAGGAAAGGGACCACCGACGGCGATTCACGGCCGCTTCACAGGGATTTCCAACGGGGCACACAGATCCCATGACCAAGATTGGTGAAGATGTCCAGTTCCGTCGCCATCTCGCACCTCAGAACCAAGCTTGTCACGGGGGCTTTGATTGTCTCTTTGGTAGGCGGGATCCTCGCAATCGACACCGTGGCATCGCACCTGTCGAGCGAGATCAGTCGTACCGACCGGTCGGCATCGGTCCCTGCCCCCCCTGCTCCGAGCGCACGGCCCCTGGCGTCGCTCCGAACCTCGTAGACGAACCCGTATCGTCCGAGCCGACGACCGTCCTGGACGACGGGTTGTGGCGGGCCGACCGAGGGGACGTCAGAACCTTTCAGCGGGCGCACAGGTTGTGTACAGACCGCTCTCAACGTGGATTGCGATGCTGGATGGATGTCGCCGGCCACGCAGATGAATCCGGGCGACGGCGTGAACGTCTCGGGTGAGGCGCGGCCTGGGGTGGCGAGGGGCCGCCCCGGTCACGCGCCGCGGGCGTGGGTGGCCGACATCGGTGCAGGCCTGGCCGGGCTCGGCTTCGGCGCCGTACTGGCCCTGGTCATCACCGGAGAGACTCGGGGTTCGCTCGACGCGCCCGGGGGTTGGCTCATCGCCGGAGGTCGCCTGGCGGGATTTGCCGGTGCGTACTTGATGTTGGTCATGGTCGTGCTCATCGCGCGGTTGCCCTGGCTCGAGCGCGCCGTAGGGCAAGACCGTCTCATCCGTTGGCATCGTCGGATCGGGCCTTGGCCACTCGTCCTCATCTCCGCCCACGTCGTGCTCATCACCCTGGGATACGCCCAGCTGGCGCGGGTCGGGGCTCTGCGCCAACTCTGGGTCTTTCTCACTTCCTACCCCGACGTCCTGGCTGCGGCTGTTGGATTCGGTCTGCTCGTCACCGCCGGGATCAGTTCGATCAAGAGGGCTCGACGTCACCTCAAGTACGAGACGTGGTGGATCGTGCACCTGTACATGTATCTCGCCCTGGCGTTGGCCTTTGCCCACCAGATCGTCACCGGAGGGTCGTTTGTCGGCCATCCACTTACGCGGGCGATCTGGATCACCGTGTGGGTGACCACTGCGGGGATGGTCATCGTGTTCAGGATCGCGCAGCCCGTGGTGCGAAGCCTTCGGCATGGGCTTCGAGTCGCCGCCGTGCGCGAAGAGGCGCCAGGGGTGTTCTCGATCATCTGTTCGGGCCGAAAGCTCGAAAGGCTAGCGGTCTCGGGAGGCCAGTTCTTCCAGTGGCGCTTCCTCACCAAAGGGTTGTGGTGGCATGCACATCCCTACTCGCTCTCTGCGCTCCCGAGACCCCCCTACATCAGAGTCACTGTCAAGGGCCTCGGCGATCAGAGCCGCGCCGTTGCCCACCTGAAGGTCGGGACGCGCGTGGCCATCGAAGGGCCGTACGGAGCATTCACCCATCACGCCCGCTCGTCTGATCGCGTCGTGCTTATCGGGGCGGGGGTAGGCATCACTCCGCTGCGCGCCCTCCTCGAGGACCTGCCGTACTCGATCGACGTGACCGTCGTCGTCCGGGCCTCGACCACCGACGAGCTCGTTCATCGCGACGAAGTGATTGCCCTCGTCGAGCAGCGCGGTGGTCAGTACCACCAGGTCATCGGCTCGCGCCGCAAGGTTCGCTTCGATACCGGTGCCCTGCGGAGGTTGGTTCCTCACCTCCCGTCTTGTGATGTCTATGTCTGTGGACCCGACGGTTTCAGCAAGAGCATGGTCACCGCGGCGGTGAAACTCGGAGTGCCCCGCAACCGGATCCATGAAGAAGCATTTGCGTTCTAGGCCGGGAGGCTCAGGCTCGATGGGGAAGTCGAAAGGACCCGTTCGATGAGGCGGGCACCGATCGTCATTGCCGCGACCGGGGCCGGGCTCGTCGGCGTCCTGAGCTTCCATACGAAATCTGCGAGCCTCACTCTCAGCGGCCTGCCGGGCGCTGCAACTCGGGGGTCTTCCACCCCGTCTGTGGCGGCGGGACCGCCTCCAGGCCCAGGCTCGCCCCGCTCCGCTGCTCCCCCGACCTCGGGATCGTCGGCAACCTCCGCCACGAGCTCATCTTCCACGAGCTCATCGACCAAGCGTTCGGTCAACGGCCCGTTGGTCAACTACAACTACGGCGTCTTGTCGGTGTCGGTCACGGCTTCCGGTAAGAAGATCACCAACGTCGGGATCGCGTCGCTCAATGACGGAGGCAATTTTCGCTCCCAGTCAATCGACCAGCAGTCGATTCCGATCCTCGAACAGCAAGCCCTGCAAGCCCAGAGCGCAAACATCCAGGGCGTATCGGGTGCGAGCTACACGAGTGCGGGTTTCGCACAGTCGCTTCAGTCGGCACTGAGCAAGCTGGGCCTGGCATGACGCGCGATCGGCGTGCGGTCGACGTTCGCATCGAACGGTTGCGAGCGGTGCATCATCGCGAATCGGTCATGGGAACCGTTGTCACCATCGACGTGTACACGACGGATGGCACTTGTGGGTCCGACGTCTCTCTCGGTCTCGCCCGGGCACGGGCCGTCCTTCATCGCGCCGACGCGTTGTTCAGCACGTGGAAGCCACACAGCCCCATGAGTCGCCTGCGAAGGGGGGAGATCACGTGTGCGGACGTCCCCTCCGAGGTGCAAGAGGTCCTCGAGAGGTGTGCGTTCGCACGCGAGGTCTCGGATGGTTGGTTTGATCCGTGGGCGGTGCCAGGGGGGGTCGACGCGACGGGGTTCGTGAAGGGGTGGGCGGCACAGTGCGCGCTCGCCGAGCTCGACTCGAGTGAGGTGGTGGGCGCCATGGTGAACGCAGCCGGAGACATCGCGAGCTTCCGGAGCGCGCAACTCCCCGAACCGTTCAGGATCGGCATCGTCGACCCCAAGGCTCCGGCGCATCTTGCCTGCGTAGTCGAGCTCTTCGGAGCTATCGCCACGTCGGGCACCTCTGAGCGCGGCGCCCACCTGATCGATCCTCGCACCAAACGACCCGGTGCTCGCGCCGCATCCGCAAGTGTCTGTGGGCCCGATCTTGGTCTGGCCGACGCCCTTGCCACCGCGTTGGCCGTCTCGGGGGAGGACGGGTTGGGATTGGTCGAACAGCTCGAAGGATACGAGGCCCTCGTCATCGCCTTCGACGGAGACGCACGATGGACCGAGGGTTTCCCGTTTGTGCCAGATGCACCTCGGTCGTGGAGGCCCCTGCTTTCGGCGTCCTCTGACCTGGACTTTGATGTGGGCCTGTGGATCTCCGGTTGATGGCGGACAGATCACCTTCGGCTGATGCTCGACGCTCTTGGTTACATGTTTAATGCCTTTCAGTCATCCGATGCTGCTCGTTCCTTTTCTTGCGCACCACTCCCTTGCTCTGTCGCAGGACGGTCTTCAGGAGCTCGGGTCCGCGCCAGACCTCGAGCAGGGTGTCGGTGACGTGGATGTCGACCAGCTCGCCACCTCGGTGTTTGCCCACGCTGAAGACCTGGTTGGACACGGAGATGGTGCCGTTGACCGAGACCGTCTGGTTTACCCAGTCGTCGCCGCACCGGGCGTCGCTCAAGATCCGGAGGTCGAGCCCAGGAGTGGGAACGCTCGGCTCCTGGGAGCGGTGGAATCGCTGAGCAGGAGTGCACATGCCCAGGCTCTGGTGGGGTCGCTCGGTGTTGTACTCGTCGACCCAGGTGTCGAGCTCCTTTTGGGCGACCTCGAGCGAGGGAATGATCTGACCTCGGAGGAACTCGGTGCGAAGGGTGCGGTGGAAGCGCTCGATCTTGCCGGTCGTGGTGGGCGACGCCGGTGCGGTGAGGCGGTGGGTGATGCCGTTTTCCCGGCAGATCTTGTCGAACAGGACCTCGGTGGGTCTGAGACCGAATCGGTTGGTGAAGACCTTGCCATTGTCAGTCAAAATTTCCTCGGGCACACCGTGGCGCTCGAGGGCCTGGCCGAGCAGGCCACACACCGGCCGGAACGTCGCTCTGACCATGATCCCGGCACAGACGCAGAAGCGGGAGTGATCATCGACGCCGGTGAGTACCTTGCATTCGGTGCCATCGTCTAAGAGGACCCCGCCGACGATGTCCATTTGCCATAGCTCCATGGGCCGGCCCCGCTCCCAGCGCTTATACGTGGGGAGGCGCTTGCGCCTGTCTTTGGGTTCGATCAGCTGGTGACGGACCAGGGCTCGGTAGATGCCTGAGACCGACGGGACAGGACGAAGCCGCCCCCGACCGAGTTGATGGCGGAGCCGAGCTGGGCCCTAGGTCGGATGCTGACGCCGAAGCTCCAAGACTCGGGCTTCGATCCGTGGTGGATCTGCAGGGGGGAAGTTCGAGGTCGATGGGACCTATCGCCCAGAGCAGCAAGGCCGCCTTCTTCGTAGCGAGCGAGCCAGACGTGCACGGTCTGGCGACCCACTCCAAAGGCCGCGGCGACCTCGGTCACCGTGAGACCGTCTCGAATGACGGCAAGTACTGCGTCGTAGCGCTGTTCCATCTTGGTGAGCTCCACAAGCACTCGGCCACCTCCCTCACTTGCCAGAAGCGGAGGTTGGTGGGACCGAGAGTGTCAAGCACAAGCCGAAGACGACTGTCGTGGATCACCCGAACACGTGTCGTGGATCACCCGAACACGTCTTGTCCTGGATCAACCGGAGAATTACAAGAAGGCAGTGGGCCTGTGGGCCGCCCGGGGCTCGAACCCGGCACCTTGGGATTAAAAGTTTGATTTGATCGTTCCTGTCATTAACCAGGGTTCGCCGATATTCGCTCTGAGCTGCACATACTTTCCCGACCATCATCGACGTTCGCGGGGCTTCGTCGGGAGTTGTAGTCACGTTGTAGTCGCGGATCCCCGCCACAGCGAACTGGCGGAGGCACCGAGCGGGGGTGAGTGGAAATCGCGATGGATGGCGGGCGGACCCAACCAGAATGAGTTGAGATAGCTTTGTGCGGTCCCTCGGTGCCCCTGTCAGCTCGGCCCTCGGATCGTTCTCGGGACGTCCGAACGGCGCTGGTCGTCCGCACGTGGCGGCATTCGCGACCGTTATTTCGCTGCCCCTGGAGCGATACCGATCGGCCTAGTCCCAGTCGGACTCGAGGAAACTTCGATCGGGATCGAGCTTGATCCGGACGGCCTGACGCCACTTCTGACCGCAGCAAATCAGGGTGTTATCGGCCCCCCAGGCCCGCCCCTACAGGAACCGCAAGGCCGCCCCGTACCCGGCGTTATTTACGCGGGCATGGGGGTGACTGCGGTGGAATGATCGCGGCGTGGCCAAGCGATTTAGTCGCCTGCTCAGTACGAGCTTCGTCGGGTCGGTGGTCCTTGCCACGCTGGTGGCGATGCCCTCCTCGGAGCCCGCCGTCGCGGTGTCCCCAGCGCTGTCGGTGCAGCCCGGCTCGGGGGCCGTCGGGAGCCAGGTCACAGTGAGCTTGAAGAGTTCCGATTGTGGATCAATCGTGTTCCAGCCAGCCGGAAGCTCAACCGTCGGCCTCGCCGTGGATCCCGGGAACAACGGGATCGAACACGTCCTAGTTCCGAGCTTCGTAGGTACGACACCAGCCACGCCCGTGGAACCCGGCAGGTACCAATTCGCCGTGAGCTGCATCGTGTCGGCGACCTCGGGCTCCACATTCACAACCTTCGCCGTGCCGTTCACCGTCACTTCCGCAACCCCCACGCCAGCGAGGTTCGTGGCGATTACCCCAACGCCCGACGGTGGTGGCTACTGGTTGGCCCAGGCAGGCGGGGGCGTCTACAGCTTCGGTGACGCCAAGTTCGAGGGATCGCTTCCCGGCCTCGGCATCGTGCCTGCCGCTCCCATCGTGGGCATGGCCGCCACCCACTTCGGAAGCGGCTACTGGCTTCTGGGGGCCGACGGCGGGGTGTTCGCCTTCGGGGACGCTCCGTTCTGTACACCGATTCTTGTATCTTCTGTGCCTGCACTCCCAGTCGGCTATGTCCAGGGACCGGCGCCCGATGTTGGCATCGCACCTAGTCCGGGCTCCCTCGGCTATGACGTCGTCAGCTCCTTCGGCTTCGGCCTCGCCCTCCCACCTCCGAACGAAGCATGCGATCCAGAGGCCGTCAATCAGGACTACGGGACCATCAATCTTGCCGGAGGTGTCACACCAAATTCCCAAATCAGCGGGATCGCAAGCTTGGCCATCGGTGAAAGGCTGTGGCTCGTAGGCATAGACGGTGGGGTATTCGCCCCAGGAGTCCAGACGGCGCAGGGGGTTGTACCACCTTCGCCATTCTTTGGCTCGTTGCCTGGCCTC
>Ga0209415_10011132_pt1 | contig 15183 bp, 9 predicted proteins | sample PeaSoiSIISIP2007_FD_187696 | JGI IMG/M metagenome (GOLD analysis project Ga0209415, IMG submission 187696) | Peat soil microbial communities from Weissenstadt, Germany - SII-SIP-2007 (SPAdes) (version 2) | ecosystem: Environmental > Terrestrial > Soil > Wetlands > Peat | place: Germany... | reverse complement strand
GGCGAGCCGAAGTCGTACTGGCCGTGATGGCTGATGATGAGGTGCTCGATCATGATTTTGAGTTCGTCGGGAAAAGCGGGCAAAAGTGCGAGCTTGGCCTGCAACATCTCCAGCTCGATGATCATGTGGCCGAGCAGCTGTCCCTTGGTGGTGTAGGAGAACGAGCGGTTGTAGGTGAGTTCGTGAATCTTGCCGATATCGTGCAGGAAAGCGCCGGTGAGCAGGAGATCGCGATTAATCTGGGGATAGTTCTGGCACATCAGGTCACAGGAACGGAACAGAGAGACGACGTGGTCGAGCAGGCCTCCGATGTATGCGTGATGCAGGGTTTTCGCTGCGGGAGCGTTGCGATAGGCGGCCGCGATTTCAGGATCGGCCATGAAAGCCTGGACGAGCAATTTGAGATAAAGATTCTGGAATGAGGAGACGAAATTGGTCAGGGTTTGCCAGAGTTCGTCAACGTCCCTGGTGGTTTTAGGGAGGTAGTCGGCTAAGTCGATTTCTGATTCGCCCAGCTTGCGCAGTTTGTGGACGGTGAGCTGAAAGCGGTTCTTGTACTTGTTGATGAGCCCCTTGATCTTGAGGAAGTCATCCTGCTCGAAGGCGTCGAGAACCTCTTCGACGTTGTCCCACATTTTGGCTTCGAGCTGGCCGCTGCGGTCGCCGAGAGTGAGCGCCAGGTAAGGCTCGCCGGTTTTCTTGGGCTTGATCTGCTTGCCGACGACGACGAAGGTGGAGGTGATGACCTTGTTTTCGTGGCGCGCGCAATCGCCGATGTAGAAGTCTTTCATCGTGGTCGAGTATAGGCCGTCTGAGTATAAAGCACGCGCCGCGAGCACGGCTTTAGAGGATGCCGAGCTTCTTGTGTTTCTTCTTGCCCAGTTTCCTGGCGTCCGCTTCCTTGGCCGCGGCGGTTTCGACGGGCTGGGTCTGGTTGGCGCTCTTACCGGTGTCGATGTAACCGTCGGCGTATTGGATGTAGGCTTCTTCGCGCAATTTGGTGAGGTAGACGCGGAGGGCGGGCTGCAATTTCTCGTAGTAGAGAGCGTCCTGAATTCTGGGAAGGACGTCTTTCATGGGAGGAATGCCGGCCATCTGGTGCTCGTCAACCTTCAGGATTACATAGCCCTGCTTGGTGCGGATCACGTCGGTGACGTCGCCGCTTTTCATGGCAAAGGTTTTGTCCTCGAGTTCTTTGGCCAGCTGGCCCCGTTTGAATATGCCGAGTGCGCCGCCATCGGCGGCCGAAGGGCCGTCAGAAGATTTCTTGGCGATGTCCTCGAAACTGGCGCCGCCGCGAATCTGTTTGAGCAGATCGTTGGCCTTGGCTTCGGCCGCGCTGAGGGCCGCGGCGTCGGCGGCCTGGCGAGCAGCGTCATCAACGGACGGCTGAGCTGGCGGAGTAGCGGCAGCCGGCGCGTTGGAGTCGGCCGCGGCAGGTGTGGCAGGAGGGGCGGGAGCAGACGCGATTTTGGGCGCGACCAGGATCTCACTCAGGCGGATGGCCTCGGGAGCCTCCATCTCGCTCTTGTGATCGTCGTAGAACTTCTGCTCCTCCTCTTTGGTGACCGAGAGGTGGGCGCTGACTTCCTCGCCAATCACCTTCTGGGTGATGATCTGGTTGCGCATGTTCTGCTTGAAATCTTCCCAGGAGACGCCCTGCTTGGTGGCTTCCTTTTCGAGGTCCTCGAGGGTTTCCAGCTTCATGTCCTTGCGCATCTGGTCGAGCTTCTTGATCAGTTCGGTATCGCCTGTGATGCCGAGGTCCTTGCCTTTGTCGAGAAGGAGCTGTTGGTCGACAAGATCGCGGAGAATATCTTTTTCGCGGTCGGCGTAAGCGGCGTCGGGATCTTTGACGTTCTGCTGTTTGATTTCGTCCCTGAGCTGGTCCTTACTGCGCTCAAACTCGGAACGCGTGATGATCTGGTTGTTCACGTGGGTAATGATCTCTTCGACGGTTTGCCCCGACGAAGTTGCCGCGATCTGGCTGGGGGCCTTTGCCGGGGCTTGCGCTGAGGCTGGAGCGGCGACTTGTCCGGAAGCCAGGGCGGGCAGGCATGCCGAAGTAATAAGGAGCAAGCAAAGTTTCTTCATAGGATGTCTTGGGCCGCCACGCTTCCTGGGCTTGCGGGCAAAGGATGGGCTCGGGCCGATGGGATATTTTACTCCTTTTGGAGCGAAGCCCGTAGTGCGGCCTCTTGATTGGACGCCTTCACGGGCAGGAAAGTTGGCCGGGAGGTAGGCAGGAGTGCGCGCTCCACATCAGCCCCGCTCCACACCAGGACGCGGATCAGGTGGTGCGCACCAGGGCTAGAGCGGTGCGGTCATCGCACAGGGGCGTATCTCCACTGAAAGCACCTGCGGCATTCAAAACGGAGGTGCAGAGCGCCCGGGCATCACCGACCGGAGCAGCCTGGAAAAGCTGTTTGACACGAGCCAGGCCGAATTGCTCGCCTGGCGATTCGTGGTGGCCTTCACATTCGACGACTCCGCGGGAAACCAGAAGCAGAGCGGCGCCTTTCTCCAGACCGACGGTTGGAGCGTCGGTGGTGGCGTGGGAGAAGAGTCCCAGGGGCAGGCCGGTCGAACCCAGTTCGGTGATGCCGCTGTCGTCGCGAAGGAGGCCGGGTGTGTGCCCGGCATTGCTGTAGCAGAGCGTACCGAATTTCTCGTGATAGCAGGCGATGAAGGCTGGACAGGAGCGGACACCATGGGAGGTCTCGATGAGCCCGCGATTGATGCGAAGACTGAGTTCGGTCATGGCTTCGGATTCATTGATGTCAGGGCGCGAGAAGAGCTCGGTTCCGAAGCTGCGAAATATTTCTTGAGCGGCGGTGAGGATACCGCGGTTGTCCTCGCGGCGTCCGGCAACGTCGAGCAGGCCAAAGAGAATGCGCTCGGGGCTGACGCGGAGGGAGTCGTAGAAATCTCCGGCAACGCGTTTGCCCACAAAGACGGCGGCGATGTCGGCCCCCTCGAGCTGGGGGAAGACGGTTGGCACGGGCTCGGCGGTGGGAGCAGGGCCGGGGCCCTGGGAGTGAAAAAGAGAGCGCATGGAAGCCAAAAGCGAAGCTAGCACAGGAACGGGTGGGGGGCAAACGGAAGCACTTCCCCTAGCCGGCGCTGCGCTTACGATTTCCGGATGCTACAGTCCAAATGGTCTGCAGCTGGTTTTCGTCTGCGGGGAAGTGATTGGATGAAAGGAGCTATCAAAGGTGAACTGGATTCGAGCCCTTCTTGTGGTTTGCATGATGTGGTCTGCTGCCGTGTCGCAGGTGGTGATAAAGGCGGGGCCACCCGGGCAGGCCCCGAAAATCAGCACGACCGAATTGACTGAGAAGATCAGCAAGCACCTTGAGGATCTATCGGCCAAAGACGAGTTTTCGGGCGTAGTCTTACTGGCCAAGGACGGCAGTCCTGTGTTTCAGAAGGCCTATGGGCTGGCGAGCAAGGAGTACGGCGTGCCCAACAATGCCGAGACCAAGTTCAATATTGGCTCGATTGACAAAGTGTTCACCAAGATCGCCATTGGTCAACTGCTGGAGAAGGGCAAGATCTCGTCGATCGACGACAAACTGGAAAAGTACCTGCCGGATTATCCCAACCACGTCGCGGCGAACAAGGTGACGCTCCGGCAGATCTTGAATATGCAGTCCGGGATGGGAGACTTCTTCGGCCCGGCATTTTTTGATTCGGCCAAGGATCGATACCGGAACATCGCGGATTTCCTGCCCCTGTTCGCAAGCCAGCCGCTGGCGTTCGAACCGGGAACGAAACGGCAGTACTCAAACGGCGGCTACATTGTGTTAGGCGCGGTGATCGAAAAACTATCGGGGCAGAGCTACTACGATTACGTTCGCGAGAATATCTTCAAGCCGCTGGGAATGGAAAATACGGATTTCTACGAGGGCGACGTTCCGACGCCAAATCTTGCCAGTGGGTACAGCCGGGATCACGAGAATAGGCAAGCTGCGCGACGCAACAATATCTATACGCGTCCCGCGCGGGGCAGTTCGGCGGGTGGCGGGTATTCGACCGCCACCGATCTGCTGCGATTTGCCAACGCGATGGAATCGGGCAAAATCAAGAACCCGGCTTTTGACGAAGGAGCGCCGCGGCCGGCAAATGCGCCATTTGCCGCGATCCGTGGGGTGGGCGTAGCGGGCGGGGCGCCGGGGCTGAATGCCACGCTGGAGACGGCGCTCCCAAGCGGATACACGATTGTTGTCCTGTCCAACTACGATCCACCTTCAGCGGAAGGCGTCTCGGCGAAGATTCGTGAATGGATGGGGTTGACTGACGACTAAGCGGGCGACGGCTTACTCGCCGTACTTGTCGGCGAGGTACCGGGCCAAGTCGGAATCGAGCTGGCCGTAGTCGGAGTGGATGGTGGCGCGCAGAGCGGCTTCGGTGGAATTGCCCTGGCTGATGCGCTCCAGGATGCGTTGAATGTCGCTCATGCCATAGGAATCGTTGATGTATGCGACGGCAGCCAGCGATTCGGCGTAGGCGAGGTAGGCTTGGGCCCCGGAAAATTGCTGGAAGCTTCCTTCCAGGGCATTGAGCGGGACGTTGTGCTGCGCTTTGTAGAGCAGAGAAAGCTGGTGTCCATCGCCGCCGAGACTTTTGGGCTCGAGGAACTGGGCGATCCCTTCGTGCAGCCAGGGCGGGCAACGGCCGCCGGAAAGGCCTGCAATGAATGAGTGAGCGAGTTCATGCTTCAGAACGTGCGCCAGTTCCGGAGTCATGGAACTCAATCCGCTGATCGGGATGCGCAGCTTGCCATCATTAATCCCTCCAGACCAGCTGGGCGCGTGGGTGACATCGAAGAAAGCTTGTTCGGTATACAGGGTGACAAGGATGTTGTCGCGGGGCGGATTGCCGAGATCGCGAACCAGGTCGTCATAATCGGATTCGAGCGCCGCCAGGATTTGTCCTCGAAAGACCTCGGAGGTTTGTTTGCCTTCGTAGTGCAGAGTGAAATGGCTGCTCTCGCCCTGGGCGAAGTCGGACTCGACTGTCTGCTCGCGTTGAGCTTTAGCCAGGAACTGCTGGACCGCAGAATCGGGGCGCAACTCGAGGGAGCGTTTCCAGGAGGTGATGGCTTCCTTGGTGTGGTCGGAGGCGAACTGGGCATAGCCGAGCATGGTATAAGCGTCGGGTGAAGCGGGAGCAGACCGGACGGCGCGCTGGGCATAGGGCAGAGCCTGAGCGGCATTTCCGGTGCGAACCAGCAGTGCGGCGTAATAAACAAGGATGGTGGAATTGTCGGGCTGGAAGCGGAGGGCGCTTTCGAAATATTGCCGGGACTGGGCGATGTTGCCGTGATCGAATTCAAATTTGCCGGCAATGAAATCGGCGGTCGCGCTCAACTCGGCATTGCCTTTAGCTTCGAGACCGGCGAGAACGTCGGCGTTGACCTTGCCTTCCCTGATGATCCTGGCGACGAGATCTCCCTCATTGGCCAGACTGTCAGCGGGAGTGAAGGCGGAAAGGTCTCCGATCTTTGCCGCTCCCGATGAGCTGTGCGCCGGCATGCCTCCGGCATCGATGTGATCTACGACGGACTTGGGGATCGCATAGGAGTCGTCGCCGATGTCGTATTCGTAATGATTGCCGTTTTCGCGGACGTGATCGGCCAGGATGCTGCGGCCATTTTTCAGGTGGATGGTGTCGGCCCGTGCACCAGCGAGGGCGAACGCCACCGCTATAAAGAGGATGGTGACACGTAGCCGCATTCAGGCGCATTCTAGCAACAGGGGGGCACTCAACCCACGTGACGAAGGTACTACTCGATATGGGAGGCTTGCGGGTCGCGGCGGCGATCTGCATGGTGGTTTGGGCGCTGTCGGCAATGGCCTCGGCGGGCGAGAAACCTGCGGACAAGCCAGCGGAAGCGCTTTATCTGCAACTCGGAGACGTGGGACTTGATGCGACGCGGGTGTATCAGGTGAGGGGTGCCGCGCTGGAGCGATCGGCGGTCCACATTACTCTGGAGGACGGCACCATCGGCTTCACCCAGGACGTGCTGGGCCGGATCACGGGAGCATTTTTCGAGGGCGACGGCGAAGTGTTGCTGACACCTCCAAGTGAAGTGGAGCGGAGATCGATGAGCCTGTTCACCGGGATGGCAATTCTGGAAGAACATTTTGCCACCGCGTATTTTCGGTTCAACGACGATGCGGCAAACGAATTGCGGCCGGATCTGCGGGCCACCGACAAGCAGCAGGAGTTTGTCGAACGCTGGGGAGCAACGGCGCGGAATCTGGCGCAATCCGACGCCATGAGGCTGTTGGTGACCTTCAGCAGAATGCTGCCGGTGAACGGCCTGGCGACTGCTCCCGAGAATGCGAACTGGCTGGGCAGAGTCCCCGACCGGTATCTGCACGCGCGGCTGCAAGGAACCAAGCTGGGCATTTTTGACGTTGCTTTCGATTCTCTGGCGGCCGAGCAAGTGGAGGCGGGGCAGGAGAAGGCGGCTGGGGACGGCGTCTCCTACTATGACGTCTGGACATCGTTTTCACCCAATGCGCCAGGGACTTGGGGAAAGAGCGCCAGCGCAACGTCCGGGCCAGGCAATCCCAGCCCGAGGGAAGACTGGATCGCAGCTCGACGCTACACGATCCAGACCGAAGTGCAGCCTCCCAAGCAAATTCATGCGCGAGCCCGGGTGCAGCTGGACGTGAAGGAGGGTGGGACGCGCGACCTGGTGTTTGAACTGTCGCGATTCCTGAAGATCGAAAGCGTCAAGCTCGACGGCCAGGCGGTGGAGTTCATTCACAATCCGGCGGTGGAAGGGACGCAGCTTTCGCGCCGGGGGAATGACATCGTGGCGGTGATTCTGCCGGAGCCGGCGAAGACTGGACAGAAGATCGATCTTGAATTTGTGTACGGCGGAGAAGTTCTGGCGGAAGCGGGCAGCGGATTGCTTTATGTGGGCGCGCGAGGTACTTGGTATCCGAATCGTGGGATGGCGATGGCGGATTTCGATCTGGAGTTCACGTACCCAGCGGGCTGGACGCTGGTAGCAACCGGGAAGCCGACACCGGTTTCGCCCAGTGAGACGGCCGCGAAAGCCAATGGTCTGCAGACGTCGCGCTGGGTGTCGGAACGGCCGATTCCTTTGGCGGGATTCAATTTGGGTAAGTACAAAGTTGCTATGGTGCAGGCGGGAAACGTCACCGTCGAGGCCTATGCCACGACCGGGGTGGAACGAGACTTCCCGAGTCCGCCAGTGCAGGTGATCGAGCCGAATCCGGGCGATCCGCTTTCGCCGCGAATGCAAATGATCGTACCGAGCCGCCCCTCCCCAGTGCGGAACGAATTGACAGTCGCGGAGAGCGCAGCGCGCGCCATCCGGTATTATGCCGACCGGTTTGGCCCATATCCCTATAGTCGACTGGCTTTGACACAGATGGCGGGACGTGACAGCCAGGGTTGGCCCGGGCTGGTGTTTCTTTCTTCGTATGCGTTTCTCGGCCAGCAGGAGAGCGAACAACTGCATTACGAACCGTACCGGATCCTGCTGCAGCAAAACATTCCGGCGCACGAGACAGCGCATCAATGGTGGGGCGACCTGATTACGTGGAACAGCTACCGTGACCAGTGGTTTTCCGAGGGGCTGGCGAATTACTGCGCGTTGATGATGCTGCAAGAGAAGGATCCGGCTGGTTTCCGGCAAGTGATGGAGAAGTACCGGCAGGATCTGGTCGAAAAGAATAAAGATGGGATGTCTCCGATGGACGCAGGGCCGGTGACTCTGGGCGCGCGGCTGCTGTCGTCGCGGTTTCCGGAGGGGTACGAAGCCATTCTTTATGGCCGGGGGACCTGGCTGTTCCACATGCTGCGGACCATGCTGAGAGATGGCATGCTGAAAGATGGCATGATGAAAGACGCGATCCCGCCAGAAGGTGGACGCAAGCGCCAGAGCAGCATGAGTGTCGATGAACCGTTTGTGCGGGCGCTGCGGAGAGTCCGGCAGAAGTATGAGGGGAAGTCGATCAGCACCCGCGAACTGATGGACGTTTTCGCGGAAGAGCTTCCGCCCGCGCTGCGTTACGAAGGCAAGAGTTCGCTGGACTGGTTTGTGAAGGGGTGGATCAACGGCACGGCGCTGCCCAGGCTGGAACTGAAGGCGGTGAAATTCACTCCGAAAGGCGCGGGCTCGGTGGTGAGTGGCACGATTCTGCAGAAGGACGCACCGGAGGATCTGGTAACCTCGGTGCCCGTGTATGCGGCGATGCCGGGGAAACCAGCGGTGCTGTTAGGGCGCGTGTTCGTCGACGGCGAGGAATCTTCATTCCATTTGCCGGCGCCAGCCGGAGCGCACAAAATCGTGCTCGATCCCAACGAGACGATTTTGACGGCTCCGAAATAGGGGTGGCTGCGGACGCAGGCGAGACGGATTTACGATACCGAATCGGTCCTGTTTCCCCATTTGATTCCCGAAATGAATGCGCAGGAAGGCCTCCACACAAGTCTCGATAAGAATTTCCTCATCTAAATGCAGCAGTTTCTGCGGCTCGCACTGCGACTGCTTCGCAGACTGCGATGGCAGCCCATCTGCTTACAGGAGGATGCGGATTGGAATTTTGTGAGGAAACGACGGACGACATTCGAGTGCGAACAGGCATCAAAGGGGGCGGCCATGTATGAACCCATGTACGGACCAATGACAGAGACGCTGGAGGACGCGAACCAGTGGTGTCCCGGAGCAGGCGAGGAAATGCTGAGGGGAGCGGAGACGATCCTGTTCGTGGAAGACGAAGCGTTTGTGAGGGATGTGACGTGTGAAGTGCTGCGATCTGCGGGATATCGCGTCCTCTCCGCAAAGAATGCGACCGAAGCCATACGTTCCTACGATGCAAGGCGCGGCGAGGTGGAACTCTTGCTCACCGATGTGGTGCTGCCGGGAGAGACGGGTCTTGCGTTGGCGGGGAGACTGCGGAGCGAAGCTCCAGATCTCAAAGTGTTGTTGGTTACAGGATATGCAGAGCAGATGGGAAGGCGAGAGGGGAAGCATGAGGAATGTTTAGCCAAGCCGTTTTCCACGGAAGTGCTGCTGCGGAGCGTGAGGCGTTTGCTGGATGATGGGGGAATCCGGGTCGCACCAGTAGATTTGGTTACGCAAGCCTGCGGTAACGGGTAGCGTGCAGAATCTGCGATGGAATCTGGGGGAGCGGGACAATACGATCGAGGACGCCCAACTCGGCGCAGGCGCGGGGCATGCCGTAGACGGTGCAGGTGGCTTCATCCTGGCCAATGGTGAGGCCGCCTTGGCGGTGGATGGACTGCATGCCGGCGGCGCCGTCCGAGCCCATCCCGGTCATGATGACTCCGAGGGCGAGATTTCTGAAGGCTTCCGCCACCGACTTCATCAAGACGTCGACTGAGGGAATGTGCAGGTAATTCTCCGGGTGCTGGTCGAGGCAGATGATGGCCTGCGAGTCGGAGAGCCGTTCGATGCTCATGTGCAATCCTGAGGGGGCAATGTAGGCCACGCCCGGCAGAAGGGTTTCTCCGTGAGAGGCTTCGCGCACACTGAGGGAGCAAAGAGTATTGAGCCGTTGCGCGAACGGCGCCGTAAAGCCCGGAGGCATGTGCTGCACAATCAGGATGGGCACGGAAAGATCGCGCGGGAAAAGCGGCAAAATTTCCTGCAGCGCTTTGGGGCCACCGGTGGAGGTTCCCAGCGCGACGATGGCCGGGGTGGCGTGGCCTGCCCCGCTCCGGATTTCTGACTGGGACCGAGGGGGCTTTCTAGCCCGCACATCCATGGGGCGCGGCTTCCGCGATTGCGCGGCCGCTCGTATCTTGGTGATGAGGTCGGACCGTATGTGGAGGATATCGAGCGAGGTAGACGAAAGACTCTTAGGGACATAATCGTCCGCGCCCGTGTCCAGGCACTGGACGCGGTCTTCCACCCGCGTGCGCTGGGTCAGCACGAGCACCGGCAAGCTGGGCTTTTTCGCCCGCAGGTGGCGCAGAACGCTGACGCCGTCCAGCTTGGGCAGGTTGAGGTCGAGAATTACCACGTCATACTCGGTCTCGGTGGCGGCGGTTCGAGCCTGTTCGCCATCCGGGAAAACATCGACTGAGTAGTGTTCGCCTTCCAGACCCTGGCGAACGAACCGGGCTAACGCTTCATCATCTTCGGCAATAAGAATTCGCATAACGTGAACCGTCCTTAATCCAACAGCCAAGTCTAGTTAGAAACCGCTCAACCGCAGCCGAAACTAAGGCCACACAAAGGTCTGTAGGTGCAAGAATGGAGCTCGGTTTCAAAGCGGGAGATTCGGCGTGAGAACCTCGCTCACGGAGTTTCATTCCGGTGCGAACCTCAGGGGCCAATTCCGTCGCGCCCGATCGCCAGCGATAATTCCGAAGGGAGTCTTTCCACTGGAGCCCTGCCTTGCGGCTGTGGAGCAAAACGACGCTGAAGTCGCTGCTGGTGCCGGGTGGACTTCTCCTTTTGAGCGTCGCAGTGCTCGTCTATTCCGGGTGGTTGACCCTGGCTTTACCTGCGTTGAGCTTTCTGTACTATTGCGCGCTGATCGGTGGAATGCTGCTGGCCTGGCGATTCCATTCCAGTCGCATCTTCTTCGCGTTGGTTGTGCTGTTTCTGGCTCAAGAAGCGATTGCAGCCTTCGGGGGCGGACATGTTTCGCCCGGAACGCCTGGGTGGACGGCGGTGCAAGCGGCGGCGGTGCTGGTGCCACTCGACTTCGTGCTCATCGCGTTGATGCACGAGCGTGGCTTCACCGTCTCCGCGATGGCGCCCGTCGGTCTCTTCCTGTTCGTGCAATCGGTGATTGCGGCGGTGCTCTGCCGCTCAGCGGAAGGCTCACCTGCGGTCCGGGCGCATCATGTTGCGACCGCGGTTGTCTTGCCGGGATACGCTCTTTTCGCATTTGCGGCCGCAGGGATCTTCCTGTTGGCACGGTTTCTGATCACACGAAAGACCGTCGACATCGCTTTCCTGTGGGCGCTCTCCGCATCTTTCCTGGCCTTGCGCTTCACGGGTACAACACGAGTGTCGACCGTGTACTCAGCCGCAGCAGCATGCATTCTCGCGATTTCGATCATCGAGAACTCGTACCTTCTTGCCTATCACGATGAACTCACGGCGCTGCCTTCGCGCCGGGCCTTCAACGACGCGCTGCTGCGGCTGCAGAATCCCTATTCGATCGCCGTGGTGGATATCGACCACTTCAAGCGATTCAACGACATCTACGGCCACGACACCGGCGACCAAGTCTTACGCTTGGTTGCGGCCAGCTTGTCACGCGTGACCGGCGGGGGACAGGCCTACCGCTGCGGAGGAGAAGAGTTCAACATCCTGTTTCCTGGAAAGACGACTTCCGAAGTGGTGGATCATCTGGAGGAGTTGCGGAAGGCGATTGAGTCCTCGGAGTTCCGCATGCGAGGCGGCGAGCGGCGGCAGGTTCCTCGAGGACCGGACCGCCGGAACGGGCGGGCCCGCGGCCGCGCGCGCAAGGGTCAGGCGATTCGAGAGCTCGCGCAGGAAAAACCTCCGGCGCCGCTCTCGGTGACGGTCAGTATCGGTGTGGCCACTTCCGCAAGAGAAGACTCGGACCCCGAACTTGTGCTGCAGGCAGCCGACAAGGCGCTCTACCGCGCCAAGGCCCAGGGACGCAATCGGGTCCAGACCGCAACTGCCCCCCGGCGGCGGACTCGCTTCAAAGCGGCCGGAATTGCCTGAAGGGCCGGAAAGCAATCAAATTCGAGGAAGGAAGGCTGCATCGGAGTTGCTGAGAAACGTGCGGCCCGGGCCGTCAACTTTGTAGGACGGGAAGTTATGACGGCCCGGTTCCGAACGTTATCGCAAGCACCGCAGGCCGTGCGGTCAGCCGGCGGTCGAAGGCGGGATTGGGCGCTTCCGGCCGGTGCCCCCGCAAGTGGGGCATTTCAAGCGGATAAATGCGACACCTTCGGACTTACCGTTCAAGTCCACAGGCTTGGCAACATATCCACTACCGCCGCAGTTCGGGCAGTCGTCCGGAGCCACTCCGCTCCCCCCTCATGGTTGAGGGAATTGTCAACGACGAGAGCGCGAAACTCGCAGAAGAGTGTTTTGCGTTACGAATCACGAACAAGAATTGGCAGGGTGCCGGACTTGCCGATCCTCAAAGCGGCGCAACGAGTCGCGAGCGGGCAAAACTCACGATCACCGCTTTCGACGTGGGTGTATTGCTCCTCAAGGCGACGCTGCCGATCGGCACCAGCACATTTGCTTCCGGAAAGTACGTGGCCACGCAACGGCGGGGAATCTCATAAGGCACTACCACAAAGCGTGGCGCAACCCGCAGTTCCTCTTTGCCATCGTTTTGGTCACCGTTGCGGAAATGGCTGGTGATATCCAACAGTTCACCCGCCTTCCATCCGTGCTCGTTCATATCGTGGGGATTCATGAGCACGACCCGGCGGCCATGAAAAATGCCCCGGTAGCGGTCGTCCAGGCCGTAAATTGTGGTGTTGAACTGGTCGTGACTGCGGAGCGTGGTCAGCAGGAATTGTTCCGCCGCAAGAGGAATCGATTCGATGGCGGATACGACGAAGGTGGCCTTCCCTGTTTTCGTCTTGTAATCCCCATCACGCGCCGCATTGGGCAGGTAGAACCCACCTTTTTGCCGAACGCGACGGTTCATGTCCTCACAGCCAGGTACGACACGGGCAATGAGGTCGCGAATACGGTCGTAGTCCTCGACCAGATGCGACCAGTTCACCTGTGTGCGGTTTCCGAGCGTGGCCACCGCCAGCCGCGACACAATCGCCGGCTCGCTCAACAACTGATCTGATGGCGGCTCCAGATTTCCCCGCGACGTGTGGACAATGCCCATGGAGTTTTCCACGCTGACGAACTGATTCCCTTTCGCCTGTGCGTCGCGATCGGTGCGGCCGAGACACGGCAAGATCAGCGCTTGCTTCCCCGTGATTACGTGAGCGCGGTTGAGCTTGGTCGAAACGTGTACGGTCAGATGGCACAGGGATAGAGCCTCGGCCGTGAACTCAGTGTCGGGAGTCGCCGACAGGAAATTTCCTCCCATGGCGAAGAATACCTTGGCTTCGCCCCGGTGCATCGCTTTAATCGAGTCCACCACATCCCAGCCGTGCTTGCGTGGAGGCTCGAATCCAAAGACATCGCGGAGCTTATCGAGGAAACCGTCCGGCATCCTCTCCCAGATGCCCATGGTCCTGTCGCCCTGCACGTTGGAGTGCCCTCTCACCGGACAGACGCCCGCGCCCGGTCGTCCGATATGGCCGCCGAGCAGCAGCAGATTCACGATCTCCTGAATCGTAGCGACGGCCTGCCTCTGTTGCGTCAAGCCCATCGCCCAGCAGGCGATCATGGACTTCGATTGCATCACCACCTCTGCAATCTCCCGAATCTGAGAGCGCGAGATGCCGCTTTGTTCGACGATTTCATTCCATGAGACGGCCGCAATCGCGGCGCGAAAATCCTCGAAGCCGCTTGTGCTCTTGTCAATGAATGAGCGATTGATGATCTGTCCCGGATGGCGGGTGTCTTCTTCCAAAATCTCCTTGCACAGGCCCTTAAAAAAGGCGAGATCTCCGCTCAAGCGAACGGGAACGAAGTGCTTCGCGATCTTCGTGCCCGGCCCGAACAGGTGAAGCACGTCCTTGGGATGTTTGAAGCGGGTCAACCCCACTTCCGCCAGTGGATTCACACTGACGATCGTTGCGCCACGACGGGCGGCTCGTTGCAAGGTGGCGAGCATCCGGGGATGGTTGGTGCCGGGATTTTGCCCAACAATAAGGATAGTGTCAGCCAGGTCGAAGTCCTTCAAGGTGACGGTTCCCTTGCCCACGCCGATCACTTCCTTCAACGCCAGCCCCGACGATTCGTGACACAAGTTGGAGCAATCAGGCAGATTGTTGGTGCCGAACTGGCGCACAAACAATTGATATAGGAATGCGGCTTCGTTACTGGTGCGGCCCGACGTGTAAAAGATCGCCTGATCCGGAGTGCTCAACGCATTGAGCTCAGCGGCGATCATGCCGAACGCGTCGTCCCACGAAATTGGTTCGTACTGGTGGCTGCCGGCACGCAACACCATGGGATGGGTCAATCGCCCCTGGTGACCCAACCAGTAATCCGACTGCCGCGACAGATCAGAGACACTCCACGTGCGGAAGAACTCGGGCGTGCAGTGCTTCGTCGTGGCTTCCTCGGCAATCGCCTTGACTCCATTCTCGCAGTATTCGTTGAGGGAGCGATCCTGATCGGGATCGGGCCAGGCGCAGCCCGGGCAATCGATTCCGTCAAATTGATTGAGATGAGAGAGGGCGGCTATCCCGCGGACCAGCCCAGGTTCTCTGAGGGTGAACTCGGCGGCTTTGAGAACGGATTTCAGTCCAGCCGCGACACGAGCGGGCGAAATGGCTCGGATGCCATCGGTTTCAATGGGTGGCTGCGCGTGCGGCACCTCGCCTCCCGCGTGGAGGTCAGACCCATCCACGGCGACACGGCGTTTGACTCCCGGGTTGTCTTCTCCCACAGTCCCCCCAAACGGGGACTAGTTTACGACAGAGATCGGTTGCCCTGAAGGCAATAGCTCCGACGCAGAAAGAGCCGCCGTTTCTGGTTGCTCAACTTGCATTCTTGCGGTGAAGAAGTTCCACGTTGAGCGAGTTGCCGCCGCGTGATCGGTCTTCCTGCTGCGGTGTGAGCAACACGAGGATTAGCCGCAAGGTGTCTCACTCTCACGATTCCGAACAAGGAGGGAACACAGAACTACGACAAGGATTGGAGCGCTATCGAGTTTGGGGCCTGCACTCGCCCGATCTCGTCGACCGTCGACCGGTTGCTGCGAGATCGCCTGCAACATCGGCCTTCCCGGGCCGGAGCGCTATTGCTGGGCGTGAGCGAAGTGGCGCGGTGCTCCCCCCGTGAAATTCGGGAGTCGCCAAGATGTCGGAACTCTTTTCTGACGCATCGTCGCGACTCCTCAGGATGAAAGAACAGCGTCACACAGCATCGCAAGAGGGATGAGCATCATGTGGGAGCGTCCCCCCTACGCTCGCAAGCGGTGACCTTACACATATCCGCCGTGGTAAACTGTAACTCCGCACGCCGGAGAGGTGGCAGAGTGGCCGAATGCGGCGGTTTGCTAAACCGTTGTACGGGCTAACACCTGTACC
>Ga0209415_10011130_pt1 | contig 15186 bp, 8 predicted proteins | sample PeaSoiSIISIP2007_FD_187696 | JGI IMG/M metagenome (GOLD analysis project Ga0209415, IMG submission 187696) | Peat soil microbial communities from Weissenstadt, Germany - SII-SIP-2007 (SPAdes) (version 2) | ecosystem: Environmental > Terrestrial > Soil > Wetlands > Peat | place: Germany... | reverse complement strand
CGCATCCGGCCTCCAGACTCCGCTCCACGTCCTCTTTGAGCGCCGACGCGGTCAGCGCGATGATCGGTACCGGCGCCATCGCGCGCTCGTTCTGCCATTTGCGGATCTCGCGCGTCGCGCTGTAGCCGTCCATCACCGGCATCTGCATGTCCATTAGGATCAGGTCGTAGCGGCCCGCCACGAACTTGTTCACCGCGAGCTCGCCGTTCTCGGCGGTATCGAGCCGATGGGGCGTATTCTTGAGGTAAGCCGCGATCAGCAGGCGGTTGTCGGCCGAGTCCTCGGCGAGCAGAATCCGCAACGGCCGGCCGCTCTGCGCTTGCGCCTGGGCGGCAGGCTGGCCGTTGGCAGGTGCGCCGTTGGACTTGGCGCTGCTGACTTCCGCTCGCGCGTCCGCGATCGCTTCGTACAGATCCTGGCGGCGAATCGGCTTGACGAGGTAGGCGTGGATACCGAGCTCGCGCAGCCTGGCGGTCGTGATACTGAAGTCGTCGGAAGTGAGCATCAGCGTCAGCGAGCGGTGGACTCCGACCCGCCGCGCAACTTCGATGCCGTCGATTCCCGGCATCCGGTAGTCGAGCACCAGCAACTCGAATGGCTGGCCTTCCCGCGCCGCCAGCGTAATCTGCGCCAGCGCCTGCTCGCCGCCTTCGGCCTCGGAGACGAGCGCGCCCTTTGCGCCGAGCATCTCGCGCAGGATCAGCCGATTGACCGGAGTATCGTCCACCACCAGCGTGCGAACGCCCCTCAAATCCAGCGCCGCGGTCGTCGAATTGTCGCGCGCGACGGCTCCGGCGTCGGCCTCGAAGCGGGCGGTGAAGTGGAAGGTGCTGCCCTTGCCGACTTCGCTCTCCACCCAGATTTTGCCGCCCATCAGATCGACCAGCCGCTTTACGATCGCCAGCCCGAGCCCCGAGCCTCCGTACCTGCGGGTGGTCGAGGAGTCGGCCTGCGTGAAGTTGGTGAAGACCTTGTCAAGCTGCGCCCTGGCAATTCCGATTCCGGTGTCCGCGACCGAGAAATGGAGCAGCACCGATTCTTTTTCCGGCGTTCCGTCTTCCGGCGCGGCTTCTTTCTCCTGCGCGACGGTGAGGACGATCGATCCCGACTGCGTAAACTTGATCGCGTTGCCGATCAGATTGATCAGAATCTGACGGAGCCGCAGCGGATCGCCGCAGAGACCGGTCGCGAGGCCGGGCACGATTCGGCCGACCAGCTCCAGGCGCTTTGAATGGGCGCGAACCGCCAGCGTCTCGCAGACCCGGTCGGTCAATTCGCGCAGATCGAAAGGCGTCCGCTCGAGCTCGATCCGCCCCGCCTCGACCTTGGCCAGGTCGAGAATGTCGTTAATCAAATCGAGCAGCGAGTTGCCGTTGTTGATCATGATGTTCAGGTACTTGCGCTGCTCCGGGTCGAGCCCGGTCTCCGAGAGCAGTTCCGCCATCCCGAGCACGGCGTTCATCGGGGTGCGGATTTCGTGGGACATGCTGGAGAGAAACTCCGACTTGGCGCGCGACGCCGCCAGCGCCGCCTCGCGCGCTTCGACCAGTTGGCGCTCGGTTGCCTTGAGCGCCGAGATATCGCGCGTGACCGTCAGACAGCAGGTGTGTCCGCGCAGCTCGAACAGCGTCGCGGAAAGCAGGCATGGCAGCACTGCGCCGTCCTTGTTTCGGAAGGAGATCTCCATGTTCCTGATTTCGCCGCGCTCTCTCAGCTCCTGGACGAGGCGGGTATTGTCGTCGGGGTTGGCGTAGGCGCTGTAGTCGCGGGATCGTTTGCCGACCACCTCGGCGCGGCTGTAGCCGGTGCTTTTCACGTACTCTTCATTGACATCGACGAATTTGCCGGTGTGAAGGTCGACGATCGTCATGCGATCGAGGTTGACGTCGAACAGCTTGCGGAAGGTTTCCTCGCTCTGCTTAAGCCGGCGCTCGGTCTCTTTCAGTTCCGAGATGCTGCGTGCGATGCCGACCACGTATCGTTCGCCCGCGACTTCGACCAGTTTCGTCGACAGCAGGCACGGGATGGGCTTTCCATCCTTGGTGCGGAGATCGGTCTCCAGGTTCTGGAAGCTGCCGCGATAGAATAGCTCGCGCACAGTCTTATCGCGCGCCTCCGGGTCGATCCACATCGCCAGCTCGCCGAACTTCCGCCCGATCAGCTCTTCGCGCGTGAAACCAAACTGATGCTCAAACCCGCGGTTGAGATCGACGAAGCGGGCGACCACGCCGGTGGGCATGACGCCATCTTCCCCCGCAGCCGCTGGCGCGTCGTTCGCCGGGGATGCCGCGTTGGCCTCGTTCGAGATGCGGAGCACCACGATCGCGTCGAAGGTGGCGTCGAAAATCGTTCGCAGCGAGAGTTCGCTGGGGCTCAGAGCGTCGGCGAGGCCGGCGCGCGCAGGCTGAAGTTTGGCGACCTCGTTTTCCAGGTCTGCCCTGGTCTGCTCCAGCCGCTCGATTTGCGCCAGCAGCTCGTCGCGCCGCGCGCACAGCTCCCGGCTGCGGTCCTCCGCGCTCGCACGATTATCCCCCAGGTTTGCCATCGACCTCTCCCAGCCCTCCCGCAACGATCCTTCCGGATCAGTAGGCTGGATGAGCAAGTACAGTGCCTGAGGCTGGAGGCTGATCCGCCGATGGCGCGCACACTCCGGCGCTGCTAAGTGTGCCAAAGAGGATCAGCCGGGCCGTGCGGCGTTGCGGGATCGGCAGTGTTGCAGCGCTGCGACACGGCGGCGGCCGGGTTGAGAAAACCGCCTTTGTGTAGGAAATCTTGGCCGAGAGAACCTAACCCCTAACCCCTTCCCGACGCGGGAAGGGGAACCGGAGTTGCCACGAACTGGTCGCCCCTCTCCGTTTCTGAGGGAGAACGGGCGAGTGGTTCTGCGCATCGCGGCGCCGCCGAGAGAACCTAACCCCTAGCCCCTTCCCGACGCGGGAAGGGGAACCGGAGTTGCCACGAACTGGTCGCCCCTCTCCGTTTCGGAGAGGGGACGGGGGAGAGGTTCCGCCGTGTATGTCATGACTGGAACGCTTTCCGCCTCTAGCGTGCCTGCCACACTGGTTTGCGCTTTTCCAGGAAGGCGCGGACGCCTTCTTTTGCGTCGTCGCTGCGGCGCACGTCGCCGGCCAGCTTGAGCAGGTCGTCATGGTAGGCCTCGAAGGTCTCGCTCATGCATCGGCGGACCGTGGCCTTCATCGCGCGCAGCGACAACGGCGCGTTGCCGGCGATCTTTTCGGCGAGCGCGTTCGCGGCTTCGTTCAGCTTCGCGGCGGCGACGACCTCGTGCACCATCCCCATCGAGAGCGCGCGGCGGCCGTCGATCAGATCGGCAGTGTAGAGAATGTAGGCGGTGTTCGCGGAGCCGATTACCTCGATTAGCTTGCGCGTGAAATCGTAGGGAACCATTAAACCGACGCGCCCGAGCGTCATGCCGAGCCGTGCATCCTCGGCGGAGATCCGCAGGTCGCAATGGAGCGCCAGCTCGAGGCCGCCAGCCAGCGCTGCGCCAGAAATCGCCGCGATAGTCGGAACGGGCAGCTTCTCCAGGCGGCCGAAGGCGCTCTCCAGCGTGGTGGGATTGTGGCCGCCTTCGATGCGGTTGACTTCCGCCAGATCGATTCCGGCGCAAAAATGGCCGCCCTCGCCGCGCAGCACGACCGCGCGGATTTCCGTATCGGTCTCGATCGATCGCAGCGCCTGGTCGAGCGCTTCGATCAGGGGCTGGTTGAGCGCGTTGCGTTTCTCGGCGCGGTTCAGGATCAGCGTCACGTAGTTGCGTTGGCGTTCGACTTTGAGGATTTCCTCAGCCATTAAAGTACTCCTTTAACTTCGACCATATGCCGCGGATGGCAGCATCGCACGCCCGCAGTCGTATCATCAAGCCGCGAGGACGGCGTGCGCATGCGGCGCGACGTTTACCGCGCGCCGGAGGGTGGCTCCCAGGCGACTTTGAGGTGATCGACCGATCGCAGGATCGCGCCGGCCGGCTCGGTGGCCTCGATAAGACGCAGGCCGGGAAGACGTTCGAGCACCACCTCGATCGCGGTCTGGAGCTGGCCCTGTGCGAGGTAGGCGCCGGGGCAGAACTTGGAGCCGAAGCCGAAGCTCATGATTTCGCTTTCCGGGCGATCGGGGTTGAAGCGGTCGGGCTCGGGGAAGACGTCGGGGTCGCGATTCGCGCCGGCGATCGCCGCCATCACGATCGCACCGGGGGGCAACTCGACTCCCGCGAGCTCGCCGCCGTCGGGCACGATTCGCGGCAGCACCGCCACCGGCGGCTCGCATCGGAGCGCCTCGTTGACGATCCCGCGCCGGATCGCAGGCTCGCGCCGGGCTCTGTCGGCCAGTCCGGGCTCGGTGAGCAGCCGCCAGAAGAGGCTGCTCATCGCGTCGGAAGTGGTGGTGGCACCGACCGCGTAGAGCAGCCGCACGTGCGAGTAAATTTCCTCCTCGGTGAAACGCATTCCCGCTTGCTCGGCCGCCAGCAGGTCGGAGAGCACGTCGTCGCGCGGATGGCGGCGGCGCTCGTCGAGAGCGGGCTTCAGGAAGCGCGTGACCTCGCGCGCGGCGGCGAGCGCGCCGTCGGGATCGGCCGGATGGCTGAGCATCGCGTGCGCCCACAGGCGTTGCTGCTCTTCGCTCCCGACCGGGAGACCGAGCTTGCGGCTAATCGCCCAGAACGGCATCACGTCGGCGAAATCCGTGACCAGATCGCCTTCACCACGGTTGACGAAACGGCTCACGATTTCGTGTGCGAGCGGAGTCAGATCGGTCTCGACGAAGCGGTTGACGGCGCGCGAGCGGAACGCCGGCATCGCAAGCTGCCGATAGCGGTTGTGCTCGTCGCCGTCCATGCTGATGAAAGTGTTGCCGACCACCGGCTTGATCTCGAATTGGTAGGTCGCCCCGCCCGGGAACCGTTTGTGGTCCATGAAAAACTCGCGGAGGTGGGCGAATCGGACCACGATGAAGGCGGGCAGCCCAAAGAGCCGGGCCTTCGCGAGGCCACTGGAGGTGCGCGCCTGCACCAGGAGCTCGTGAAGCCGCCGCCCCGGCAGCGGGTCACTGCGGAAATCGACATCGAATTCGAGCTGGCTCACCGCGATACCGTATCTAAATCCAGGCGCTTGGGCGCCCAGGCGGCGCCGGGCCGGTCAGGACGGAAGGGCCGGCGTCACCGGGAGACCGGTCTTTTTCGACAGGTAGCGGGAGAGCAGGCGCAACACGGAAGGCGTTACCTGCTCGATCGCCTCGGCGCGGAATCCCACCGATTCGGGGCCGCGCACGCGCATCATGCTGAGCATCGAGAGCCGCGTCAGCGCGGCGACGCCCTGACAGTAGCGATAGCGATCGAGCTCCATCGGCGCCATCGCGTGATAGAGCGGGAAGTACAGCATCGAGAACATCTTGCGCAACGAATTACCGGCCGCGTTGTCGCGCATCCAGCGCGGCTTCTCCATCGAGGAGGTGGACAGGATCACCGCGGTGGTGGCCGCATCGAGATGGCGATCGCCAAGGTCGGCGTTCACCCAGTCGATCACGCCCGTAACGCGAGCCCCCTTCACCAGTACGTTCTGCGGATGGTAGTCCATGTGCACCAGCGAGGGACGCGCGGAGCGGAACGCGGCCGATCGGCTTCGGGCCCAATCGAGCGCCTCGCGCAGGAAGGGCAGGGGGCCGCGCTCGACGCGCTCCGCGATCGTGTCGAGCACGCGATCGAGCAGCGGCGCCGAGGGCGTAGAATCCCTGGTTCCGAAAGCCTGCGGCACGCCTTCGGGCGCGACCATCCGCGGATCGAGCCGATGGAGCGTTGCCTGCGTGCGCACGAAGGACCAGAAGCCGAGCGAGAAAGTCTTGAACGCCGCCGGGAATGTCCTGATCGCGAACAGCGGGCCGCCGCCGAGCCGCTCCATGATCAGGAACGGCACGCTCAGCGCGGAGCGCTCGCGCTCGTAGAGATAAGGTTTCGCCACCCGATAGCCGACGGCCGCGAGCTGGCGCATCGAGCGGTACTCGCGGGTGCCTTTGTCCTCGGCGTTGCCGCCGTCGTAAAAGCGCAGCACCAGCGGCGTCGCGGCGGGAAGCCGAAAGCGCGCCACCGAGCGCTCGAGCGCGAACTCAAAGACGCTCGTTTCCCATCCGCTGGCCAGCAGGCTCAAGCGGCTGACCGGCGAGCCCAGATAGTCCGTCAATCGAAGCTTGAGCTGTGACAGTTCCATCTTCTCCCGTCCGCGTGCGCCGGGCGCTTTTCCGGCGCGGCCGTTTTCGCGCCCATAAGGATGCCGCCCCCTGCTACAGGAAATTAATACGGCGGAAGCCCGAGTGCAATAAAAGCTGACACTCGTGTCAGTGGGCGGTTTGCACAGCCGCGGCCGGGTGGGGACCTTGAAGACTGCGCAAAGGACGCGCGGCGATTGGACGCGCGCGCCGGTCGTTACCCGTCAGGGTGCTCTGATCTGCACGCTCGGGGCGCCGCTGGCGTTCGCGACCACCGTGCCGCCGATCGCGAGATCCACATCCAAGGGCCCCAGATCGCCGCTCGTCAGGTTGAAAAATCCGTCAACGCGTCCGGTCGGATGCTCGAACAGAAAAATCGTCCGCACGAAATCGTCCAGCGCGAAACCGATGTTGAGGTCCTGGATAAGCCCGTTGAATGACTCGCCTGCCGAGCCCTTGACGTAGAATCGCGCGTCCGGGTCCGCGGGCGGCGCGATCCCGTCGAGCATGCCGGTCTGGGTCACGGCGGTGCCGAACGGCGCGTCGGTAGACGCCACGCCCATATCATACACACCCGAGGACACGGTCTGGACGGTCAGGATCGCCGAGTTGCCCACGAGCTTGGTCGCGTAGACTCTGACCGGCGGGTTGACGTTGAGTATCACGATAGCAACCGGTGTGACGCCGTTGACCGTCCACGAGGCCACGGTGTCAGTGATCAGCGCGGTGAACGGAGTATTGGCCGTGCCCTGGACTCTGAGGCTGATCTCGGGTTGGATGCTGCCCCCGCCGACGGTGCCGCCGATGCCGCAAGCGGCAATTATCGCGCCACATAGTCCTGCGATTGCGCCCGCGATCGCGCTGCCACGCAGGCGCCCGCCGAGAATGGTCAAGCGCCCCGGCATGGCTGCTTCTATAGCGGGTTGTCGATCGGCGTGTTGTTGCATATGCCGGCGCACTCGCCATCGGCGAAACCACAGATGCCGGGACACGGGCTGGAAGTCGCCGCCGGCGCCGCCACTGTCACAGCAGTAGGCGAACTGGCCGGCGCGCCGCCTTCGTAGCGCTGGATCGCGTAAGCATCCGGTGGCGCGCAGAACGAGAACTGTCCGGCGTTCGAGGAAGGGCTCTGGCCAACCCCGGACTCCATCAGTTGCACGTTGTTCTTCGACAAAACGACCGAGGTGCCACTGTCTGGCACTACCGCGACCAGCCCGGTCAGACTGCCATGGCCGGCACACTCCAAAGCCGGGAAATTCTGGCCGGTCGCGCCGCCCGCGACATTGCTGAGCACCTCTATGGTATGGCCGGGAAACGGGCTCGGCCGGCCGTTGTAGAAATCCTGCGCCGAGGCGAACAGGTCGAACCCGGCGACCGAGGTCGGGACGTTGAGCGTGAACGGCGCGCTGGTCGCGCCGCCTGGAATGGTCGTCATCGTGACGTTCTCGAGCTTATTCGTTCCGGTGTCTTCAGCTATCACGAGCACCTGCGCGTCAGTTCCCGGCTCTGGTCCGGGATCGATCGACACGTTGCCGCTGATAGTGTTGCTGGTCAGGTTGAAGCTGCAATTGTCGGTGGACGTGCCGGGAGGGCCGCATACCGCGGGGACGGTCGTGCTGTTGACAGGTACGGTCGCGATTACATTGTCGTAGCCGGCAGCCGTCACCATCAGCGTGTAGGTTTCGAGCGGGACCTCGTTGAAGAATGCCGGTGTGTCGAAATTTCCCGGCAACGGGAAATTGCCCACATCGTCGCTGACGGCGGTAGCCACTATGACGCATTCGGATGGAGCGCTCTTGCAGTTGACGCCGCTGCCGGCGGGCGGCAACAGCAGGCTGACGGTCGCTCCTGAAATCCCCTGACCGCTCCGGGTGTCCTTGATCCTGCCGTCGATGCGACCGGTGGTCACGCTGCCTACGATGAAGTTCTGAGTGACTTGAGCGCCACGCGCCACCATGATGCCCGAGGCGGCTGAGTATTTGACCCCGTCACCGCGGGCGAAGATGTCGTAGCTGGTTCCGACGTCCAGCGCAGGGAGCTCGAGAATATAGGTTCCGTCGGACCTGACCGGCGCCACCGCGATCGGATCGCCGGTTCCGTGCACCTCGGCTCTGACCGACGCGCCCTGGGCTGGAGCACTAGAGACCGAGCCACTCACCTGACCGAGATATTGCGATGCGACCGGCACCGTGATGCTGGGATTGAGGATGTAGAACCCTCCGCTATGAAGCGGCGGCAGCAGACTGCCGGGATTGATATCAAGCACCAGCGCGGCGAGGCCGTCGTGCGCGACCTGTAGAGACATGTCCGCGCGGAGGGGGCTGAGCGACGCCAGTTGAAACGGGTAGCGCATGCATCCTTCGGCCACGGAGGGCGCTTGCGGGCAATTGGGAACGACAAAGCCGGGAGTGTTGGGATCGAGTATCAGCTCGACCTGCCGGTAGGTCTGGGCGGGCAGACTCCTGCCGCCGAACAATTGAACCTGATTCTGCAGGCTGTTGAGATCGATCTGCAGTTCACCCAGCCCACCCAGGCCTTTCGCGGCCCTTATGCTGCGCCAGTTCGGATCCAAATCGCTGATCGCAAGGCCTGGGATCGGGTTGACCCGGACCGCGACCACGTTGAGCAGAATTTGCTGGGCGCCGATAAAGGGACTGTCGGCGAAGCCCACCACGACGCGTCCCTGCGTAGAGGTGGGAGTGGGCGTGCTGCTGCTTCCGCCGCCGCATCCGCCCGGAATTACCAGCAGCGCCACCATCAATGCCGCCGGCGCCAGCAGGGCAAGCGCTGCCCTTGATCGAAGTAACCTTTTCTTCACTCGTGCTACGTGTCCAGAGATTTTGGCCAGAGATTTTGAGTAGAGCAGCGTTTGGGATAACCTAAAGTACGATGCCTGCGCAAGTGAGTTTCGCCATAGCGCGTCTACGCGCGTGCATTGACTCCGCACCGCCCGGCTTCGGAGCATCGCGATTGCCGATGAGCATCATCAGAACGCGCAGACCGCGCGCCCTCCTGTTCGGTCTCGCCGCGGCCACCCTTGCGTTGGTCCTCGCCGGACCGCGGGCAAACGCCAACGGCCAGTTCTCGGTCGGCAATCCAAGCCTCGAGCATTTCGACTCCGACGGCGGCGTGCAGCTCGACTTCGGATTGACCGATCAGGGCGGCGCGCCGGTCGGGAACCTTCGGGCTGACAACGTTCAGGTGCTCGAGGACGGCAAAGCCGCCAGAATTATCGATTTCCGCGGCGCCGGCCAGGGCCGCCCGGTCGATATCGTGTTCGTGCTGGACGTGACCGAATCGATGCAGCCCTATATCGACGCGGTCAAGCAGAACGTGATCGCGTTCGCGCAGGATCTGGCCGCCAATAATCGCGACTATCGGCTTGGGCTGGTGACGTTCGAGGACTACGTCGTATCCAAATACCCCGATTGCAACTGTGCGTACCAGGAGAAAATGACGTCGAACGTCAGCGAGTTCACCGGATGGGTCGGCAGCCTGCACGCGGGCGGCGGCGGCGACATCCCGGAGGATCAGCTCGACGCATTGTCCTATGCCGCAAGCTTCCCGTTCCGGCCGGAGGCGCAGGGCGTAATCATCCTGGTCACCGACGCGCCGCCGCATCATGCCGGTGACGGTTCGGCGCATACCCAGCACGACTCGGCGTTCTGGGACCACCATCCCGATCATAACGCCGACGTGACCGACCTGACCGGCGACAAGGTCGCGGACCAGCTCAAGAAGAACGGGCTGACGCTGTACGCAGTCGTGCCGCCGCCGTTCATCGCGCCCGAATACGCGCAGATCGTCGACGCCACGCACGGCCGCTCGTACAATATCGTCACCGAAGAAGGGCGCTTCTCCGAGCTGGTGCGTGAGATCGGGCACTCGATAGCCACCGAGTACTCACTCACCTATCGCACGCCGCGGCCGATCGAGGACGGTACGGAGCGCGAGGTCGAGGTCACGGTAAATTACGGGGGCCAGACCTACACCGCCAAAACCTCATACCAGGTGCGCGGCGTCGGCGGCGCGGCGATCAATGTTCCCGAAGACAGCGGGACCGCCGGCTCGAGTGAGGAAGGCGCCGGGATGCGCCAGCTCTCGTTTTCATGGTGGAACGGCGCCGTGCCGCTGCTGGCGCTGGCCGGACTGATCGCGCTGTCGCGGATGCGGTTTGGGATCTCCACCGACGAGCTCAAAGCGATTATCGATGCGCAGAGTCAGCCCACCGCGCGGGCGCCCGCCGCGGCGCGTCCGTCCGCGCCGCCGCGCGCCGCGCCGCCGTCGTACACGCCGGCCGGCGCCGCGCAGCCGCGGACCGCAGGAGCGGTCGCGGCAGGACAGGCGCGAGGCGCGCGGCTGGTGGCAATCGATCCGATCGATCCGGTGCCGGCCGAGTACAGCTTGCTCAAGGACGAAATCTCGCTCGGGCGCGGCGAGGACAACGATGTGGTCATCCCGCATGCGAGCGTCTCGCGCGCGCACGCGCGGCTGCTCAGGCGCGACGGCAGTTTTCAGCTTACCGACCTGAATTCGACCAACGGCTGTTACGTCAACGGTCAGCCGATACACGGATCGGTGATGGTTCCGAGCGGCAGCGAAGTCCGGCTCGGCGACGTGCGATTCATGTTGCGCTTCTAGTGCCGTTCCAACTATTCGCGCCTAAGCGGGGCGGTTCGGATGCATTTGCATCCTACGTGCTAAATAACCGACCGGGGAAAGCGCATGGCTCGCCCCGTTCCATGCGCGTGAAGCGCGCACCGCCGCCGGAAAAAAACGGGCGAGCTGGAACGGGGCTCGCTATAATTCGGAAGAACAAGTTGGAACGGCACTAGGCTTTTGAGCCAACCGATGGGGACGCAAAATGAGAGCTGCAAGACTCTACGCGGCGGCTATTGTCGCCGCAGCGATCGTGATTGCCGTTCCGGCGCTTGCTCAATTCGGAGGGCCGGTGCTTCCGCTCAGTACCACGCTGGTGCTCCAAAAGCCCGCGCCCGATCAGAGCGTCGGCGATCGCCAGGCGATCGAGATCGGGTTCAAGAAGCAGACCTACCGATTCATCCTGCGCGACGCCTACGTCGACAGCCCGAAATGGGTATGGAGCGACATCTGGCAATCGATCCGCCAGTTTCGGCCCAACTTGCAGATTCTGGACAACGCCGGCGATGAGCTCGTAAGGCTCAAGCCGGGCGAGATCGTCACCGTGAAGGGGATGTACTCGACGCGAACCCGCGTGTTCATGGTGAGCCAGATCGAGCCCGGCGGCGGCGCGTTCGCTCCGGAGCGATCGTATTGACGCGGGGTCCACAGAGAGGTTGTGCCTTCGATGACGCACAATGTAATCTGGCATCCCTGAACGATATTTCAGTGACTTTGCCCGAATCGCGATGAAAAAGCTTACCGGCGCCCAAATAACTATCGAGAGCCTGATCGCCGAGGGAGTCGACGTTATCTTCGGCTATCCCGGCGGCGCGATCCTTCCGACTTACGACGCGCTCATGGACTCGAAGATCAAGCACGTGCTGGTCCGCCACGAGCAGGGCGCGACGCACATGGCGGAAGGATATGCGCGCGTGAGCGGCCGGGCCGGCGTCGTGCTGGTGACCTCGGGTCCGGGCGCGACCAACTGCGTGACCGGAATCGCCGACGCCTACGCGGACTCGACCCCGATCGTCGTCATCACCGGCCAGGTCCCGACTTCGCTGATCGGCAACGACGCCTTTCAGGAAGCCGACGTGGTCGGGATCACCCGCCCATGCACAAAACACAACTATCTGGTCAAGGACGTAAAAGACCTCGCACGAATCATCAAGGAAGCGTTCTACATCGCGAATTCCGGCCGCCCCGGCCCGGTGCTGATCGATCTGCCCAAGGACGTCCAGCAGGCCGAGTGCGTTTTCAAGTATCCCGACAAGGTTGATATCAGGGGCTACAAGCCGACCTTCAAGGGTAATCCGCGCCAGATCGAGCGCGCGATCGAAGCGATCGAAAAGAGCGAGCGCCCGCTGTTTTACGTCGGCGGCGGCGTGCAATGGTCCGGCGCCGCGGCCGAGCTGACCCAACTCGTGCGCGGCCTGGGAATCCCGCTTTGCGAAACGCTGATGGGACTGGGATCGATTCCGGCCTCCGACCCGTTCTGCCTCGGGATGCTCGGGATGCACGGCTCGTATGGCACCAACACCGCGGTCACCAACACCGATTGCCTGATCGCGGTCGGGGCGCGCTTCGACGATCGGGTCACCGGGCGGCTCGCCGACTTCGCGCCCAAAGCCGATACCATCATCCATATAGATATCGACCCCTCGTCGATTTCCAAGAACGTCAAGGTCGATATCCCGATCGTGGGCGATATCAAGCTCGTGCTGGCCGACATGCTCAAGGTGGTGAAGGGCCGCGAGAGTATCGGGCAGCGGCGCGCGCTGTGGGCGAAATGGCATCAGCAGATTCTCCAGTGGCGCAAGGAAAAACCGCTGTACGACAACAATCGCGCGGGCAAAGGCGACTCGGTATCGCCGCAGCAGGTGCTGGAAGAACTGCACGGTCTCACCAAAGGCGATTGCATCATCGCGACCGACGTCGGGCAGCATCAGATGTGGGTCGCGCAGCTCTTTCCGTTCGAGCGCCCGCGCTCGTTGCTGACTTCGGGCGGGCTGGGCACGATGGGCTACGGGCTGCCGGCCGGAATCGGCGCCAAGTTCGCGGCTCCCGACCGGCGCGTGGTGGTGGTCTCAGGCGACGGTTCCATCCAGATGAATATCCAGGAGCTCGGCACCGCGGTCGCCTACAATGTGGACATAAAAGTGATCATCCTGAACAACCACTTTCTCGGGATGGTCCGCCAGTGGCAGGAGAAGTTCTACGAGGAGCGCTACTCGTACTCCGCGATGTCGGTGCCGGACTTCGTGAAGCTCGCCGAGGCTTACGGCGCCAGGGGCTTCAGAGTGGATAAGTCCGCGGAACTGGCGGCCACGATGAAAGACGCCTTCGCGACGCCGGGTCCGGTGCTGATCGACGTCGTGATCCCGAAGGAAGAGGCCGTGATGCCGATGATTCCGCCGGGCGGCTCGATGTCCGAGATGCTGTTCGCGTAGGCACCGCCAGCCCGGCTCTTCTTTTCCTCTCCGGTTTTACCGCGGTATCGGCGTGGGCGCGGGAATCGCCGGAAGTCCGACGCCGGTGAGCTTCACGATCTGCGGGCTGTTGGCCGCCACCTCGGTCAACGTCAGGGTTGCGCTCACCTTGCCGGTCGTCGTCGGTTTGAAGAGAACTGCCATCTGACAACTGCTGTTGGCCGGCACCGAGCCGTTACAATTCGGGGCGCTGCTCTTCGGGTTAAAGCGGAAGTGCGGATCGCTGAGCGTGCTCGCGGTTAGCTTGACAATCGCGGGATTGGGATTGGTGAGGGTGAGGAACTGCGACGTCGGCGCATTGCGCGCGCCGATCGGCACGCTGCCAAAATCAATAGCGGAAGGCGATACCTCGAGGGGGCCCAGTACTCCCTTGCCCGCCAGCGCCACTTTCTGGGGCCCGTTGCTCGCGTTGTCGGCGAGCATAAGCACGCCGCTGCGGGCGCCCGCTTTGCGCGGAGTAAACGTCATCGAGACCGTGCAGCTCGATCCCGCTGCCAGGCTGAGCCCGAGAGCGCAGGTGGTCCCTGAATCGGCGAGCGCAAATTCGGAATTGACCGTCGCGTCGGCATCCTGGACCAGGATACCCTCGATATCGATGGGCGTGGTCCGGTTCTTCCCCGCCGCGGTGTAGGAAAATGATACGGTCTGGGCCGGGCTGGTCGTGCCGGCGCCGCCGCCGAAGAATTGACTTGCAAATGTGATAGTCGCCGGGCTCGCCTTCAGCGAGGCTGCGGCCGTCGCCGCGACCTGCGAGGGATCGAGCAGCGCAACGAACGCCTGGTTCATTCCAGTCGGCGTGGCCGTCTGCAGCGCGTTGGGAGTCAGCGGAAGACTGGTCGAATTGGTATTGCCAGTGACGTAAGCAATGCCGCTGGAGCCGACCGCGATGGCGTCCCCCTGGGTTGCGCCGGGCGCCGCTCCGCCCAGATAAGTCGAGTACACGACGGCCGCGGGTTTTCCGCTCAGGCCGGGATTGATCACGCTGACAAACGCCCCGTACGAGTTGAGCGGCTGCACGACCTCGAAGGCGCCCTTGGTGATCGGGAAATCGGCGGAAAATGCCGTGCCGGTCAAGTAGGCGAATCGCCTGGAATCTACGGCGATGCCCGAGGCCTGATCGCCCCCCGATGAGCCGCCGAGGTAAGTCGAAAAAACGAGCGAGCCCGATCCGGACTTGGCCGGATCCAGTACGCTCACAAACGCGTTCGTGCCGTTGCTTTTGTTGGTCCTCTGGATCGCGGCGCTAGTGACCGGGAAGTCGGTTGATTGCGCGGCTCCGCTCACATAGGCGAGTCCCTTCGAGTCGACCGCGACGGCGTTGCCCTGGTCGTCGGGATAAGCCGGCATCGACCCACCGAGAATCGTCGAGTACACGAGCTGTGCGCTCTGAGTTGGGTTCAGGACAGTCAGGAACGCGCTGCTCTCGGCGCCGCTCGGGGGGCTTCCTTTAAGCTTCGATTGAAAGGCGCTACGTGTCACCGGGAAGTCGGTGGATTCGGTCGTGCCCGCCACATAGATCGCATTGCCGGGGCCGAGCGCGACTCCAGAGACTAGCTCCTGCGTGCTGCCGCCAAGGTAGCTCGAATAAACCAGTGAATTGGAGCCGCTCTGCGAGGGATCCAAAATGCTGACGAAGCCGGTCTCCGCGTCGCGATTGTTGACGTAGACCTTGTTCACGGTTGCGAGCGCATTGGACGTGACCGGAAAATCGATCGAACCCGTGGTCCCGGCCACGTACGCCAGGCCGCTGGAATCCACCGCGACCGCTCTGACCTGGCTGCCGGAGCTGCCGGTCAAGTACGTCGAGTAGACGAGTTGAGCGCTTCCGCTCGCGGCG
>Ga0209415_10011129_pt1 | contig 15186 bp, 12 predicted proteins | sample PeaSoiSIISIP2007_FD_187696 | JGI IMG/M metagenome (GOLD analysis project Ga0209415, IMG submission 187696) | Peat soil microbial communities from Weissenstadt, Germany - SII-SIP-2007 (SPAdes) (version 2) | ecosystem: Environmental > Terrestrial > Soil > Wetlands > Peat | place: Germany... | reverse complement strand
CTACCGCAAAACCTATTCAGTTTTCAATGATCTACGACGCGAATCGCGAGCGATCCGCCATCTCTCTACCAAATCAACCGTCAATCACCCACTCCCATCATCAATCCTTCAACCTTACAACAACTTACGGCGTACGAGCGGCCCCCCACCTTTTCACACCGCCTCGCCTCTCGCAACCGTCAACGCGTCACGAAAACCGGGTACACCGGAATCTCCCCTTCAATCACACGCGCCAACAAGCGAGCCTGAATCTCCAGCAGCCGCCGGTAACTCACCCGATACTCAAACAGCGGGTGCGTCACCAGCGTGTCCATCCGCAGCTCATACGCCCGGAAGAACCCCTTCCGCCCCCCGGCAGTCAGCCCCACCGCCCCGCCGGCCCGCACGAAATCCCGGGCCGTCACCATCCGCGTATTTACCGCGCTCAACACCGCCGAATCCGCGATCAGCGGACGGAACGGCTCCATCAAATCCAGCGCCAACCCCGCCCGCCCGTGCCGCAACTGGTGATAGAAGCCCATATACGGATCGAATCCCACCGCATAACACGCCACCGTCAGATCCTTAGCCAGCAGGCTGTAAGCCAGCGACAGCAGCGCATTCACAGGATCCCGCGGCGGTCGCCGATTCCGCCCCTCGAAATCGAACGACAACCCCGCCGCCGATGACTCCACCTCATCACAAGGCTTGATCATCCCCGCGAATTCCTCGAAGTACACCCGCGCCGCCGACCCCTCGATCCCCAGCAACGACTCCAGACTTTCCGCCCGCTCGGCCCGCTCCGCCAGCGCCTTCATCCCGCCCAGTGACGACCCCTTCGGCTCGATATGATTCCGCTGCAGCATCGTCCGCTGATTGCGAATCTTGCCCGCCACCAACGCCCGCGCCAGCGAGAGCGGAAACCACTCCGAATCCGCCAGCCGAAACTGCGACCGCCGAAGCGCCACGTTCTTCGTGTTCAGCCCCGTCGTGATCCCGTAAAAATATCCGCCCATCGAGAAATACGAAATCGGCACCCCCGCTTCGCACAGCGTCTGCACCGCCTGTGTCGAAATCTGAATATTGCCCATCAGATTCACCTGGCAGACCTCGCCGATCCGAAACTCCTGCACCGTCTTGTCCTTGTCCTTCACCTGCAGGACCTCGCCCGACTTCCCCACCCGGAACCCCTGCGTGTTCAAGTAAAGGGGCTTCAGGTCGTCCCGCGGCGTCATCAGTTGACGGATCGGCGTCTCGATACCCTCGCTGGCCGGCGGCTTCCGCACCGTGGGACAGCCCTCCTGGCCTGTCTCTTGATCGCCGATACCGTCGAACAGCCCCAACTGCGCCGCCCCGCTCAAGTCGATATTGGTCAGCCGGTTCGTCTCATCCGGCAGGCAGATCGTATTCAGCGAGCAGCCCACGCACTTCGGCGAATCGATCAGCGGCGCCGGAATCTCACCGTACGTGGCCAAGTCCCACGCACGCGCCACCGCCTCCTCCGTCTCCGCGATCAGCGCCGCATCCACCGGTACCCGCACCCGCTGGCGCGTCTTCTGGTAGAAGACGACCGCTTCGTTGCATTCGTACCCGTTCTCGCGCAGCACGATCGCCTGAAGCGCGATCTGCACGCGGTCGGCCGGCCACATCTCGATGCCGTCCCGTCCTTCACGCGGCGCGCCGTGCTTGTAGTCCACCGGAGTCGCCGTGCCGCCCTCCGCCTCCACCAGGTCCAGCTTCGCGATCACCCGCAGCCGTTCGCTCGAAAGCGTGACCGACCGCGCGTGGATCTTCTCTTCGCCCTCGCCCGCCTTGGGCAACCCGGTCGGACGCGCGTCCGTCCGTTTGTGCTGAACCGATCCCTCGAGTGTGTCGGCGCTTTCGCGAAAGACGCCCTCGACGCATTCATAGAAGAACAGGCGGGGGCAGTAGACGAATTCGTTGACCATGCGCGCCGGCAGATAGTCGAGCGTGGGAGCGCGTGGAGCGGCCGGCGTTCGTTTCGGTTCCGGGAAAGGTGCTGGCAGTGCGCTCATGGCAGATCCTCCTGGTCAGGCAGGCAATTCCGCCTGCCGGCCCTCTACATTGAGGTGGGGCAGACGCTTCCGCCTGCCTACCCTCAAACGATAAAACAAGGCGCGTCGATGGCCGTATACGGCAGCCCGAGCGCCGTGATCACCCGGTCGCCGCGCCCCTCGGCGGGCCCGAGATGGACGAACAGAACCTGGTCTTCGTCGTGCTTGATGATCTCGGCGAGTTCCGCGCGGCACCGCACCAGGTCGCTCGGCGTGAACTGGCACTCGAACACCGAGTACTGGAGATGATCGCCGTACCCCCGCATGGTCTGAAAGACCTTGCGCAGTCGCTTGTCGTCGCAGATGTCGTAGCACACCAGGTAGGAGTTGCGCATGATCAGAGCACCGCTTTTGCTGGGCTGAAATTCCGGTACTTCCCCTCCGTGAACCGTCTCGCGCGGAATATCTGCGTGATTCCGGGTCGCACGGCATCCCCGTTGGCGGATTTCCATGCCTCGCGGCCAGCAAGCAGCGAAGCTACGGTGCTTAGTTCAAGGCGGTCATCCCATATCGGCCACGTGATCTCAGTACCCGCGTCGCCGTCCTCGAAGGCAACCGTCCGGATCCGCCGACCCTGGGGAACGGTAGGGAACAGCGGTAGCGCTTCGATAGCGAGACGGTTCGCGCCGCGCATCGTCCTAATTGGGTCCCCCGATGGGTCGATAGCCCGGAGAGCGTGCGGCCGGTAATCCGCCGGGTCCCAGCGCAACGATGGTCGGCCATCTGCGTAGTCCCATGTCTGAAAAAGAGCACGCAACAAATGCTCGGAGTCAGTCGCAATCGCCAACTCCACCATGAAACCGAGAAAGTGCTGATGGCCCGCGCCGCTCATCGTACGGAACTCTGTATCGGACATCGCCTCTTTCTTGCTACCCGTGCCATAAACGTCGGACCCGAGCGCGGCGAGGAAATCCGCCGTTTCACGCTGTGCAATCGTGGCCGCCGTGGCAGCCGCACGCATGTGACTCCCGAAGTCGCTGCAACTCAGCCTCAGGTCCTCCCCAATCTTCCAAGCCGCGTTGATCGATCCCTCCCCGCACACACGGTTATCCAGCATCGCCAGCAACTCCTCCGCTGTCCGCGCACTCGCATGGTGCACCACCGGACGCCAGAAGCCCCGATTCACCCAACTCATCCGGACATTGCGTTCCGGCTCAGCCAAAGTCAGAACGCGCAAAGTTCCGAGCGCCGCAAGGTACGCCAGTAGATTGGCTCCATCCAGTCCTATCAGTTCAATCTCATTCATGAGCACCCTTTCCGTCCGCACCTTTTTCCTGCTCCGCTTCGCTCCGCCTCTGATCCGCAATGCGGACCATGCTTTCCAGGTACGCGAGGCCATACCACCCATACCGTTGCGTAAGCTGCCAGAACCGTTCGGACACGCCTGATCCCACCCTTTCCAACCCGTGGTCGCTCCCGCCGCGCCAGTCGCCATACCTGACATCTAAGCGTTCCGGATCCACCACCACCGGTGCGAAAGGCCGGCAGCGCCCATGATGGCTTCCGACGAGATGCAGAAGGAGATCGAAATCGACGTCGGCAAACTCTGCCCGGTGCTCCTGGAGCAGTGCCACTGACATGAGTTCATGCCTGCCGCCCTTGGGGTAGCCAGCTAAGCGCCTCGCACGCTCAATAGCAGCCCAATTCTGGCCTGAGCTTCCCGATTTCGCGATTAGTTCCCCAGGCTTCACCGGGTTGCCGCCCCGTAACCACGCCTGAAAGCGGGGGTCCGCCTTCCCAATATCATGCAGCGCGGCCGCACGAACGATCGTGTTCCGCACCACTGCCGATAGGTCCCGAGCAAAAACGGTGGCCAACTCTTTGCAGCCCCGCAGATGCTCATCAAGCCCGGTCTCCGCACTGTAGGAAGACCGGAAATCGTTCTGGTCGAGTGCGGCCTTCCCGGTGACCGCAGCCCAGGCGTCCTCATCCTCTGAATCGTCAATCAATTTCAAAATCCGAAGAGGGCACCCGCCCAACACAGTGACAGCCTCCCGCACCCACCCGGCGCTCTGCCCGCCCACCTCTGCCAAAGCACCCTTTACAGCCTTTTTGTCCTCGGCGACTTTTAGTCTTCCGGCAAGTTCTATATAGTCCCACTGCGCCGCCAATTGGGGATCGAACCGCAGCATCGGCCTTTCCATGAGCAACTTCACTGCATCCCCGACGTCACAAACCCTCGCGGTCGATACCGGATTCCACCCCCATTCATCGCAGCCGCCGTAACTCGACGGCACGATGATCGTCATACCCGGTCGTACCTCCGCCGGCGCACGCAGTAGTTCGCTCTCGTCCGGGCCGAGCCAACGCAGAGCGCGCCGCATTTTTCCGCCTGCTCTGCTCCTATCGGTGCCCACGCCCTCTATGTCCCCGAGGTCCGCCGCCCCTTGATCCGCTAGCCAGCTTCGGACCACCCAGACTGGAAGGGATATGCCTTCTGCCGCGCTGGGCGGGCATATGGACACGATGTCTCGCCACTTTCCCGGATCGCCCTCAATATCCGCCCGCCAGACCACTTCCACGTCTGGCGGTCCGGTCTCTGGACCGTGGAGGAACACGGCCGCATCGGGGCTTACGGCAGGCTCGGGGGAGGTCTGGCTGAGCAGGTCCAAATGCGCCGGCATCAGCACAGGTGCCTGCTTTGCCGGCATCGTCAGCGCTCCTCGGTCCGTGGTTTCTCCCATCGATTTCCGTAACGAGAGCACACCCATCTCCACGAAGTCTTCCTTGATCTTCCTGGTCCTCGGCTTCTTCTTGCCCTCCCCTGGTACCACCTCGGTCCGCACATGCTTGGTCAAGTGATCCTTCAGCCATGCCCACGTCGTCCCGATCGCTCCACCGTATATCGCGTCCTCATACTTCTTGGCCGTCTGATCCTTCTGCGCCACAATCGCCGCGTATGTAGTGCCCCATTTCTCAGACCACCGGCCATCCCGGTCCAGCCGGCCGAATCGCTGCTCCAATGCATCCAGGCTGGCGATCTCCGTTACTAGAGCGTCAAAGTCCAGGTTCGCTCCAACTTCGATACACTGCGTCGCAACAACAAACACCGGCCTGTCGGGCTCGCTGCACCGTCCTAGCTCGATCTGAGGCCCCCACTTTTCCCAGATCGCATCACGGTCGTATGGTCGCGAGCGACCCGTTAGCAGAATGCTTGCGCAGCCCTCATCGGTTCTTAGCGCGTTATGCACGCTGCGCGCCGTCAACACCCGGTTGGCAATTACGCCGATCACCTTCGCGCCGCGTTCGTCTCGCATAACACGAGCCTCTCGCGCTATGCCTTCCACGAGCGCAGTGAACCCGCCCTTGACGGCTTCTTCCTGCTCTTTGGCTTCCACTACCACGAGCCGGGCCTTCTTACCGGCTTCCCACCTGCGCCTCAGCACCCCGTTCTCGAGATCCTTCGCCGTCTCGCGGAATGCTTCGCCCCGTGGCGTCGCCGACATCTCCACCACCGTCAATGGCAAATCGACCGGCTGTTCCGCCCATCCACGGTACTTGCCGATCCACCCCAGCGTTTCCGCGAACGCATGGCTGGTATGCGCTTCATCCAGAATAATCAGCGAGTCATAAGCCGCGAGCCCCGCGCGGATCGGTCTTCCATACTCGCTCGCTCCGTAGGCGCGAAAAAGCAGGCTCGACCCAACTTGATCCACCGTCGAGCAGATCACCGCGGGTTGCAGGGGCGAATCCTTCCACGAGTCGTCGCGCGGGATACCGCCGCGTAGAACCGTCGTGATCAGAGGCTCGCCGCCCCCCAGGTCCCTAAGCTTCTGCGCGAGACTCCCAAGCTCCGAATCAGGCGTCGCGTCCCGCAACCTACTAGCCAGCTTCTCCGCCCGTTCCGCCGCCTCGTCCACAATCACTCGGCGGTCAACCACAAAGAAGATCCGCCGCGCCGCCTTGGGCGCGCGCATCGCAAGGGCATATACGGCAATATCGATCAGAGCGGTCTTCCCCGCCGCCGTGGGCAGGCCGATAGAGCGCGGCCATTCGCCCTGCAGCGCCTTCGCGGCCAGCAACTCCTGCCATGGGAACGGCTCGTAATTCCAGACTGTCTTGAAGAACTCAGAAAACGTCATCCTGCATCCTCGCCATCAAATAGCCCGCGAAAGAGTCCGTAGCCGTAATAACGGCCGGCTCCGGCGATCACGGGCCCGGCTACCGCGCTCTCAAACCGTACTCTCACATGGCAGTGATACCGTTGCGGTTTGTCCGGTCGTGCTGGTGCCGCGGGAAACATCGACGCCTTCGGGACCCCAATTTGCCAGGCGTTGTAATGGAGGTCAATTTCGCGCGGCTCCGGCAGTCCGACCCTGGTAAGCGCCTCGCGAACGATCCTTGCCGCCTCCTCGCCGTATGGGTCCTTCGGAAATCGATCAAACACGAAAGGTGTTACCGTGGCCCAAACCGCGCGTGCACCAGTCCAGGTGTCTGGCCGCAGCGCGCGCCGCCTCTCCTCGGCGTCGGCGACCGAGACTTCCCACCACCCCCACGGCATCTTCAGATCTTCCACGGAACTCACAGCCTTCCAGCAGATGTCGCGTTCCTCGCGCGTCAGGCTATTGGGGAGCAGGACTGCGGCTCCGATCACATCACCCGTCGCGTGCGGTGCGCCCACGAACGGCAGGGGAACTACAGCGATGTGGGGCCGTTCGCTGCGCACCGACCTGTCCGGCGTACTCCCCGGCCCATGCCCGCTCAGATACTCGGGAACTGGCTGCGGAGCGTGCGCGAGAATGGCTCCGCGCAAGGCCGTCGTAATGGAAAGGGCAGACCGCAAGGAGGCGCGTGGTCCTGCATCGCGACGCAAGACGATCATGCGATCGAAAATGCTTCTCCCCAGATCCCTTCCTGGAGCCTTCTTTGGACCGTACAGAGTAGTCGACCCTGCGGAAGGACGGTAAACCTTGCTCCCGGTCCTCTCGAATCGCCCGTGCCCCGCGATTAGCTGTTCAAGCCGCCCCGGATACGGAATGCGCATACGGCTTCCTTCCCGGCCGCCCGGCACCCATTCCGTCAGCCCCTCTTCCACGACGGAATCTGCGATCTCCACCGAAACCAAGGACGACGAATGCCCCAGCGAACTCATCCGTTGAAGAATCCGGTCCAGCCCAGCCCGTATCTCAGACCCTGGCACGGCATCCCATACGAAATACACATCGCTGTGCGTCAACGTCGCGGAAGGGAAAGCCCGTGCCTTCCGCGGACGGCTGTCGGGAAGCGTTTCCGAGTCGTTTACTGGAACAAACGCTTGAACCAGTTTCCGGGGCGTATGTTCTCCTGCGAAGATGCGAGGCGCCCGTTGTTGCTCCAGCCACTCAAGCGCGGAGCGCAACTCCTCCTCGCCACCACCGTCACCCCATGCCGCTGTCAGCGCCGAGAAAAGTCGCGACGGGTGCGGTGGCCACTCGGGTTCTGCTTTCGCATCGCCGTCGTCGAACACGGCCGAATACACCCGTCCAGTTAAGTAAGTCACGCGTAGCGCCAGCACCGCTTACTCTCCTACGGCCGCCGCCATGGACCGCCTCCGGCTCTCGACTACTAAGTGACTGAGATCCGGCGAAGGTTGAAGAACGAGGGGTTCCTCCGGCCACGGCAGCCCCACACCCATTGCCTGTGCGGCTGCCTCCGCGAGCAAGTGCGCCGCTGCGTCTGCATCCAATTCGAAATCGTGCGTTGCTCCGCGGCCCACGAACTGCAACGTGCCGGGCTTGCCGTCCAGGAGGCAGCGAGATCGCAGATCGTATCCGTCCTCATCCAGAAAGCAGATGGCCGCCAACCCAAGAGCGGCGAGCACCGTTCGTGCAGCCAGATCGACCTCTGTCGTTGTTGTCGTACCTTGCACCGGGAACCGCAATCGCCGAAGGGCAGCCAGCGACAGCACAGTTTGCTGCTCGGCGTACGCCAGCGTCACACCGCCATGGTTGAGCACAGACTTCTTGGTAGTCTTGTCTTCGTGCCGGAAGGACGGTGTCACGTTGCCGTGATTGATTTCCGAAGGCTTGAGTCTGACCGCTTGCCCGGCGGTATCGTTTCGAGCCTCCGTGGGATCACAGGTCCAGCCGCCGCCTCTCTTCGCATAGATTTCGACGTTGTTCTCGATTTGCAGAGGGTCAATGCGGCTTGCCGCGCGTTTGCCCTCCTTCGTACTCTGATAACCGACAATCTCCGAGACCAACGCACGCTGCACCTTTGCGCCTAAACCGCCGCGAGGCCCAGTGGAATCCCAGAAGCCGAAGATCAGCGCTGTCGGACAGAGTTCGAAGACGGAAGTTGCAGCCGTCGTCTTAGCCGAATTGAGCTTCTCCCCCGGACCCGCTGTCCGGAAAGGTTGGCCTTTGTACATGGCGTCCCGAAAGATCGCATCGCACATGCGGTGTGGCGCTTCAAGCGCTGTGATCCGGCCAACCTCTGCGAGGGTGACGTCACTCCCGTCACCGCCGAAATCCACGAGCAGCATCGGCATTTTCAAACGGCCGCCCTGGTAGGCGCGTAGCAGCGCCAGCTCCATTCGATTGGCCTGTGACTGGACGGAATCCAGCAGAACGGTTTCGACCGTCTGTACAGCGCCCTTCTCATTGCGCACCTGGCGTTGCTCCTCCGCGTACTCTCCACCTTCGTAAGTGGGAGGAAACACTTTCTCGCCCAGCGGCTCCATCCGTGTCACCCGCCGGATCGCCGTGTATGCGCCTGCTACAGCATTCTTCAAAAATCCGAGACTTAAGGCTTCCATTTAACACCTCAATAATGGCCGAGTTCTCGTAAAAGCTGCCAGGCGCGTCGCGCCGCCGCTGGCTGCAGTCGGAGCCCAACACTGACCTGAACTATACACGAGATTATCCCCAGTTGCAACTTAAAATATTCTTAAACATAAATTAAGCCGTGGTATACTCATCCACGAGACGATTCCCAATCAAGGGACTCCATTGAAGTATGTTGAAGAACATTTTGCTAACCGTCATGTTAGCCGACGCCCTTCCGCGATCCTTATTGATCGCGGCCCCATTGACACGCTCCGGATACGCTACCCTGGAGATACAGTCCCGTATGGCGACCCAAAACAATGTCCGCGTGTCCGATGAACTACTGGCCGAACTGCAAGCAAAGGCGCACGCAGAGGGCAAGACGGTCGATCAACTCGCCGAAGACACCTTGCGGAAGGCTCTTGAGGAACGATCCTGGCAAGAGTTGCTCGAATACGGACAGGAACGTGGCCGCGCATCGGGCTACACCGAGGAGGACGTTCCACAAGTCGTCAAGGAATGGCGGCGTGAACAGCGAGGCCCATAGTGGTCGCCGTCACCCTCGATTCAAATATCTACGTCTCTGCCCTGCAATATGGCGGGGCTGGCGCACGGCTTCTAGGCATCGCCCGTTCCGGCGGCATGCGCATTGACACCTCCGATGCCATCCTGGCCGAGACAATCGGCGTGTTGCGCGACAAGTTCCGCTGGGACGGCTACCGGTTGCACTTCGCCAGGGAGGGGCTGCGCAAGCTCGCGAACGTCGTAGTCCCGAGCCAAACTCTGCACGTCGCCGACGATCCAGAAGACAACCGTGTCCTCGAATGTGCAGTCGCGGCGGGATCTGACTACATCGTCACAAACGACAAAGACCTCCTTCGCCTGGCGGAATACGGCGGAATCAGAATCATCCGGGCGGTGGAGTTCCTCCAACGCCGACTGGAGCGGTGAAACGTAGCAATAGTGAGTTCTATCGGACTTCGCGGCCCCAAAACCGCATCCCCCTCCTCACGTTTGGTCGGCCGCAACCCCTAAAATTCTTCTCGGTTCCGATTTTCGAAAAATATTTTCGCCCTGTTTTCAATTACTTAGTTCCTCTCACCAGCCACCATCGCAATGATCGTCTGCTAGCTTTTAATCAGGAAGAGAACTTCGCGGCGTTCGCCCACTTTCGCGAACGCCGATCCGCACCGGAATCGCAGCCAAACCCGCGAACCAGCGGTCTTCAAACAAAATGGCCGAACCACGATCGAAGAACATCCCGCCGCCGAGACACCCCGGCGACACAACTTGTGTCACCAACCCGGATGCCCGAGCTTTGTTTTCAACCACTTCGACTTTTCCCGGCGACACAACTTGTGTCGCAGCGCCTGATTCATCCCCTGAAGCGATTGGGAAAGCAGCCGCTGCACACCGCGTACTGCCAAACGAACCTAGTCCCAAAAACGAACACTGGGAGGACCTTGCTGGTGAGCAAACTGAGCCACTACCCGGAATCTAAACCGCAGATTTCCCTGCGGTCGCAACGCATAACTCCTTTAGATTCCCCCCGCCCACCCGGAAAACCGCAGATTTACCTGCGGTCGGCCTCCCCCCTACTGACTCAGCGCCTCGACGTGCGCCGCGCTGGCCGACGCCAACCCGCTCAAGGTATACCCGCCCTCCAGCATCGAGACCACCCGCCCTCCCGCGTGCCGGTCGGCAATTTCCATCACCGCCCGAGTCAGGTCCCCAAAATCCCGGTCCGTCAAAGTGAATCGCCCCAGCAGATCGCCGGCCCGCGAATCGAAGCCCGCCGAAATCAGCACCAGGCCCGGCCGGAACTCTTCCGCGGCCGGCGCCAGCGCCTTCTGGATCGCGCCCAGAATCTCCTCCCTGCCCGCCCCCGCGGGAAACGGAAAATTCATGGTGCGGCCCGCGCCCGCTCCCTCGCCGGTCTCATCGGCGCGCCCCGTGCCCGGATAGAGCGGCCACTGGTGCGTGCTGCAGAACAACACCGTGGGATCCGCATAGAAGATGTCCTGCGTGCCGTTGCCGTGGTGCACGTCCCAGTCCACGATCAGGACGCGCTCGATCCCGTGCTTGCGCTGCGCGTGGCGCGCCGCGATGGCCACGTTGTTCAACAGGCAGAAGCCCATCCCGCGGTTGCGCGTGGCATGGTGTCCCGGCGGCCGGACGGCGCAGAATGCGTTGCGCGCCTTGCCGCTCACCACCGCGTCGACGGCGTTCAACACCCCGCCTACCGCCAGCACCGCAATATCCCAGGAATTCGGCGTGATGTCGGTATCGCCCGTGCTCAGTTGCGGAAGCCCTGCCTCCACGTCGCGCCGCGCGGTCTCGATATACTCGCGCGAGTGGCACAGCAGCAGCTCGTCCTCCGTCGCCGCGCGGCGGTCCACGCGGCCCAGACGGTCCAGCAGTCCCGCCTCCTGCAGCCCCTGGACCACGGCGTCGAACCGCTCCGGCCGCTCCGGATGGTGACGCCCCACCAGGTGTTCCCGGTAGATCGGATCGATGAGCAGCGCTGTTGTATTCGCCAAACGATCAAAATAGCAGAACGCGCGCCGCGCCGGGGTCCCTGCCTACACGCCCCGCCGATTCCCGTAGAGATCCACGTGCAGGCGCGGGCTGAAGCGGAAGCCTTCGTCTTTGCAGATCTCCGCCAGCCACACGCCGCGCTGGCGCAGCCCTTCGGCGTCCGTGCCCTCCGGCATCAGGATCACGCGCTCCCGCGGCGCCGCCAGCGACTCGGTCAGGCTCCGCACCTCCTCCAGGTCCGCCGGCTTCTCCACTACGAACTTGAGTTGATACTCGTACCGCTCCATCAGCTTCGCCAGAGTTTCCGGCTGAATCCGCAGGCGGTCGTGCTGCGCCGCCCAGCGCCCCTCGGGCGTAGAATTGGCGAGCTTCGGGCTGATGCTCATCAGGTCGCAGGCCACCGGCTGGAACACCGTCCCGGCGGTCTCGATGGTGATGTGCAGCCCCAGCCCGCGCAGGCGTTCGGTCAGCGGAATAATCTCGGACGCGATCATCGGCTCGCCCCCCGTCACCACCACGTGCCTGGCGGGATGCGCCTTCACTTCGTCGAGAATCTGGCGGATGGTCATGTCGCAGCCTTCCGGCTCCCACGACGTGTACGGCGTATCGCACCACGAGCACCGCAGGTTGCACCCGCTGCTGCGGATGAAGAACGATGGCACGCCCACCAGCGAGCCCTCGCCCTGCAGCGAATAGAACAGCTCAGCGATCTTCAATGCCCGCCTCTTCGAATCCCTTGCGCCGGAGCAGGCACGCGTCGCACTGCCCGCACGGCCGCCCGTCCGCGCCGGGGTCGTAACAACTGTACGTCAGTGAGAATTCCAGCCCCAGCTCCTGCGCCAGCTTCACGATCTGCGCCTTGTTCAGGTGCATCAGGGGCGCGTGGATCGTGACGTGCGTGCGGCCCTCCACCCCGGCCTTGGTCGCCAGGTTCGCCATGCGCTGGTAAGCTTCCAGGTACTCGGGCCGGCAATCGGGATAGCCCGAATAATCGAGGGCGTTCACTCCGATAAAGATGTCGGAGCACTCCAGCACCTCCGCCCACGCCAGCGCGAACGAAAGAAAGATGGTGTTGCGCGCCGGCACGTACGTCACCGGAATCCCGCGGCCCATCTCTTCCGCCGAGCGCGCCTTGGGCACCGCGATGTTGTCCGTCAGCGCCGACCCGCCGAACGCATCCAGGCCGATGCGCGCCACCAGGTGCCGCTCGACCCCGAGGCTGGCGGCCACACGCGCGGCCGCTTCCAGCTCGATTGCGTGGCGCTGCCCGTAGTCGAACGACAGCGCGTAACAGGAATATCCGTCGCGCCGCGCCAGCGCCAGGCAGGTCGAGGAATCGAGGCCCCCGCTCAGCAGGCATACCGCTTTCGTCATTCGCTTCCAGTATCATAGTGGCACAGGCATTCGTGCCTGTGTGGTTTTGCCCGTGGCACAGGCATTCGTGCCTGTGTGGTTTTGCCCAGTGGCACAGGCATTCGTGCCTGTGTGGTTTTTGCGCCGTGGCACAGGCATTCGTGCCTGTGTGGTTTTGCGCCGTGGCACAGGCATTCGTGCCTGTGTGGTTTTTGCCCCGTGGCACAGGCATTCGTGCCTGTGTGGTTTTGCCAAGTGGCACAGGCATTCGTGCCTGTGTGGTTTTGCCAGTGCGATTCCGGTTCCTCACCTCGACCCCGCTCGACGTCCGCCGCGGCAGCGGCACCTACGTCGGAATTTACGTCCTGGCAAGGGCGCTCGAGGCGATGGGCCACACCGTCGCATTCGAAACGCCGCGCCGCTCGCTGCCCATCTACACCGCGCAGCGGCTGCTCTTCAACCGATCCCTGCGGCGCTCGGACGGATTCGACCTGACCGTGGGATTCGATATGGACGGCTACCGCATCGCGGCCGGATGCCCATCGCACGTGGCGTCGTTGAAAGGGGTCATCGCCGACGAGGTTCGCTTCGAATCCGGACTGACTCGCCTTACTATGTCGATGCAGGCCCGGCGCGAGCGTCTCCACGTCCATCGCGCCGCCCTGGTGCTGGTCACCAGCCGCTATTCGGGCGGCCGCGCGCAGGAGCTTTACGGGCTGGGCGCAGCCCCGCGCGTGGTCCCCGAGTTGATCGACCTGGGCGAGTGGCGCCGGCTGTTGGGTAGCACAGGCATTCCTGCCTGTGTTCTTCCCCGCTTCACCGTACTGTATGCCGGGCGGCTGTATCGCCGCAAGCGGGTGGACGTGCTGCTGCGCGCGGCCGCCGCCCTGCGGGAGCGCATCCCGGGACTTGAAGTACGCATCGTCGGAGACGGCCCGTGTGCGTCCGCCTTGCACCGCCTGTCAAGCGAGCTGAATCTCGCGGGCACGGTGACCTGGCTGGGCCACGTGCCGCTCGCCCAACTGGCAGCGGAGTACAAGCGCGCGGATGTCTTCTGCCTGCCCAGCGTGCAGGAGGGCTTCGGCATCGTGCTGCTGGAAGCCATGGCGGCGGAAAAGCCCATCGTGGCGGCGCGGGCAGGAGCGATTCCGGAGGTGGTCCCGCACGGGCTGCTGGTGGATGCCGATAGCCCCGAGGCCCTGGCCGCGGGCATCGAGAGCCTCTACCGCTCGCCCGAAACGCGCGATTCCCTGGGCCGCGCCGGTGCGCGGTGGGTGGAACAATTCGATGCGCCGCGCGTGGCGCGCCTGTTCCTCGACGCTACGGCTTTAGGTTGATGGTGAAGCTCACCTGCGCGGACGCGGGGTCGCCGACGACGTAGATTCCGTCGGCATCCTCCGAGCGGTGCGGGGCATCTTTCTTCAGAGCCCCAGACGAAGCGCCGGTTCGGACCACGGGATTCGTGCGCGAGAACACGACCGTCAGCTCCTGGTCGCGCGGGCTCAGCAGGTCGGTCGTGTACGTCGTCAGGCGTGTCACCGCGCGAGACATCAGAGTCCGCCCGCCGGCCGTCACGGACAGGATGCCGCTGTCGTTGGGCATGAATTCCACACGGACGTCCGGTTCCCGCAAGATGCGATAACGAATGCCGAGGTTCGCGACCGGCTGTGCCTGGAGGGCCTTCGCCCTGACCGCCAGCCTGGCCATCGCCTGGCTTTGCGCGCCTTGCTGCCCTTGCTGTGCGGCGGGTTGCTGCTGTTGCTGTGGCGTGATGGCATTCTCGTCCCGCGGTGCAAAAGATTGCGATGTCGTCGGAGTTGCGAAGAAAAGCGCTCGGGCGTCACTGACGGGTGTAACTACAACGGTTTGGGCGGCGGCCGTCACCTCGACCGACTCACTGCGGCTCACCGGCGGCGGGGGTGGTGGCGCCGCCCCGATGATTCCGCCCACCACGCCGCCCGGGGCGCCGCCGGCTATCCCGGCTCGGCCTCCTCCTCCGCCCGCTGCACCGGCCGCACGCAGTCCGGCCGGCGCGGGGGGCGCGGCTGGCTCGTTCACCACGGGTGGTGGGCCCGATACAACCGGGGTCATGGCCAACGCGGGGAGCGGCCGGCGGTTCTCCGCAGGCGCCTTCCGCTTCGCAGGAGCGGCAGGGCGGTCCATCTGGACCGGGTTCGCAGGCGCGGCCATCGGTGCCGCGGGAGGGCTGACTTGCGCGACGATCGCCGGCTGGGGCACCGGCGCGGGCGTTCGCTGATGCCGCACCGCCACTATCGCGATCGCCGCCACTCCCGCCATGGCCACAATCGCCGCCGCGGGCTCTCGCCACCCCCATCGCTGATACCACCGCGATGGCCGCTCCAACGCCGCCAGAAGCTGTGCCTTGGCCGCGGGGTCGCGTAACAAATCGCGCAGCGACTGTTCCCGGGCCAGCGCATCGAACAGTTCCTGGTCGTTCAAGGCGGCCTCGAACAGCGCCTGCTGCTCCTCGGGCG
>Ga0209415_10011128_pt1 | contig 15188 bp, 12 predicted proteins | sample PeaSoiSIISIP2007_FD_187696 | JGI IMG/M metagenome (GOLD analysis project Ga0209415, IMG submission 187696) | Peat soil microbial communities from Weissenstadt, Germany - SII-SIP-2007 (SPAdes) (version 2) | ecosystem: Environmental > Terrestrial > Soil > Wetlands > Peat | place: Germany... | reverse complement strand
GCTGAACAGCTCGAGCAGCGCGCGCTCGAGATTCGCGAGAAGACCTTCGGCCCCGACAATCCCAGCGTTGCGACCAGCCTCGACAATCTCGCCGTGCTGCACGTAGACCAGGGCCGCTACGCGGACGCCGAGCAGTTCGAGGCGCGCGCATTGGCGATTCGGGAGAAGGCGCTGGGCTCCGACAATTTGGCGGTCGCGAAAAGCCTCAGCGAGCAGGCGCATCTCTATGAAAATCAGGGCCGCTACGCACAGGCCGAACCGCTCTACAAGCGCGCGCTCAAGATCCGCGAGAAGCTGCTTGGCCCCGATCATCCGATGGTCGCCGCCAGCCTCAACGATCTCGCGGTGCTCTACCGGTACGAAGGGCGCTACGTCGAGGCCGAACCGCTTCACAAGCGCGCGCTGGCGATCGATCAGCGGGCGCTCGGCGCCAACCATCCCGAAATCGCGACCGACTTGAACAATCTTGCGCTGCTGTACGCGGATCAGGGCCACTACGACGAAGCGGAACCACTTTACAAACGCGCGCTTCAGATCCGCGAGCAGAGCCTGGGTCCTGATCATCCCGAGGTGGCTGCCAGTCTCAGCAACCTGGCCGGGCTCTACATGCAGCAGGAGCACTATGCCGACGCGGAGCCGCTCTACAAGCGGGCCCTGGCGATCGACGAGCAGGTCTTCGGGCCCGACCATCCGGAAGTCGCGACCAGCCTCCGGAACCTGGCCGCGCTGTACCGGGACGAGAATCGCTACAACGAGGCGGCGCCGCTGCTCGAACGAGCCGTGGCGATTCGGCAGAAGATCTTCGGCCGCGACCATCCGGACGTAGCCGAGGCCCTCGCGCAACTGGCCGAAACCAAACAGGCCCAGGGCGACCTGCGCGGCGCGCGCGAGCTGTTCGAGCGCGCGCGGCAGACGATGCTCGCCGTGCGCCGGGTGAACGCCGGCCTCGGCGAGGCCGGACTGCGCTCGCTGTTGAAGCCGCTCAATGCCGAGTTGGTCCGCTACCTCGCGCTGCTGGCGGCGATCGCGCGCGACCCGCAACTCGACAACGGACAGACTCGGGCGTCGGCCGACGCGTTCGTCGTGGCGGAGCAGATCAGAGGCGGACCCGAGCAGGCCGCGATGGCTCAGTCGGGCGCGCGCGCAGCCTCGGGCGACCCGGCGATCGCAGCGCTGGTGCGGCGCGTCCAGGATCTGAGCTCGCAGTACGCGGCGGTCGGCGAGCAGATCGACCTTCAGTACTCACAACCCGCCAAACAGCAGGATCCGGCGCTAATCGAGAGCCTGCAGAAGAGCTACGGCGAGCTTAACCAATCGCTGGCCGCGGCCACCGGCGAGCTCTATCGCAAGTTCCCCAGATACGCGGAACTGGTCGCGCCTGACCCGATCACGGCCGATGAGACGCAACGGCTGCTTCGTCCCGGCGAAGCGCTGGCCGGCTACTATCTGATTGGCGATCGCCTATTGGCGTGGCTCGTCAGGCCTGACCGCGCGCTCGCCTACCGCGACACGCCGATCGACAGCAGCGCGCTCAGCGCGATGGTCTCGCGCTTGCGGGCGAGCATCGTGCCGCCGTGCGATATCGCGAGCCCGCACTGCCAGATTCCGCCTTTCGACGCGGCTGACGCCTACGGCTTCTATGCGCTGTTGCTGAAGCCGCTGGAGAGCGAGCTGGCCGGCACCCGTCATCTGATTGTGGTTCCCGACAACGCGTTGCTGCCGGTGCCGTTTGCGGCGCTGATCACCTCCGCCAACGGCGACGCCTATGAAACCCTGGCCGGAAATTACAAGAAGGGCCTCGCACCGTCGCCGAGAGAACTCGGCGAGGTGTATCCGGCGGTCCCGTGGCTGCTCAATGCCGAGTTCGCGATCAACGAGCTCCCTTCGGCTACCGCGCTGCGGATGCTTCGCACCGGGACCCCGCCGGCAGTCGTCACCGCCAGCGCCGAGCCGTTCCTTGGAATCGGCGACCCGACGCTCCAGGGCGGTGCGGATTGCGGCGAGCAGCGTGGTGATGACGAGCGCGGTGGTGCCGGGCGCGGAGGTGAGATGATCAATGCGTGCGCAGCCAATGCGGTTGCGCAGCTTTGTCCGCTTCCCGGCGCGGGTCCCGAGCTCGTGACCGACGCGCAAGCGCTGGGCGCATACCGCGCGAGCAACCTGTTCACCGGCCTCAATGCGACCCGCTCCAGCGTGATGGGCCTCAACGCGTCGGGACGCCTGGGCAACGCCAGGGTAATAGCCTTCGCGACTCATGCCCTGACCGGCGGGCACATGGAAACCTGCACGGAACCGGCGCTGGTGTTGACGCCGGCGAGAAATCAGTCGGACTCGGGATTGTTGGGCGTGGAAGACATCCTCGGTTTCAAGCTGGTCGAGGTGCAGTGGGTGATCCTGTCGGCGTGCAACACCGGAGCGGCGGGAGAAAACGGCGAAGGACTTTCCGGACTGGTGCGGGCGTTCTTCTACGCCGGAGCGCCGTCGCTGCTGGTCTCGCAATGGGCCGTGGATGACGCCGCAACCCAACAGCTCATGAGCAGCGTGCTTCGCTACTACGCCTCGCATCCGCAAGCCTCGCGGGCCGACGCCCTGCGCGAGGGGATGCGCGAGCTTCTGACCCAGGATGCCAAAGGAAACCAGGCCTACTTCGCGCATCCGTTCGCATGGGCCTCGTTCTTTATCGCCGGCGAGGGCGGCGCCGGCCAATGAGCTGCGCCAAGTTCCCCTACCAGGCCCCGCGCGAGTCCGCTCCGGCCCGGCGCGCGATCGTTTGCTTCGTTCTGACGGCCGCGCTTCTCCCGCTATCAGGATGCTCTGACTGGGCCACGCTGAGCAGGCAGAACAAGGTCATTCGCGGCGCGCTTGTGGGCGCGGCGTTCGGCACCGCGGTGGGCTGCACCGAAGGGGTCTTCATCCACGAACACAAACTGGCCGTGGACGCACTGGGTTGCGGCGCGGGATTGATAGCGGGCGCGGTGGTAGGCGCCGCGTTGGCGCCGTACGTGGCTTTCCCGCAACCGGTGGTGCCGCCGCTGTCGGACAAGGAAAAACTGGCGCTCAGCGGAGGCGGCCCCTTCTCGGGACGCTCGGCGAGATCGACGCCTCAAACCCGCCCGCCGCAGGAGAAACTCACACTACGTGGCGTACACTTCAGCTACAATCAGTCGAGTATCCGGCCGGAAGACGAGCCGCTGCTCGACGAAGCCGCCGACACCCTACGGGCCCATCCGAACGTGACGATCTACGTCGATGGCTACACTGACGCGAGAGGCACCGAGGACTACAACAAGAAACTCTCCCAGCAACGCGCAGAGGCGGTCGCCGCGTACTTGGTGAAGGCAGGTATCGAGGCCGGCCGCCTGATACCGCGCGGCCTCGGCAAGACCAACTTCCTGGCCACCAACACCACCGAGGACGGACGCGCTCAGAACCGCCGCGTCGAACTGGTGCCTTCCGGCTAAGCGCCGGATCGCGGCCCAGCTCGCAAGCAGCGCGGCGCGGCGGAATCTGCGGCGGGTGACTCGATTCGTCGCTGCGACTTGAGGCGGCATCTGCTCGCTGACTGGAAGCCTCCGGACTGACTGGAAAGCTTGCGACTGCTCAGGAGGTTCGGAATTTCCATTTCTTCCCGCGCGGAACGCGCCTCCGCGCGGCGGGCGCATCTTTTGCTTGGCTTGATGTGGACCAACGGTCGCTGGGCATTGGTTTGACGACCGATTGGTACTGCAATTGACTACCGGAGGTGATGGGAATTGCTCGGTTTAGTGCTGACGGCCGGCGGGGCGCGCGGTGCGTATCAGGCGGGCGTATTGCGGCGGATTGGCGAGCTGCCGAAGCTTCGCGATTCGGCTTCGCCGTTCGCGATCGTGACCGGGGCTTCCGCCGGCGCGATCAACGGGATGTTCATCGCCGCGCGCAGCCACAACCTCGGTCAGGGCTCCCGCGATCTCGCCGAGATGTGGTCGAAGCTCACGGTGCGCAAGGTTTTCCGCGCCGATCTGATCTCGCTGGCGTTGGGAAATCTGCGCTGGATGTGGGATCTCTCGGTCGGCGGCATCGTGGGCGCGGGGAACGTCCATTCGCTTTTCGACACCCGGCCGCTCAACAAATTCCTGAGCGCTTCGCTCCATCTCGAAGGCATCAAGCAAGCAATCGCGAGCGGTGAGCTTTTCGCGGCTGCGGTATCGGCCACCAGCTACCACTCCGGCCGCTCGTTTACTTTCGTCCAGGGACGCTCCGGCCATCCGATCTGGACGCGGGCGCGGCGCGTGACGGTATGCACCGAGCTGGCACCCGAGCACGTGTGCGCCTCGGCCGCGATTCCGATCCTGTTCCCTCCGGTCAGAGTGCGCACCTCCTCTGCCAGCGAATGTTACTTCGGCGACGGCGCTTTGCGGCTGGTCTCGCCGCTGAGCCCGGCGATCCGCCTCGGCGCAACTCGCATTCTTTCGATCGGTGTGCGATGCGCCTCTGCGGCTGCGGCTCTGCAACAGGCCGAAGTGGCGACCGGCGAACCGCACCAGGAGTCTGGCGACGAGCCGGCCTCGCCCCCGATAGCGCAGATCTGCGGCGTGTTTCTGAACGCTCTTTTTCTCGATCATCTCGATAGCGATCTCGACCATCTTAATCGGATGAACGAGCTGGTGGCGGCGGGCGCGATCGCCGCGGCTGAACCGCCTACGCATCCCGCGCTCCGAGTTGTCAAACCGCTGACGATCGCTCCGTCTTCGGACCTCGCCCTGGTCGCTGCCGCGTTTGCCCATCGCATGCCGCGAGTCATCCGCTACGTGATGGACGGCCTCGGCACCCCGGATGCGCAGAGCGCCGATCTGATGAGCTACCTGCTCTTCGATTCGAGTTTCACGCGGGCGCTGCTCGATATCGGCTATCACGACGCAGCCGGCCGAATCGACGAGATTGAGGAATTCCTGTTCGCCGCGTGATCGCGCGACGTCGTTCCTGAAATCGATCCGTCAGGGTAATGTCACTGAGAGTGACGTTCCCCGAACGCGACATTATGATCGACGGGCATTGCGACGCTCGCTTCGAGGCGGTCCGCGATGCGTTCCGGCGCAACTTCGCAGAGCACGGCGAGATCGGTGCGGCGCTCTGCGTGTGGGTCGATGGCCGCGTCGTGGCCGACATCTGGGGCGGGCACGTTGACGCCGCGAAGACCCGCCCGTGGGGTCACGACACTCTGGTCGCGGTCTTCTCGGTAGGAAAGCCGTTCGCCGCGCTTGCCGCCCATCGGCTCGTGGAGCGCGGGGCGCTGAATCTCGACGCGAGCGTCTCGCGCTACTGGCCCGGCTTCGAGGCGCACGGAAAAGATGACGTGACGGTTCGCCAGATCTTGAGCCATCGCGCCGGCCTTCCCGCGATTCGCGAGACTCTGCCCGACGGCGCGATGCTGGACTGGGACGCGATGACCCTCGCGCTGGCGAATCAGAGACCCTGGTGGCCGCCCGGGAGCCGCCACGGTTATCACGTCAACACCTTCGGCTATCTGATCGGCGAAGTCGTGCGCCGCATCACCAGCCGCTCGATCGGGATGGTGATTCGCGAGGAGATCGCCGGTCCGCTCGGCGCGGATTTCCAGGTCGGCACGCCGGAGCATGAAGACGCGCGCACTGCCGAGTTCGTCTGGGGCGAGGTGCCGAAGTTTCCCGAAGGAGAGCTGTCCGACGAACAGAGAATGATCCGCAACGCCTACTCGAATCCGCCCGGACTGTCGGGCATCGGATGGACCAACCGGCGCCAGTGGCGCGCGGCGGAAATCCCGTCCACCAACGGACACGCGACCGCGCGCGGCGTCGCGCGAATCTACGCCGCGCTCGTGGCGGGCGGCTCGATCGACGGCGTTCGGATAATCGGAACCGATATGTTGCGCGAGGCCGTGGTCGAACACTCCGTCGGCACGGATGCGATCCTGACCCGGCCGTCGCGATTCGCGCTCGGCTTCCAGCTCACGCGCGAGCATCCGGAGCAAAAAGCCGGCGGATACTTGCCACTAGGTCCAAGTCCAGGCTCATTCGGCCACGTCGGCGCCGGAGGCTCGGTGGGCTTCGCGGACCCGCACGCGCGAGTAGCATTCGGCTACGCAATGAACGCGATGGGCCCGAGATCGGGCAATCCACGGCCGCGCGCGTTGATCGAAGCGCTGTACGAATGCCTTTGACTGCGCAGCGAGACGCAAGTGAAATAGGGCGTCAGGAACGGGGGACGAATATGACGAGTGAATTGAATCTGGCCGATGATCCGTGGAAGGGATGCAACCCCCTCGACGCCAAATTTCGCGACAATCCATATCCAGCGCTGAAGCTGCTCCGCGAGAGGGAGCCCGTGAATCAGACTCCGTTCGGCTTCTGGCGGCTGCTTCGCTATGCGGACGTGCAAAAGCTGCTGACCGGCGTGCGTAGCGGGGTGAGGAGCACCGATGGCCGCCTGTTCGGGATCGACGAATCCACCGATGGGCTGCGGCTTTTCATGCTTCAGCAGGACCCGCCCAATCACACCCGATTGCGCCGGCTGGTCAGCCACGCATTCACGCCCCGCGCGCTGAACGCCTGGCGTGAAGAGATTCAGCGCGTGGTCGATCGATGTCTCGATCGGGTGGCCGATCGCGGCGAGATGGATGTGATCAAGGACCTCGCCTTGCCGGTGCCTTCGACGATCATCTGCGAGATGCTCGGCGTGCGGATCGAAGACCGCGATCAGTTTACTAAGTGGACTGCGCAGTCCACCTTCGGCTTGGCGGCCGGGCTCCTGCCGCCCGAGATGATCGCGATGGCGCGCGCGGCCGGCGAGCAGCTCTACGGCTACTTCGAGCGGCTGGTCGCCGAGCGGCGCGCCAATCCCCGCGACGACCTGCTCAGCATCCTGATTCGCGCCGAGGAGGAAGGCGACAAGCTCTCTTTCGACGAGTTGATGTCGCAGTCGATCGGGCTCCTGATCGCCGGATTCGAAACCACGATCGGACTTATCGGCAACGGCATTCGCGCGCTGATCCGTAATCCCGAGCAGATGGCGAAGCTCCACGCCAATCCCGAGCTCGCGCCCAAGGCGGTTGCGGAGTGCCTTCGCTACGACGGCCCGATCGTCCTCACTTCGCGTTTCCTGCACGAGGATGCCGAGTTCGGCGGTATAGTGATTCCGAAAGATTCGATGGTCTGGGGGATGCTCGCCTCCGCCAATCGCGACCCTGAGATGTTCCCCAATCCCGACCGCTTCGATATCGAGCGCGACGCCAGCGACCACGTCGCGTTCGGCGGCGGCGCGCACTTCTGCCTCGGCTACCGTCTGGCCGAGCTCGAGGGCCAGGCCGCGATCGCCACGCTGGCGCGCCGCTTCAGCGACCCGCGGCTTGAATCGGATCGCGTCGAGTGGGGCGCATCGTTGTTCAGAGTGCCGGGGCGGCTGCCGATCTCGTTCCGCAAGGCTTGAGCAATTGGATACCGATCTTTCCACGATCGCCTACACGCCCACTATCGGTGTGCGCCGCTATGTCGAGGCGCCGCTGGTGGAGGCCACCACCGAATCACTCAGAGGTTATGGATGCCTGGTCGAAAGGCCGGCCGATTTTCCGATCGAGATCGTGCGATGGCCGGCGCAGGGCTGGCGTCCGGTCGATGAGAACTCGGGCAATCAGGGCGGCGTCACCGAAGGGCTGTTCGAATTCTGGTGGAAGGGCCAGACCCTGTATGCGCACAATCACGCGGTCGGCGACAGCTACCTGTTCGGCTGGAGCCGATTGCCCGAAGAGGCGCCCGGCCCGGCCATGCCTCGCGAGCGCGCGTTGATCTGGCGCGCGAACTATCATCCCGACGGCGGCCAGCTTTTCTATCCGCAGGGCGACGGAGCCTTCATCGTGCCGCTGGCCCTGCCGGGCGATGATGTGACACCCGAAAAATTCGTCGCGTTCTGGTGCGACGGCAGCCGCGGCCTCTACGTCCATCCGAACATCTGGCACGGCGCGGTGGTGCCGATCGCCGATCGCGCCCGTTTACTCGACCGCCAAGGCCGCGTTCATGCGCGCGTTTCGGTCGACTTTCCCAGAGAGTTCGGATGCTATCTCGCGGTCCCGCTCCGTCATCCCTGACATCGCCGGTTATCTGCATCTCAGGCCGCGGACGGGGACACCACCACGGCGACTGCGCATCGCGCGCTGTCAAGGATCTGCTCGACCTTGGGACCGAAGTAGACGCGATGGTCCACGGACCGGTACAACACGCCCATCATCAGCAGATCGAATTTACCGTCAGCCAGCGCCCGCAGTATGACTTTCTCCGCTCTGTTGCCGGAGCCGATCTGAGTATCCACCTTAAGCTCCAGTTGTTTAGCCAGATCGTTTACTTCATCGACAATTTCGTCCCCGAGCTGTATCGGCGGACGCCCTCTGAATATCCCGCGGAGCATCGACGGGGTTTCCATTACATATAGCGCGTTCACATCAGTCTTAATCGATTGCGCATATAGCATCGCGACCGCGATACCTACTCTCGAATAGGAGGCATCGGTGGTCGGCGCCAGCACGCGCTTGAAGGGCATCGACTCGCCGTAGCTGCGCGCGATGATCACCGGCACCGGGACCTCCGCAAGGAATTCGCGCATCACCGAACTGCTGAGCCGATCGCGCCGCCGCAACTGCGACGCGCCCATGAAAATCGCGTCGTAGCCGCGGCGGCTCTCACTCAAGATCAACTCGGCGATCGAATCGCCAAGCGCAATGCGCTGATGGACGTTGTGCGCGCCGCACAACTCGGCAGTCGCCTTGAGGCCGGCGAACCGATCCTTGAGTTGCGCCTCGACCTCGGGCGACGGGCTCGCGCGGCGGGCGTGGAAGATCGTGATGCTGGCTTCGCGATGGTTGCCGAGCGCCGCAGCCAGATGCGTCGCCATCTGGGCATGCGGCCCGCCGGCGTCCAGGACCAGCAGCTTCGCGCCTTCCTTGGTGAACGGCAGCTTGCCAAGAATTTTCTCGCGCTCGGTTCGTTTCGCGTCGCCGGGCCGCTCGGGCACTCCGGCCAGCGACCAGCTCAGCAGCGGCGGCGCCGCCAGCGAGGTGACGATCGCCACCATCAGAATCACGGTGTACATCTCAGGGGTTAGAATGCCCAACCCCAAGCCGATCATTGCGACCACGATTTCCATTCCGCCGCGCGCGTTCATGCCGGCTGCAACTGCGAACGCTTCGCGCCGCCTGAGCCCGCTCAAAATTCCGCCCAGCGTACAGCCCGCCAGTTTGCCGGCGAACGCCACGCCCAGCACCAGCGCCGGCACACCGACGCTCGTAATTGCCAGCAGGTCCGCTCTGAGCCCCGAGTACGCGAAGAAGACCGGCGCCAGCACGCCCATCGTGACGGCCTGCAATTGCTCGCGATCGGTCTTCCGCATTCGTGCCGAGCGGCCGATCATGAGACCTCCGATGAACGCGCCGAACACCGCGTGGATTCCGATCGCCTGGGTGATCACCGCGCACACGAACGCCATCCCGACCATCACGGTCAGACCGGCGTGTTCCACGTAAGCGTGATCGTCAACCCATCGCAGGACCCGCGCCACGATCCGAAAGCCCACGAAGTAGCAGAGCAGCAGAAAGGCTGCGGCCGCGAAGACCGTGCTCGAGAGCGTGCGGAGGTCGACGGTGCCGCGCGTGGCGAGTCCCGCCACGACCGACAGCAGGATCCATCCGACCAGATCGTCGAGGACGCCGGCGGCAAGAATGAGGACGCCGATCTCGCGCCGCATCAGATCGAGATCGATCAGGATTTTCGCGATCACCGGAACGGCGGAAATCGACATCGCCACTGCCATGAAGAGCGCGAAGATCAGCCGCTGATTGTCGGCGGGCAGATAAGCCGCCGGCAACCACCATCCGAGAAGGAAACCGCCCGCGAACGGTATCGCGATGCCGAGCACCGAGACCATCGCGGCCGGCCGGCGCATCCCGCGCAGAGTATCGAGGTCGGTCTCGAGTCCCGTGCAGAGCAGCAACATGATCACGCCGATCCAGGCCGACGACTCCAGCAGATGATTGACGATCGGATCGGGTGGAAATACCGCGCGTTGCACGGCCGGCAGGAACTTTCCCAGCACCGAGGGACCCCAGACCAGTCCGGCCATCAGCTCGCCGATTACAGTGGCGTGCCCCGCCCGGCGCATCACGTCGGCCAGCATCCGCGCGGTCAGCACCAGCACGATGAACTGGGTCAGAAAATAAAGGACTTGTTTTTCAGTGAGACCAGGCAAACGGCCACCTCGCAGTTATGGCGTACTGAGATTCAGAGTACCCGCATTGTCTGCTGGATTCGCGCAAAGGTTGCAGACCTCCTGCGCACGCGGGCCACGAGCGGAGCGAGAGGTCCCTCGCGAGTCAGACTTTGGGAAGCGTGAAATACTTGCACAGCGAAAGGCCGGCCCGTCGCCACGATCAGCCTTTGTCCGCCTGCGATGTGCGCTCTGGTACACGGCTTGCTCTCGGTTGGTTCGCGGGGTCGCCGGAGGTGTGCCTCAGATCCGATCGAAGGGAAATGCAGAGGAGTTGACGCTATGGCTTTCAAATTGCCCGAATTACCCTATCCGAAGAGCGCCCTCGCGCCCTTTCTATCCCAGGAGACGCTGGAGTTTCATCACGGCAAGCATCATGCCGGGTACGTGAGAAAGCTCAATGAATTGATCGCCGGGAGCCGCTTTGCGGAAATGCCGCTGGAAGAGATCGTCAGGACGGCCGGTGCGGGCGCCATTTTCAACAACGCTGCTCAGCACTGGAATCACAGTTTCTACTGGATGTGTCTTAAGCCCAAGGGCGGCAAGCCGGCCGGCTCGCTCGCCGACGAGCTAAAGCTCACCTTCGGCGGGTTCGACGAGTTCCGCAAAAAGTTCACCGAAGTCGCCAACTCGGTATTCGGGAGCGGATGGGCCTGGCTGGTGCTGAGGCGCGACGGCTCGCTCGCTATCGAGCATACGCCCGACGCGGAGAACCCGCTGCCGCGCGGCGAGAAACCTCTTCTCACCTGCGACCTGTGGGAGCACGCTTACTACATCGACTATCGGAACGCGCGCGCCAACTATATCGAAGCGTTCTGGAATATAGTCAACTGGGAATTCGTCGCGTCGAATATGAGATGAACGAAGCTCGCAGGCGGCCCGCGAGCTCTGGAGCGGGGCTATAGAGACGGTCCAGGTGGCTAGAAGCGTAGCATCTCGAACGCGGTCTTGCCCTCGGGCAGCGGCGGGCGGGTGGTGAGCTTTTCGATCGGCTCGCCGGCCCGATAGCGGGCGAGCAGGTCTTCAGGATCGAACAGCACGCCGATCGGGTTGGCGGCGAAATCGCCGCTGCGCATCCAGCGATTGCATTCGTCGGCGGTCGGAAAGTTGTCGACTTGAAGCTCGATCTTGTTGGCGTCGGGATCCTTGTAATACATCGAGGTGGTCGGGCCGTGATTGATGCACCAGTAGGGCTCGATGCCGCGAGCTTTGAGGCGCATGTACGTATAGAGCAGGTCGCCCAAATCGCGATGGGTGAACGCGACGTGATCGGTTCCGGCGGCAAGAGCGGGCCGGTCCGGAAGGCCGGGGATCTTCACGATTGCAATCCGGTGATGCTCGTCGTCATAGGTGAGGAAGGCGAGCATCCCGTCGGCGTGCGCGACCTCGGCGCCGAGCACGGTTTTGTACCATTCGATCATCTCGTCGAAGCGCGCCGTGCGCCGAACGATATGCGCGAGCTTCGCCGGCGCGACCCGCCCCCGGCTCTCGGCAAGCTTGGCAGTTCGATTTTCGCTGGCGGTCATCTGTTGTTGATTGGCAACCATGGCGAGCACTCCGTTTGGCGAAATCGCTAGTTCGGCTCTGTCGATTTAGACCCGGCCATATCTGAGCGCAACGGATAGTCTACGACAATCGCCCGGCCGTTACTGATTGCTCTTACCGAGTGAAGCGTATTCGGAGGCACCACCGCGACGCATCCGGGCCCCGCTACCTGCATATTCCCATCGATTGTCACTTCGAGCTGCCCTTCGATTACGTTCCAGACTTCCTCGTTCGGATGCGAGTGTTCATGAATCGATGAACCCGCCTCAAACGCGTAGTGCCCGAAGGTCATGCTGTCCGAATCGAAATAGCGCCCCTTCCAGCCAGGCAGCCGCTCCACGACCTTCAATTCGCGAGTGTCGATGAAAGGCATCTTCGTCTCTCCTCGAGCGCCGCGTGCGCTGCGCAATTTACCTCAGTCACGCCGCCAGCGACTCGATCGCGGCGCCGTCGATCGGGCGGCCCGGCTCGATTTCCAACAGACGCGTCACGGTCGGATGGATGTCGATCATGCGCGCGCCCTTGATCTCGCGGCTGCGGGCAATTCCGCTGCCCCATGCGTAAAGAATTCCCTGAATCCCCGGCGTGTCTGGAGGATAGCCGTGCGCCGAGACCAGTCCCACGCCCATGAACGGGCTCGGATAGATATCGCGGCCCATCGTGGCCAGCGGTTTCAGGTACCAGGGCGCCATGACGGGATCGACCATGTAATAGCCCTGATGCGCCGACAGAATCAGATCCCCCACGCGCTCGCCGGTTCCGAGATGCGCGAATTGCGGCGGGCGGTCGCGCCGTATCACGCTGAACTCGCGATAGCCCTCCAGCGCCTGACACGCGCGATCGATCTCCGACCGGTCCTCGAAGTGGAGGAAGCTCGTCGTGCCGGTGGTCACGTCGCGCGCGCGAATACTGTGGCGGGTCAGAACGCGCCGCACATTGATCAGGTGCGTGACCGGAAGATGGCCGTGGTCGGACATCGCGAGCAGTGTGACTTCGCCGCCGTACGGCAGCGCCTGGATCGTATCGAGCAGGCGGCCAACTTCGGCGTCGGCGCCGACGATCGCGTCGCGCGCCTGCTGCGAGTCGATCCCGTGAGCGTGAACGACTTCGTCCGGCTGGGCGAAGTATCCGAGGATGAGGCGCGGGCGCCGCTCGTCGGGCATCCGCAGGTACTCGATGATATCGTCGGTGCGCTTGCGCTCGCTCGCATACTCCGAGAGCGTCCACGGCACTTTGCGTTCGTGCGACACGTAAGTGGCGAGCGCGCCGCGGCTTTTCGAGTATCGCCCGTACCATCCCAGCGCCGCGGTCCTTACGCCCTGGCGCTCGGCGACCTGATGCAGCAGCTCGCCGCCGCTGAGCCAGTCGGCGTCCACGTCGTGATTGAAGAGCCCCATTTCAGGATCGATGAACTGCGCGCTGACCAGGCCGTGATTTTCGGGCCAGCATCCGGTCGAAGCTGATACCCAGTTGGGCTCGGATATCGACGGAAAAACCGGCTCGAGATGATCGGTCGAGGCGCCCTCGCTCCGAATTCTCGCAAAGTTCGGAGTCGGGACCGAGTCGATCATCTTCCGCGACAGTCCGTCGATCAGGAGCACGATTACAGTTCGCATCGGGGACGCCTCCGCTCAAGAGCGCAAGCTCGATGGACGGAGAATAGCCGTTGCGGGGCGGAGTCTCCAGTGAAGCGACCCCATCCGGCGCAGGCCGAATTCACCGCCAGCCGGCTGCCGTCATTGTCTTCCGGAAAGGTCTTCCGGAAAGCAAAAAAAGGCGGCCCGGACCGGGACCGCCTTTTTGTCGGATTTCGCGTCGATTAGTGCTTGGTCTCGATCCGCTTGCCGTAGGAGACTTCGCCCTTGTCCACGCGCAGGCTGAAACCGCAGTCAGGATTGGCGCATACCCAAGCCTTGAATATGACCGAGGCGCCTTCCTGTCCGTAGTCCGATAGTGGGATTAGGGTGCCATTGTTACATTTCTGGCACTTGGGCAACTCCATCTCCACGCCTCCTTAACCGCCGGCCATACTGCCGGCCCAATCTTCAAGCTATCCGAGGGCCATTTTTAAATCAACGAGCGGTTCCGGGCCGCGCCAAGCGGATGCCAAAGCCCCGCCGGGCCTCGAATTTCTCCTTGTAGTTCGCGGTGTTATGCTGATTTGCAGGGATGGGAGCGGGATTCGATGTTCCTGATTCGGAATGCACGGCCGGGCGATTTGCGCCAGCTCCTGAAGCTCGCGCACGAGCTCGATTCGATCAATCTTCCGGCTGAATCTACCGAACTGCGCGCGCTTCTGGAGCGTTCAGAGCGTTCGTTCGCCGGCCGGATTCGCCAGCGCTCGCGCGCGGTCTACCTGTTCTGCGCCGAGGCCGTCCGCACCGGGACGCTTGCTGGAGCCTCGATGATAATTGGCAAGCACGGGACGCCGCGCGCGCCGCATTACTACCTGCAAATCGACAGCGACGAGCGCTACTCTCACGCACTGCGCAAGATGTTCCGGCATACCTATCTGCGCCTGCGTTATTCGATGGACGGGCCGAGCGAGCTGGGCGGCCTGATCGTGAAGCGCGCGATGCGCCGCAATCCGGAGCGCGTGGGCCGGCAGCTCTCGTGGGTCAGATTTCTCTACATCGCGAAGCATCGCGCGCGCTTCGAACGCGAGCTGATCGCCGAGATGCTGCCGCCGATGACGCCCGGCTATCGCAACGCTTTCTGGGACCATTGGGGCGGCCTGGTCACCGGGCTCACGTTTCGCGAGGCGGACCGGCTTTCGAGCCGCGACAAGCAATTCATCCGGGAGCTTTTTCCCGAGTCGCCGCTCTACACCTTCCTGCTACCCGAGGACGTTCGTAATTCGCTCGGCGCAGCCGGCGACCAGACTCGCGGCGCGGTGAGATTGCTCGAACAGGCCGGGATGCGGTTCCTGGATCAAAATCGATCCATTCGACGGCGGTCCTTACTACGGCGGCGTGGTTGGCCACCTGGAACCGGTCAAGAGCTGCCGCAGTTATCGGATCGTGAGCGGCGGCAAATCGCCCGGCGACGCGGAGAACTTCCTGGTGGCGCGCGAAGATCGCCTGGGCTTTCGCGCGGTGAAGGCCGCGGCCCTCGCCCAACAAGGACACTTGGCCGCCGCGCCTGAGATCCTGAAAACGCTGGCCGTTGCGGAAGGCGATCGCGTCGACGCGGTCCCGCTGCCGTGACGCATGGACGAGGGCATCCCGATCGCAACTGTGCGATGGTCTTCGATCGAATTGGATAAATCGGTGCCGCTCGGCAACGTGATCGCGCCCAACCCGCGCATCCTGTTCGTGGGGATAAACCCGAGTCTCCGCTCCGAAGCGGTCGGCCATCATTTTGCGGGTCCGGGAAATGAT
>Ga0209415_10011127_pt1 | contig 15190 bp, 15 predicted proteins | sample PeaSoiSIISIP2007_FD_187696 | JGI IMG/M metagenome (GOLD analysis project Ga0209415, IMG submission 187696) | Peat soil microbial communities from Weissenstadt, Germany - SII-SIP-2007 (SPAdes) (version 2) | ecosystem: Environmental > Terrestrial > Soil > Wetlands > Peat | place: Germany... | reverse complement strand
CGACGCCAAGGAAGGGATCGTCCACGCGTACGTGCACGCGGGCGGCAAGCTCGCCGTGCTCGTCCACGCCGACGCGCCCGACACCAAGAACGCGGACTTCTCGGCGTTCATCGACAACGTCGCGATGCAGATCGCGGCGATGAACCCCTCGGTGGTCGCCAAGGCCGAGATCACGCAGGGCCAGATCGACAAGCAGAAGGAGATCTACGTCGCCCAGCTCAAGGAAGAGGGGAAACCCGAGCAGGCGTGGCCGAAGATCACCGAGGGCAAGCTCGGCAAGTGGTTCACCGAGGTCACGCTCCTCGGTCAGGACAACGTGTGGGATCCGCCCGCGGGGACCATCGACAAGCTCCGCCAGGAGCTCGGGAAGAAGCTCGGCGGCGAGGTGAAGATCCACGCCTTCCTGCGCTATTCGCTGGGCGAGGGCATCGAGAAGCCGCCGGCCGAGGACTTCGCCGCCGAGGTGGCGAAGCTGACTTGAGGATCAAGTTCGCCGTCGTCCGCGAGGATCCCGACGTCGAGCGCGCCCTCTGCCGCCGGGCGAAGGCGGAGCGCGTGCTCGTCGTGGCCTCGGGCGGGTGCACGGCGCTGACGCTGGTGCATCGCGACCCGGCCCTGCGGGTGACCGCGTTCGACATGGCGGAGGGGCAGCTCGCTCACCTCGAGCGCAAGCGTCGCGCCGTGGCGAACGGGGACCTCCGGGCGCTCAACCTCGGCGACGACTCGCCCGACGGGCTGAACCAGGGCGGCGAGTTCGAGTCGCTCTTTCGCACGCTGCGCCGGTTCGTAGAGGAGATGGTCGCGCCCCCCTCGGAGCTGGCGCAGTACTTCGACGACTCGACGACCCCGGAGGCGCGCTCCGGGCTCCTGGAGCGATGGTTCTCCAGCCCGTACTGGCCCGTGGCCTTCTCGCTCTCCTTTCACGAGGCCTTCCTTCACGCGATGTTCGGCCCCGCGGCCACCCGGCACGCCGAGCCCGGCTCCTATCCCGGGTACTTCCAGCGCGCGTTCGAGCGCGGGCTGCGGCGGGAGGACGGTCCGCGTAACTACTTCCTGTCCCACGTGCTGCGGGGCTCCTACGGACCGCGTCACGCGCCGGACTACGTGCACGGGGGTCGCTTGCCGGACATCGAGCTCGTCCACGGGCAGCTCCCGGACGTGCCGGACCTGTCTCGCTTCGACGTGGTGAGCCTGTCCAACGTCTTCGACTGGTCGGACGACGCGCTCGTCGCGAGCTGGGCCGGGACCCTCGCCCGCGCGCTCCGCCCGGGCGCCCTGGTGGTCCTGCGCCAGCTGAACAACCGCCGCGACGTCCGGCGCTTCTTCGCCGAAGCCTTTGACTTCGACGACCTGGGCTCCGAGGATCGGCTGGCGCGCGACCGCAGCCTCTTCTACGAGCGCATCGAGGTCGCGACCCGCAAACCGTGAGCATCCGCTTCGTCTTCGTCACGCCGGCCGGACTGGCTCCCTACGTCGAGGGCCTGCGCGCCATCGAGCGGGCGACCGAGTACCCGATCGGGGACGGGGCCGACGCGTTCACCATCGATCACGGCGACGCTTACCACCCGTTCTTCTCGACGGTGGGCCAGGACCCGCGGTTCCTCGTCGCGCTGGACGGCGACCGCGTCGTGGGCGGCGCGGTCGGGATGTACCGCGACGTGCGCGTCCGCGGGCGGATGGTGCGCGCGTGCTACGGGGCGGACTGGAAGCTGGGCCGCGAGTACCGGGGTGTCGGCGTCGCGCGACAGATGATGACCTGGGGGGCGTCCCTGCTCTTCAAAGATCCGACGCTCCGCGCCTGGAGATACGGCTACGTCGCGGCGATGCGCGGCGCGGACGGGGACGTGATGCGCGTCGTGAAGGGCCTCCACCCGGGCAAGCTCGTGAAGGCGGCCGGCACGCTGGCGGTGTACTTCGTCGCGCCGTCGCGCCTCGCCGCGCTGTCGCTCGAGGGGACGCCGGCCACGCCGGATCCCGAGGCGGGCGTCGACCTGAGCTACGTGCCCACGGGCCACGTCGAGCCTCCGGGCCTCGTGTCGACCGCCGGCATGAAGGACCTTCGCTTGCGTTCGACGGGACAGCCCTGGCCGCTGGTGCACCTGCCGTACGGACCCTCGCGATGGCTCCCGACGTGGGGCGCCTACCTCCGGGCCTGCGGCGAGAGGCTCGCCACCACGCGCCCTGACGCGATCGCGTGCTTTGCCATCGACCTGCGCCTGAGCACCCACATCTCGTGGCTCGAGTCGAAGGGCATCGCGCCGGGAGCGGCCTGCACGGTGTACGCTCTCGATCTGACCCTCCGCGCACGTCGCGCGGCGTGGCTGCACCTCGCCACCTCGGAGATCTGAATGCGTAGTGCGATCGCCGCGCTCAAGGCGCGCGTCGACCCTGTCGGGAGCAGCCCGTACTTTCGCACGCTGCGCGACGGCTCGATGACCCGGGAGCAGTTCGTCGAGACGCAGATCCAGTTCTTCCACGCCGTCATCTTCTTCTCGCGCCCGATGGCGGCGCTCGTCGGACGGATCCCGCGGCCCCAGATGCGCGTGGCGCTCCTGGAGAACATCGGCGACGAGCACGGCTCCGGGCGGTTGACGGTGTGCCACGAGAACACCTTCCTCGAGCTGCTCGCCCGCCTCGGCGTCGACCGCCCGGAGGTGGACCGCCGGGCGCTCTGGCCCGAGGTGCGCGCGTTCAACGCGGCCCTCCTCGGCGCGTGCGCGCACGACGACGTGTACACCGGCCTCGCCGCGCTCGGGATCATCGAGGACATGTTCTCCGGCATCTCGGCCGAGATCGGCCAGTCCATCGTCACCCGCGGCTGGCTGAAGCGCCGCGAGATCGTCCATTACACCACGCACGAGACGCTCGACGTCGAGCACGCCGAGGGGTTCTACGCCTCTCTCCACGAGCCCTACGACCGGCACCCGCGGTGGCGCTACCAGATCGACCAGGGGCTCGAGCTCGGGGCGTACGTCTTCCTGCGCCTCTACGACGACCTGTGGCGCGCTCGCGATCGCCGTTGGATGCGCGAGGTCCTCGGCCCGCACAGCCTGTCGGATGGCGCCTGGCTGGACGGAATGGGCGAGGGATAGTCCCGAGCGACCGACCATGTGCGGAATCGCCGTCATCCTGCGGATGGGACAGCGCCCGCTGCCCGAGCCGGAGATCATGCGCCGTATGCTCGCGTCGATTGCCCACCGCGGGCCCGACGACTGGGGGATGACGGCGGACGAGGACGTTCAGCTCGCGGCGGTTCGCCTGGCCGTGATCGACCCGCGCGGAGGGCGTCAGCCCGTGCGGGGGTGCGCCTCGGCGCGGGTGTCGTGCGTCTACAACGGCGAGCTCTACGACGCCTCCGAGCACCGGCGCGCCCTCGCGCGGGACCACGCCCTCGCGGACGCCTGCGACACGACGCTCCTTCCGCACCTCTACGAGGAGCACGGCGCGGCGATGGTCGAACGCATGCGCGGCATGTTCGCGTTCGCCCTGTGGGACGCGGCGGCGCGGACGCTGCTTCTCGCGCGGGATCGCCTCGGCATCAAGCCACTCTTCTGGGCGAGGACGCCCGACTACCTCGTCGCGGCATCGGAGGTGAAGGCCATCCTGGTCTCGGGGCTCGTCGACCGGGCCATCGATCGGGACGCCCTCGACGACGTCTTCTCGCTCTCCTACCCGTGTCCGCCGCGCACCATGTTCCGCGGCGTGCACGAGCTGCGGCCGGCCCACAGGATGACCGCCGGGCCCGGCCGCGTCGGCGAGCCGCAGCGCTGGTGGCGCGCTCCGTTCCCTCCTCGCGGTGAGCACCGTCGAGGCGGTGAGCGCGACCAGGAGCAGGCGCTGCGCGACGTCCTGCGCGACGCCGTACGCACGCACCTCGTCTCCGACGTTCCGCTCGCCGCGCGCGTGTCGGGTGGGATCGACTCGTCGGCCATCGCGGCGCTCGTGCGGGAAGCGACGGGCGTGGCCCCGGCAACGTTCTCGATCGGCTTCGACGATCCGCGCTTCGACGAGTCGGCGCACGCCAGGGCGGTCGCGCGCCACCTGGGCTCGCCCCTGCACTCGGTCCTGGCCGACGCGCGGGCGGCGGAGCGATTGACGGAGCTGGTGTGGCACACGGAGATGCCCCAGGTCGTGCCGGGCGCGATCGGGGGGCTGCTTCTGGCCGAGCGGGAACGGGGCGAAGGCGTCCCCGTGGTGCTGACCGGCGACGGCGCCGACGAGCTGCTGGGGGGGTACGACGTGTTCCGGGCCGCGCGCGCGCGGCGCCTGTTCGAGCGTCCGTGGATGCGTCCCTTCCAGCCCGCGGCCCTCCGGCTCGCCGGTCGGGTGACGCACCAGCCGCGCGGGCTGGTGGACTGGATGCTGGACACGGCCCGCTCGTCCGACCAGGTGGCCGCCGCCTACGGGGGCGTCGTCCCACCCTGGTTCGACGTGTGGCGGCTCCTCGACGTGGACCGCGCGGCCCTCCTCGGTTCCGGCGCCCATAGTGTCCGCCCGGTCGAAGAGCCGCCCGCCGGCTTCTCGGCGCTGGTTCACCCCGAGGCGGCGTCGCTCGACCCGCTCGACGCGGAGCTCGCGCTCGAGCTGGAGACCCGCCTCCCGTCGTGGATCCTCGTCATCAGCGACCGCACCGCGATGGCTCACGGCGTCGAAGCCCGCGTGCCCTTCCTCGACCACCACGTCGTCGCCTTGACGGCGTCGCTCCCGCCCGGCGTGAAGATGCGCGGGCTGCGCGAGAAGGCCGTGCTGCGCGGGGCCGTCCGCGATCTCCTGCCGCGGTCGGTCGTGGCTCGAAGAAAGCAGCCCTTCCTCATGCCCATCCGCGACTGGTTCTTCCGCGACGGCGCCCCGGAGCAGCTCGCGCAGGAGCTCTCGCCCGCGGCGATCCGCGACGCGGGCCTCTTCGCGCCGGAGGTGGTCGCTCGGCTCCGGGCGGCGCTCGGCCGGTCGCCGGAGCACCACGTGGACACGCTGAGGCTGGAGATGGTGATGATGCTCGTCCTCGGCTCGCAGCTCCTCCACCGCCTCTTCGTCGCCGATGCTTCAGCCGAGCTCGGGTCGTGGCCGGCCCGCGGTCGGTTCCGGCTGAAGCGCGCGGGCGGCGATTCGCCGATCTGCTAGAGGTCGTGATCGTGCGCCTCTGCGCGGTCAGCGTCGACCTCGACGAGATCCCCAACTACTACGGCATCCACGGGCTCCCGGAGCCGACCGGGCCCGAGCGGTCCCTCGTCTACGACGTGGCGCTCCGGCGCCTGAGCGACCTCGCCGCCGAGCTTTCCATCCCGCTCACCCTCTTCGCCATCGGCAGCGATCTCGCGCGCCCGGAGGCCTCGGCGGCGCTGGCTGCCGCACACGCCCGCGGCTTCGAGATCGCCAACCACTCGCTCGACCACCGCTACGATCTCGTCCGCCTCGGCGTGGCCGAGGTGCGTCGTCAGATCGAGGAGGGGGCGGGAGCCATCGAGCGCGCCACCGGCAAGGCGCCCGTCGGCTTCCGCGCGCCCGGCTACACCATCACCGACGAGGTCTTCGATGTCCTCGCCGACCTCGGCGTCCTCTACGACTCGTCGGTCTTCCCGTGTCCCGCGTACTGGGCAGCGAAGGCGACGGCGATCACGCTCATCGCGGCGAGGGGCCGGCGGAGCCGGTCCATCGTGGACACGCCCGTCGTGCTGGCTGCTCCCACGCGGCCCTACCGGATCGGCCGCCCGTACTGGCGGCGCGGCGAGGGCCTCCTGGAGCTCCCCGTCCAGGTCACGCGCGGGGCGAGGCTTCCGTTCATCGGGACGTACGTGACGCTCGGTGGGCCGCGGCTGGCCCGCCTCATGGCGCGAATGTGCGTGGGCGAGCCGCTGGTGAACCTCGAGCTCCATGGCATCGACGTGCTCGACGCCGCCGACGGCCTGGAAGCCCTGAGGCCGCACCAACCCGACGTGCGCGTGCCGACGGCCCGCAAGCTCGACGCGCTGCGGGCGACGGTCCGCGAGCTACGCGGCGCGGGGTACGAGTTCACGACGCTCGAGCAGGTCGCGCGCCGCTTCTGAGTCGGGCGAGGAGGCAGCGCCGGGCCGGGCGAGTTGAGGGAAGGGCGGCGACTCGGTATCGTGGAGGGCATGGCTGTCGATGCGACCGGCGACACAGCGCCGCTGGACCTCGCAGGCCTGCCCCAGCTGGGGGACGTCGTCGGCGGCAAGTTCAGGGTCGAGGGTGTGCTCGGCACGGGGGGCATGGGCGTCGTCCTCACCGCCCGCCACGTCCAGCTCGGCCAGTCGGTGGCCATCAAGATCCTGCGCCGCGACTTTGCCGCGAACCCCGACGCCGTCGCGCGGTTTCTCCGCGAGGCCCGGACGGCGGTCAACCTCCAGAGCGCGCACGTGGTCCGCGTGATGGACGTCGGCACGCTGGACGACGGCCTCCCCTACATGGTGATGGAGCACCTGACGGGGACCGACCTCTGCGATCTCCTCGAACAGCGCAAGACGCTGCCCGTCGAGGAGGCCGTGGACTACGTGCTCCAGGGGATGGAGGCCGTCGCCGAGGCCCACACCCTCGGCCTGGTCCATCGCGACCTGAAGCCGGCGAACCTCTTCCTCACCACGCGGCCCGACGGCTCGGGCCTGGTGAAGGTGCTCGACTTCGGCATCTCCAAGGCGACCGAGGCCAGCGAGCAGGGTCAGCGCGACAAGAGCCTCACCGCCACGTCGGCCGTCATGGGCTCGCCGATGTACATGTCGCCCGAGCAGCTCCGCAGCTCCAAGAACGTCGACACGCGCACGGACATCTGGGCTCTCGGCGTCATCCTGTACGAGCTCGTGAGCGGGCGGTTTCCCTTCGAGGAGGAGACGGTCACCGGGCTGTGCGCCCGGATCGCGGCCGACCCGCCCGTGCCCCTCCACGATCATCGGGCCGACGTGCCCCCGGCCTTCGAAGCGGTGGTGCTCCGCTGCCTGGCGAAGGACATGAAGGACCGGCCGCAGACGGTGGGGGAGCTCGCCCTGTTGCTCCGGCCGTTCGCCTCCGCCGAGGTGCAGCTCGCCGTGGACCGCATCGTGCGCATCGGGGGTCCGGCGCGGGCCCGGCAAGCGAGCATCCCCGAAGCACTCCCTTCGAGCCCGGGCTCCCAGGGTATCATCAGCGTCCGGGGCGGGATCCACTCACCGACGGGCTTCGCGGACACGGTGGGGGCGACGTCGCAGGTGACGACCTCTCGCAAGGGACGACGCACGACGACGCTCCTCGTGGTGGCCGGGGCCCTCGCGGCGCTCGCGCTCGGGGGCGGCCTGGTCATCACGTTACGCTCGGCGCCGACGAGGGTGGCGGGTCCCGACACCACGGCAGCGACGACGGCGACCCCCGCGACCGCCCCGCCCGCCGCCGGTCCGCCCACCGAAACCACCGTGACGACGCCTCCGGGCGCGGTGTCGGCCAGCGCCACCGCGTCGGCGCGTCCGGCCGCGAAGCCGCCCGCGTGGGGGACGGGGACGCCCGTTCGCGCGACCGCCAAGCCCGGCGCGGCCGCGAAGCCGCCGACGTCGGACGACCTGCTCCTCGACCGGAAATAGGGCCTCGCCAGGGCGGCTTGCTCTACAGCGTCGTCCCGCGCCACGGGCGCCGTCGTGACCTGAGCTTGCCGTGCAGGAACGCGTCGAGCACCGGCGCGACGTTCTCGGCGTCGTTGTCGTCCCACTCGTCGGCGCTGATGGCGTCGCGGACGTCGCCGTGCACGTCGAGCATGTAAAACCAGGGAAGCGCCGGCTCTTTCATCCCCAGCGCCGGCAGCTCGCTGCCGACCTCGCGCACGTCGAGGCGCACCAGCCGGACGCTGCCGAGGACGGCTTGCAGGGGCGGGTCGCGCATCGACCGCGCGATCTCCGTGCACGCCGCGCACGACGCGGCCGTCGTCTCGACGAGCACCGTCTCGCCCGCGGTCCTGGCGGACTTCACCTCGTCGGCGAGCTGCGAGCGAAGCGGAGCCGTCGACGCGTGGAGATCGACGACGTGGATGCGGCCCCAGCCGCCCGGCGGAGTGACCGGCGCCGTGGTGGCGGCGGTCGGCGGAAGGGGCGGGGGGGGCGCCGGCACCGCATGGGCCGAGGTGGAGCTGACCATCGCGAAGACGAGGAAGCCGACCCACCCGACGAACACGAGGGAACCGAGGGAACCGAGGACCATCCCCGCCGTCGCCATCCCGCGCCCGCCCGCCATCCCGTCCGAGCGGCGGATGTCGCGGTGCGCGAGCGCGCCGAAGACGATGGCCGGGATGCCGAGCGGCAGGCCCAGCCAGCAGAACGTCGCCACGAGGGAGAGGATCCCCAGCACCAGCGAGACGACGGCCTTCGTGTCCGTCGTCTGCACCGGACCGCCCGCGGTCCAGCCCTGGGGAGGGGGAGGGGGCCCGGGCATCGGCTGCATCGCACCAGAGGATAGCGCAGCGTCCGGGCGAGGCGCCTAGTGTCCGGTGCGCTTGCGCCAGATGACCTCGACGTCGACGCCTGACTTCTCGATGAAGTCCCTCGCGACCTCGTTGCCCCCGTGCACCAGCTCCTCCGGCGAGCCCCGGGCGACCAGCTTGCCCTTGTCGAGGAGGATGGCCTGGTCGGCGATGGCGAAGCAGCTCGCTATGTCGTGCGTGATGACGATGCTCGTCACCCCGAAGTGCTGCCTCGTCTCTTCGATGAGCTCGTCCACGGCGCGGCTCGTGAGTGGGTCGAGCCCGCTGGTCGGCTCGTCGTACACGATGATCGGCGGGTCGAGCATGAGGGCGCGGGCCAGGCCGACGCGCTTGCGCATGCCGCCCGAGAGCTCCGAGGGGAACTTCTTCAGGACGCTCTCGCCGAGCCCGAGGACGGTCAGCTTGTCCATGACCTTCTTGCGGCGCTCGGAGGCAGACAGCCTGGTGTGCTCGACGAGCGGGAAGGCGACGTTGTCGAGCACGCTGATGGAGTCGAGGAGCGCCGCGTACTGGTAGACCATCCCGAACTTCTGCCGCACCCGGTTGAGCTCGCGCTCCCCCATGGGGACCGTGTCCTCTCCGTCGATGAAGATCTGCCCGCTCGTGGGCCTCTCCAGCGCGACGATGAGTCGCAGCAGCGTGGTCTTGCCCGCGCCCGAGCCCCCGACGATGCACGTCGTCTGGTTCTTCCGGCACACGAGGTTGATCCCCCGGAGGACCTCGGTGTCTCCGAAGGTTTTCTTCACGTCCTTGAGGACGACGATGTCGTCGGTGGGCATCGGGCCGTGTTTGGAGTAGACCCGCTACTACCATGACCGGCGAGCACCTCGAAGCCATCCTCAAAGTAGCCGGCGCCAAGTCCGAGAAGGACGGCTGGCAGACCCTCCCCGAAGGCGCGACCATCACCCTGCACGTCGCCCACGACGGCGCGGGCATGACGGTGTCGCGCATCGAGGCCATCAAGCAGGAGGGCGAGCTCATCTTCGCCCGCAACCCCAAGCGGGAGCTCTTCGCGCTCGCCCGGGTGGACGTGTACGCCGTCGCCATGGAAGGCGAGGCGGCGGCGGGCAAGGTCGTCCGTCGCGCCGGGTTCGGCTGAGAGAGGGGTGACCGTGGTGCGCGTCCTCGGCGCGCTGCTCGGGTGGCTGGCGGGGAGCGTCCTTCGCATCCGGCGCCGGCACGTCGAGGGGTCCATGCGCACCGCGGGCATCGCACGGGCCGCGGCGGAGGCGCGGGCGATGTACGCGGCGCTCGGAGCGTCCGCCGTGGAGTTCCTCTGGATGGCGGTGCGGGGTCGCACCGCCCTCGCGGGCGTGCGCTTCGACGAGGAGTCGCGCGTCCGCTGGCAGGAGGCGGTGGGGCAGGGCAGGGGCGTGGTCGTGGCGGCGTCGCACACCGGGAACTGGGACATGGCGGCGTGCGCGGTCGCGCGCGAGGTCGAGTTGCTCGTCGTGACCAAGCACCTGCGCGTGCGCTGGCTCGACCGCTTCTGGCAGGCCACGCGGGCCCGGCTGGGGGTGAGCCTCCAGGACGCGCACGGGGCCATCGCGCGTGCGCGGGGGGTGCTCCACCGCGGCGGCGTCGTGGCCATGATGATCGACCAGGTGCCCCTGTCGCCGAGCCACGCGTCGCCGGTCGTCTTCCTCGGCCAGACCGCCGCCGTCGACCGCGCTCCCGCCGCCCTGGCCGCGTCGGCGCGCGTGCCCCTCGTCGTCGCCGCCGCCCGCCGCGACGCGTCCGGCCACCAGGTCCTCCACGTGCTCGACGTCCTCCAAGCGCCCTCGCGTCCCTCCCGGGCGTGGGTCCTCGAAGCGACCCGCAAGGCGACGCGCGCGCTCGACGTCTTCGTCCGCGCGCACCCCGGCCAGTGGCTCTGGCTGCACCGGCGGTGGAAGCCTATGCTGCGCGGCACTTCCCCATGCAGAACGACCCCTTCGTCATCGCCGGCCGCAGCTTCACCAGCCGCCTGATCGTCGGCACCGGCAAGTACAAGGACGTCGACGAGACCGAGCGCGCGATCGACGCCTCGGGCGCCGAGATCGTCACGGTGGCCCTGCGCCGCGTGAACCTCGGGGACCGCTCGGCGGGCTCGCTCATGACGCTGCTCACGAAGAAGAAGTGGCTGGTCCTGCCCAACACCGCGGGCTGCCACACCGCGGACGAGGCCGTGCGGACGCTGCGCCTCGCGCGCGAGCTCGGGATCGCGGACATGGTCAAGCTCGAGGTGATCGGCGATCCCAAGACGCTCTACCCCGACAACGAGCAGACGCTGGAGGCGGCGCGCATCCTCGTGAAGGAGGGGTTCGTCGTCCTCCCCTATTGCATCGACGATCCCATCGTCTGCAAGAAGCTCGCGGACCTCGGCTGCGCGGCCGTGATGCCGCTCGCGGCCCCCATCGGTAGCGGCCTCGGCATCCGCAACCCCCACAACCTGGAGATCATCCTCGAGCAGGCCGCCATCCCGGTCATCGTCGACGCGGGCGTGGGCACCGCGAGCGACGCGGCGGTGGCCATGGAGCTCGGCTGCGCGGGCGTGCTGATGAACACCGCGATCGCCCACGCGAAGGACCCGGTGCTCATGGCCGAGGCCATGCGCGAGGGCGTGCTCGCGGGGCGAAAGGCGTTCCTGGCGGGGCGAATGCCGAGGCAGCGCTACGCCAGCGCGTCGAGCCCGACTTCTGGCACAATCGAATAGATGCTGCCCCGCGCCGCATTGGAGGCCGTCGCTCGTGTCGCGTTTGCCGCGCTTGCCGCGTCGGGCTCGACCGCGCCGCTGCAGTGCGGTCACACGCCGGAGGCCGAGCTGCGCGAGGACGAGACCCCCGGCGATGCCCTCTGGGCGATGGCGCAGAAGTTCAAGGACAGCCACGACGTCGCGGCCGAGACCGCGACGCTGAAGTACCTGGTCGAGCGCTACCCGGCGAGCCGCTGGGTGTCGCCTGCGCGCGACGAGCTGGCGCAGCTCGGGGCCGGCCCGGACGCGGGAGGCTAGGTGGCACCGCGCCTCATCCTGGTGACGGATCCGGTCTTCGGCGACGACGCCATCGTGCGCTGCGTGGAGGTCGTCGCGGGCGCCCTGCCCCCCGGGTGGCTGAGCGTGCAGCTCCGCGACAAGCAGCGAGCGCTCGTGAGCCTGCGCGTCTTCGCGTCGCGGTTGCGGCTCGTGACGCGCGCGGCGGGCGCGGCCCTCGTCGTCAACGGCGACGCGCGCCTGGCGCGGGACGTCGGGGCGGACGGGGTCCACCTGGGGAAGGACTCGGGCCGGGTGCGCGACGCGCGCTCGGTGTGCGGGGCGAACGTCTGGGTCTCGGTGTCCGCCCACTCCGACGGCGCCGTCCGGCGGGCCATCGCCGACGGCGCCGACGCGGTGCTGGTGAGCCCCGTGTTCCCCTCCCGTCCGCCGTCGATCCTCGCGCCGAGCAAGGAGGGGCGCGGCCTGGATGCCCTGCGCTCGGCCCACGCCCTGGCGGCAGGGCGGATCGCCGTGTACGCGCTAGGGGGAGTCGACGCCGACAACGCCCGCGCCTGCGCCGAAGCAGGCGCCGACGGGGTCGCGATGGTGCGCGCGCTCCTCTCGAGCCCGGAGCCTGCGCGCATCGCGCGGGCCATTCATGACGCGCTGGCGTAGTAGCTGCTAGCCTGGGGGCCATGGCGAGCTACGACGAGTCGCTGAAGATCACGTGTCAGCTCCTGCGACGTCACGTCAAGGAGCCTCGCCCCATCCGCGCGACCGACCACATCCAGAACGACCTCGGCCTCGACAGCCTGGGCGTCATGGAGCTCGTCGCGGACGTCGAGACGCGCTGCGGCGTCAGCATCCCCAGCGAGATGTTCGACAAGATCGCCACCGTCGACGACGTGGCGAAGGCGGTGACGGAGCTCCAGCGGTAGGACTGCCCCGCCTCAGTGCGGCAGCTTCAGCGCGTCCGCCACCCCGTACACCTGCTCCGCGCCACTCGGCACCGTGATGGTCGACCCCTTGAAGTCGGCACCGACCGGCTCGTAGGCGCCCCCGAGGCACTGCGCGAGGAACGTCTCGCTGACCGCGTCGAACGCCTTCCGGTTCTCGGGGCGCGCGAAGCCGTGTCCCTCGTCGGAGAAGAGCACGTACGACACGGGGATCCCCTTGGCCTGCATGGCCTTGACGATCTGGTCGCTCTCCGCCTGCTTCACGCGGACGTCGTTGGCCCCCTGCGCGATGAGCAGCGGCCGGGTGATGGCGTTGGCGCGCGTCAGGGGTGACCGCGACACGAGTAGCTTCTGGCCGTCGTCGGTGCGGTAGTCGCCGATGCGCTTGGCCAGTTGCTCGAGGAACGGCGCCCAGTAAGGCGGGATGCTCTGCTCGAGCGTCACCAGGTTCGACGGGCCGAAGAGGTCGACCCCGCACGCGAACGTCTCCGGCGTGAACGTGACCCCCACCAGGGTCGAGTACCCGCCGTAGCTGCCGCCGTAGATGGCGACCTTCTGCGGGTCGGCGATGCCGCCCTTCTCCGCCCAGCGTACGGCGTCCAGCAGATCGTCGTGCATCTTGCCCGCCCACTCGCCGTTGGCGGAGTTGACGAACTTCTTTCCGAAGCCCGTGGAGCCGCGGAAGTTCACGCTGAGGACGGCGTAGCCGCGGTTCGTGAGCCACTGGTGGTGCGCGTTGTAGCCCCAGTCGTCGCGCCCCCACGGGCCGCCGTGGACGAGGAGCACGGTCGCGAGCGGGCGGTCGGGGACGCCGTCGCCGTCCGGATCCGAGGCGGGCGGCAGCGACAGGTAGGCGACGAGCGGCAGGCCGTCGCGCGCCGGAAAGACCCGCGCGTGCATCTTGGCGAGCTTGAGCCCCTCGAGCTTCGGCCGGCTGACGAAGAGAAACTCAGCGTGGTGCCTGGCGCGATCGTAGAGGTAGAAGCGGACGGGCCCGTCGGAAACCTGGAAGGTGGCAATGCAGCGCTTGAAGTCGTCCGTGCACGAGCTCAGCCCGAAGTCGGCGCCCGGCACGACCGTCTTCAGGTAGTCCTCGTCGGCCTGTACGCTCCTGTCGAGGATGATGTGCCGCTGGCGGTCGTAGTCCGCGATCGCGGCCACGGGCCTGTGTGTCCGCGGATCGGCCAGCACGCCCTCGATGTCCGCCTTGGGATCCTCGGCGAGGAGCTTCGCCTTCTTCGTCGCGAAGTCGACCGCGAAGAGCCCCGCCGTGTCGCGCTCACGGCTGTCGATCATGTAGAGGGTCCTGCCGGAGACGTCGAAGCCCGCCGGCTGCGTCGTCAGCGCGTCGTCGAAGGGGACGGTCATGTAGACCGCGTCGAAAGCCTTCTTCGGCCCGGCGGCGAAGTAGGTCGAGCTCCCGTCGGGCTGCGGCTGCGAGGCGAGCCTGACCTTGAAGTCGTCGTCCGTGAGGAAGCCCGCGAAGCCCCGATCGTTCTTGATGACGAGCGTCCGCGCGCCCGTGTCCAAGTTCACGGAGTAGAGGTCGTGGTACTTGGGATCGCGGTCGTTCATCCCGATGAGCACCTCGCCCGGGTGCCGGAGGGAGGTGTCCTCGAGCTGGGCTTTCACGCCCTTGTACGGCGTGAGGTCCTTCGTCTCCCCGCCGGGGAGCGTCACCGCAAAGACGTGCCAGTTCTCGTCGCCCGCAGCGTCCTGCATGTAGAGCAGCATGTTCTTCTTCTTGGGCCACACGAACTGGAAGACGGGGCGCGCCTTGTCGTGGGTCGCCGGCTGCGCTTTCTGGAGGTCGTCGGAGGGCGCGACCATCACGTTGAGCACGCCATCGACGGGCGCGAGGAACGCGATCCATTTGCCATCCGGGCTGAGCTGAGGGGCGGTTCGCTCCGGGTTGCCGAAGAGCGTGTTGCGCGGGATGAGGCTCGCGTCGGTGCTCGGCGCGGCGGGACCGCTCGGGGTCGCAGCGACCGGCGGAACCACCGGGGCGGGCGGGGGCACCGGCGCGATGGGCGGCGGCGCGGCGTCGTTGCTCCCGCCGCAGGCACCGAGGACGAGAAGAAGCGACCCGAGAATGCCGAGAGCTCTCATGGCCCCCGGTTATCGTCCCGCCGCCGAAGAAATCAAGGCCCTCGATCGGACTCAGTCTTCGAGCGCGCCGATATCCTCGCCGGAGAGCACGAAGAACGCTTCGCCGTACTCCTTGAGCAGGCGCAAGGCCGTGTCCAGATCCTCCTGCGTGTGGCCGCGCGTCACGTTCACCCGGAGGCGCTCCTCGCCGTACTTCACGGAGGGGTAGGTGAGCGGGACCATCATCACGCCGCACTCGAGGAGGGCGATGTGCATGAAGAGCGTCTTCCGCTCCTCGCGGCACATGACGGGCATGATGTGCGTGTTGCTCGCGCCGAGGTCGAACCCCGCCTCGACGAGCTTGCCGCGGAAGTACTGCGACTTCTGGTGGAGCTCGCCGACGAGCTTCACGCCATCCTCCTCGACCATGTCGAGGATGGTGTGCGCCGCCGCGACCACCGGGACCGGGAGCGACGCGCTGAAGAGGAAGCTCCGCGCCGTGTGCTTGATGTACTCGACCACCTCGCCCGACGCGAAGAGGAGGCCGCCGATGCCGCCGAAGCTCTTGCTGAGCGTCGACACGACGATCGGCGCCCGTCCCTCCAGGCCCATCGCCTCCAGCGTCCCACGCCCATGTTTTCCCATCGTGCCGCTGCCGTGGGCGTCGTCGATGACCAGCACCGCGCCGTGCTTGTCGCAGAGGTCGATGAACTCGCGCAGGTTCGCCGTGTCGCCGTCGAG
>Ga0209415_10011126_pt1 | contig 15193 bp, 9 predicted proteins | sample PeaSoiSIISIP2007_FD_187696 | JGI IMG/M metagenome (GOLD analysis project Ga0209415, IMG submission 187696) | Peat soil microbial communities from Weissenstadt, Germany - SII-SIP-2007 (SPAdes) (version 2) | ecosystem: Environmental > Terrestrial > Soil > Wetlands > Peat | place: Germany... | reverse complement strand
TTTTTCCTTTGACGAACCGTTTCCGTTTGGATACAGCGCATCCGCTATGAAGTCAATATTCTCTAGGAGGGTATCTTCGCCATACACCACGCGAACAAAGTCCACAAACCGCACCACGATGTCATCGTCGAAGTAGTCACTCGCTTCAATAGGGATGATATTGTCATTCTCGGGGAGGAAAGTTTTATAGTGCGCCATGTCAAATTCCCCACCAGCAAACACAAGCCCCAGTTCGTCCAGACTGTACCGCCCGAACATGCAACCCACAGCATAGGAAAGGAAGCTACGGATATCCCGCTGGAGGTCTGCTTTGCGGATGGTCACGTCCTTGTCCTCCACCTCGGGACTCAGCTCGTCTTGGAGGCCATAGATTTCGATAAAAATGCGATTGAGTTCTTCCTCGTTAGATTTGAGCTTTTCAAACTGTCCCTCGGTAACAGTTTCCCAGTTATTATAGCATTCCACGATAGTGCTACCTTTATGGGTCAGGAGCGGATGCTGCTGGAAATCCCATGATGTCTCAAATGAATCCCAGTCAGTTTTTGATATAAGAACGTTACTTTTCACCATGTCGTCTACAATGTTTTTATACCTATTCTCTATGATTAACGGAAGAGATGATATATTGCCAACTTGATATGTAACAGTTGGATTTAGCATATTTAAAATATGTGTTGCAATTTTTACATTTAGAAAACCAAGTGCATAGAACAATAGATTTCTATCTAGAAATGCGGAAGAACCTTTCACGTCAAATAAGGCCCCAGATGGCGTATATCTTGAGGCATAAACATCCGAGGTTCCTGTATCAGACCAAGTTATCCCTTCCTTAAATTGCAATCCTTTTGCTCTTACAGGCGCTCCATTATAATTCTCAGGTAGATTATGGTATAGATGAATGTGCTCTCCTCCGCGTTCCCAATCAACTACTTTACTTTTATAGCCGTACCATCTACGTGTTCCACCCCCTTTGTTATAAGGAAACCAACGCCCATTTACCTCTTTACTTTCTTCGTGTGATGTGCAGTATCGTACGAAACGCTCATTATCTATTTCATACCACTCACGTACGAATAGCTCATTATTTCCAGTATGCATACCAACTCTAATTGTGGCATGCTTATCAAGTGTATCTGCTACACTTATTATGTGTAAGATTTGTTCGCTTGCCCAATAAGCAATCGGCATACCGGGAATTTTGAAGAAATTCTCTTTTTTCGCCGTATATTTATTATCACCACGTAAAACTGCATTTTCTTTGGCGCTTTGGCTTTTATAATCCACCAATCGCAAATACGTTGTTAAATAGCCTGCAACACTAATATTGCGCAACACAAAGACAGTGGTTTGCACTACCTCTCCACCAATTTCTTCAAACGCTCGTGCTCCCAAATGGGCCATATTTACAATGTCACGCTGCACAATCTTAGTACGTAATTTTTCATAACTAGAAAGGAACATCCATGATTGTTGGGTAATCATTGCCTGAAAACCAGCAGAATTCAACATCTTACCGCATTTTTCAATAAACACGGCGAACATATCGCTTTTACTATCAGGATAATTCTTTTTCACATACTCCGACAGCTTCGCGCCCATGCCGCTTGACCCCATATACGGCGGATTGGTTACCACTACGTCATACTTTTGCGTCATAATCTCAGCAAAGGACAAAATCTCAAGCAGTATCCGTTCGGTCTGATCAATGCCCTCGGTGTATATATTCAGCTGTCCTAAATGGCAATCCATCGTAAAGCGCCGGAGTTGGACATAGTCCAGCGTCTGGCCGATTTTAAGGATGGAGCCATATTCCCGTGCATCGGAGAAAAGTTCGATAAGGTAAGACAGGTCATCCCGACACTGCTGTCGCTCGACCTCATCCATCCCCTGCCCCATATACTCAAGATGATGTCGCTGTGCCCCATCGGATTCAATGACGGCATGGACATGTGCGTCAGGTATATTCTCCTGCCGGAAAAAGCGGCGGTTGTAGCTACGTGCCTTCATCATCAGCGCGAAATAGGCAAGCTGTGCCGCCCGTTTGTCAAGATCCAGCCCATACATGTTGTTTTGAAGAATTAGATTGGGTATCTCCCGCTCGGCATAGCCTTGGCTGAAGTATATCTGATAAAGCAGGTCAAAGGCGTACACTAGAATATGCCCGCTGCCCATGCAGGGATCGATCAGCTTGATATCTTCCGGGCACTTGATGGGATTTTGCGAGCACAAAACGCGAAGTTGCTCCGTGACCTTCGGCTCCTGCTCGGCTTCCTCAACGTAATACTTCCACCCATAGTAACTCGCGTTCATGTATTCGTTCGATAGCCCAGATTCTGCTCTATCACGTTCCAACCACAACCTCCCCAGCGAGTTCTCTACCATGTACCGGACAATCCATTCCGGCGTGAATAGCTGGGTAGCGGCAGGAATGGTCTCCTTGTTGAGCTTGATGTTCTTTTTCAGTCCTGCAAAGACCTCATCCTTCTTCTCAGAGATGTAATACTGATAAAGCCAACCAACAATCTCTATTTGCCCAGTTTTCTTTACATGGAAATTCTCCTCGTCGATGCCGTAAACAAGGTCATGGACAATGCCGCCCTTGGCGTAGAGGGCGTCGGGCAGCAGAAGTTCGGTATAATCGTCAATCTTCTCAAACATCCCCGGCAGGATGGAGGAAAGAGCGTTGCACTGAGAAGTAAGTATATATTTATATAGCTTTTGAGAAGACAAGTCGCGATATTCGGCGATTTTGCCCTGATCGACATAATCCAGCTGGTCTGCTTCGCGGATGACGTCCGGTTCGGTACGTCCTTCATCCACGCTGGAAAGAATACGGATACCAGAGGGCAGATAGTCGTTGACCTCCATGAAGCGCAGTGCGATGATACGGTTAAACCAAGTGTAGGCAATCTCCTCCATGACAGCGTTATAGCCCTTTTCATTGCCAAGCTCATCCACGCGGCGGCTGATTTCGCTGATTAGCCGCTCGCGGGACTTAAACTGCTCGTTGGTCAGAAAAATGCCGTCATTCATCAGAACGCTTTTCGCCTCTTCCGCTGCTAGCGCCATCTCCTCGCGGACATACAGCTGATAAGCCTTCTGGCGGACGGCGTCGATCAGCTTCCTGCGGGCCGCCACGGCGTAGTTTTTAATTGCAGTCTTATCCATGATACCACCCTTTCGTGCGCTTCATTGACCGGCAACCCGCCAAATTTATTGCCGCTATACAATCTTAAGCGTGGAATTTTCCTCAAGCTGCGCCTCGAGCTTCTTGCGCAACTCATCTAAAAGCTTGTCAATATCCTCTTTGCTGGATACCAGATTCGTCCCGTGGAACAAGGTTTTCACACTTACCGTTTTCGTTTTCCATACAGGGGGCTGAATAACGACATCATCCCCAAGCTTGGCCTGTTCCGCTGCGAGACGCACTTCCTCTTCATCGAAGCTTTGAATAAACCGCTGCTTCATGCGGTCGCTCTCCGTGCGCATGGCAATGGCTTCATAGATATTGTTGGCCTGGGAGAGCCTGTCAAGCAGCGCTGAAAAATCCGCTTGAACCTTTCCCGAAAAAAAGTCCCGGAAAGAACGACGTTCCAAATCGGCTAAGGTCTCCGTCTTGTCCGCCGCGATGTCCGTTCGGATCGGTTCGCACTCCGTCTCCAGCAGGTCGCCGAAATGTTTGATAAACTGCTCAATGAGCTCCGGCAGCTTATGTATTTCCGAGTAGGGTGACGGCAGGCTGGTGATATGCTCAATATCCTCGATGATTTTGATGGTCTCCGGATCGAGCACATAAGAGCGGTTGCCTTCGTAAATCGCCAGCATTTTTAGCGCCTTATCAAAGATGTCCCTCTGGTTTTTGAAGAACTTCTTGACGTCTTGTACGTCCTCCTCGTAGTCCAGGAGGGCGTCTTTTTCCTCGACAAGGTAATCGTAAAATGCTTTCGTTTCCTTAATTTTTTCAATCTGCTCCAAAGGTTTCCTGCCGCTTTCCAAAACAGTCTTGCCTGGATATCTCGCTTTGTCGTATTCATGGAGCAAATCCTTGATGCTGCCCTCGTTTCTGGAAAGCTCTGAGGAGGCAAGTTCCTTGAAGCGTGCCATCAGACCATCCTCGTCACCGGGCAGATCACTTCTCCCAAATACATTCTTTGCGAGGTGTTTAACGTTCTGCAACAAGGCGGATGAAATTTTCACACGCATTTTCACAAGGACACGATCCAGATATTCTCGTTTTGTCACATAGTTGATAATATTTAGGTCGCTTGGGACGATGCTTTCCCCGCCAAGCTCCAAGCGGATTTCCTGCTTTTTGAAAAGCGTCAGAACGATGCCTGCGATGTCCATATCCTTCCACCCGTAGGGTATTTTATTGAAATTATCCATCAAGGTTCGCATAGTGGTCGGCATGTTCTTATAAGAACTGCGGGTAACAACATCCCCCATCTCTCCAAGGGCCAGATGATTGGGAACGCTGGCCTCCATACCCTTGATCACAACCTGAGTATCCTTAACTGTGAGCACTTCCCGCAGGTCATCGTTGGTATGAAAGGGCTTGGTTATATAGTTTTGCTTTGTATAAATGCCTTCTACCAGTGTTTTGAAGGAGTCGTTAATCCTTTCAGACGGCTGTTTCTCTTTAATGTCGAGCTTATTGCTGTTTACATATAAATCAGCTTTTTTGAGAGCCTCGAAGATCAGCTCCCTGCATCGGTCCACTCGCTGCTTGGCTTCACGGGATTTGGTAGTTTTGATGTCCTCCACTACGTCGGTGGACGCTTTACCAGCGTTGCGGCGGATGTACCTCTCGATTTGCATAGCCTGCTCCATCTCGTTGATGAAGGACATATCGGGAGGAAGCGCGACAATGACGTTTCTTTCCCGCATGGACAGAGCTTTAAGTTCCGGCTCACTGGCACTACCATGGGCATACATAGGAGTCAATACTCGAATGCCGATTTCCTCTTTCTGGGCACCTCGCGGCCTATCGTCAATGATTGTGTTGAAAGAAAAATCATACCGATGATTATAGCGGTATTTTTTATTGAGACCAAACAAGGTTGAAAATATATCGTCGCCGACTTTATCGATGATTTCGCTTATGTCAATCCTGATTTCCCGGATTTCTCGGTTGATGTCCTGTTCATCGTTGGTTAGGAAGATAAATTGATTGCCGTTTTTGATGATCAGCTTCTGCTCCTCTAAACGGCGTAGGGAAGTGTCAATCCGCTTTTTAGCCTCGATTTTGTCCTGATCGATAGTTTGCAGCATGACCGTGGTGATATTTTCAAGGTTAGCGGGCAGCACATTGGAGATGTACTTCACCATAAACAAAACTTTCAAGACCTCCACATCGTAGGGCTGCAAGGCTCCATTATCAAACCCGGCGCTTTCGGCAGCCTTGATAATTACTGCCTTTATATTGTGATCCAAAAAAGTTTCAATCGTTCTGTAAAAAGCGTCGAAGGGAATCAGAATGCCGTCGTCGAAATTAGCGTACTGAACCGCCGCCTCTTGGAAGGCGTTGAGCAAGGAGCGTTCTCCTTCCGACAAATGCTTGCCGGACGCACCATGAGTTCGGATCCCCGTAAACACCGCTTGCAACAGGTTGAACTGATAAGGGATAAAGGGATATACATCCACAAAATCCTCTGCCGAATTGTACAGCCTCTTCTCCGGTGTGTCCGAAGAGAAGGTAATCAGGTTTTTGATCACGGCGGCTTTCTCGGCATATAAAAGACGGAGCTTGTCCGCCGCTGCATCGGTCTTGGCAAGCAGCCTCTTCTTAATGACTTCGTCGACGTTGGCGGAGGAAAGGGAAAGCCTCGTGTCAAATCGTCCGATAATTTTAGAGAAGTTATCTCGATCCACTTTAGTGATCGAGTCGATATCCTGCTGACTTGTGGCTATAACCCAAGCCTGTCCGCCGCATTCCGTGCCCAGGCTTTCCACGACAGTTTGTAAGTTCAGCATCAAACCGCTGTCGCTGCCGATGTACTGTCCAATCTCGTCGCATAGGAAGATGACAAAATGCTTTTTGCCTGTTTCCTTGGACTTCGCTTCTATGTATTCGCGCACCCGCCTCGCAAATCCGTTGATATCCAGAGAATAGTTCTCCTCGGATTTGTTGTACCAATTCCGCGCTGCATCAATACTCATCTTCGTGGTATCCGCAAGTGCCTGAACGATATTATCCTCTTCAAAATAGAAATCCTCACGAGCATCTTCCCATTCATGGCCCGAAAGCTCTTGGAAACGGGCACGGAAGCTATCATAGACGCCGTCCTTGATCATTTGTCGCTCCAAGTCGGCAATCCACGGCATGCTGCCGCAAAAGCCCTGCGTTTTATTAAAGACCTTCATGAAAACTTTGACAATGGCATCCTTGTTTGTCTTTGAGTCTGAATCAGCCTCAGCGTCAATATTGAATAGAACCACGTCTGCGCTGGTACCGGCTACCAGCTGCATATCCGCTAAAATGCGGCTGTCGGCTATCTTTCCATCAAAGTAACTAATGGCCTTTTTGCCGTTATAGGTGTCGCTTGAAAGAAGATAGGAAAGTATCTTAAGAAAATGGGATTTACCGCTGCCGAAAAAACCGGAAATCCAGACGCCCATTTTATCAGTACGGGTGGTCATGCCCTTGCAGTAGCCCCCAAAGAACTTGTCGAAATGGCGATTCAGTTCCTTTGTCACGACATACTCGTCCAGCTCCGCCGTGATAATTTCATTGGAGTCCTGACCAATTTTGACAACACCCTGAATTGGCCTGTCAATATTCTTTTGAAACATATTATATATTTTCATGCCGTCATTCTCCTATCTTTCAATCAGCTTGAAGGCCCGGTAATAGTTGTCGTCCGTGATTTCTCCAAACAGCCGTAGCTCGTTAGTATAGTCGCCGGGAAAGAACATGACCAGAGGATTCCTGTCTATCTTACTGTGCAGGTTATTTAGCACGGTATGAGAACGTATGACCGGCCAGGCTTTTCCCACCCCAGTCAAAAAGATAACGTCCCTCTCGGGTACGAGATTCTCAGCAATCTTTCCAATAACCAAATCGCCGTCAAGAGTCAGCCTCAGCGTTTTTTTGATGGGATTAATAATCGCCTCACTGGTTTTGACCCGCTCCATTTGTATGACCTTGTCAAGATAATTCTTTTCCCGCAGAACGTCCAGCATTAGCTTGTATAAATCAAATTCAATAATTCGCACATCGTCATGAGCATTGTTTACACGCTCTTTCAGATAGGATACATGGGCACGAACTGTCATTTCATCTTCCGGATTGTAATCAAAAATCCAGAAATTGATTTCATTTGCCGTGCCGCGCCCCGTGCGAAAGCTCTTCTCCAATATTTTAGGCTCAATCAAATCAAGCCGCTTATTAAGCGTCATCATCCGTCACACCTCCAAGAGCATAGCTTTGGCGTAAGGTTCGTTTTCTCCGTTGAGAAGAGCTGGGACTTTTGGATCGCCTATGGGCTTCAGGATAATTAACGCGTCCCCGTCTTTTTTGGCCAGCCCCGCTTCGCAAAGAATGTTCTTATAGGTGTTTCGTATGCGCACGAGGTTGTTCGGTGTCCAACCTGCCACAGTATTATCGTTTTGGACCTTGCGTTCAATAAAAATTAAAAAGTCCTTGTCATCAATTTCCGTTTGACCGAACAGAAATTTGTCCGAGTAAATCTCACGCATGAATTCAAAAAAAAGGCGGTCTGATTTGATGAGCGCCAGAAAAGCGATCAGCTTGGCGTCCTCGTCCCGTCCGTTTGCCACGATGGAAACCAGTGGCATTTCAAGTGTCCCAAGACGCTTCAACATTCTCAGGGGCAAATCGCGACGCCTTTTTTCTTTCTCAAGCTGATAGATATTAGCGGTCATCGACATTTCTATAATTTCCCCCCTTGTTTTCCCTTCACACAGCAACTGCGCAGTCCTGCGCATATCAGAAAACAGAAAGGGCATGTCCTTTATAGAGGACGTGTAAGGCAGATCCAAACCCATGACAGCATCCTCCTAATCTCCTTTTTGTTCCGGGATTATTTCCATCACGTCACCAATATCACAGGAAAGCGCAAGACAAATCCGGCTCATGACTTCCATGCTGACGGGTAGGTCTTTCGACAGCTTTGCCAGGGTGGTCGTGCTGATATCGGCAAGACTGAGTAAATCGGTCTTTTTCATTTTGTTGTCCAGCAAAATCTTCCATAACTTAATGTAGCTGATGGCCATAGTTCCAACCCCTTCAGATAAGTTAGTTTATTATACAAAAATAATATGCGCTTTTTCAACATAAATATCATATATAATAGAAAATATATCAGCTAATGCAAATATTATCTTTATGATCAATGATTATTTCAGTAGAAGCTTTTCAGAATTAGGTGGGTTTTGTATTTGAAATTTATATTTTTTAAATCAACTATTCAGGCCAAGTTATTACCATAATCAAGCTTATCCATTATCAGCTTATAATCATCTTTTCTAATACCGGCCTCACGCTGTATTCTCCATTCAAGCAATAGTAACCCTTCTTCTTGCATTCTCACTATAGTGATTTGACACCTTCGCAACTGGAACTGCTGTTTTTTCTCCGAAACTTTATCAATATACTCTGTACAACAAGGAAGCTTATGCAAGTGTTTTTCAAGCAGTGAGAGATTGGCAATCTCCTTGCCTAATGAAGTTTTACTAATGCGAATTGGTTTTTCTCTGTTTAGTAGATCCATCTGAGCTTTCTGAAGCTGAGACAATACTTCATGATCACGTTGATTCCAGTCGACATATCCTTTGCTGCCAGTTTGTGGTTTTCCGGTCGGAAGCATTTCAAAAAGCCATTCCCTGTCATGACGGTATAGAAAAGAATACTCTTTTGGGCACTCATTCCGAAGATCCGTCCTAGACAGTTCAGGATACTCTGTTAACATCTGAAGCAGTCTTTCTCTATACTCTTCATTCAAAGGGCTTACCGACACTTTTTGATTTGATTTATCTACATTTGCATTAATGGAAACCTGCCCTGTTAGTATCTCTTCAAATTTGTGGATGGTTTTTATATCGCAGCCAATTGACGTGCCATTTCGTGATAACTATGGCTATGCTCACTTAAGAGTGTTTTCAGTTTATCTTCCCAGACAAGTCCAAAAACTTTGACTCTACCTTTACGATATTTGTCATTTTCTGATTTGTCCGGGCCTTTTCGCGAATAAATATAGCCACATTCACAGGCGAAAGTTCCCACCGGCTCCCGTGTTTTAGAGTCAGTGGTAACAGTAAGCTGAGTTACCACATCTTGTCGGTAATGATCAGAAGCTTTATTTAGACACGGCCAAGGGCCTTCTCCAAATGGATTATAGGCTTTGCGTATCCCCCTAAAGAAAGTATCCATATCTTCCGTCAAGAATAATATCAGAAGTATATGCCTCAATGGATGAACTGTTCTGGATACACCACGAGTGACTACTCTTAACCAATTATATTCATCATTCTTTTCTATGCCTGATTCCAGAATTTCTAACAGTTCAGGCCCGTAATAACCGACTACCTTTTCATGTAGTTCATCCTGTTTGACTCGAAGCCTGTTTGTGGCAAGGTCCTTTTCATAGAGCAAGTTCTTGTATCGAAGCAGAACATCTGCTTTGCTAATATGATTAAGATCATTGGAAAGCAAATAATACGCCGCTTTAGAAATCTGAAGTAGCTGTTCCTGATACTTCTCCTGATATTGCCTCTCGTATATGTAACTGTCAGATAAATCTAGTAACGGACCATCAAGCCGAGTATATTCAACACGGCTATTTTCGTATCTCCTCACAGGATACTCTTTTAGGAATCTTTCATGATGTGGACACATCAAAACACCTTGAAGCTGGTGCTCCCTATGGATATATGACTCTCCGAGTCTTTCTATTTCTTCTCTGGCACATGCTGAACAGTAGTAGATGGTGTCCTTTTTGCAGATACTTCCTGCAACAATTCCAAGCTTAGTATAAATTCCTTTTCCATCAGAGGATGCAATATCTTCTAGCAATTCTTCCTTACGATTACTGGGCAAGAAGGGTGCATAGAATGGAAATATTGTATGTTCCTGAATCATACGATCTGGAGAATAGCTTCCACCAAGTGCGTTACAAAGGAAGCTTAGATGGCTGCCTATCTCAAAGCTTGGGATAACAGAATTCTTCCCGAACAACTCAGTCAGAGTATCCTTCAAATCAATATTTCCGGAGTAGAAATGATACCTTGCGAAAACAGAGTACAACAACTCATCCGGATATGGATCTGTAAAAAAAGATAGCATCTTCTCACTCCGCTTTCCTAAACTCCTCAAAAGGATTCTTTATATAACCCTTCCTTTTCAGCATATCATAGGGATGTTCCTTTTTACTGATTGCCTCATCATATATAGTCAGGAGATTGCTGTTCTTGATAGGGACAACTCTTTCCGTTTTCTTTTTTTGCTGCTTTTTCTGATTCTCGGCAAAAATTCGTTCCATTACCAACATCTTCAATTCATCTTCGGGAATACTAATCTCACAGCTTTCAATGACAGTATCAAGTATCTTTCTAATCTCGGACTGTCCTAGATTCGGGAAGAGGTTAGAAGCGCAAATACTGAAATAGAGAGAATCCTGAGAGTTATGCCTTCTTTCCTTCATGTCTCTCTTTTTTTCCGAGATGGCATCATTGACACGTTCTTCCATGTCAATATCATGCTGGAGGTTTTTCCAGACATCCTCTTCATCGATTCGAATGTCGTCAAATTCAGCGATTTTCAGTGGATTCCCGGATCGAAGTGCAGTAATCATTGGCTGAGTAAACTTCAAATCATTAACAGCAGTTTCCTTGATAATTGCAGGTGTCAGCTTTTTCATCTGATTCAACAGGGTACGACTTTGAGAGCACATAAACAGCATAACGGCAATAGAAATGACACCCTGGCATTCGTCAAAGAACACTTCTCGCATCTTTTCATCCAGTTCCGTTTCTTCATCAAGCACATTGAATTCCCACAAAGATTCAAGCAGTGTATCCCATTCGACGCTCCCCTTTTTCAAGGGTCCCATTTCAATATAACCGCCCGACTGTACTCTCCGAGCAAGTCTGAAATTTGTCTGAAACAGGCTTCTGGCTTTACTTGTCCCTATAAAGATTATTGGCACTGAGAACATGTTAGTTAGCGTGACAAAGAAATCGAGCATGTCAACTGCCTCATTCTTCAGCTTACTGAGATGCTGTATTTCATCAATAACAAGAACGCCAACATTGTAATTGGTTAGTAGAGTCGTCAAATGCATCACCATAGTTGAATTCGAGCGGGTTAGGTATCCATACTTTTCTAACCAACGTTCACCGGTCAATCTATCAATTTCTTTGAAAACGGATCTACATAAGGTTGCAAAGTTTCCGTCAAAGGGACAATCCACCTTCAACCAGACGATCTGAGTTCTTGTTAAAGGCTTTCCCTGATAGAATTCATGGCGTATCATCTGAGGATACAAGTGTAACGTACGGTTCATTGCCGTTGTTTTTCCGGCCCCCGAGACGCCATTGATTATGGCACATTCTCCAGTTGTACTGAAACCTTGATAGGCGGTTTCAACATCTTTAACCGTACACTCGTTTAAATTCTTAATTTGATTAAGCACTTGCATTTTCCGCTTATATTGTGCGTCTAGCGGGTTCCTTGATTTATACGAATTCCGAATCAAGGTAGAAACGATAGATTCTAAGCGGATGTGAGCGGGCAAGGGCTGGAGAAAGCTTTTCACTCTCCATAATAAATGCGATTTCAGCCTTGGGCTAAGCCTCTTTTCCTCATCACTGATAAAAGGAAAATTATAAAAGGCGTCAATAACTTCATCTTCACTTTCAAGAATTGGCGGAAGAGCTTCTATTAATGGGTTCCCATCATAATCACTGATCTTTTGTTTCTTATATACCGCCATTTCATAGAGCTGCAGGTCCTCATTAGGTTTCATTCTTGTCATGCTTTAATTTCTCCTTACGCAGTCTGATTTTCTCCATCATTCTGGAATTAAAATCTGACGTTTCTGCTTCAGGTTCATTCTGTAAAGGAATTTGCGGCTTAACATCGGGGAACGAAATAATCGGTGTCTGAAAATCTTTTTGGTCTACGTCGGGTGTGAATGCTTCTTCTTTACGATTCCGTTCTTTCTCCTCAGCTCTATTGGGTCTTATATCCTGAAGTCTCTTTGCCTTGGATGCTGTAGAATCTATTGCGTTATTTGTCTTTTTCGTTGACTCTTTGGCAATTCTCATAATTGTCTGGTCCAGTTCAGTTTCCTGTTGCAGTTGGGATTTCCTAGCTGACTGACGTAGCTTCGCTGCCTTACTGTTGGCAGAAACAACATCCTCTAAGAACATTCCCTGGAAATCACGGCTTCTTTCAAGAAGATTAAACGTAATATAGTTTACCCCATCTTCCTTAAGCCAGTAGATATGTTCCATGTTTTTCGGATCATAGACTATGTCAACGCTCTTCAACTTCAAGCGTTTGTGGAGATTCTCATCCAACAATTCAGAGGCCCCGTAATGAAGATTACGAAAGATAACTGCGCCTCTGCTAATAGTTGCTTTTCCTCTTGGAAGGATATTCATCCTAAAACGATTCCTGTCGATCTTACGAAGCGTCCCCTTTTTGTTCTCTATCCCCCAATTCCATAAGTCTAGAGGAGTGGGTGGTACTTCATCCCTAATCATTTCTGGGGTCAAAGGATATTTTTCGATCTCCCGTATATTGTGTAGCAAAACTGATCTAAGAACTATTTCGGTTATTTCCTTTAAGGTTAGCTTTGCTTCCAATCGATAATCCGGATCTCCACGTTTTCTGTAATCCTTCATTACTGCACCAGGAAGAAAGCTTTCAATTCGTTCATTTATTGTACGGAAGAACCGTTCAACAATCCCTTTGTAATCTCCACGATAAGGTGAAGTATTTTCAATGGTAATGTTCAAGTTATTAATTAGGTTCTTAACGCCATACCCTTCCATTTCACCCCGGTCGGCAATAATCGCCTCAGGCACATATGAACACGGCCAATCCTCAAGTTCGATGTTGATATTGTATTTTTTACACAGCTCTACCTTGTCTGCTACCATAGAATCTAAGGCCATCATCGCTCCATTCCAAGATGGAAACTCAAGGCCGACATAGACTCCAGTTATCATCCGAGAAAATACATCAATAATTATGTAAACCGTTGGTCTTCCTATGACCTGACTGCGGTCAATTTCACTGACGATGTAGATATCGGCCATTGTCGCATCAATCTGAAACCGAAATCCGGGTCCTGGTGCTTCTAAAGTTGAACTTCCCAGAATCGGACGAAGCTTTAACTCAAACTCTTTTTCTCCATATCGTGACTTAATATCTAGCGTAACATTTTCATTTTTCTTGAACCAATAATAATACTGCTGAAAAGTCGGGATGGAATCAGAACCACGAATGATTTTTTCTATCTCCTTATTTTTACGTACAGTAATAGAATAAAAATCAGCTAACATTAGACGGTAAACTTGTCTTAGAGATTTTTTCTGACTGGTACGCCAATATTTATTAGTTGCGATTTCGAAGTGCTTCTTGACTGCATCAGTAACTACAATGCCTTCTGAATCATCCTCACTATAAACGCGGCGACGCCCCATCTTTTTCTCTTTGACGTTCTTCTCTTTACCTTTCCCGCCTGACTTAGAATAGTCCGGCAGAAGAGCGTTTCGTGTCATACCTCTCTGCCAGAAACGAGCAAAGATCCTCCTGACAGTCATCAACGGAATTCTCTCGATTTCCGATATTTCCTGAAAAACCTGCATTCTTGTCTTCTTACTAAGAATATTGGTCTTACGAGATTCCCAGTATTTTTCGATAATTTGCCAGGCTTCGTCTCTCTTGCGAATCTCTATCTCGGATAGATGGTCATCCGACTTTATCTTAAAATACGGATCAAGTACTTCCACAATATTATTGTTGTCATATTCTTTTTCGAGGACAGGAATCATCTCAATAGTTGGCATGCTGAGAGTTCCTTCAATATTTACGTATGCACAAAGGTCGTCTTCACGAGCAATATGTATAATGCGTATACGATCATTTCCATCTGCAAATTGGTAAACAGTATTGAAGCTTATCACGATACTATATCTCCAATCTCTCTTGCCTTAACTAGCAATTCGACTTGGATATGTCTATCCAAACGCAAAGGAGAGAACAAGTCAATTCCAATATATTTTTTCGCGACAAGATGTTTGAATAAGGCAATTCCTGCACCCTTATCCAAGTGAAAGTCCTTCTCAAATATCGATGAAATCTGTCTGACAGTTTTATCCGAATCAATCAGCCTTTGAAGAAAGGCGATAATGATATCGTCTCTTTCCTCCAGGTTTATATCTCTAAAAGCTTCATTGTCATTTAACTCATGGTAATCAAGGATATCTGATACATTTTGGCTATAGTTCTTATCGACTTCTTCCTCAGTGACTATCCCCCAGTCAAGTCCATGCCGTTCCCAATAAGTTTTTTCAATCGCAAATTTCTCCATGACTCTGCGATCGACTAGGTCCTTTTTATACTTTGTCGTTCGAATCAGATCGCGTATAGAATTTCCATCTTTGAGCGTTATACAAAAGTCCGATGTCATAGTAATCGACTCTTTTGTGGCGGGATTTGCCGGGTGCTTAATCCCCAACTCTTCTGCTATCAGTAGCGTTTCTTCCTGCTTCAACGGAAACTGCTCTCGTATATCTACCACGTCATCTAGAAATTCTAGAATCATAAAGTAATTTCGTTCTAAATCCGAAAGGAAATCATGTTGCCTTCCCGATTTGATTCCACATGGCCTCGATGATCGCCCCAGAGAGGGAACATCCTGTATCACAATAAATGGTTGGTAGGCCTTCCCACGAGGTATCAAAGAGTAATCGTCTTCGTAACCTCGGTTTATATTGGCTCGCTTTCTCTTTGCCATAAAAAACCACCTCTACCAATATTATATCAGCAGAGGTGGTTCTGTTCAATCTTTTTTATATCACTTTGTTCAATCTTCTTTACTTGTGTTCAAACTTTTTTAATACTGTTCAAACATTTTTAAAACGCTACAGTAGCATTGTAAAATCGTTTCCCCTACTCCACCGTAACGCTCTTCGCTAAATTTCTAGGTTTATCAACGTCACA
>Ga0209415_10011125_pt1 | contig 15194 bp, 10 predicted proteins | sample PeaSoiSIISIP2007_FD_187696 | JGI IMG/M metagenome (GOLD analysis project Ga0209415, IMG submission 187696) | Peat soil microbial communities from Weissenstadt, Germany - SII-SIP-2007 (SPAdes) (version 2) | ecosystem: Environmental > Terrestrial > Soil > Wetlands > Peat | place: Germany... | reverse complement strand
TGACAGTCTTGACAATCACACCGCAGTCCCGGAAAAAGCTTTCAGGGTTTATACGCAAGGCAGTAGACCGCCCATTAAGAAAACTAACATGGGCGAGATGGCCATCTTCAATACAGTTCTCTACATCCACAGAATTCTCCTGGCTGGGTTTCGAGCTCTCGGTCATGAGTATCCGGACGAGTTGTCGAAGCCTATCATGGTTTTCGTAGAGTCATTGGCGAGACACGAGACTATAGGTCCGAGATGAGGAAATCCCGGCGTGACCCAAGCGTCCATTGCCGAGATGAAAACAAGATGCGGGTGCGCGCTGAGCAACGGGAAACGCTCAGAGGATCATTCACGAGGGCCGACACGAGGCAGAGCCGGAATACGTAGAGGCGGTTAAGGCGTGGAAGCCCGACATCTCAAAGGAAGAATTTACCCTACTCGCCAGGTTCATCCGAACCAAGATAACCGCGATGGCCACGGTAACACCTGTAGCAGTCGACGAAAATAAAAAGGGCGTCAACCCAGTATTCTGCTCTATCCTGAGTGAACTGGAGGGGATCATGAAATCAAACGAAATGATGGAAACTCCAATCTACGGCCTCACCGAAGCTGCCCAGTACCTCCGGGTGCCGCTCAATACACTTCGGTATTGGGTTCGCGGAGGCGGCCCAGTTTCTCCGCTGATCCGCTTGGCTGGTAGCGAGCCCTCGCGCTTGTCGTTTATGAATCTGCTGGAGTGCCACATGTTGAGCAGCATGCGCGCCATCTACGATGTGCGCATTCCGAAGGTCCGGAAATCGCTGGCCACTCTATCGAAGTACGTTCAGCATCGCCACCCTCTCGTCGAACAGGCTTTCCAGACCGATCGCCGCGATCTGTTCATTGAGCATGTCGGCAAGGTGGTGAATCTGTCGAAAGATGAGCAGATTCTGATTCCTGGAGTAATGGAACTCTACCTGGAACGCATCGAACGTGATCCCAAAGGTCTCTTCAAGCTTTACCCATTCGTCATGGAGCGAACATCGAACGAGCCCAGGCTGATCCTGATCAATCCGGCGGTCGGTTTTGGCAAGCCGGTGATCGCCGGTACAGGCATCTCGACCGCAGTCATCTCCTCCAGGTTCAACGCCCGGGAATCCGTGCCCGACCTGGCTTCCGAATATGGCGTCTCGCCAAAACAGATCGAAGAAGCGATCCGCTGGGAGCAGCGCACGGCAGCTGTCGCTGCCTGAAGACTTCGTTCTGTACCTCGACGAAAATCTTCACAACTGCAAACCCATTCTCGACGCTCTCGCCGAACACGGAGTCAGGCACGAGCGTCACGGCAGTCATTTTCCGCCCGGCACAGACGACACAGTTTGGCTGCCCTTGGTCGGCAACAACGGCTGGTTACTTCTCACAAAAGACAAGAGAATACGGTTCAATGAACTGGAAAAATCCGCGGTGCAGCGATACCGCGTACGCGAGTTCTATTTCGCGTCGGGGAATTACAGTGGCGCCGAGATGGCGGCCATGCTGGTGGCTGCATTGCGAGAGATGGCGAGATTTGTCCGCCGCTATCGTGCGCCATTCATTGCGAGCATCAGCAAGAGCGGAAAAGTGAGCTTACGATTCCCCGCTGCACTCTGATCACCCCGCATTACCGCAGTCACTTCTAAATCCCCCCGCTTTCGATTACTGTTAACGGTAGTGACACTGTCCCTCCCCGCCTGTGCCCGCGCGGTTGCAGACTGTTTGTGAGCGAGCGTTTGTGCACGAAATAGCAAAGCCTGAACCCGCGTACCAGGAACTTCTGAGCCGGCCGATTCGCGAGCTGGGGCTTACGCTTGCCGGGTCCCCGGTGGAGCGCTTTGTCGAACAGCTTTATCGCGAGCTGGACGCGAAAGGGCTTACTAAATTTCGTCCGGCGTGCTATTTGACCGATGAGTGGGGATGCCCGTCGGGCGAGCCGATTATCGGGATTCCGTTTTATCTGGCGCATGCGGCCCTGGCGCAACTCGAAAAAGAAACGCATGACCTCGAAGACGCGAGAGAAATCATGATGTACCTGCGGCATGAGGCAGGACACGCGTTCACCTATGCGTACAAGCTGCACAATAAGCCGGAGTGGAAGCAGATCTTCGGGCCATTCCGGCGGCCTTATCGCGACAACTACCGGCCCGCGCCTTTTTCGCGCGACTATGTGCGGCATTTGCCGGGATGGTATGCGCAGAAGCATCCGGATGAAGATTTTGCCGAGACGTTTGCGGTTTGGCTGACGCCCCGCTCGAACTGGCGCAAACGCTATCGCGGGTGGGGCGCTCTGGCTAAGTTGCAATACCTGAACCGGCTGGCGCGCAAGCTGGGAAAGAGCGATCCTTTGCGGCGGCGCGGGCAGACCGACATTACGGTCGATGACATGGAGACCACGGTGGCGGAGTTCTATCACGTTCAGCAGGCCGGACGGGAGGAAGTCGCGGTCACCGAGCTTGCTCCGGATACGGACTTGCGCGACATCTTTCCCGTATCGAGGCGGCGGAAAGCGGCGCTGCCGGCACATGAATTTCTGCGTGCGCATCGCAAGGCGGTGATCGACAAAGTCGCGCAGTGGACGGGGGCGCAGCGTCCGCTGATCAAGACTTTGATGGACACAATCGAGAAACGCGCGGGTGAACTTGACTTGCGCGCCGACAAAACGCGCAGCGCGGAACATCTGGCGGAAGTTACGGCTTATGTCACCGCGCTGGTAATGACTTATGTGACGAAAGGAAAGTTTATTCAGCCGTAAGGGAGCTCGCAGCTCCAAGCTGAGAGCTACGGCGCCAAAGACGTTTTACGAGGATGACTTAATGATTGGGGCCAAACTTAAGATCGCGCTGCTTTACGACTTGTGGAATGAAGATCCGGTCGCGGCCGCCGCGAAGGAAGACGAGATTCCCGCTCGCAAGTCCCGCAAGAGCATCAAAAAAGTGAAGAAAGCTAAGACCGATCGCGAGGAAATCTTCGAAGCTTTGCAGAAACTGGGGCATGAGCCTTCGTATTTCGAACTGGACGGGCGTCCGCAATCTTTGCATTCGCTCTCGCGTTGCGATGCCGACCTGATCTTCAACCTGACCGAATCCTTCGGCGGCGACGATACCAAGGAAATGAACGTGGTCGCCTATGTCGATCTGCTGGGCTTGCGCTATACCGGCGCTGGGCCGCATTCGATTTTCATGTCGCAGGACAAGGCGATTGCCAAGAAGATTTTCGCGTTTCACGGCATCAAGACTCCGTTCTTTGCTGCCTCCTATCGCGGACGCATCGAACACGCCCACGACATTTCTTTTCCGCTTATCGTCAAACCGGCGTGGGAGGATGGATCGATCGGCATCGATGCCGGCTCCGTTGTGAAAAACATCAAGGAGATGATGGAGCGGGTCGAATACATTCAAGATGAATTCGACTCTCCGGCCCTGATTGAGGAATACATCGAAGGCCGCGAGATTTACGCCGGAATCCTGGGCAACTATGAGCGCGCGCAGGTCCTGCCGCTGGTTGAGCTTGATCTGTCGCGCTTGCCCGAGGGGACGCCTAGAATCGCGAGCTACGACGTTAAGTTCGAAAAGAATACCGAAGCCTACAAGCTGACGAAATCCGGGATCGCGGAGAATCTGGATGAAGACACGGTAAAGCGACTGTCTGACACGGCACTGGCCGCCTACCGCGCGCTTAAGTTGCGCGACTACGGACGCATCGACATGCGGCTGGCTCCGAACGGCGATGTCTACGTCATCGAAGCGAACCCGAATCCTTGGCTGGCTAGCCGCCAGGAATTTGCCATGGCGGCCAAGGCCTCGGGGCTGTCTTATATGGAGACGATCGGCTCGATTATCGATCTGGCGATGAGCCGCTACCTGAATGCCAACCTGGTGAATGCTGTGGCAATGCATTAGCGCAGTGACGGCACACTCACCTGAATATCCAGAGGGCGGCACCCAGGACAATCAAAAGTGAGACAAGAAAGATCACCCACTCGGCCATGTCTTCGGGGACGATATTCCAGTCCCATTCGCCCTCACCGCGCAGTCCCCGCCGGTTGCAATCTTTCGAACACTTCCTCGGCGCGGCGCAGGGCGTCCTGCACATTCTCGCAAATGTTCTCGGGGCCGACTAATCCTTCAAATTCCGTTTGCTGGATCAGGCGCAAGGGCTGCTCTCTGGCGCCGCACAATATCAACTCGCGGCCGCTTGCCTTCAGAGTCCTTGCTACTTCTTCGAGCGCGAAGAGTCCGGTGGCATCGAGCGCGGTCATATTTCGCAGCCGCAGAATTACTACTGGCGGTAACTGGTGAAGATTTTCTGTGACCAGGTCGATCTTATCGGTTGCGCCAAACAGAAATGGGCCGTGAATGCGGAAGATGGTCGCGTAGTAGGGGATGTCTTTATCCTGCAGAATATGCACGCGTCCGTCTTCGACGTAGTCGTCGGTGACCTGGGAAACGGTCGTGGTGGCCGCGACACGGCTGATGAACAGCAGAGCTGCCAGGATCATGCCGGCCTGCACGGCCACAGTAAGATCGGCGAAGACGGTTAGCGCGAACGTTACCAGCCACACGCTGACGTCAGTTTTCGTCAGCTTCAGCAGCGATGGGATTTCGCGCCACTCGCCCATGTTGTAGCTCACCACAATCAGGATTCCGGCCAAGACGGCCATGGGGACGAAGCTCACCAGCTTCGAAGCGAAGAGCAGAATCGCCAACAGGGTGAGGGCGTGGATCATGCCTGCTATCGGGGTTTTTGCTCCGGCGCGGATGTTGGTAGCGGTGCGGGCAATGGCTCCGGTGGCCGGCAGTCCGCCGAACATTGGCGAGATAACGTTGGCTACGCCTTGCGCCACTAACTCAATATTTGGATTGTGCCGGTCGTTGATATTGGTGCTATTGCTCATACGGTCCGACACCACCGCCGACATTAACGACTCGATTGCGCCCAGCATGGCAACCGTTAAGGCCGGTCCCAGAAGTCCGTGAATCAGGTCGGTGCGGAACGCGGGAACGTGCAGATGCGGCAAGCCGCTTGGAATTCCGTTGAAACGGGTGCCGATGGTTGCTACCGGCAGTTTGAAAACCCATACGGCCAGCGTGCCGAGCACCAGGGCAACGATTGCGCCGGGGATGCGGTTCGACACGGCGCGGCACACAATGATGATGGCGACGGTGCCGGCGGCGAGCGCGGTCGCTTCGAATGAGAAGGTATGAAAATTCTGGGCTAGCGCTTCCATGCGCAACCAGAACACTCCGGGAACCTTGTCCAGGGTGAGTCCGAAGAAATCCTTCACCTGGGTGCTGGCGATGAGGATGGCGATGCCGTTGGTGAAGCCGATGACGATGGGACGCGGAATGTACTTTACCGCGGAGCCCATGCCGGCGAGTCCCATGATGACGAGGATGACTCCGGCCATTACTGTGCACATGAACAGGCCATCGACGCCATGGACGGCGACGATGCCGGCAATGACTACCACAAAGGCTCCGGTGGGGCCGCCGATCTGGGTTGTCGATCCGCCTAGCGCGGAGATCAGAAAACCGGTGACTATGGCGCAGTAGATTCCGGCTTGCGGCGTTAGTCCCGAGGCGATGGCAAACGCCATGGCTAGCGGAAGGGCCACTAGGCCTACGGTAACTCCGGCAACCAGGTCGTGCAGGAATTTATTCAGACTGTAATCGCGCAGGCAGAGGATTGATTTGGGGAGCCAGCGCTCGTCGAAGAAAGTGAGTTCCATGGGAAACAACAATTATCGCAAGCCGAAGCGGTGAGCCATAGTCCCCGAAAGGGCAATGGTTGGGACGATCCTTTGGCAGTAATGAAAGAAAGCAGAACTACGCTTGTGGGGACCGGGCACAGCCCCGTCCCCACACGAGCGAGCCCTGCTTTAGAACTTGTTCCACAGATACTGGTTGTAAACGTCGTGATGGTATTGGACTTCGGGCGCTTTTACGAAAGTACCCAGCAGGCGGGCGCAGCGATCAGCTGACGCTTCTTTCAGGTCTGCGTAGCGGCCTTTCACGTCTTCGCCCATCAGGATCGACGTCCAGTCGGCTTTACGGAAGTTCTCTAGCGCCTTGTAGATGTTATCGGGCAGGTAGCGCTCGGCCTGGCGCAGGTTCTTGATCTTCGCGGTGGTGCCCTCGAGTCCGGTCTTGAAGATCGAGAGCATCACGAGATAAGGATTCGCGTCCGGCGCCACCGAACGCACTTCGACCCTCATGCTGCGCTCGTTGCCGATCGGAATGCGGATCATCGAGCCACGGTCCACTGGCGACGCCTTGAGTTGATTGGGCGCTTCGAAGTGCGGATCCAGACGGCGGTAGGCGTTGACGCTGGAATTCAGCAGCAGGCAGATGTCGTTGCCGTGGGTCAGGATGCGGTCCAGGAACTCCCAGCCCATCTTGCTGAGTTTCTCTTCGCCTTTAGGGTCCCAGAACAGGTTCTTGCCGCCCTTGTTGATCGAAACGTTGGTGTGCATGCCGCTGCCGTTCACGCCCACGACCGGCTTGGGCAGGAAGCACGCGGTCAAACCCATGTTGCGCGCGACCTGGCGGCAGACCAGTTTATAGAGCTGAATGTGGTCGGCGGCCGCCACCACTTCCGCATAGTTGTAGTTGATCTCGAATTGCGAAGGCGCGACCTCGGGGTGGTCCTTTTCGTTTTGGAAGCCCATCGATCGCTGCACTTCCGCGGTGGTATCGATGAACGTGCGCAGCGGATCGCCGGGCAGCGAATGGTAATAGCCGCCGGTGTTCACGTATTCGAATTTGCCGGTTTCATGGTAGGTGCGCTCGGCGTCGGGCCCCTGAAACAGAAAGCCTTCGATTTCGTTGGCCGCGTTGAGCGTGTAGCCATGTTTTTTGTGCAGGCCCTCGGCGTAACTTTTAAGGACGCCACGCATGTCGGCGGAGTAAGGCTCACCGCCCTTGTCGATGACTTCGCCGAACACCATCACCTTGCCGGGACCGAAGATATCGGCCGGACCCCAGTAGAATGCACCCCAGTCGATGCCCAGACGCAGATCGCTCTCCCGCTGCGCGGTGAAGCCCCGGATCGACGAACCGTCGAAGGTCAGGTTGTCGTAGCTCTTCAGCAGGAATTTCTTGTCATAGTCGAGCATGTGCAGACGGCCTTCGAGGTCGCTGAACATCACCGTGACGGCCTTGATGCGCGATTCATCCGCCAGGTATTTGAGACGCTCTTCCTGGATCTTGTGAGGAGCCGTGCGGTCGAGGCGTTGCTTCTTCGCCTTCAGATTCATCTCTTCGAGTTCGTCGTACGGGATCGCTAGAAAATTCCGCAGTTCAGTTGACATGCCTCTCCTTATTTTCGGGCGCAGCCCAAGGATTCCGATTTGAATGACCAGGGAACTAGATAGGCTAACGCTTCGGGCGCGAGCACACAAATAGAAATCGGTTATGGGAACGATCAGCTTTTCCAATTTTGCATCAGGAACGGTGCAAAAAGTGGCTGCGAACTCCGGACTCACGGCGGCAGACGCTATCATGAAATCATCAAGTCTGAGGAACTGCCCTTGAGTTGCGCCATCTGTGAGGAACGCAGAGAGAAACGGTTTTGCCCGGCGGTGCACGGGAAGATCTGCCCGCAGTGCTGTGGCGAGCAGCGTGAGGTGACGCTGGATTGCCCGAGCGACTGTCCTTATCTTCTGCAAGCAAGACAGCAGGCGCGGGAGCACGCGACAGCGCACTCTCGCAATGAACGACCGGGGCTGCAGGATCACGACGCTCTTCTTCCCGGCATCGAGATTCCGGATGTTGAGATTCCCGAGCGGTTTCTCTACGAACGCGAGGAATTAATTCTCGGACTCAGCTTCGCGTTGGCCAAGAGCGCCCGCGCCGGACGTTCACTCGCCGGTCGTCCGCTGGTGGACCGCGATCTGATCGCCGCGGTCAGTTCGCTGGCCAAGAGCTATGAAACGCTGGTGAACTCCAGCCTTATCTACGAACCCGCGACTGCCAACCTGGCGCACCAGAGTATTGCTCGCGAAGTTGAGGCCATGGTGCGCGAGTTTCGCGAGGCCGAGGAGCAGCACAGCGGCGAAATACGGGGCTATACCCGGCTGCGGGATTCCGACGTGCTAAAGGCGCTGGTATTCCTGTTGCGCATGGGTTTGGGACGCACGTCGGGGAGGCCAAAATCGCGGGCTTTCGTCGATTTCCTGCTGGCGCAGTTTCCCGAAAAACAGCCGGCTATCGCGGGGATGGAAACGGCAGGGAATCGGATCGTCCTACCGTAGGACGCAGCGCCGGCAGCGAATTCTGTCGAAGACGCAGTTGGGACGAGTCTCGGCGAGTGGCTCGGCGCTCAGCCGAGCATAGAGGATATCGTGCTCGGGTCGATGCCCCGGATCCATGAGGTGGGGGGGACTTTTATGCTGCCGATCGAATCCCTCTAGGTTCAGCGGTCCACCATCGCCGCGGATTCTAATTCCACCGGTCTACCCTTGGCAGTAGGCGCATCTCCGGTGCGATAGAAAATCTCGAATTGCTTGGCCGCCTGCCGGTCGTATCTGGGTCTCAAAACCTCGTATGCTACCGCGCCTTCGTTTCGGATCACTTCTTGCAAGGTGAGAGCGTGAGCATACAACTGCTGGGAGAAATGCAGCAGCTTTCCCGCATCGACTGCATTCGATGGCAATCTCGTAGCCGCCTTCTCACCTATGCCCTTTAGCGGAACCAGGGCGGTGCCCCCAGGCTGACGTGGTTCGGGCGATGGAGACGCCACCGTATCCTGACTCGGGGTGCAAACCACCCCCTTGGACTCACTCAGTGTGCGGGAACCATTCCGCCCAATACGGCGGTGGGAGGCCAGGGCCGAACGCAGTAAAGAACGTCGTCGAGATTTCATGGCTGGCTCCTTTCCCTGAGTCTTGCCAGGGAGTAGTAACGGTCGAGAGTTAACTGCAAAATAGCGGTTCTGTCGCCAACAGTCCAACGCATAATTTGCGTTTCTTGCATCGAACTTTCCTCGATCGAACTTTCTCCGAATCGAACCTTCTTCGACCAAAGTGTCGCCATACCCTCCCGAATTGGAAGTTGAATACGACGTTGAGGCGGACCCGGAAGCGCGACGCCGAATGAACGGGCTGGCGCCGGGGCAGCGCAGCGTGCCCTTGTCGGTCGAGGATGGCAAGGTGATTCATGTCGGATAGCAGGGCCGCAGTTGCATGGTGGATGAGGAGTGAGGATCCAGTACCATGGAAATAACTGTGGCCGGCGCTTGTTCGATCCGAGTTCGCGGGGTGGTGCAGGGCGTTGGCTTCCGTCCGTTCGTCTATCATCTGGCCCGCGCCAATGACCTCGCTGGATGGGTGCTGAATGGCGAAGAAGGGGTTGAGATTTATGTCGAAGGGGCTGAGCCCGGGCTGCTGGCCTTTGTTCGGGACCTGAAAGGGCAGCCTCCTCCCGCGGCCAGCATTGCGGAAATCGAAGTCCATCGCGCGGAGCCGCTGGGCCTGCATGAATTCACTATCCGCGAGAGCCAGCGGCGGGAGCGGCCGACGGTGCGGATTTCTCCCGACCTGCCGGTCTGCGATGCTTGTCTGAAAGAGCTTTTCGATCCTGAAGATCGCCGCTATTGGTATCCCTACATTAACTGCACGAACTGCGGCCCGCGCTACACGGTTGTTCTCAGTCTGCCTTATGACCGGCCCAACACCACGATGCAGCGTTGGCCTTTGGACGCATACTGCGATGCGGAATATCACGATCCAGGCAACCGGCGTTTTCATGCCCAGCCGGTGGCGTGCCATGGTTGCGGACCGGGTTATTCGCTGCGCCTGTCCAATCGGATCGTGCAAGAAAGCGAACCGAGCATCCGCGATGCCGCGCAGCTTCTGAATAGCGGCAGCATTCTCGCCGTGAAAGGGCTGGGCGGATACCATCTGGCGTGCGATGCCTCGAATGCCGCAGCCGTCGCCGCTTTGCGGGAACGTAAGTACCGCAAGGAAAAGCCCTTTGCGCTCATGGCCAGAGACCTTGAAGTTGCACGCGGCCTCATCGAGCTTTCAGCCGAAGCCGAGCGCTCGCTGACCTCCACCGCGCGACCCATTGTGCTGGCGCCGGCGAAGACCGCGCCAAGTAAAGTTGCTGCAGGAGTGGCTCCAGATAACAACGATCTCGGAGTGATGCTGCCTTACACTCCCCTGCACCATTTGCTCTTTGCGGCGCGTGCGCCAGAAGCGCTCGTGATGACGAGCGCAAATCGCTCCAGTGAACCCATCGCTTACGAAGATGAGGAAGCGCTCGACCGCCTTTCCGGAATCGCCGACGCGTTCCTGATTGGAGAGCGTCCGATTGCGCGCCGAGTTGACGACTCGGTGGCCCGTGCCGGAGCATTCGGCCCGGTCGTTCTTCGCCGAGCTCGCGGCTATGCTCCCGGTGCGGTTGCGACCATCCCGAGCGAGCGTCCGATCTTGGCGGTTGGCGCCGACCTGAAGAACGCCATCACGCTCGTTGTGGACGGCCAGGCGTTCGTCAGCCAGCACATCGGCGATTTGGGAGACTTCCAGTCGCGCCGGGCATTTCAAGAGACAATTCAGGACCTGATCTCGATGTATGAAGTTCGCCCGGACGAACTGCTGGTAGTGCACGATTCTCATCCACAGTATGTGTCAACCGCACACGCCTTGGGAATGGGAGTGCCGCGGAAGCTGGCGGTTCAGCATCATCGCGCCCATGTGGCCTCGGTGCTGGCGGAGCGAGGTGAATGGGCGACGCAGGCCATGGGAGTCAGCTTCGATGGCACCGGCTATGGAGACGACGGCAGCATCTGGGGAGGCGAAATTTTTGTAGGCAGCGTCAAAACCGGCTTTGAGCGGGTCGCCCATTTGCGCGGCGCCGCGCTGCCGGGCGGCGATGCGGCGGCGCAGTATCCGGTGCAGGCGGCGAGCGGCTTCCTGGCGCAACTCGATAATGATGACTTGCCCGATCTGACGGCCGCGCCTTTCTTCTTCCCGGAGCGCTACAAACATGCTTTGGAATTGGTCCACAAGGACGTGCGGACCTTTGCTACTACTTCGGTCGGGCGGCTTTTTGACGCTGCAGCGGCGCTTCTTGGATTCACGCGCGAGATCACGTTTGAAGGGCAGGCGGCGATGTGGCTGGAACAACTTGCCCGCAGCGCGCTTCGGGCGGACCCCTATCCGCTCCCATACGCCGGCGATGAACTGGACTTTCGACCCTTGCTGCAATCGGTAATTCGCGACCGGCTGCGCGGACGAAATATTGGAGCGATTGCGCGCGCCTTCCAGTTCGGCCTGGCGAAGGGCTTGTGCGATGCCGTTGTTACTATTTGCGGGGTGAAACATCTTAGTGCTGTTGTTCTTTCGGGAGGCGTTTTCCAGAACGAGTTACTTTTGGAGGACATTAAGTATCTGCTTGAGGACCCCGCTTTGCCGAACGACGGTCTGCGGATTTGGACGAACCATGTGGTCCCGCCGAACGATGGCGGTATCAGCCTGGGTCAGGCAGCGATCGCGGCGTTTGCGAGCTGACGAGGAGAAATGTTGGACGAATGCCTGGGTTTTCTGACGACCCGCTTGGGCGAGTTGCGCAGCGCTGCTCCCTCCGGCGATTAAGTGACTTTCCACGGAATCGTTGGGTACGCTGGTAACTTGCTGGCAAAGCCGCGAGTCGGATGTAATCACTTACAACTGAGTTCCCGAGCCACACGAATGCTGAGCACAGCTTGCAAGCTCGCTATGGATTCTTGTCTCGACTGTCGTTCAAAACGCTCCTATCGAACGAGGAAGTAACCGCATGGCTACGATCGGCCGCCCTTCATTCTTCCGCCTTCTTCTCTGCTTCGCTCTTCTCTTTATTGTTGCCGCCTCCGGCTCGGCCTTCGCCCAATACGGCGGAGAACTCCGCTTCTGTCTGCAGTCCGAGCCGAAGACCTTCGATCCGCTCCTGGTCGATGACGATGCCTCGCTTTCGGTTCGCTATCTGACGGGCGGTGTGCTCGTACGCGTCAATCGTCACACGCAAGAACTCGAGCCAGGACTGGCGGAATCGTGGGAGGTATCGAAAGACGGCAAGCAAATCACTTTCAAACTCCGCCACGGCCTCGCCTTTTCTGATGGCAGCCCTTTTTCTTCGGAGGACGTTGCCTTTACCATGCAACGGCTCATGGATCCCGCACTGCACTCCACCACCGGAGATGCATTCCGCTCCGGAAGCGGCGCCATCAGCACAAAGATCCTGGCGCCCGACCAAGTCTCGATTACATTTCCCGCGCCGCTTGCCGGAATCGACCGCCTTTTCGATCAGGTTGCAATCATGTCCGCGCACTCTCCTAAGAAGGAAATGGCCGTGCTGGGGCCCTTCATGGTGGCAGAGTACAAAGCCGGATCAAGCCTCCTGCTGCGCCGCAATCCCAACTACTGGAAAAAGGATTCCCAGGGACGCCGCTTGCCCTATCTCGATTCCATACGGCTTGACGTCCAAGGGAATCGCGATGTTGAGATGTTGCGCTTCAAGCGCGGCGAACTGGACCTGATTAACTCCGTCGATAGCGATTACTTCGATCGCCTGGCCGCCAGTTCGCCCCGGGTCGCCCACGATGCCGGTGCTTCGCTCGATTACGATTTTATGTGGTTCAACCAGGTGGCCCGCGCGCCCATCCCCGAGTACAAACGCGCCTGGTTCCGCTCCACCAACTTCCGGCGCGCGGTTTCTCAAGCCATCAACCGTGACGATCTGAGCCGCGTGGTCTTCAACGGCCACGCCCAGCCCGCCGCCGGCCCGGTTTCACCCACCAACAAGTTTTGGTTCAACAGCAAGCTCAAAGCCGAGGCGTATCGTCCCGACGCCGCGCTGCAGCGCTTACAAGCCGACGGATTCCACCTGCAAAACGGCGCGTTGTTCGATAAGGGGGGCCACGCCGTCGAGTTTTCCATCGTCACCAATGCGGGTAACAAATCGAGAGAGCGCATGGCCGTCATGGTGCAGGAGGATCTCGGGAAAGTCGGCATCAAGGTCAACGTGGTTACGCTCGACTTCCCCTCGCTCATCGAGCGCATTTCTCAGAAATTCAATTATGAAGCTGCGATGCTTGGCTTCCGCAATGTCGATCTCGATCCCAACAGCCAGATGACCATCTGGCTGAGCTCGGCTGAAAACCACGCCTGGAATCCAGAGCAGAAATCTCCGGAGACCGACTGGGAAGCCGAGATTGACCGGCTGATGCGGGCGCAGGCGTCGACCGCCGATCCGAAGAAGCGCAAGGAGAGTTTCGATCGCGTGCAGGAGATCGTGGCCGATCAGGCGCCATTTATCTACCTGGTCAATCAGAATGCGCTGTCCGCCGTCTCCAGTGCGGTCGAGGGAGCGAATCCGGGAATCCTTCACCCACAGACTTTCTGGAACGCCGAGCGTCTCACCCTGAACCCAACCACGCGAGCCAGTCGTTAACAGGAACGACGCCGACAGACTCCTCGCCGCTCGTCAATCGAGTGTTCTCCGCTAACGTGCAAGTTCAATGTCGGACACCGTGGCGCGCCGCTTTATTTTCCACTCTACTTTCCGATGCAGAAGGTCCCGAAAATAAGATTCAGGATGTCGTCGGTTGTAGTAGCGCCGGTGATTTCGTCGAGAGCACGTAAGGCACCGTAGAGATCGAGCAGGAGCATCTCGTGCGGGACTCGGGCAGCGACGGCTTTGGTAGCCGCATCGAGCGCAGTTAGCGCATCGTTGACGAGTTTCTGATGGCGCACACTGGTCAGGAAACCCGTCTCTTGCATTTTCGTGAAGTCCCCGGCCACGTGATTCAGGATGGCATCGCGCAGAGCGTGGACGCCTTCGCCAGTCAGTGCGGAAGTGGAGATATGCTGTGGAGAGCGAGGCTGCGCTGAAGAACCCCTCCCCGGCTCAGCCCGGCTTGGACAAGGAGGGCGCCCGTCCTCACACGAGCTTTCCCCGCTGCTGGCCAGCAGGTCGGATTTGTTTTCTACTACTATCGCTGGGCGGCCTTCTACCTGGCGCAGTAACTCCACGTCTTCTTCCGTCAGCGCCTGGGTCTTGTCGATGACTACGAGGACTAAGTCGGCGTCGGCCAGGGCTTCCCTTGACTTGTTGATGCCAATGCTTTCGGCCTCGTCGAGAGCGCGGCGAATGCCGGCGGTATCCACCAGCTCCACAGGGATTCCACCAATCGCTACGGTTTCGCTGACCAGATCGCGCGTGGTGCCGGGCTGGGCGGTCACGATGGCGCGTTCGCTCTCGACCAGGCGATTAAACAGACTCGACTTGCCCACGTTGGGGCGGCCTACGATGGCTAGAGTCAGTCCCTGGTGGACGATCTTGCCGTAAATAAAGGATGCGGCGAGTTGCAGAAGTGGAGTTTTAATTTTTGCGATGCGATCGAGGATGGTGGCGTCTTGCGCGATGGAGACGTCGTCTTCGGCGAAGTCGATACCGGCTTCGAGCAGCGCAATCAGGTCGACTAACTCTTGCTTGATGGGCTTTAGACGATTGGAGAGTGCGCCCTCGAGTTGCTGAGCGGCGACCTTCGCCTGGAATAAGGTTTGCGAGTCGATCAGGTCGCGGACGGCTTCGGCTTGAGTCAGGTCGAGGCGTCCATTAAGAAAGGCACGCATGGTGAATTCTCCGGGCTCGGCTAGGCGAGCGCCACGGGCCAGTGCGAGTTCGACTATATGGCGCAGGACTACGGGCGAGCCGTGGGCGGAGATTTCGACAATGTCGTCGGTGGTGTAGGAGTGGGGTTTGGCGAAGAAAGTGACCACTACCTCGTCGATGCGGACAGGAGTTTTGCTGGTGCCGGCAGTTTCGCGGTCGGCAGTGCCCGCAACCCATGGCTCGATTAGATCGCAGTGGATGGCTCGTCCCGGTTCCAAGTCTTGGTTTAGGCGGAGCATAGGCTTGGCTATCGCTTGCGCTTCGGGGCCAGCCAGACGCACCACGCCAATACCACCGCGGCCGGGCGGGGTGGCGATGGCGACTATGGTGTCGTCGAGATTCACACGAACATTCTAGCCGTGGGCACTGCGCTCACGCTGGTTGTTCGCGATTAGGTCCGTTTGCTGCATCCACCGCGCGTCATTTATACTTACGGTTTGCCTCAAGCCAGCTGATTTGATTAGGAGCAGGGATTTTCGATGCCGAAACGTACATTTCAACCCAACAAGCGCAAGCGCTCGAAGAAGCACGGGTTCCGGA
>Ga0209415_10011124_pt1 | contig 15198 bp, 16 predicted proteins | sample PeaSoiSIISIP2007_FD_187696 | JGI IMG/M metagenome (GOLD analysis project Ga0209415, IMG submission 187696) | Peat soil microbial communities from Weissenstadt, Germany - SII-SIP-2007 (SPAdes) (version 2) | ecosystem: Environmental > Terrestrial > Soil > Wetlands > Peat | place: Germany... | reverse complement strand
ATCCGCTACGCCGCCTCCGACAAAAAGCGCCAAACAATTCCTTGGTTGGAATACACCAACGCACAAACCACGGTCACGCGATCGTATCTTGCGATGGGGACAACCGCGGACTCCGTTCGATCCCTGCCAACTTTCGAGATGCAATGCGTCGATTGCCACAATCGCGCCTCGCACGCCTTCGAAATGCCCGACCGCGCTGTCAATCAGGCTATGGCTTCCGGGGCAATCGCCGCCAGTTTGCCTGGGGTGAAGAAAGAATCCGTAGATCTGCTCAAGACCAGCGACGCCGAGAAGATTCCCGCCGCCTTGAGCATGTTCTATGTCCAGAAATACCCGCAGGTCGCAGACAAGCAGGGGCCTGAAATCCAGGCCGCCGGCCGGACATTGGCGGCCATCTATGAACGCAACGTATTCGCGGATCTCAAGGTCACCTGGGGAACCTATCCGAACAATCTTGGCCACACCGATGACCCAGGCTGCTTCCGCTGCCACGACGAAGCGCACTTGACGGCGGACAAGAAAACAATCTCCCAGGACTGCAGCTTGTGCCATCAACCCGTCGCCATGGACGAGGCATCACCCGATATCCTGAAGACGCTGGAACTAAACCCAAACCACTAGGAGCTGAATCATGCGAACATTTTTTGCGATCCTTAGTCTCACCGCTGCCGCAGCGACCGCTACCTGGGCCGCCGACGCCAAAGCTGGTCAGGCTGTCTACGAAAAATCCTGTAAATCCTGCCATGGGCCGGATGGGGCGGGGAATGCCTCGGTAGCGAAGATGATGAAAGTGGACATGAAGGACCTGAAGTCGGCCGACGTCCAGGCCGCCAGCGACGCCGATCTCCAGAAGATCATCACCGAGGGCAAAGGCAAGATGAAACCCGTCGCCAGTGCCTCAGCCTCCGCCGCCGACATTGTCGCCTACATGCGAACCTGGAAGAAGTAGCGCGCCAGCACTGAGTCGAGGAACGCGGCGCTGGGTGAAGCCTCTCAGTTCCTGAGGCGCAAGCTCGCGTGGGTGCTTGATAATTCTCGATCTGCCTTGGACTTTCGTTTGCAGGTACTACGAATGGATTCGTCCACCTTGCGGACGACTCCAGGGAGGGCCTGAGTTTTATGAAAGTTCAAGATGTGATGGTAAAAGGTGCCCGATTCTGCAGCCCCGATGCCAACCTTGCGACCGTAACCAAGATCTTCTGGGAACAAGGGTGCGGTGCGGTGCCAATAGTGGAAAATGGTCGCGCGATCGGCATGATCACGGACCGCGATATTTCGATCGCGCTGGGCACTCGAAACGCCAGGGCCGGTGATACGTTGGTTCGAGACGTCGCGTTGCCCAAGGTGTTCTTCTGCTTGCCGGAAGATGACATTCATAGCGCTCTCGATACCATGCGAGCACAGCAGGTGCGGCGGCTGCCGGTGGTGGACCACAAAGGCGCGCTCGAAGGCATTCTCAGCCTGGATGACATCGTGGTCCTGGCGGGAGAAAAAACCTCCGACGAGCTGACTTATGCCGACGTAATGTATGCCCTCAAGTCGATCTATCAGCACCCAGCCACAACCAAAGTGTTGGCGGTGGCGCGCTAAAGCGGCGCGGATCAAATAGAGCGACAGCCAAACGCGGTTCTGTCGCAGGGGCCGGGGTATAATTGATCACAAGGTTCGCATGGCGCCCTGAAGCAAGCGGCTGCTCGAGTTCATGCGCCGCCGTGCGGTGGATCAAGCCAAACGCCGCGGCGAATCGCCCGAAACTCTGCAAAGGCTCAGCCGCGTGTTGAGTCCCGACGCGCTCACCATCGGATTGGCTCGGCGTTTCGCCACCTACAAGCGCGCCAACCTGATTCTCGCCGACATCGAGAAGCTGGCATTGATGGTGGACGATCCCAAACGCCCCGTGCAGTTTGTGTCTGCCGGCAAGGAGCATCCGCGCGACGAGCCCGGCAAGCGGGTGCTACAACAAATCGCACAGTTAATGCGCGATCCGCAGTTCTCCGACAAGTTCGTCTTCGTGGAGGATTACGATATCAACGTCGGCCGGCTGTTCGTCCAGGGAGTCGATGTGTGGCTGAACAATCCGCGGCGTCCGTTGGAGGCTTCCGGCACCAGCGGCCAGAAAGTGTTGTTGAACGGAGGCCTCAATCTTTCCGTGCCGGATGGCTGGTGGGCTGAGGCATTCGACGGGCTCAATGGATTCGCCATCGGCACTGGGAGAACGCATTCCAACATGAATGTTCACGACACACGCGACGGCGACGACCTGTACCGCGTCCTTCGTGAAGAAGTGATCCCGCTGTATTACCAACGCGACCGTGATGGTTTGCCTCGCGGCTGGATCAAACGCATGAAACGCACTATCCGCACTTTAGGCTGGCGGTTCAACCCCGATCGCATGGTAGTGGATTACACGCAAAAATGCTACGTTTCCCGCCGCCGGCGGCACATCCAGCGAAATGAACTCGCACGGCTAACGCTTCCTGATCCACCAGCCCACTAGAAGCACTCCGGCCGCTCCAACGGCCTCCGCCGAATAGCGCAAAGTCGCGCTCGGCGCGAAAGTTTGCAGAACAAACGCGTCGGTCATGATCATTTGTCCCGCCACTCTCCCGAGCAGCGCCGCTCCGATGTAGACGATCACCGGATATTTGTCCATCAAAGCAGCCAGCAGTCCGCTCGCAAAGACCACCAGCGGGATGCTGATGCCCAGCCCGAACAATAGCAGGGGGAAACTGCCTCGCGCCAGCGCCCCAACGGCCAGGATGTTGTCGGTGGACATGGTCACATCGGCGACGATGATGAACCACATCGCCTTCCAGAAACCGGCCAGATGCGCGGCCGAAGACTCCAGCGGCGGCTCTTCGCGAAACAAATTGAGCGCGATCCAAAGAATCGCGATTCCGCCGATGACCTGGAGAAACTTGACGTTGAGCAGACGCGTTACGAAGAAGGCCGCGGTTACCAGCGCGATCACAGCGCAAGCGGCTCCGGCGATCAAGGCCCGCTTCCGCATGTTTTGAGGGAGTGATTTGGCCGCCGCCGCGATCACCACCGCGTTATCTCCGCTCAAGGTCAGGTCAACCACCACGATCGAGAGGAGACTGACGATGAACTGCCAATGTTCGTTGATTGGATTCATGGATGGCGCGGCGTCCTGAAACGCCAATTCTAGCAACCCACCACCCACAACCCTCGACCTAACAACCACTAGCCACCAGCCACCGTTCCCGCGTACGATGAAAGTATCCCCATGGGTGCCGCAAGCGTGGACGTGAAGAAAACTGTCAATCTACCTCGAACCGATTTCCCAATGAAAGCGAATCTGGCTCAAATGGAGCCGAAAACGCTGCTTCGCTGGGAGACCGAGGATTTGTACGCGAAGATTCGCGCCGCGCGCTCCGGCCGTCCCATGTATGTCCTGCACGATGGACCTCCGTACGCCAACGGCAACATTCACCTGGGACACGCGCTCAACAAAATCCTGAAGGATTTCATCGTCAAGCTCAAGACCATGGAGGGCTACGATTCGCCGTATGTCCCCGGTTGGGATTGCCACGGCCTGCCCATCGAAATCAAAGTCGACGGCGAGCTCGGCCCGCGTAAAGCGCAAATGACCACCGCGCAGATCCGCGCGGAATGCCGCAAATACGCCGCGAAGTACGTCGATCTGCAGCGCAAGGATTTCATCCGCCTGGGCATTCTGGGGCAATGGCAGGATCCTTATCTCACTATGAGCCCGCAGTATGAAGCCGTGATCGCGGGTGCGTTCGTCGAATTTCTGGATCGCGGGTATGTGTACAAAGGCCTGAAGACCGTCAACTGGTGCATTCACGATCGCACCGCGCTGGCGGAGGCTGAAATCGAATACGAGGAGCACAAAAGCCCCTCCATCTGGGTGCGGTTTGCGCTGACGTCGGACCCGGCATCGATCGATCCGTCGCTCGCCGGCCGCAAAATCTACGGTCTGATCTGGACCACGACGCCGTGGACCATTCCGGCCAACGTCGCCATTGCTTATCATCCGAAGTTCGAATATGTCGCGGTGCAAGTTGGCGACGCCGTCTACATCGTCGCGCTGGAACTTCTGAAAGTCACCGCGGAGAAGCTGGGCTGGGACAGCACGAAAACAATTGCTGCTTTCCCCGGAGCGAAACTCGAAGGCGCCATCTTCCGCCATCCATTTCTCGATCGGGATTCGCTTGGGATTCTTGCCGATCACGTCACGCTGGAGCAGGGCACCGGCGCCGTGCATACCGCGCCTGGCCACGGTCAGGAGGACTTCGAGGTCGGCGTAAAGTACGGGCTTCCCGTGTATTGCCCGGTCGATCCGGCCGGAAAGTTCTATCACGCGGAAGGCGCCGCCGGCCGGCTCCCGGAAACAATCATCGGAAAGACGGTCTGGCAATCGAACCCAATCATCACCGACCTTCTGAAATCGCATGGAGCGCTGCTCGCGGAAGAAAAGATCACGCACAGTTATCCGCATTGCTGGCGCTGCCACAATTCGACAATCTTCCGCGCCACCGAACAATGGTTCGTCGGAATGGAGCGGAACGATCTGCGCGCCCGCACGCTCAAAGCCATCAAGGACGTGAAGTGGATGCCCGCCTGGGGCGAGGAACGCATGTCCAACATGATCGCCACCCGGCCCGATTGGTGCATCTCTCGCCAGCGCGTCTGGGGCGTTCCGATCATCGCGTTCTACTGTGAGAAGTGCCAGGAGCCGATGACGGACCGCAAGGTTCTCGACAGTGTCGTCGAGCTTTTCCGCGAGCACACCGCCGATGCCTGGTACGATCGCTCGGCAGCGGAGCTAATTGGCCCAAACGTGGCCTGCGCGCGTTGCGGGGGCCGCGAGTTCCGCAAAGAATCCGACATTCTCGATGTCTGGTTCGATTCGGGCTCCAGCCATCTTGCTGTGCTGACTCCGGAGAGCGGCCTGCCCTGGCCGTCCAATATGTATCTGGAGGGCGGCGATCAGTACCGCGGCTGGTTCCATAGCTCGCTGCTGGTAGGTGTCGCTCTGAAGGGCTCTGCACCGTACCGCGAGTGCGCCACCAACGGCTGGACTCTCGATGAACAAGGCCGTGCCATGTCCAAATCGCTGGGCATCGGCGTCGAGCCGGAGGAAGTGATCTCCAAATTCGGCGCGGATGTTCTGCGCCTCTGGGTGTCCTCGGTCGATTTCGTCGAAGACGTCCGCCTCTCGGACGTCATCCTGAAAAGGCTGAGCGAAGCCTACGTCAAATTTCGCAATAACATTTTCAAGAACCTGCTCGGCAATTTGAACGATTTTCATCCGGACACCGACTCCATACCCGGTGATAAACTATCGGAAATCGATCAGTGGATACTTCTGAAGACCGAGGAATTAGTCGCTAAATCCCGCACCTGGTACGACGAATATGCGTTCCACAAGGTCTATCGCGCCGTGTATGATTTCGCCACTACCGATCTGAGCGCCGTCTGGGTTGATATCGTCAAAGATCGCTTGTACACCGCCGGCGCACGGTCGCACTCCCGCCGCTCCGCCCAAACAGCCGTGTACCGCATGGCCTATGCACTGGTTCGTTTGCTCGCGCCCATCTTGTCTTTTACTACCGAGGAGGTCTGGGGTTATCTGCAAAAGCCCGCCGGCAGCCCCGATAGCGTCCACCTTGCGCTGCTGCCGGAACCCGGCGAATTGACCGAAGGCTTCACTGCGCTCGAACGCGAACGCCTGGCCCATTGGGATACGTTGATGGCGGTGCGAGAGCCGGTCCTGAAAGCACTCGAAGTTGCCCGAGAAGAAAAGCGGATCGGCAAATCGCTCGAGGCGAAAGTGATTTTGAAAGCCGGGTTCGATCTACATCCGGTACTGAGTCAATACACCGCGGAGCTCCCGGCGCTGTTTATTGCTTCACAGGTTGAATTGGAGCAGGGAATTGACAACGGCGTCTCGGTGGAAATTCAACGCGCCGACGGAACAAAATGCGAACGTTGCTGGAAATATACTCTGGATGTCGGGAATAGTCCAGAATTCCCGACGCTCTGCGCGGCCTGCAGCGACGCGATCAAGTAAATGCGTAGCCGGCTGGTTCCCTTTTTGATTGCCGCGGCCATCGTCGTTTTGGACCGGTTCACGAAGGGGATCATCAAGGCGCACATCTCCGTATTCGATTCAATCACCGTGATCCCGGGGCTGCTGAATGTCGTTCACACCGAGAACCCGGGCATCGCCTTCGGTATGCTCGCCAATGCTCCTGGCGCCTGGCGAAGCTTTCTGCTCATCGGATTCTCGGTGGCGGTGTTGATTGCGATCTCTACCGTTCTGCTGCGCTCAGCGCTTCAACTCAATGCCTGGATCCGTACGGCGCTGGGGTTCATCTTGGGAGGCGCGTTCGGAAACCTGTATGATCGAATTGTCAACGGCACGGTCACAGATTTCGTCGAAGCGCACGCTGGACAGCATTACTTCCCGGCCTTCAATGTAGCCGATAGCGCGATCACCGTTGGCGCGTGCCTGCTGCTGTTCGACATGTGGTGGGCCAGGGAGCGGAAAGTCACGCATGTTTCCGAAGCTAATATCAATCGGTAATTTCTTCATTCCTACTTACGGGACTCTCGTCGCGATAGGCTTTCTGGCGGCCCTGTGGGTGGTCACCCGCCTGGCGAAACGAGCCCAACTTCCTTCCGAGCGGGTCACCAATCTCGCCATCTACTGCGCGCTCGCCGGACTCGCCGGCGCCAAGCTCTTCATGATCTTGTTCGACTTCAAGACCTACTGGAACGATCCAGGGTCGCTGTTCTCGTTGACCACGCTGCAGGCCGCGGGCGTCTACCAGGGCGGTTTTGTGGTGGCTTTCCTGGTAGCCCTCTTGTACATGCGCCGCCAGAACTTGCCGGTCCTGGCTACTTGCGACGTCTTCGCTCCGGGTATCGCGCTCGGCCAGGCGATCGGCCGCATCGGATGTTTTTCCGCCGGCTGCTGTTGGGGTATTGAGACGCATGCACCCTGGGCAGTGACGTTCCGCAACTCGCAAGCTGCCGAACTTACCGGCGTACCACTCGGCATCCCACTGCATCCAACGCAGCTCTACGAATCGGCCGCCGACGCCCTGATTTTTCTGTTTCTCTATTTCCAGATCGCCCGGGTTCACACGTCCGGCACAATCTTGGGTTGGTATCTCACGCTCTATTCCGCCGCGCGCTTCGCCATTGAGTTTTTCCGCTTTCACGAGCAGGGCCTGCACTTCGGTCTTTCGTACACGCAGTGGATTTCGCTCGCGACACTCGCTGCCGGCCTGGGCTTGATCGTGGCGCGGCGAGGCGCGCCCAAGCTTGCCTTCGGCGGCAAGCCCGTTCATTCGTCCACTTGAATCAGTCCACGCGAATTCGTTTCAGGGCTGACGTCTCGCCGGAAACGATGTGAATGTGGCTCTTGGGAACACTGAGTCGTTCTGCGAGGAACTCGATCAGCGCGCGATTGGCTTTGCCTTTTTCAGGAACCGCCGCTACTTTCACTTTCCACGTGCCGTCCGCTAAAATTCCGGCCAGCTCCGTTTTCGAGCTTTTCGGAATCACTTTGACTCTGAGGTCCATCTTTCGATACTCGCCAGCAATCTCTTCGATGGGCACGGTTTGGTCAGAAACTCGTCCACCGGCAGCGCGGGATCCAGCTCTCCGCCGGAAAGCACGATGATCCGCGCCGCGCCCGCAATGGTTTGAATCAAGCGCAAACCGTCTTCCGGCTCGGGGATTCTCAGATCCGTCACAACCACTGGACATTCCCGCCAGCGCTCCAACGCTTCCGACGCGTTTTGCGCGGTCACCACTTCATGGCCCGCGTTCTCCAGAATCTGCTTGCGCATCTCCAATTGGATTGCGTCGTCTTCCACCACTAGAATGCGCGCCATCAGGCAAACTCAATGCGAGCGATTACCAGCTGGGGCATCTGGTTGTTCCATCCTCCAGGAATATTATCGAACGGCAGCCGGAACGTTCGGGTCTCGCCGGGCTTCAAGCTGGTTACGACAATCGCAACGCGCTCCCGCAAAATCACATCGCCGTACGAGTTGTAGAAAACGCAATAAACATCGGCATGCTGGACGGTGCGGCTGCCCGCGTTTGCGATCTTGCCTTCGATCTCCGTCACCGTTTGCCCGACGTAGCTCTCGGTAGCCTTCATGGTCACTTCGCTGAGCTGCAGATTGCGAACGTACGCCTTGGCGTCAGCCGACAGCGGCGCGGTGGTAGCCGCGGGGTGGGGACGATTGACGAACCACAGCAGTCCCACGGCCGCTGCCGCTGCGATCGCGATCATATAAAAGGCGGTCTTACTGCCCACTGATGGTCATCTCCCGGATTAGCAGCGTCGGCGACGCCACCGACCCTCGAAATTCCAGATCGGAGCCCGCGGCTTCCACGTCCATCAACATCTGCTGCAGTGTGGCCGCGATGGTGATCTCAGAGACAGGATACGCGAACTCGCCATTCTCAATCCATAAACCGGCCGCGCCTCGCGAATAGTCGCCTGTTACGATATTGACGCCGTGGCCGATGAGCTCGGTGACATACAGCCCCCGGTGAATCCCGCGGATCATCTCCTCGGGCGGCCGCTGGCCCTTCTCCAGGAAGAAATTCCCGTGTCCGACGCCGGCATTCCCCGTGACGCCGCGCGCCGCGTTACCCGTGGTTCGCATGCCCAGCTTTCGGGCCGTGTACGAATTCAACAAGTAACTCCGCAGTACTCCGCGATCGATCACTACGGTGCGCCGTGACGGAACTCCTTCGTCATCGAAAGGCGATGTGCCGAACAGGCCGGGCAGGCAGCCGTCGTCGATGACGGTCACGTTTTCGGACGCCACGCGCTCGCCCAGTTTGCCCTCGAGGAACGAAGCCTTGCGATAGATGCTGTCGCCTTCCACGGCCTCGAAGATATTGCCGATCAGCGATCGCGCCGTGACGGGATCGAAGATCACGGGCGCTTTCTGGGTCGGGACTTTGCGCGCGCCAAGTCGCCGTACGGTCCGCTCCGCGGCGCGGCGTCCCACATCCGCGGGGCTTTCGAGCTTGGAGTAGCTGCGCGCCAATGAGTACCAATAATCGCGCTCCATGGAATCGCCTTGCCGAGCTACCGGAGTCGCGCTCAACGAGCAACTGCTCATGCGATAGCTGCCCGCAAAGCCCCGTGAATTTGCAAACACGCGTCCGCCCGAGTACGCACTGAACGACGCTCCCTCGGAATTGGTGATGCGCGGGTCCCAGGAAAGCGCGGCTTCCTCCGTCTGGATGGCGGCTTGAATCCGCGCGGCGGTGTCGAACTTGTGGATGTCGTCGGAATAGAGCCGCAAATCGCCGGCGATCGACCCCAGCTCGGAGGAATCCGGCAAGTCCGCGTGGGGATCATCGGTGGAGATAGCCGCTAGCGCCAGCGCCGATTCCACCATCTGCCGTATACCGGCGCTCGAAAGATCCGAAGTATGCGCCGAGCCCACCTGCTTGCCGATCAAAACGCGCAACCCAACGCGGCGCGATCCAGCGTCCTTCAGTTTCTCGAGCTCGCGCATGCGCACTTGCGCGGAGAATTCTTCGCCTTCGGCGAGTGTGCATTCGGCGTCGGTTGCGCCGCGATCGAGCGCCAGGCGCACTGTTTGGGCGGCCAGTTCCTGATCGATCATGTCAGGTCGTGCCGCCCACGGTCATGCGCTCAATCTTGATGGTAGGAATCCCGACGCCAACCGGAACACTCTGGCCTTCCTTGCCGCAGATACCGATGCCCTCGTCCAGTTTCAGATCGTGTCCCACCATGCTGACGTGCTTCAGGGCCTCCGGTCCGTTGCCGGTCAACATCGCGCCGCGCACCGCACGAGTGATGTGGCCGTCCTCGATCAAATAGCTCTCCGAAGCGCTGAACACGAAATTGCCGCTGGTGATATCCACTTGACCGCCACCGAAATTCGCGCAATACAAGCCGCGCGGCGTGGATCGGATGATCTCTTCCGGATCGCTGTCGCCAGCCAGCATGAAGGTGTTCGTCATGCGTGGCATGGGAATGTGCTGATAACTTTCGCGGCGTCCGCTGCCGGTGGTCCGCGAGCCCAGCAACCGGCTGGAAAGCTTGTCGTACAAATAGCCCCGCAGGACGCCCTTCTCGATCAGGACGTTTTCCTGGGTGGGTGCGCCTTCATCGTCCACGTTGAGCGATCCGCGCCGGTTACGGATGGTGCCATCATCAACAACGGTGCACAACGGACTCGCCACTTGCTGGCCGATCCGATCGCTGAACGCCGAAACCTTTTTGCGGTTGAAGTCCGCCTCAAGGCCATGCCCCACCGCTTCATGCAGCAGGACGCCCGGCCATCCCGGTCCCAGCACCACCGTCATTTCACCCGCAGGAGCCGGGGCCGCGTCCAATTGCACGATGGCTTGCCGGACAGCTTCACGCGCGAAATGCTCTGGCGTTTTTTCCATCTCGAAAAAGTCCAGCGCGACGCGGCCGCCGCCGCCTGAGTATCCGCGCTGCGGCACGCCGTTTCCCACGCGCGCCAGAACTGCCACTCCCAAGCGCGCCAGCGGCTGACGGTCCGTGCTCAGCACGCCGTCACTAGTCGCCACCAGCACCTGGCGCAGGCTGTCCAGATAGCTGGCCTGGACTTGAAACACGCGGGGGTCCGCGGCCCGCGCCGCTCGATCCGCTCGCTTGACCAATTCCACGCGCTCCGCCAAACTGGCTTCGTTGGGCGCCGTCACCACCGGATAAAGATCGCGCCGCCGCACTTCCTCAAATCCCGTTTTGTCCACCTTGGACGGCCCGCTCGCGATACAAGCGGCCACCCGCGCCGCTTTCCGAATCTTCTCGGGGCTCAAGTCGTCGCTGTAGGCATAGCCGGTTCGCTCGCCCGAGATCACGCGCACCCCCACGCCCAGCGAAACACCCTGGACTGCGCTTTTCACGATCGATTCGTCGATACTGAGCGAGCTGGTGGCCAGGTATTCGAAATACAGATCCGCGTAGTCGCCACCGGCCCCCAGAGCCTCGGAAAGATAGGACTCCAGATCATGCTCGGTGATGCCAAACTTGTGGCCAAAGAAGGAATCGGAAAGCGGCATGCGTGTAATTCCAGCGTAACATTGGCTTGTTAATCCCGACCCGGGCATTTGTGCGGGCGGCAGCGGCTAGGATTGGCGGACGATGGGGTGTTCCAGGCGATCGAAGCGTTCATCGAGGCGTTTGACCTCGGATTTCAGCAAGTCGTGCAGGTCGTCGAACCGCTTGTTCATGGAGTTACGGAGATCGTCGAAGCGCCGGTTGATGGAGTCGCGTAGGTCGTCGATGCGCCGGTTTTGGAAATAAATCCCGAGCAGATAGCCGCCAACAATGACGGCGACCGGCCCCCACTGGCCGATGACGGGATTCATAGGTCTAGTTTACCGTGTGAGAGAATGACGCCATGTCGCTATCCTCGCCCACGCGCAGAGAAGTACTGGCGGCGTTGCTCGCGGCGCCGGTGGCCGGTCTGGCCGCTTCACCCCCGCAGTGGACCCTCCAGCAAGCCTCCGAACAAATTCGTGCGAAGAAGATCTCGCCGGTGGAATTGACCCGCTCCTGCCTGGACCGTATCGAACTCCTGAATCCCCGGCTCAACGCCTTCATCACTGTAATGGCGGAGCCGGCCCTTGCTCAGGCGCGCGTGTTGGAGGCAGAACTTCACAGCGGCAAGTGGCGCGGGCCGTTACATGGAATCCCCATCGGGTTGAAGGACCTGTTTGACACGGCGGGAGTCAAAACCACCTGCGCCAGTGCCGTTTTCGCCGATCGAATCCCGACGGAAGATGCCGAAGTGGTCGTGAGGCTAAAACGCGCCGGAGCGGTGCTCATCGGAAAACAGAACATGCACGAATTCGCTTACGGCGCCACTTCGGTGCCTAGCCATTTCGGTCCCGTGCATAATCCCTGGAATCCTGGGCGAATCGCCGGCGGCTCGTCAGGAGGGTCGGCGGCTGCCGTGGCGGCCGGTCTGTGTTTTGGGGCGCTAGGCTCCGACACGGGCGGGTCCATTCGGCAACCTGCGGCGTACTGTGGGATCACAGGTATCAAACCGACGTATGGCCGCGTCAGCACGCGGGGCGTGGTCCCACTATCCTGGTCGCTCGACCACGCCGGGCCGCTCTGCCGGACCGCCAGCGATGCCGCGCTATTGCTGGAAGCAATCGCCGGCTACGATCCTCTCGAACCAAACAGCGTGGACTATCCGGTGGAACGTTACTCGATGGCGATGCGCGCCAAAACCAGCACCCTGAGAATAGGGGTGGTCCGGCATCCCTTTTTCGAACAACTCGATCCGGAGATCGAGACGGCGGTGAACAGCGCGCTCGAGGTAATCGGAAAGCTGACGGCTGGAATCGGGGACGCTCAACTTCCCGCCTACGAGAGGCTGCCAGTCGCAAGCGTCGAGGCCTACGCCTTTCACTTCCCTTACTTCAGCAAGACACCGGAGTTATACCAGCCCATGACCCGCCAGCGAATCGCGTCAGGCGCCGCCGTCACTGCTACGGCCTACGTCGAAGGCCGCCGGGAACTGGACCGCTTGCGGCGGTCGGTGGGCAATGTCTTTTCCAGCGTCGATCTGCTCGTCACCCCGACCAGTCCTCAGCGGCAGGTGACTATCGAGGAGGGCGCGATCCCGGACACTCCGCCCCCCGGCGGGGTCGCGCTATCACTGCGGAATACGCAGCCCTTTGACATCTTCGGGCTACCGGCGATCTCCGTCCCGTGCGGTTTCACTCGCGACGGCTTGCCCATCGGGCTGCAGATCACCGGACCACGTTTCGGTGAATCTCGCGTGCTGGCGCTGGCGAACGCCTATCAACAGGCCACGGACTGGCATGCGCGGCAGCCACCGGTTTGATTCTTGGTGGGAGCTGGAGTCCCGGTTTGCGCCATCCCCCCAAGTCTGTCAAACTCTAGCTGAATGCCCGGACGTCTTCCCCCACGTCTGATCGGCGCGTGCTTGGCCCTGTTGCTGATCCCCTCCGACTCCAGGCCCCAATCAGCGGTTCTAGCCGACGCCATACCCTTCAAAGGGTTTGAAGGCGCCACCGCCCCGTTTCCTTCCGCCGAAAGGCTTTCCTACGACATCGAGTGGCGCTTGATTTACGCCGGCAGCGCCCATTTGAGCCTGGAACCCAAGCCGGGTAATCGCAATTGGGATTCGCAGCTGCGGATCGAATCCGGCGGCCTGGTCTCGAAGCTGTATCGGCTGGAAGACACCTACAACACCGGCATGGAAAATGGCTTCTGCACCGCTTCGACCCAGCTGAACGCAATCGAAGGTAAACGCCATCGCGCCACCAAGGTGGTCTACGATCGCACGCGCGGGAGAGCCAGCTACGTGGAGCGCGATCTGGACAAGAACAGCGTCATCAAGACGTCGGAAGTCGATATTCCGGTTTGTACCATGGACGCCATCGCCGGTCTCTACAAGCTCCGCATGGACAAGCTCGAGCCCGGCCAAAGCATACAGGCTCCCATGAGCGACGGAAAGAAGAGTGTCTACGCGCGCGTGGAAGCCCAGGCCCGCGAGCAGGTCAAGATCAAAGCTGGAACCTTTGACACGATCCGCTATGAAGTTTTCCTGTTCAACGGAGTGTTGTATCCTCGCAAAGGCGACCTCTTCGTATGGCTGACGGACGACGCCCATCGTCTGCCGGTTCAAATCCGCGCCCGCATGAATTTCCCAGTCGGGACCATATCATTTGAACTGACGAAGGATGAGCACCCGTAGGACCGCTTGCTGACGCGTGCGTCACGAAGAAATCGGTTTGAGCGCAAGAATCGGATAGTTCCGATTCGCCATTCGGATTAGCATGGGGCATGTTACCGAGAATGAAGGAAACCGAAACAGAATTCTGGCACGCTAACTATTGGGACGCCGTCGCCGCGCGGGACCGTTCCATGGATGGCGTCTTCTTCTATGCTGTGCTCTCCACCGGCATCTATTGCCGGCCGTCGTGTCCGTCGAAGCGCCCCCGGCGCGAGAACGTAGTTTTCTTTCGGGCTCGCGTGGCCGCCGAACACGCCGGATTTCGCCCCTGCAAGCGCTGCAAGCCGGAAGGCGCCGGGTCCGATCCCAATGGGCAACTCGTGGAGAAAATTTGCCGCTATATCGATACGCATCCCGATGAGCCGGTGACGCTGGAGGCTCTTGGCAGAGCGCTAGGAATCAGTCCTTTTCACTTGCAGCGCACCTTCAAGGCTCTGACTGGCATCACGCCCCGTGCATACTCCGATTCCCGCCGCCTGAATTCGCTCAAGGCCGGGCTGCGCGAAGGGCACTCCGTTACGCGATCGCTGTACGATGCCGGCTACGGATCTTCCAGCAGACTCTATGAGCGGGCTTCGTCACTACTGGGAATGACGCCCTCGCGATATCGAAAGCAAGGCGCCGGCGAGACGATTCACTACACGGTGGCTGCGACGCCGATCGGGAAAATGCTGCTCGCTGCCACCGAGCGCGGAATCTGCTCTATTCAGTTCAGTGATTCGGCCGCTACTCTGGAGCGCGCGTTGCGCAGCGAATTTCCGAAGGCGGAAATCGTTCACTCGGATCGTAAGCTGGCCGGTCAAGTGAAAGCTCTCCGCCAGGTCATCCAAGGCGAAGCCGGCGCGCCTCTCCCGCTCGACATTCAAGCCACAGCGTTCCAGCGCCGCGTTTGGGAAGAACTGCAAGCGATTCCTCGTGGAGTCACGAAATCCTACAGCAAGGTTGCCGCCGATATCGGACATCCGAAAGCAGCTCGCGCGGTGGCACGAGCGTGCGCGACGAATCCGGTTGCGGTTGCCATTCCTTGCCATCGTGTGGTGCGCGAGGATGGCGCCATGGGCGGCTATCGCTGGGGCGAGGATCGCAAGAAAAAGCTGCTGGCGCTGGAAGCCCGGCAAAACGTTGCGGGGTGAGTTTGTTTCATTCCGGAGCGTCTAAGGGGGATTGCCGAGCAATTGGCAAAATCTCGCGTAAACCTTAGAAACTAAAGTACTAATTAGCCGCAAAAACGCGTGCTCGCTTCACTTTTTCTGCTTTGCCGTGCGATACTGGGGTCCAGAGAGCCACGAGGGCAAATGAATCAGTTAAGCGAGGCAGTAACTCGCTATCACAAAATCCTGGAAGGCGACCACTACAAAAATCTTTCCTGGGCACACGATCTCCAGGAACGCATGAA